>Ga0164295_10001139_pt1 | contig 22025 bp, 21 predicted proteins | sample GEODES006metaG_FD_111798 | JGI IMG/M metagenome (GOLD analysis project Ga0164295, IMG submission 111798) | Oligotrophic lake water microbial communities from Sparkling Lake, Wisconsin, USA - GEODES006 metaG | ecosystem: Environmental > Aquatic > Freshwater > Lake | place: USA: Sparkling Lake... | reverse complement strand
TGCGCGAGGGGGTTCCCCCATGGGCCGCGGCCGGGCTAAGGCAAAGCAGACCAAGGTTGCCAGAGAGCTGAAATACAGCTCTCCGCAAACCAATTTCGAGCGGCTTCAGCAGGAGCTGACCGGGGCCGACGAGGGCGACCCTCGGGGCGCGGTAAACGGTTCCGACGAGACATGGGACGACGAGGGCAACTGACGGTTACACCGTCCGCACCCGTGCCGTCCCGTTTCGACTAGAACCGCGGGTGCTGTCCGACCAAAGTGGTTCGTGATCCGCCCTTACCTTTGGTGGCGCTACTGTTCTTGCTCACGCTACCCAGCGTCCAGCAGTCCAGGTGCCGGGCGGTCAGAATCGCCAGTGCGCGGTCGACATCCTCCGGAGCGACGACGGCGACCATGCCGATGCCCATGTTGAAGGTCTTTTCCATTTCGGCACGCTCAACCCTTCCACGCTGGGCGATCATCCCGAAAATCGGAGCAGGAGACCAGCTTCCGCGGTCGATCTCGGCAACCAATCCGTTCGGTATGACCCGTTCGAGGTTGCCGGCCAATCCGCCGCCGGTGACATGACAGAAGGTGCGGACCTGGGTTTCGGCCGCCAGTGCCAGACAATCCTTGGCGTAGATTCGGGTCGGCTCGAGCAACTCCTCACCGAGGGTGCGACCGAACTCTTCGACGTGGCCGGCCAGACTCATCCGATCGATCTCCAGCAGCACCTTGCGGGCCAGGGAGTATCCGTTCGAATGCAGGCCTGAGGACCCCATCGCGATCAGAACGTCACCGGGCCGGACGCGTTCTGGTCCCAGCACATCGTCGGCCTCGACAACGCCGACTCCGGTGGCGGAAATGTCGTAGTGGTCGGGTTCCATCAAGCCGGGATGCTCCGCGGTCTCACCGCCGAGCAGTGCGCAGCCGGCGAGAACGCACCCGTCGGCGATACCGGAGACGATCGCGCTGACCCGCTCCGGGACGGTGCGCCCGACCGCGATGTAGTCCTGGAGGAACAGCGGCTCGGCACCGCAGACCACCAGGTCGTCGACAACCATCGCGACCAGATCCAGCCCAACGGTGTCGTGTTTGTCCATGGCCTGGGCGATGGCCAGTTTGGTACCCACCCCGTCAGTGGACGCGGCCAGGATCGGCTCTCGGTAGCCGCCCCGCAGTGCGAACAGGCCGGCGAAACCACCCAGACCACCGCGCACCTCGGGCCGGGTGGCGCGCTTGGCCAGTGGTTTGAATAACTCGACCGCTCGATCGCCGGCCTCGATATCCACTCCGGCCACCGCGTAGGAGATACGGCCGTCTTCCTCGCTCATCGGCGCTAAGGCTACCGGCAGATGCCCGGCACCGGTCAACCGACGTTGCGGGTCAGCCATTCGCCCAACGGCGCCGCCGCCCGCAACGTCGTGACCACGCGCTGCTTGGCCGCGGCAGTTCCGAGCCAGGCACCCACCGGCCAGGTCTTCATCATCGCCATGCCCTTATGTCTGAGCAGGTCGATCCGTGGATGGTCGATAGGCACTCCGCGCGGTGCGGTCTTGAGTACCTCATGGGCCATGGTTTGGTAGCCGGCCTGGTGCAGGTCCTCGACAATCGCCGCGAGTTCGGTTCCCGACTTCTCCCGGGTGACGGCCGATCGGTAACGCTTCAGTGCCGCCGGGTCAGGCATGTACAGGCCGGCACCGGCGGAGAGACCGTCGGCGGAGAACGACACGTAGCCCTGGCCGATCCGGGCCGCGCAATTGGTCTTGTACGGCGTCTTGTCGGCGCTGAACCGAACGTCGCGGTAGGGCCGGAACAGTGTGCCGGGACCGAATTCGCCGGCCAGCTCGGCCAGCAACTCTTCCATCGGGGCACGGACGTCCCGCTGGTAAACCTCCTTGTGCGCCTGCCAAAACACCTTGGAGTTGTCCGCCTGAAGACCCTCGTAGAACTCGACCGCCTCGATGGGCCATCCGCGAAACGTCATGGCCCTTATTGTGCGGGTTCACCGGGCGTCGTGAGGTACATCGAGGTCACCGGGGAAACGCGTACCCGGCGCAATCCGCGGTACCGCCGGTTCGGACTGTGACACCCTGAAAGCCATGAGGATGCTGGCCATCGCTGCGCGCTGGATGCCGTCGGCGCCCCCATGAGGGAGATCCTCGACATCGATCCGGTCGGTATGCCGCTATCTGTGGAGGTGCCGGAGCCGCAGAATTGCCCGATTCCCTGACGGCGGTGTGACATCGCGACCGACGGCGGTGTACACGGTGGGAACGACGGGTTCAATAATGATTCGGAGGAATTGAGGTAGCAGTGGCGGTTGAACGGCTTCGGTGCCTGGTGACCGGCGCCACCGGTTATATCGGCGGGCGTCTGGTGCCCCGGCTTCTGGACAGCGGGTTCGCGGTTCGTGCCCTGGCCCGCACACCGGACAAGCTGGCAAGTGTCCCGTGGCGAGACCGTATCGAGGTCGCCCGCGGTGATCTCAACGACCCGGCCTCACTCGAGGCGGCTTTCGACGACGTCGACGTCGTGTACTACCTCGTTCACTCGATGGGGTTCTCCAAGGACTTCGCCACCGAGGAACGTCGCGCGGCCGAGAACGTCGTCAACGCCGCCCGCAAGGCCGGGGTGCGCCGAATCATCTATCTCAGCGGCCTGCACCCCGCGGGTATGGAACTGTCCAAGCACCTGTCGTCGCGCACCACCGTCGGCGAGATCCTCATCGCCTCGGGCATCGAGACCATCGTGCTGCAGGCCGGAGTCGTCGTCGGCTCAGGTTCGGCGTCCTTTGAAATGGTTCGCCACCTCACCGACCGGTTGCCGGTGATGACCACCCCGAAGTGGGTACACAACAAGATCCAGCCGATCGCGATCCGCGATGTGCTCTATTACCTGGTCGCCGCGGCCAGCTGCCCGGTTCCGAAATCCCGGGAATGGGATATCGGCGGACCCGACGTCCTCGAGTACGGCGACATGATGCAGATCTACGCCCAGGTCGCCGGCCTGCGACCGCGCCGCATTCTGGTGCTGCCAGTGCTCACCCCGCGCATCGCCTCGCTGTGGGTGGGGCTGGTCACGCCGATCCCCACCGGGCTGGCCCGGCCGCTGGTGGAGTCGCTGCACTGCGACGCGGTGATGGACAACCACGACATCGACATCATCATCCCGCCGCCGGAGGAAGGTCTCACGTCCTATAAACGCTCGGTGTCGCTGGCCCTGGAACGGATCGCCCGCGGCGATGTGGAGACCACCTGGAACACCGGAACCGCCGCGAACTTGCCCAGTGATCCGGAGTGGGCCGGCGAGGTGGTGTTCACCGATACCCGCGCCCGGCACACATCGGTCAGTCCCGAGCAATTGTGGAAGGCCGTCGAGCGCAGCATCCCGGCACATTGGCGGGTCGAGGAACGTGAACTCGGGCGAGTTCTGAAGTTGCGCGCCGAACGACGCGGCCCCGGCGACCGCTGGTTGGAGATGCGCGTCACCCCCGAGGGCAACGGAAGCCGCTATGAACAGCAGGCGATCTTTTACCCGCGCGGATTGCTGGGCAGGTTGTACTGGTTCGCCGGACGGCCGCTACAGGCCATGGCGCTGGATCGTCGGGTGCGGCGAATCACCTCCGCGGTGAGTTGAGCCCCGGCAGGTTTCAGGGCCGACTCAGCGCCGAGACGTTGTCATTATCGGCCTGGACGGCGGCCAGCATGTTCTCCACCACGTTCTTGCCGAGTGCGGTCGCGCCGGGCAACTCGATCGGATAGTTGCCGTCGAAGCAGGCGCAGCACAACCGGCTGGCAGGCTGCTCTGTTGCCGCAATCATGGCCTGCTGGGAGATGTAGACCAGGCTGTCGGCACCGATGGCCTGACGGACGGCCTCCAGCATTTCGCCGTCGTCGGTCTGAGTTCCCGGAGCGTTCGCGATGAGTTCGGCGGGAGTCGCGAAGTCGATACCGTAGAAGCACGGCCATTTCACCGGTGGTGAGGCGATCCGCACATGGATCTCGACTGCGCCGGCCTCCCGCAACATCCGGATCAGGGCGCGCTGGGTGTTGCCGCGCACAATCGAATCATCAACCACGACAAGCCGTTTGCCGCGAATGACTTCTTTGAGCGGGTTCAGCTTGAGCCGGATGCCAAGCTGACGGATGGTCTGGGAGGGCTGGATGAACGTACGCCCGACGTAGGCATTCTTCATCAGACCCTGCCCGAAGGGGATGCCCGACTCCTGGGCATAGCCCACGGCGGCGGGTGTGCCCGACTCCGGCACCCCGATCACCAGGTCGGCCTCGACCGGCTTCTCGCGGGCCAGTCGGCGGCCGATGTCGACGCGGGTGCCGTGCACCGAACGCCCGGCCAGGTTGCTGTCGGGCCGGGCGAGGTAGACGTATTCGAAAACGCAGGACTTGGGCGTCGGGGGCGCGAAGCGGGTAGAGCGCACGCCGTCGGCGTCGATGGCCAGCAACTCCCCCGGTTCTATATCGCGGACAAAAGATGCGCCGACGATGTCCAGTGCCGCCGTTTCGGAGGCGACCACCCAGCCGCGGTCCAGACGGCCGAGTGACAGTGGACGCACCCCGTGCGGGTCGCGCGCGGCATACAGCGTGGTCTCGTCCATGAAGACCAGGCAGAACGCGCCCCGCACTCCTGGCAGCAGTTCCAAGGCGGCCTGCTCAATACTGGAGTCGGCGGCCCCGCCCGCCAGCAGAGCACCGAGGATGTCGGAGTCGGTGGTGGCCGCCCCGGGCATGTTGTGGTTGATCAGACCCGCGACTCTGGCCCGGTCGGCAAGCTCGGTGGTGTTCACCAGATTGCCGTTGTGCCCCAGCGCGACTCCGGTGCCGGCAGCGGTGTTCCGGAAGACCGGTTGAGCGTTCTCCCACGTTGTCGAACCGGTGGTTGAGTAGCGGCAGTGGCCGATGGCTACGTGACCCGGCATGGCCCCGAGGGTCTGCTCGTCGAACACCTGACTGACCAGACCGAGGTCTTTGAAGACCAGAACCTGCGATCCGTCGGCCACCGCGATACCGGCCGCCTCCTGGCCGCGGTGTTGAAGGGCATAGAGGCCGTAGTAGGTGAGTTTGGCGACTTCCTCACCGGGAGCCCAGACGCCGAAGACGCCGCATTCTTCCCGAGGTGAGTCTTCCAATTGGCCGGTCACGATATGGGCTGCTCCCTGACGGGGTTTCGGCTGGCTTGCCCTTGAGTCTACGGCCATCGGCAGCCAAACCGGGAATCCAATCCGGTCGTGTCACATGCCCCCTTCGTCTGCGAGCCTGACCAGCGGAAACCACGTCGAAATCTCCTGTGCACGGGAACCGGAGAGCCGCAGCAGGCCCTCCGCCACCGCCTCATCGACGCCCTTCAGTCCGGTCACCAGCAATAACCAGGTGCGCGGGTCCGACTCCGCCACATTCGGTGGCGTTCCTCGAGTGTGCTTCGGGCCTGAAATGCATTGCACCGCAACGAAAGGCGGAATACGAACCTCGACGCTGGCGCCGGGCGCCAGCGCGGCGAGGGCTCGGGCGGTGAGGCGCACCGCGGTGGCGATCTCGGCGCGGTCGGGTTCCGGAGCGGTCTCATCACTGAGCCAGCGCGCCACGCTGAGAACCGCGGCGCGGGTTTCCCGCGGTTCGCTTGAACGCTGTCTGGGCCCTGAATTCGGTTTGGGCCCTGAATTCGGTTTGGGCCCTGAATTCGGTTGGGACATGGTTCAGGTTCCCGTGCTCATCGGCCAACAGTCCCGCCGTGCCGGGCCGCCCGTTGGCGCTGCGCCATCAGGGCTGCCAGTGCACCCGACTCGTTAATCGCAAGATGCGCCAGCATGGGTGCGATCAGGCTGTCGGATCGCTCCGCGAGCCAACCGAACAGCCAGCCGGCCACAGTGGTCACCGCGACGGTGCCCGCCACAGGTTCCCCGGCGGCACGCGCATCAGGAATATGGGACAGCCCGAACGCGGCCGACTGCAGCAGTCGCCCGCCGGTAGGTCCGAACGCCTCGGTGGCGACAGTCGACAGCGCTCCACGAAATGCCGTCTCCTCCGACCACACGGTGCCCAGCGGAATCTCCAGGGCCAGCCAGCGCCCGACACCCTCGGGCAGTGGGCGTTCGGCCATGGCGGCGCGCACCCGCGGCACGGCCGTCGCGGCCAGCACTGCCGCGCCCACCACACCCGCCACCGCGCCACCCAGGCGAAGGCCGGATCGCAGCGGTTGCGGTCGCAGACCCAACCGCGCCCGCGTCGCGACGGCCAGCGCAGTTCCGAGAGCGGCTTGCACCACGGGATGGCGTCGCCAGGGATGCCTTAGGCCTGCGGTGAAGCTCCACGACACCAGCGCGCCGGCCAGTGCGAGCGCCCGGAGACGGCGGGGCATATCTGGTGTCATTGGAATTCCTATCATTGGAATTCGGGGCCCCCGGTCGCCATGGCCTTCTCCAGCGATCGGCGGATCCGATCGGTGTCGACCACAGTCCAGCCCTCAGGTGCGGCAACCGCCACCCATCCGTCGAGTTGACTATCGCCGTAGTTGTGGCCGTGGCCGGTCGGTGTGCCCGTGGAGTTGGTGATATTTCCCGCCATGTCGGCACTCACCTGCCAGAACGTGATGATCGGATACCAGCGCATCGAGGCACTGCGGTCGAAACCGGGCGGTTCACTCAGCCAGTCCGGGCGGCGGAAGAGCAGATCGGTCGACCACCACACCACCGGATCTGAGGCGTGTTGCATGAAGAGCACTCGGGGCCGATCCCACGCCGGCACCGCAACGGCGGCAATCTCCTCGGGACCCGATGCCTGTGCGAAGCGCACTGTGCGGCCGTTGTCATAACGTGGCTGCACCTCGGGAGTTCCGGGGTCACGCCGGACTGTCAACGCCTTCCACAGCACACTGGCGTTCGGTGGGCCCACCCACAGCACCGAGGTGACATTCTTCTCGGCGATATCAGGCAGGAATTCAAAGGCTCCCTGCCCTGCCAGTGACCCCAGGCTCTCACCGTAGAGCGCCAGCACGGGATGCTGTGCGGGCGGCCACTGCAGCCATCGACGATGGACGGCGTCGACCATCGCTCGGGCCGCCTGAATCGACTTCTGCTGGTCGGCAAGAAACGAGATCCAGCTGGGCAGATACGAGTACTGCATCGCCACCAGAACGGTATCGCCGTTGTACATCGACTCGATCGAGCGGGCGGCGACCGGATCGACCCAGCCCGTACCGGTGGTCGGGATCATCACCAGCAACGAGCGCTCGTAGGCCCGCGTCCGCTGCAACTCCGACAGCAGCACCGCTACCCGTTCTTCGATGGTCCCGGCCGATTGGAGTCCGGCGTAGATCCGGATCGGCTCCTTGGCCGGCCGGTTGTTCAGTGTGGTGAGTTCTTCGGCGCTCGGGCCGGTTCCGGTGAAGTTACGCCCTTGGAAGCCAAGGGTGTCCCATGGGGCGAAAGAGCCTGGGCTGCCAGATTTTTCGGATCGAAGCGGCTGCTCGACGCCAGGGCGGGTGGCGGTGTTACGGGGCTGAAACACCGCACTGGCACCAGCCAGGAATCCACGCATCAGGACGCCGTTTGCCAGGGTGATGATCAAGACCGCGACGATCGCGGTGCCGACGAACATCGCGATCTCGTCGTTCAGGTTCCAGCGCCGGATCATCCCCCGCGCCAGAAATTTGATCGCATCCTTGACCACCCGCGCAGCCGCGATGAGTATGGCGGCGATCGGCAGCGCAACCGCTAGCGTTCGCAGATACCCGGCCGTGGCGGGTCCGTCGATGCCCATCACACCAGCGATGTCACGCTGCCAGGCCGCTGCCTGCAACACCGTCAGCACACTGGCACTGATCGCCACTACGATGGCCGCGGCCCCAAGCACGCGACGCACATCTCGACGCGGTGGCCACCACGATCGCCTCGAGAGGACAAGTCGTCGCCCGATCGCACCGACCAATACGCCGATCCCGTAACCGATAGCGGCATTGATGGCACCGATGATGCCGGCGGTGAGCCAGTCCCGCGGCAGCAGTGAGGGCGTCAGCGACAGGCAGAAGAACAGGGCCGCGAAGAGCACGCCCACCAAGTCCAGGCGCACCAGGCCCCATACCCAGGCGACCGTGGGCGCGCGGTTCATCCGAATAGCCCGGGCAGCACCCCTTCAGAGGTGCTGCGCAGCTCCTCCAGTGTCGCGGTGAAGAGATCTTGGATCTCGATGACGTCCGATCCGGAATCGGAGACGCCGATCCGGGTGGCGGGTAGACCGCGGGCTTCGCACATCGCCCGGAACCGGCTCTCCTCTGTGCGCGGAACCGCAACCAGCACGCGACCGGCCGACTCGGAGAACAGCAGAACGAAGGGGTCCGCGCCTTCCGGAAGCACCAACCGGCACCCGGACTCTCCTGCCAAAGCTGCCTCGACAACCGCCTGGATCAACCCGCCCTCACTCAGGTCGTGTGCGGCCGAGACCAGGCCATCCCGGGAGGCCGCGGTCAGCACCTCGGCAAGCAGTCGCTCTCGGGCGAGATCCACCCTGGGCGGAACGCCACCGAGATGGTCTGCGGTGACCTGCGCCCAGATCGAACCGTCAAACTCGTCGCGGGTGTCACCCAGCAAAAACAGTGTCTCGCCAGGTTCACCACCCAGCCCGGTCGGAAGCCGCCGGTGCACATCGTCGATCACGCCGAGTACACCCACTACCGGCGTGGGCAGGATCGCGGTGGCCCCGGTCTGGTTGTAGAAGCTGACGTTGCCACCGGTCACCGGGATACCAAGCGCGGCACAGCCGTCCGCCAGGCCCCGAACGGCCTGGGCGAACTGCCACATGACGCCCGGGTCCTCCGGGGAGCCGAAGTTGAGGCAGTTGGTGACTGCAATCGGGGTGGCACCGGTGACGGCCACATTGCGGTAGGCCTCGGCCAGTGCCAGTTGCGCTCCGGTGTAGGGATCAAGCTGGGTATAGCGCCCAGAGGCATCGGTCGACACCGCGATACCGCGCCCGGTGGCCTCGTCGATGCGCAACACCCCACCGTCGGCATGCTCGGCCAGCACGGTATTACCTCGCACGTAGCGGTCGTACTGCTGCGTGATGAACGCCCGACTGCACAGGTGCGGGCTGCCCAGCAGCGCAAGCAGTGTCGTGCGCAACTCCGTGCCGGTCTTCGGCCGCGGGAGCTTGGCTGAGGTGTCGGCGATCAGCGCATCCTGGCTGTCCGGCCGCGCCATCGGACGCTGGTAGATCGGGCCCTCATGGGCAACGGTCCGGGGCGGGACATCGACCACCGTCTCACCGTGCCATGTAATCCGCAACCGGTCGCCGTCGGCGACCTCACCGATCACGGTGGCAAGCACGTCCCACTTGCGGCACACCGCCATGAAGGCCTCGACATTCTCCGGCGTCACTACGGCGCACATGCGCTCCTGCGACTCACTGGACAGCACCTCGGCCGGGCTCATATTCGCCGCACGCAATGGGACCTGATCAAGTTCTATGACCATGCCTCCGTCACCGGCAGATGCCAATTCCGAAGTAGCACAGGATAATCCGGCTCCACCGAGATCCTGGATTCCGACCACCAGGTGAGCGGCATACAAGTCGAGGCAACACTCGATGAGCACTTTTTCCATGAACGGATCGCCAACCTGGACGCTGGGCAGTTTCTTGCGGCCGGGCCCGGACCCCTCGTCACCACCGAAGGTGTCACTGGCAAGTACCGATACGCCGCCGATACCGTCCAATCCGGTGCGGGCACCGAACAGAATGATCTTGTTTCCCGTACCGGAGGCGAAAGCCAGGTGCAGATCCTCTTTGCGCAGCACGCCCACACACATCGCATTGACCAATGGGTTTCCCGCATAGGAGGCGTCGAACACGGTCTCACCGCCGATATTGGGTAAACCGAGTGAGTTGCCGTAACCGCTGATCCCCCGCACCACACCGTCGAGAACGCGGCGGGTGTCGGGAGCATCGGCGGCGCCGAAACGCAGTTGATCCATCACCGCGACCGGCCGCGCGCCCATGGCCATGATGTCGCGCACGATGCCGCCGACTCCGGTCGCCGCACCCTGGTAGGGCTCGACATAGGAGGGATGGTTATGGGATTCGACCTTGAACGTCACCGCCCATCCGTCGCCGATGTCCACTACGCCGGCGTTCTCCCCGATACCGGCCAGCATGCCGGCCCGCATCTCATCGGTGGTGGTCTCACCGAAGTAGCGCAGATGCACCTTGGAGGACTTGTACGAGCAGTGCTCGCTCCACATCACCGAGTACATCGCCAACTCGGCGTCAGTGGGGCGGCGGCCAAGGATGTCTCGGATGCGCTGATACTCGTCGTCTTTGAGTCCGAGTTCACGGTAGGGCTGCGGTTGATCGGGCGTGGCCGCGGCGTTCTGGACCGTATCGACGAATGTCACAAGGACAGCTTATTCGGGTGCAAGGAAGGCTCGCAGCGCGGCCGCATAGGCACCGATATCAGCGGCTCCCATGAGTTCCCGGGCTGAGTGCATCGCCAATTGCGGAGCGCCGACGTCAACGGTCGGGATGCCGGTGCGTGCCGCCGTCATGGGTCCGATGGTGGACCCACACGGCAGATCGGCGCGGTGTTCGTAGCGCTGCAGCGGCACACCGGCCTGCCGGCAGGCCAGTTCGAAGGTCGCTGCGGTGCGGCTGTCGGTTGCGTAACGCAGATTGGGCTGGACTTTGAGAACGGGCCCGCCGTTGACGACGATCAGATGGCCAGGCTCGTGACGCTCTGAGTAATTCGGGTGGGTCGCATGCGCCATATCCCCGGAGGCCACCATCGACGCGGTCGTCAGGCGCAGGAAGTCCTCCCGCCCCCCGCCCGAGGTGAGCACGATGCGCTCAAGTGTGGTTCGCAGGAACTCCGATTGTGCGCCGTGGTCGGATGTCGAGCCGACTTCCTCGTGGTCGAAAAGGGCCAGTACGGGGATGTAGTCGAGCGGCTTGGCGGCCAGGAGTGCTTCCAGTCCGGCATAGCAGGTGCCCTGATTGTCCAGGCGCGGCGCACTCACTAAATCCCGGTCGGCCCCGATCAGTGTCGAGGGCGTTAGGTCGTGGGTCATCAGGTCCGCAGAGAGCAGATCAGCCGACGCGATACCGGCCCGCTCGGCGATATAGCCGAGCAGCGACCGTGACCGATCACCAGCACCCCAGACGGCGTTGAGGTGTAACTGCGGATTCAGACTCACCGATCCGCGATCCTCCGCCAGATGGATCGCCAGCTGTGGCACCCGCAGCAACGGCTCGTCGATACGAACCAGCCGATGCGCGACGCCACCACGAACATCGCGGTCGCGCAGCGAGATCCGGCCACTGAGTCCTAGATCGCGGTCAAGCCAGGAGTTGAGTAGCGCCCCGCCGTAGGGCTCTAGCGCCACCACCTGCCAGCCCGTCACGACCCGGTCGGGGTGTTGCTTGACGCGCAGGTTGGGACTGTCGGTGTGGGCACCGATGATCCGGAACGGTTGGTGGCGTCCCGATGCCGTCCAGGCAATCAGCGAGCCGGCCCGTACCGTGAAGAAGTGCCCCGCGGCGGCCTCATCCCACTGGTCGGTCTCATCGAGTTCGGTATAGCCGGCTGAGTGCAGCCGGTCGGCCGCCGTTGCGCAGACGTGGAATGGCGACGGCGATGCGTCGATGAACTCACACAGTCCGCGTGCGGTGGCCCCGGTCATCGCGTCAGGCAGCCAGCACTGCATCGAGGGCTGAGTAGAACATTCCGAGTCCGTCGTCGGACGGCCCGGTCAACGCCTCGGTGGCGTGTTCGGGATGCGGCATCAGCCCGACCACCCGGCCGTTGGCGGAACTGATCCCGGCGATCCCGCGCATCGAGCCGTTCGGGTTGTCGGCGTACCGGAACACCACCCGGCCCTCAGCCTCAAGTTCATCGAGCACGGATTCGCCTGCCACATAACGGCCTTCGCCCGACTTCAACGGCACCAACAGGTCAGCGCCCGGCTCGTAACGCGAGGTCCACGCCGTCCCGGTCGACACCACTTGGAGCCACACGTCCCGGCAGATGAAGTGCAGCCCGGCATTGCGGGTCAGCGCCCCGGGTAGCAGACCCGCTTCGCACAGCACCTGAAATCCATTGCAGATACCCAGCACGGGCATACCGCGGCCGGCGGCAGCCACCACCTCACCCATGACCGGCGCGAACTTGGCGATCGCCCCGCAGCGCAGGTAGTCGCCGTAGGAAAACCCGCCGGGTACGACAACGGCATCGACACCCTTGAGATCCGCGTCGGCATGCCAGAGGCTCACCGCTTCAGCGCCGGCACGACGCACCGCGCGGGCGGCGTCGACGTCATCAAGGGTCCCAGGGAAAGTGATGACTCCGACCCTCGCGCTCATGACGGATCCCGGCTGACCGACCAGTCCTCGATCACGGTGTTGGCCAACAGAGATTCGGCGATCTCGGCCAGTTGATCGTCGGTCACCGAATCGTCGATCTCAAGCTCGAATCGCTTGCCCTGCCGAACATCTGAGATACCGGCGTGTCCGAGGCGGCCCAGTGCACCGACGATGGCCTGGCCCTGCGGGTCGAGAATCTCGGCCTTGGGCATCACATGAACAACAACCCGGGGCACTGGAGCTCCTCTGACGCGGCGGATGGTGCGGTTTGATCCTACTGGTGGTCGGCGGCCAGGCGACTCATGGGCAGGAGCTGATGTAGGCCGTGCACAGCGGCGCGCCGAGCGCGTCGAGAACGGCCGTGTCGGTGGTGGCGGGCCAGGGCGTCTGAGGCGGCGCGTCGGACCACAGGGCCAGTTCGGTGATGGTGCTACTGACCGGATCGGCAAGCAGGTACTGGTGCAGTATCACCGGTCCGCTGACAGCTGCGGCCATCCGTAGGGGTTCGTCAAGGGTCAACGATGGGGAGGCCGTGGCGTTGGTCTGTTGGCAGGACCGAAGCGCGAGGACGGCGGCGGCGAACGCGTCCCGGGCGAGCTGGCCGCCCCACCATGTCTCCCCACGCCAGTGGACCACCTGGGCCTGCAGCTGCCACTGGCCGCGCGGGTTGGTCACAACCGCCCGCTCGGCCACCGCGAAGCTGCGCGGATCTTGGTCCAGCGTCGGGCTGGCACACAGTTCCTCGAACCGGAATCGTGGCGAGCGCGCTGTCACTGCGACCCCAGCCAGTTCGGGCCAGCCGTAGCGTGTGTCCAGCGGGATCGACGACGGCGCGATCCACGCGGTCTCCGGAATGCGGTTACAGGCCGGCGGACATGTGCCGGACGGTTCAGCGGCCGCCGGCGCGACGGTGGCGAGCACAACGGTCACCATCACCATCGTCGCTGCGAGGACCGTCCGCATGCCGCCCCCTCTCTAGGCGCACAATCGTAAGCATGGAATTGACTCACTTCGGACATTCATGCCTGCTCGCGGAGATTGGTGTCGCACGACTGTTATTCGATCCGGGCACCTTCTCCCACGGTTTCGAAGGCATCACCGGTCTGTCCGCGATCCTGATCACTCACCAGCATGCCGACCACGCAGACCCGCAACGCCTACCTGCCCTGGTCGAGGCCAACCCCGGTGCGGCTCTGTATGCCGACCCACAAACTGCCGCCCAGCTCGGCGGCGACTGGCGCGCGGTGCACGTCGGTGACGATTTCACCGTCGACGGGCTGACCATCCGTGGAGTTGGCGGCCGGCACGCGGTCATCCACCCGGAGATCCCGGTGATCGACAACATCTCCTACCTGATCGGTGATGACGAACATCGGGCCCGACTCATGCATCCCGGCGACGCGCTATTCGTGCCCGATGAGCCGATCGAGGTGCTCGCCACACCGGCCGCGGCGCCGTGGATGAAGATCTCCGAGGCGGTGGACTACCTGCGCGCAGTGGCGCCCCGGCACGCCGTTCCGATTCACCAGGGCATCATCGCCCCCGAAGCGCGCGGCATCTTCTACGGTCGGCTGTCCGAGATGACCGACACCGACTTCCGGATCCTGACCGAGGAGAACTCGGTACGGTTCTGATGACACGAAGGGAACACAGGTGAGCACAGCCGATCTCGAGAGACTTTTCGGACTGGGCGGCAAAACCGCTCTGGTCACCGGCGGCACCCGCGGTATCGGCATGATGATCGCGCGCGGTCTACTCCAGGCCGGGGCACGGGTCGTGATCAGTTCGCGTAAGGCCGATGCCTGTGAACAGGCTGTCGCGGCGTTGTCGGAGTTCGGAGAGGTCCGCGCAGTGGCTGCCGACCTTTCCCGTGAGGACGAGTGCCAACGGTTGGCCGCCGACGTGCTGAGCAGGACCGACACCCTGGACATTCTGGTCAATAACGCTGGCGCGACCTGGGGAGAGCCGCTGGAAACCTTTCCTGCCGCGGCCTGGGATCGGGTGCTCGACCTCAACGTCAAATCACCGTTCTGGATGATCCAGGCGCTTCTGCCGGCACTGCGCAAAGCCGGCACCCAGGATGATCCGGCGCGGATCATCAATATCGGCAGCATTGACGGTATTCACGTCAGCCCGATGACGACGTACTCCTATTCGACGAGCAAGGCGGCGATCCATCAACTGACCCGGGTGCTGGCCAAAGAACTCGGGCCGCAACACATCACCGTCAACGCGGTGGCCCCGGGTCCGTTTCCGTCCAAGATGATGGCCGCCACCCTGGAGGCATTCGGCGAGGCGATCGCGGCATCGGCACCGCTGCGACGAATCGGCCGCGACGACGATATGGCCGGGATCGCGATCTTCCTCGCCAGCCGGGCCGGCTCCTATCTCAACGGTGCCGTGATTCCGGTGGACGGCGGTATCGCCACCACCGCAAGCGGAACAGCGCGCTAGGCGGCCGGATTTCAGTCCGGCAACACCGCTTCGATCGCGGCGATCACCTCGGGAGCGTCGGGTTCGGTACGGGGCCGGAACCGATTGACCACCTCACCGTTGGGCGCGACCAAAAACTTCTCGAAGTTCCACTGCACATCGCCCGCCTCGCCGGCGGCGTCGGCGGTCTCGGTCAGCCGGGCGTAGAGCGGATGGCGATCGGCCCCGTTGACATCGGCCTTGGCCAGCAGCGGGAAAGTGACGCCGTAGGTGGTGGAGCAGAACGTCGCGATCTGCTCCGGGGTTCCGGGCTCCTGGCCCATGAACTGATTGCATGGAACTCCGATGACGGTCATGCCGCGATCGCCGTAGTCGCGGGCCAACTGCTCCAGCGCGCCGTACTGCGGTGTCAGACCGCACTTGGAGGCGACATTGACCACCAGGAGAGCCCGGCCGCCATAGTCGGCCAGCGAGGTGGGGTTGCCGTCGAGTGTGGTGAGTGGGATTTCTGCCAGAGACATATCGGTGACGCTACCGCGCCGCCGGTCCGTACCGTCGCGGGTCTGCGGTTGCCAGCAGCCAGGCGTACTGGAACGCGGTCTCCTTCCAACGTTCGTAACGGCCGCTGATACCTCCGTGGCCCGCCGCCATCTGGGTGCGCAGCAGCACCGGATGTGGATCAGTCTTGCTGTGGCGCAGGGCGGCTACCCATTTGGCGGGTTCGACATAGAACACCCGGGTGTCGTTGAGCGACGTCATCGCCAGGATCGCCGGGTAGTTCTTGGCGTCGACATTCTCATAGGGCGAGTACGACTTCATGTAGGCGTAAACCTCGGCATCAGCCAGCGGGTTGCCCCACTCGTCCCACTCGGTCACCGTCAGCGGCAGCGACGGATCCAGGATCGTGGTGAGCGGATCAACGAATGGGACTTGGGCGAGGATTCCCGCGAATATCTCAGGTGCCATGTTGGCCACAGCACCCATGAGTAGACCGCCGGCACTGCCACCGAGCGCCACCAGGTTCGCCGGTCGGGTCAATCCCGAATCGATGAGATGACGCGCGGTGGTGATGAAGTCGGTGAAGGTGTTCTTCTTCTCCATCAGCTTGCCGCGCTCGTACCAGAGCCGGCCCATCTCGCCACCGCCACGGACGTGGGCGATCGCGAAGATCATGCCGCGGTCGAGCAGCGAAAGCCTGGCGATGGAGAACCGTGGATCCTCGGAGGACTCGTAGGCCCCGTAGCCGTAGAGCACGGTCGGCGCGGGGGTTTCGACGTCGGCTCGGTGGATGAGCGAGATCGGGATACGGGTGCCGTCCTCGGCGATCGCCCAGTCACGGCGTTCGACATAGTCGTCGCGACGATAATTCCCGAGCACCGGCTGCTCGCGCAGCAGGATCCGTTCACCGGAGGCAAGATCGATATCGTAGATCCACATCGGGGTGATGAACGATGTCGCCCCGATCCGCAAGCGGGGTGATTCCCAGTTCGGATTACCGGCCAGCCCGGAGGCCATCAGTTCGGAGTCGAAGGTGATCTCCTCCGGCGTGCCGTAACCATCGTCGATCGGCCACAGCTGCAGGCGCGCCAGTGCTTCCCGACGGTAGTGGACGACGATGTGGTGGGCGAAAGCGTCGACACCCTCAAGTCGAACGTCGTCACGGGCAGCGATCAGTGTCGTCTGCGCGCCGGGATCGTCGACCGGGGCGTCGACCAGAGTGAAGTTCGGCGCATCGTCGTTGTGCAGGATCAGGAATCGGTCCCGGCCGCCGATCACGGCGTGCTCAACGGAGTACTCGATACCGTCCCGACGCGGCAGCACTGCGGAAAACGCTGCCTGCGGATCGGAGGCATCGGCATACCGGACTTCAGAGGTGACCGACGATCCGGCAGCAATGAGAATGTAGGCATTGCTGCGCGTCCGGCCCACCGCAACCCAGAACCGTTCATCAGGTTCGGTGAAAACCTGCTCGTCAGATCCGGTGGCGCCAAGACGGTGTCGCCAGACGGTATCGGGTCGCCACGAATCATCGACGGTGGTGTAGTAAACGCATTCATTGTCCGCTGCCCAGGTGACTCCCAGGCCGATGCCGGAAACCGTGTCCGGGTAAAGCTCGCCGGTCCGTAAGTCCTTGAACCGCAGGGTGTATCGCTCGTCACCGACGATATCCACGGAATAGGCCAATACGTTACCGTCCAGGCTCACGCTGCTGGCGCCGAGCGAGAAGAAGTCGTGGCCGTCCGCCTCGATATTCTCGTCAAGCAAAATCTGTTCGCCCGGAACGCGAGTGTTCTCGTCCAGAACCGGGGGCTCCCAATCATCGGATCCGGCCGCCGGGCACCGGCAGTGCACGCCGTATTGCTTACCCTCGAAGCTGCGTCCGTAGTACCACCAGTCCCCGCGGCGAACCGGCACCGACAGGTCGGTCTCCTTGGTTCGTGACTTGATCTCGTCAAAAATCTTCTGCCGCAGCGGCTCCTGATCGGCGGTCTGCGCCTCCACGTGGGCGTTCTCCGCCTCGAGATGGGCAATCACCTCCGGGTCGGACTTGTCGCGCATCCACTCGTAGGGATCGATGAAGACATCGCCATGGTGAACGCGTTGGCTGTCGATCCGTCTCGGTATCGGAGCGGTCATGCGTTATGGCCGATCCAGTCGGCGAAATTCAGACCCGAAATACGTTCGTAGGCCTCGATATAGCGAGCGCGGGTCGCCGCCACGATCGCATCGGGCAGTGGCGGTGGCGGGGCCGCACCGTGGCGGTCCCAGCCGGATTCGGGTCCGGTCAGCCAGTTGCGGACGAACTGCTTATCGAAGCTCGGCTGCACCACACCCTCGGTATAGCTGTCGGCCGGCCAGTAACGCGAGGAATCCGGGGTGAAGACCTCATCAGCGAGCACCAGTCGTCCACCACGATCCACACCGAACTCGAATTTGGTGTCGGCGATGATGATTCCTTTCGCCAGCGCGTGTTCGGCGGCCAGGTTATAGGTCTGCAGCGTCAAATCCCGCAACTGTCCGGCACGTTGCGCGCCGGTCATCGCGACGACCCGATCGAAGGAGATGTTCTCGTCGTGGGCGCCGAGTTCCGCCTTGGTCGCCGGGGTGAACAGCGGTTGATCGAACTTGCTGGCCTCGACAAGTCCGGCCGGTAACGCGATTCCGCACACCGACCCGGTGCGTTGATAGTCCAGCAGGCCCGAACCGGTCAGGTAGCCGCGGGCCACACACTCGACCGGCATCATATCGAGTTGGCGAACCACCAGCGCTCGGCCGAGTACCTCGGCGGGGATCCGCGGATCGTCCGGTGGCCCCCCAAGATGATCGGGCGCCCCGCCGCGGTCCGACACCAGACCGAAGAAGAACACACTCATCGCGGTCAGGATCCGGCCCTTGTCCGGAATGAGGGTGTCGAGAATGTAGTCGAACGCCGAGATGCGATCGGATGCGACGAAGAGCAGATGTTCGTCATCGATGCGGTAGAGCTCACGGACTTTGCCGCTGGCCAGGTGCCGGTAATCGGTCAGGTCAGGGCGCACCGGGTCAGCCTATCGGCCGCTGACATAACTGACTGTGCTGGGATCAGGTGCATGAAATCGCGATTCCTTCCCTATGCCACCACCCCGGGCCGACTGACCGCCCAGGTGATCAGCGATCTGCTGGTCGGCTCATGGATCACGCTCTGGGTCATGGTCGGTCTCGGCGTGCACCATGCGATCGCGGCCATCGCCGGCGTGGGCACGCAGGTCAAGGACGGGGCGACCGGAATCTCGGAAAACCTCAATTCGGCCGGTGACAGTGCCGACCGCATTCCGTTGGTGGGCGATGCGGTGTCCACGCCGCTGCGCGCCGCGAGCGAGGCGGCACTTGATCTTGCCGGTGCCGGCCAGAACCTCAACACCACCGCGACATGGCTGGCGGTCCTGCTGGCCATCGCCGTAGCGGCCCCGCCTATCCTTGCGGTCGCGATGCCGTGGCTGTTCCTTCGGATCCGGTTCTTCCGCCGCAAGTGGACGGTGATCACCCTGGCGCAGACGCCCGCGGGCGAGCAGTTACTCGCCTTGCGGGCGCTGGCCAACCGGCCGCTGCGCAAACTCACCGAGGTCAATGGTGACCCGGTCGGTGCCTGGCGGCGCGAGGAGCCGGACGCGGTCCGCGGGTTGGCGGCATTGGAGTTGCGCTCGGCCGGCGTTGCCCGAGTGATTCCGACGCGCTGATCATTCAGCCGACATCGACCATCAGATGCCGGATGCCGGTATGTCGGTTGCTGCGTGTCCATTCCACCGGTGCCACGATCCGCACATCCGAAAATCGTGCCAGTAACTCTTCGAAGAGCACCCGTAGTTCGAGGCGGGCCAGATTGGCGCCCAGGCAGTAGTGCACGCCCTGTCCGAAGCCCAGGTGCGGATTGGGTTTACGGCCGATATCGAACTCATCGGCATGGTCGAAGACCAACTCATCGCGGTTCGCCGATCCTTCCCACACCAGCACCTTCTGCCCAGCGGTGATCGACTGCCCACCGAGAGTGGTGTCGCAGGTAGCGGTACGTCGCTTGGATGGCGATGGCGTGGTCCATCGCACCATCTCCTCGACCGCGCCTGACAGCAATGCGGGATCCGCCCTCACGCGTCGGTACTGATCGGGGTGCTGGGCCAAGGCGAGTAGCCCGCCGGCGACCGCATTGCGGGTGGTCTCCGCGCCCGCGCTGAACAACAGACTGAAGAACATGTACAGCTCGATATCGGACATCGACGGCGCATCGGGATCGTCAACCGTGGCGTTGGCCACGATGGACAACATGTCATCACCGGGTGCGACACGTTTCTCGGCGATCAGTCGGCTGCCGTAGGCATACATTCGCGAACCGGCATCCTCCACCGACAGCCGGCCGACCTCACCCTTGCGGGATCCGCCGAAATCGAAGCTCGGCTCGATGGCCTCGAAGAGCCAGTGCCGTTCCGAATCAGGTATTCCGAGCAGGATGCAGATCATCTGCATGGGCAACTCGGCGGCCACATCGATGAGGAAATCGAATGCAGTACCGGGCTCGATCGCATCGAGCAGGACCGCCGACCGGGCCCGGAGATCATCCTCGACACGACGGATCATCCGCGGTGTCAGTCCCGAACTGACAAGCCGCCGAATCAGTGCATGCCGGGGGTCGTCCATCATGTTGAGCACCTGCCCGGCGATGGGAAGATCCTGCAGCAGAGTGCCTCCGAAGGGGCGTCGTCCCCCGGTCACCGAGGAGTAGGTCAGCGGATCCCGCAGAACAGCAAGGGTTTCGGCGTACGTCGCCACCGACCAGAAGCCTTCTCCATCGGGGGTGTGCTCCGTGGGCTCGTGCCAGAACACCGGCGCCTCACGGCGATGGATCGCGAACAACGGGTGCGGGAATCCGTCGGCGAAGTGACCCAGATCGGTGAAGTCGATATCCATCAGCCCGAGATTCCTCCGCGACATCGGCTACAGAATCGCACCCGGGGTGTATCGGGCCGCCTCCGGATAGGCACTCACCAGTTCGCCGACAGCCGCAACGACACGGTCGACCTGATGTGCCGCCGCCCCGGTGAACGACTCGGTGTCTGCCAGAGCCGCATCCAATGCGGCCCGGTCCAACGGCAACCGCGGATCGGCAGCCAAACGATCGAGCAGATCCGGTTCGGCTCCGCGTTCCCGCATGGCGAGCGCGACGGCCACGGCGTGTTCTTTGATGACTTCATGGGCGGCTTCGCGGCCCATTCCCGCGCGCACCGCAGCGATAAGCACCTTCGTTGTGGCCAGGAACGGCAGGTAACGATCCAATTCACGCTGAATCACCGCCGGGTAGGCGCCGAACTCCGCAAGCACCGTCAGGAACGTCTCGGTTTGGCCGTCGATGGCGAAGAAGGCGTCCGGAAGCGCCACCCTGCGCACGACCGAACAGAACACATCGCCTTCATTCCATTGCGCGCCGGCAAGTTCCGCGACCATCGACCCGTACCCACGCAACACCACCTGCAAACCATTGACACGTTCACAGCTGCGCGTATTCATCTTGTGCGGCATGGCCGATGATCCGACCTGTCCCGGCGCGAACCCCTCAGTGGCCAGTTCGTGGCCCGCCATCAGCCGGATGGTGTGCGCCAGTGATGACGGCCCGGCGCCGAGTTGTACCAGTGCGGAGACCACGTCATGGTCCAGTGACCGCGGATACACCTGACCCACACTGTCGAGCACCGCGGCGAACCCGAGGAATTCTGCGATGCGGCGCTCGAGGTCAGCCAGCCGACTCAGGTCACCGTCGAACAGATCGAGCATGTCCTGCCCGGTGCCCATCGGACCCTTGATACCGCGCAGCGGGTACCGGCCAAGGAGCTCGCCGATGCGGGTGACTGCGATCAGGGTCTCCTGGGCCGCCGAGGCGAACCGCTTGCCCAGGGTGGTGGCCTGGGCGGCGACGTTGTGGCTGCGGCCTGCCATCACCAGGTCCCGGTAAAGCACGGCCCGCTCGGCCAGCCGGGCCGCGATGGCCACGCCGCGGGCGTGGACCAGTTGCAGTGACTGTCGAATCTGCAACTGCTCGACGTTCTCGGTCAAATCGCGACTCGTCATACCTTTGTGGACGTGCTCGTGGCCGGCCAGGCTGTTGAACTCCTCGATCCGGGCTTTGACGTCGTGGCGCAGCACCCGTTCGCGGGCCGCGATCGATCCAAGATCGACCTGCTCGACAACCCGCTCGTAGTCGGCGATCGCCGCTTCGGGCACCTCGACACCGAGTTCTCGCTGCGCCCGAAGCACCGCCAACCAGAGCCGCCGTTCGGCGACGATCTTGGCCTCCGGCGACCAGATCGCCACCATCTCGGCACTGGCGTACCGGTTGGCCAGCACATTGGGGATCGCGGCGCGGGTGGTCACAAACACACAGCTTACGGTTTGGGGTGTGTACTTCGTGGGAGTCGACCTTGCCTGGGGTCAACGCAGTCCGACCGGTGTGGCCGTCCTGGACAGCCGGGGTTCGCTCTGCCACGTCAACGTGGCCGGTGATGACGACGATGTCCTATCTCAGCTTCAGCCCTTCGTCGGCGGTGAGTGCGTGGTGGCCATCGACGCGCCCCTGGTGGTGATCAACCCGTCCGGCAACCGGCCGTGCGAGGCCGCGTTGAACCGGGACTTCCGCCGCTTCGACGCCGGGGCGCACCCAGCGAACACCGGTCTGGCCTGGTTTGCCGACGGTGGGCGCGGGGCACGGCTGTGCGAAATACTCGAACT
>Ga0164295_10001138_pt1 | contig 22029 bp, 35 predicted proteins | sample GEODES006metaG_FD_111798 | JGI IMG/M metagenome (GOLD analysis project Ga0164295, IMG submission 111798) | Oligotrophic lake water microbial communities from Sparkling Lake, Wisconsin, USA - GEODES006 metaG | ecosystem: Environmental > Aquatic > Freshwater > Lake | place: USA: Sparkling Lake... | reverse complement strand
GACGGCAGCGACCGGGTCGAGCACCGTTGCCCAGTTCCGGTCGAGCACGCTCTACACCAACCTGGTGTTGCCGTCAGCGTCGTGGTCGCTCCGCGTGACCACCAGCGTGTCGCAATCGACCAACGTGCTCGCTCTCGGAGCCGATTTGTGAACGCGGGCGTTCTAGGGCTCGGACACGCGCCGCCTGTGATGCCGAGGCCGTTGCTCGGTCTGCCGCAGCCGATCCCGACGACGTATGGCCTGAGCGGCGATCCGTTTTGGGCGCAGACAACGCTTTTGCTCCACATGGACGGGGCAAATGCCTCGACAACATTCACCGACTCGTCGCCTTATAAAAACGGCAACATGACGGCGGCGAGTGGGGCGAAACTCTCGACCGCACAGTCGAAGTTTGGCGGCGCTTCGGCATTGTTTAACGGTACGAGCGACTACATTACTGTGCCGTCCGGGACTTCCGCGTCCGGTGCGTTCGGAACTGGCGATTTCACCATCGAATGCCAAGTTCGATTTTCAACCGTGCCGACAGCTAACTACGGGGGTATAGCAAATACGCACACGTCGCCCACTGCTGCTCCATCAACCGCGTGGTTCTTCGCCTATCGAGTTGGCTACGGCCTTTATCTCGGCCAGCACTCCGTGGCTAACGCAATCTATGGTGCGTGGACGCCGGTCGCAGGAACGTGGTATCACGTTGCCGTTTGCCGCAGTAGGGGGACTGTCCGTCTCTTCGTGGACGGCACGATGTTGTCTACGACGAACGTCGGCTCTGGTTTGGGGTCAATAAACTTTTCGTTATCGGGGCCGCTCGCGATCGGAATGAACGCCACGCCCTACTACTTTGCGGGAAACATTGACGAGTTCCGCCTAACCCGCGCGGCTCGTTATGCGGGCTCGTTCACGCCCCCGACCGCCGCCTTCCCCGACCCATGATGTCAGTACACCCATCAGTCTAGAACTAGGAGCCCACACGATGCCCGTCATCCCCCAGTCGACCGACCACGCAGCAATCGCCGCGACCCAAATCAAGGCGGCAGCGGTCGCGACATTTCAGCATCTCTCCAACGTGTTTCATACCGAGGCTCGCCGGTTCTGGCAGAACCCATCGGCCACGCCATCCGAGATCGCAGCCGCGCTCGGCACTGACGGCGTCGAGGTGTTTCGGCTTCACGGTGCGATCGGGCAACTCCTCGCCGCCATCGACCCCGCGTCTATCGCGAACGCTGCGGCCCTGGTCGGGCAGTTCGCATACGCCGACGATGGAACGGTGAACGTGGTTGTTCCGCCGACGCCCACGCCGGAGCCGACGCCGGCACCGGAGCCGACGCCCGAGCCCACGCCGGAGCCAGAACCAGCGCCGGAGCCGGACGACTACGGCGGCAACGTGACATAGGGAGTCCACTCGCGTTTCGTGTGCCGAAAGAAAACGGGCATAGGTTTCCCGCTAAATCCGGGGTTTACGGCCCCGCCCATTTGGGTAGGCTACCGGTGAACAGGTGAACACCGGCATGATTGAACACCTCCATCGCGTCGCGGCCCACGCCTACCACTGCGGCGAGCACGAGGTCGGCCGCCGCTGCTGCGAGCGTCTTCTGCGGCTGCCGCTCTCTGCGGAGAAGGAACAGCGGGTGCGATCCAATCGCACCTGGTACACGCAGACGCTTTTCGAGCAGGGCGTTGCCGCGGAGTTCACGCAGATCGACGTGCCGCCGGCCCGCGTCGGCTGGTCGCTGTTCAACCCGTGCGTCGTGAGCCACGGCGACCGGCTGCTGGTCAACGTGCGGTCGAGCAACTATTCGATCGCGGAAGCGGGCAACTACGTCATCCCGCCAGAGGACCGCGAGACAATCCGCACGCTCAACTGCCTCGTCGACCTCAGCGACGGGCACGAACGCTACTGGGCCGCCGACTACGACGCCACCGGCTTTCCAGTTGAGGGGCTGGAAGACGTGCGGCTCAACTCTGTGGAGGGTGAGCTGATCGCGTCGGCCACGATCCGAAACTGGGCGGGTCGCGACGGGACGTGCCGCATCGGCGTCGGCAAGCTGGAGACGTTCGACAAGATCCACGACCTCCGCTGCCACGACACCGTCAGCGGCCGGCACGAGAAAAACTGGATGCCGATTACCGGCCGGCGGGAGTGGCTCTACCACTGCAGCCACCAGGGCCGGACGTGCCTCGTCCGCGAGGACGGAGACGATTGGACTGTGACCGCTCACGCCGAGGCCCCGCTGGTGGCCCGCGGGTTCCGCGGCGGTTCGCAGCTCGTCGAGCACCCTTGGGCTCCGGGCTTGTGGTGGGGAATAGTCCACGAGGTGGCTGTCTCCGGCGGTCGGCGGGCCTACGAACACCGGTTCGTGATGTTCGACGAGGGCCAGGACTGGCGGATCACTAGGGTCTCCCCGCCGTTCGCGTTCCGCGAAACGCGCAGCATCGAGTTCGCCGCCGGCCTCGCGGTCAGCGGTCAGAGCACGCTCGTGGCGTCGTTCGGCGTGCGGGATGCCGAGGCGTGGCTGGCCTACCTACCGATCGGCGACGTTCTCAACATTATGGGTGACGCATGGGAGTGACCGCATCGCTGCAATGGACCGACGCCGTCCGCAAGCTGCTGGAGAGCAACTGGCGGGAGGATGACTGGTTCGGCTGCGACAGCCGGGTGATTTTTCATTACGCCATGAAGGGCGAGATTTTCCGCCGCCACAAGCCCGCCAGCGTGATCGAGATCGGCACCCGCTGCGGCTACTCGCTGCTGACGTTTGATGCTGCGGCCCCGGGGGCCCACTACCTCTGCATCGACGGGGCGATGGATGCCGACTCCTACGACTGCCTCGCCCACTGGCGGCGGCTGGTTGAGAAGCACGGCATCGACGCCGACCTGGTCGTGGTCGACTCCCACGCGATCAAGAGTCTGCCGCCGGCAGACTTCGCCCATGTCGATGGCGACCACTCCTACGCCGGGGCCCTCGCCGACCTCCGGCTGGTGGCCGGCAGCCGGGTGATCCTCGCCGACGACGTGGACAACCGGGAAGTGCGGGCCGCGGTGGAGACGTTCGCCAAGGAGCAAGCCCGGACTGTCGAGTATTTCGATGATGGGTTGAGGAAGGGGGCGATCCTGACATGAAGATCGCCATCTACGCCCTCGCCCGGAACGAGTCCGCCAACGTCGAGCGGTGGGAAGCATCCTGCAGGGATGCCGACGTGCGGGTGGTCACCGACACCGGATCGACCGACAACACCGTGGAGCTGCTCGAGGCCGCCGGCGTGACGGTGGCCCGCGGTGCCCCAATCCCGTGGCGATGGGACGACGCCCACAACCTCTCGCTCATGCACGTCCCGGCCGACGCGGACGTGGCGATCCGGCTGGATCTCGACGAGGCCCTGGACCCCGGCTGGCGGGAGGCCCTGGAGGCCGCATGGACGCCGGAGACGACGAAACTCCGATACCCTTACTGGTGGTCGAAAGACTTCTGCTTCCGCTGCGACCGGATCCACTCGCGGCATGGCTACCGGTGGACCGGGGCCACGCACGAGGGCCTGGTGCGGTGGTCGGGGACCGACGTGCAGACCTTTGCCGACAACGTCGTGATCCGCCATCACCGCGAGCCGGGGAAGGTGCACAAAAGCGACCTAGAACTGCTCACGCGGGCCGTCGAGGAGAATCCGACCGACGCCCGGATGCACTGGTACTACGCCCGGGAGCTGGACTACGCCGGTGACAAGCGGGCCGGGCCAGCGTTCGCGTCCTACCTCAAGATGCCGGGCGGTGCTCCTAACGAGCGGGCCCACGCCCGCCGGTCGCTGGCGAGGCTCGATCAAGGCGGTGCAAACAGCCATATCCTCGCCGCCATGCTCGAGGCTCCGACGGAGCCGGAGGCCCATCTGTACGTCGCCCAGATTGGGTGGCAGAAGCGTGACGCCGTGGCGACCCTCTACTGGGCTCGCCAGGCGTATCACTGCGATCGCGAAAGCATGACGCACACGAGCGACCCGGCGGCCTACGGCGACCTATCGGCCGACCTCGCCTACTCCGCGGCGTTTGAGCTGGGGCTGTACTCGGAGGCCCTCGAGTACGCACGGGAGGCTGCCCGGCGGAACCCGGGCGAGCCGCGGCACGCGGAGAACGTGGCCGCGATTGCGAGAATGACAACAGAGGACGGCCCCAAACCGTAGGACGAAAATGGAAGCCATCGAAATACTCATCGCCGATTCTCTCGCCGGCAGCCTTTCGCTCGCACGGTTTGACGGGGCGATCACGTCCGTTGACGCCGTCCGGTCATACGTCCCCGACTACACGGCCGAGGAGCTGTCGGACCTTAAAGTGTCGGTGGTCCCGGGGGAAACCCAGGTCACCCCGCACACTCACGGGGCTGACCTTTTTGAGGTCGACATTCATGTGGTGATCGGAAAGCGGATGGCGTCCGATGCCGAGATCGACGACCTGGTCGAGTTGCGGACGGCCATCGTCGACGTGATCCGCTCCAAGAAACTGCCGGCCGGCCAGACCACTATGCCACCAGGCGTCGCGTGGATGAACGTCACCAATCTGGTGACCTACGACCGCGACCAGGTGACGGGGGCCAGGGTCTTCTTGGCCGACATCTCCGTTACCTACCGCTACGCCAACGCGAAGGTATAGCCATGATCCCTCGCGTCCCCGGCATGATTCCGCACGTCCCATCGATCGGGATGAAAGCCTCGATCGACTTGTTCTTTGACCGGCAAGCAATCCGCGATGCCATGTCGGGGATGGATCATCGGGCACTGTTCAAGTCTGGTGGTCTCATTCGTGACCGCGTCCGGCGGATTATCAAGAGACGTGGCATGGCGAGGATCCCGTCAAAGATCCGGCGAGACTTTCCCGGGGCCGGCATCAGCACGCTCATGCAGATGGGCGTCCTCGGAAAGAGTTGGGTGCAGAGCGGGAAGTTTGGGCGTCGAGTGATTCGCGAGGTGCAGAATCCCAAGCCTTCACCGGCTGGCTCACCGCCGTTCACGCACACGCCGGAGTTTGGGCACCAGGCCAGTTACCTCGGGTTCCGCCGCAATCTCTGGTACTACTACGACCAATCGACGCACTCCGTCGTTGTCGGCCCGTCGAAGAAGGGCCGCATGATCCCCTACCTCCACGAGTTCGGCGGCACGCTCAAGCTCAAGACGTGGGCTTTCATCCCGCAGATCAAGACGCTGCGGGGCGGCATGAGAAGCCCGATCATTATGAAGCTGCCGGCCGGGCAGTTGCCACGCGACCAATCGCGATGGCGGCCGATGCGGTCGTTCGAGCACAAGTCGACCACCTACCCGGCACGGCCTTTCATGAAACCGGCTATGGAGTTCTGTATTTCCAACGGATCGATCGCCAAGGCTTTCGCCGGCCAGTTCAAGAGTTCAGCCGGTTCCCGGTCCGGATTCACGGTCAGCCGGGGATAGCAAACTGGTATACTGACGTTCAGGTGGCGGTCGCCGCCGAAACCGCACAGGAGAATGCCGCACCATGCCAGTCGCACACTCGTACAAGCTCGGCAAAGACCAACTGTTTACGTTCGGGTCGACGATCACCAACGCGAACGTAAAGGATGTCACGATCACCCGCGAGACGGCAGCCGAGGCCGAGGTGACGACCAGGGGGAGCGATTACATCCAAGAGTTCGTGCCCGTTCGCTGGAACACCACTGTCGAGGTGGTCTGCTTCGATCACACGGCGGGCATTCACAGCACCGGCGTCGTGTCGATCGGCGTTACGGGCAGCCTCTCGACGGGCCTCTACTACGTGAACAATATCGGCGAGCCACAGGTCGTGGACGGTGCGATCGAATACAGCATCACGCTCAAGCGGCTGGCTGGGGCGCAGGTCGCCTAATCCAGTTTGGGAGTGACTGATGCCGGCGGCCATTACCTACGTTCTCGGCACGAACTGCGTCCTCACGATCGAGGGCACCGAGATCAAGGGCGTGTCCGATGTCAGCGTTCGCGAGTCGGTGACCGAGATCGACGCATCCGGGTTTAACGGGTACGGGTCGTCGACGGTGGTCGTCGGGCGAACCTACGAGATCATGTTTTCGTTTCCAGACATTGCCAAGGCGAGGCTTCTGTTTGCGAATCGATGGGAGAGGACTGCGGTCGGAAGTTCTGTTTTTTACCTCCCGCGAATCCTTGACGTTGAACTGACGGGCGGGCTGTTTGACATCGACCGGCCTTTCACGATCCACGGCATTGACGGAGACGAACCCCTGAACGACGCCGTGATCCCACGATTTGAACTCCGCGAATGGAACTACGAGGCCCCGCCAATACCCGATTGGACGCCCCCGCCCGGATCGGGAGGGTCGTACTAAATGCACACCTTCAAAGACAACGCCGACCGCTCCTGGGATCTGGTGGCGACATACGCTTCCTACGCCCGCGTGAAGGCACACACCGGCGTGTCGCTCTTCGACCTTGCCACTGAAGAGCGGAAGAGCCTTGAGCAACTGTCGGACCCGTTCGTGCTCGGCCAGGTGATCTGGTGCATGGTCGAGCCGCAGGCCGTGGCCCGCAACCTGACGCCGGAGGCGTTCTATGGGGCCTTCGACGGCAAGACGCTTGAGGCTTCCTACAACGCACTGCTCGACGAGATGGTTTTTTTTTGCCCGACCCGCGTGCAGAAAATCCTGACAGTGGCGGTCAAGAAGGTTCGGGAGGTCGACGCGGCGGCGGAAAAGGCGGTGGAGGAGAGGATGCCGGAGATCGAGGCGGCGATCGACGAGGAGCTGGCCCGGTGGACATCTGGTGCCTCGGCTATGAACTCGCCGGCGTCGTCGGCGTCCACCCCGGCCCCTGGTCCCTCCGCGAGCTGCTCGCCGCAGTCAAAGGCCGGCAGCGAGAACTGTGGAACCACACCAGTAGCCTCCTCGCCCAACTAGCAGAGATTCACAGAGACCCCAAGAAACGCCCGCGACCGTATGACGCTGCCGAGATTCACCCAATGCGTGAACGTAAATCGGTGGTCAAAACGATCAGCACTGACGAGCTGAAGGAAATCATATGAGCGCTGGCGCAGTACGGGCTGGCAAAGCATTCATCGAGATTTCGGCGAACGACGACAAGTTCACGAGAACGCTCAAAAAAACTCAGCACTCAATCGTCCGGCTGTCGAGCACACTCAAGCGGGCCGGCACGGGCATGGCGATCGGCGGGGCCGCGATGGGTCTGCCGATGCTTCTGGCCGCACAGTCTGCCGCCACGTTCCAGGATTCGCTCTTAGAGCTGAAGGGGGCCACGGCCGACCTGTCGGACGAGGGGCTGGCCCGGGTGCGTGCCGAGGCCCTGCGGCTGTCCCGCACTATGGGCATCTCGGCGACTAAGATCGCTCAGTCATTCACGCTGCTCATCAAGGCCGGCATGACGGTTGAGGAGGCTCTGGGTGGTGCCGGGAAGTCGGCTGTTGAGTTCGCCCAGGTCAGCGGCGTCGAGGCCGCCCAGGCTGCCGAGTTCATGAAAGTCGCAATGAATGTTTTCGGCACGTCGGCCTCCGAGGCCGCCGACACGCTATCGGCGGCCGCCGACTCAAGCGAAACGTCGATCGCTTCAATGATTGAGAGTTTCGCCCTGGTGGCGAGCGTTGCGCGGGGCACGAACCAATCACTGTTCGGACTGTCGCAAGGGCTGGCGATTCTCGCCCGCTACGGAATCAAAGGGGAAGAAGCTGGGACGGGAATCAAGACGTTGCTCGTGAAGCTGCTTGCTCCCACGAAGGATGCAAGGGAGGCGCTTGCGACGCTGGGTATTTCGATGGAGTCTCTGGTGGATCAGCAGGGCAAGCTCCTTCCGATCGCCCAGATCGCAGAGATCTTTGCCAAGTCGATGAAGAACATGGACCGGTCGGCCCGCGACGCGATGCTCACTAATGAGGCTCTCGTCAACGTGTTCGACGTGCGTGGCATCCGCGTGATCCATGCGTTCGGCGAGCAGGGAGAGAAGGGGTTCGCCCGCGTTGCGGACGCGATGGAAACATCCCGCACCGTGGCCGACAAGTTTGACATCGCGATGTCGCAGCTCACCGGCGTCGGCAACTCGCTGATGGCGGTGGTTGAGCGGCTGGCGATCGCCTTTGCCGATAGCGGATTCACGGGGGCGGTCCGGATGGCCGCGGACGCCGCAATCTTTATCATCGACACATACTCGAGGCTTATGTCCACCGTCCCGGGCCTGACCGTAGTTATGGCTGGGCTGGCCGGCGGAATGTTTGCTGTCGGTGTCGCCGCCCTCGGGCTTGGCGCGTTGCTCCAGGCAACCAACTTCGCCCTGGCTGGATACATTACGGCCGGGGTGACAGCAACGACGATGACGCGGGCGTTTACGGTTGCGATCGGCGGGCTGTCTACCGCCCTCGCCGGTCTTCGCGTTGCCCTGTTCGCCATTCCAGGCGTCGGGTGGATTGCCGGTGCCCTTGCCGCCGTGGGAGGCTTGGCGTGGTGGGCGGCATCTTCAACGCAAGCCGCGGCCGAAGCCACCGAGATGGCGAATCGGTCCGGAATCACCAGGGACGCAAACCGCAGGCCGCTGGGCGGCGGCCCGATGATGGCCGCCAGGCCAACTCTCGGCACCGGCGAAAGCCTCGGCACATTCTTTGGTGGCGTCGCCTCCCGGCTCGCCATCGGCCCGGCCCTCTCGGTAGCCGAAGAGACGGCTGCCAACACGGCCCGAACCGCCGACGGCGTCGCGGAGCTGGTGGCATCAGGACGGGTCGTCCCCAACGCCGCGGGCCTGCGGGCTGGGATCGCCTCGGGCGGCCCGGTGGCTGCCGCTGGTGTCGCGGCCACCAGCGACCGCGATCTGATCTCCGCTGCCGAGCGAACGGCCATGGCTTCCGAGGAGTCAAACAGCTTGCTCCGCAAGATGGCCGAGGGCTATGGGGCCGGCGTCGCATTCATCTGAAAGTATTTCTATGCCCACACTGCCCCCAGACACAATCGAACGGATCGACTCAGGTTCGGGCCAGGTCTCGACCAGCACCGATGGGCTGATGTCCCGTGATGTCTCGATGCGGTGGCTCGTCCACTCAATCGAGAACTACGCGAAGGCCGAAGAGAAGGCGGCATCGCTCGCCCCCCTCTACTACGACGGCCACGTCCGCACCAGCTTGGTGCCGCGGCCGGTCGGCAACGGGTGGTATGAGATCGAGGCCACCTACGGCAATGCCGGCATCCAGGCTTACCCGGACGAGTTCGGGATTGAAGGCCCGGGCGGCGTAAAAATGATCCCGGCCGGGCTGTCCGTAGACACGTCCACGAAGACTGAGCACATCACGACGGCGTGGGTGGACGACGACGGGGAAGAGCCAATCTGCACGGGCTATGCGGCCGTGGGCGAGACCGCCCCGGACTCCGAGGGTGCCATCAACGTGTCCGGCGGCAGGGTCGGCGGCATCGACGTGGCGGTCCCGTCGTTTTCGTGGACCGAGACGTGGCTTGTGCCAGCGTGGTATCTCGTCAACGGCAGCGAGCCCGGTGCGACCAGCAAGACGGCGGCAGGTGATCCGGGGTTGAACACGCCATACGGCATCAAGCTGCACGACATGGGTGGGGCGGTGAACGATAAACCCTTTCGTTCGTTCTTCGCCGGTGAGGTGCTGTTCCTCGGGGCGAAGTTCGACACCAACCGATCATCGACAATGGTTCCGGTTTCCTATTCGTTCACGGCGACTGCGAACCGCAAAAACTTTAAGATCGGGAACGTGACCGTCGCCAAGAAGGACGGCCAAGATTTTATGTGGGTCCAGTACGGCGACGCCAGCACTGGTGGTTCTCCGGTCAAGCGTGCGAAGTACGTCTACGTCGACCAGGTCCATCGCCGGAAGGATTTCGACGACCTTGAGATCGGGACGTTCTGGCCGCGGTTCTATTTGGTGGGCGGCAGTACGTTCACGCAGCCCATGAATGACGACGCAAAGGGGCTGGCATGAACCCCCTCCGGCACGTCCGGCCCGGCCAGCCCGTGAAGATTGCCGCGTCGACCTGGAACAAGCTCGTCGAGGAGGTGAAGTTTCACCCGCGAGCGGTCGGCGAGACTGCCGATTTCCCCCGCACCAACTTCACTGTGAGGATGAAAAACTTCACCACCGGCACTCTGGAGCGGTGGGGCGTGCTGCAAATCGATTCGTTGCTCGAGACACCGACCGGAGTCACCGGCCCCGACGTGGACTCGTTCCAGTCGTGGCCCGGCGTGGTGGGCGTGGTGCCGGGCCTCGGGTCCGCATACACGCAGTCGTATGTCGTCGCCGTCGAGCCGATCCCCGCTGGCGGCATCGGGCAGGGGGCGATCAACGGCGTGGTGCAGGCGCGGGTGCAGATGCGATGCACCGGGCACCAATACGCCAAGCCAAAGACAAATCAGATCGGCTACATGGAATCGGCCGACTCTGGACCGTTCCGGATCGTGTGGGTTGGGGCCACTGGCCCGATCCCCACCGGCACCACCGGCCCGGGCACCCCGTGGGCGCTGTTGATGTTTGGCACCGAGCGTATGTCGGAGTCCATCGCCGGACACTCCACCGGGGCCGACCAGCTCCTCGGCCACGGCAAGGCCGTCACGGGTGCGAGCGGATGCGGCGCGGATCTGAAGTGGTTCACCGTGACCGAGTGCTCCGGCAACCCGTCCTACGCCTCCAGCTACTTCCTCTGAGGTTCCAATGCCAGAAGCATTCGCCAGCCGGGGCTACCGGCTTTCCACTACCGGCACCACCTATGTCGCCACAGGCGTGACCGGAACCACCGGGACCACCGGGGTGACGCTGATCCGGTCGATCAGCGTTGCCAATATCGATCTGACCAACGCCGCCGCAGTGACGGTGCGGCTGCACCAGGGGGCCACCGGCTACGCCCTAGCGGCCAACGTCAACGTGGCGACCGGAACCCGCTACGAGGTGCTGACCGCCCCGCTGGCGGTGCGGCAGGGGGATAGCGTGTCCGCTGCGGCCTCGGCGGTTGATCGGCTTGAGGTTGTGGTCTCGTCGCTGGAGATCACCTGAGCGTGGAAATCCGGTTCAAGGGTGGGCAGCCGTTGCTGATTGGCGGCCAGGTGGCCGGCAGCCAATCGTGCTGCTGCGAGAATCCGCCGCCGCCGGCGTGCTATTGCCCTGACTTGTGTGCCTACTTTTTTGAGGTCACGTCGCCGCCGGCAGTCGCTGTCAAAAGCTCTCCGGTGGATTGCCTCAGTTCTGGTGGGTTCCCGTTTGTCAGTTTAAATGAATGGCTGTTCCCTGGCGTAACGTATTTGCCGGGATGGTCAATATGCGAAAATCCGTACGCGCCTCCATATTACAGATCACAAACTGACAACTCTGGAGTGACAGCGGTTTTGTTTTATGGAGTATTCTGTAATCCGGATAACGAATACGATTACGTCGAGGTAAGTGGTCGAGCAGTTATTATCCTTGGGTGCTACGGGGGATCGGGGGGTTTCACGGGCACGCCGGCGGTAAGCGTCTACTGGCGAGTTGTTGCCGAGCGACGACTAGTTCCGATCGGAGGGGATTACTACCTGACACACTCGCTCGCGTTCGCGCAAGCAGGAGGGATGGTCTATCCATCCACATTCTGCCAGTACAACGACAAGCGATCGTGTGGCCCTCCGGCCGGCATTTCAATGCCGCCAAACGGTTTCAAATACATAAACACACCGCTCACGCTTGAGCTTTCAAGGTCGTCTGTTTCCGTTAATGGATCGACGCAGTCGCTTGATCCAGAAGACTTTATATCGTTTGCGAACCCAGGATACGACGCATCTTCGACTATTGCATTTGTAAACGAAATCTCTGACGCATTCACTACCACCTTCCGCATTACCTCGCGGCCGTCGTGCAAGACCGTACCCGCTGATTGCGACGTTCCGATCGGCGAGGGTAACGTCAGGGTGTTCTGGGGAGGGGCAACTCCAGAGTTTGTTTTAGGCACGCCTGAGTTGATGTCGGTCACCGACCCGGTGACTAACGATCTGCTGTATTACGAGCATCAGGGCGGCATTGGGACGATCGTCAACCCGTACAAGTTTTTTTTCTACCGCACCGACAACCCCAATACGCAAACGCTGGAGCAGCAGTATTTGGACCTGTACTGCGAATCGGACAACAACGTCAGCCCGCCGGTGACCGCGTGGTACGTCGTGCATGAGACGTTTAAATACTGCGGCGGATTTACGTGGGACAAATGGGCCGGCACGATTGACACGTATGGAGCCCCGGAGGACTGCGGGAATATCTCGGCAGGCGACCCCGTCCCGATCGGCGAACCAATCATGGAGAGAATAGGTGGATACCCGTTATTATCCTCTGGCGGCTGCGGCGATCCAGCACCGCGAATCCGATTTGAACTCGAGGCTCCTTGCGGCGGCTGAGGTCAATGCCCGCCGCGCATCGCGTGCTAGTAGCAAGCCCCCACCGCTGCTTGAGCGGATGGGCAACTTCGCTAAGGCCGCGGTGTCGCACGTCGCCGCCGGTGCTCCCCGCTGCACCGACGAGCAAGTGGCCGATCGGCACGCCATCTGCACGGCGTGCGAGTATTTCGCTGCCAACGTCTGCACTAAATGCGGCTGCGGCATCAGCCGCGAACGGGCCTACATATCCAAGCTGCACTGGGCGGATCAGTCGTGCCCAGTGGGCAAGTGGGGGCCGGTTGAAGCCGAAAAAAACAGCGGTTGACACCCGTACACCTATCCGCAAACTGGCTGGTATACGGAGACGGCATGGCGAAGCCGGGTTTGCTGGATGACGTGCTGAAGAATCTTCCGCGGCGAACGCGGCAGAGTTTTGCCGACGTGCTGCCACCGGAGATTCTGAAGGAACTCGAGGAGATCCGGTCCGAGTTTCACGCTGGCCGAATCAGTGCAACGAAAACTGGTTTGGCAAAAGCCATCGCAAAAACTCTCTCTGACCGCGGCATTAGCGCACACTCCTCTACGGTGACCAGATGGCTCGACGGCCGCTAATCGCCGACGTGGTCGCTAGCCTCCCCCAGCCGTCGCCGGCGGCCGAGGCCGAGCATGTGACCAAACGTACCGAGGGCGACAACGTCGAGGCCCGGAGCGTCTCGCGGACGATTCGCACGGTCGACGATTTGCTGCGGCATATCGAGGCTGACCTTGAGCTGTACCAGGTGGCCCAGAGTGAAGCGACCAAATGGGAGGGAATGAGCGTCAACCGCGAGACCGGGCGGCCGGAGGTCACCGAGCTGTTCCGGGTGTTCGTGCGGCTGAAGCCTAAGCCCGGCCCCGGCGTCCGCGAGTGCGTTGAGGCGATGATCGCGTCAGCATCGAAGGGCGTGCGTGTCCACGGTTCGCGAACTGCGAACAAGCCTTCCCGCAAAGGGACTTGGGCCCTGCTCGTCGTGGCCGACACTCATTTCGGAAAATACTGCTGGGAGAAGACCACCGGCGAGGCCGACTACGACCTGGACATCGCCGCGAGGCTGGTTGACGAATCCGCTGGCGAACTGCTGGCTATCGCAAACGGCTACACGCCCGGCCGCATGACGGTCGCGATGCTTGGAGATCTCTTCCACTACGATTCGCCGGCTGGGACCACCACCAGCGGCACGCCGCTCGAGCGGGACGGCCGGCTGCAGAAGATGATCGAGGTCGGCACCGACTCGCTCATCGGCGTGATCGACGATGCGGCTGGTGTAGGGCCGGCAGACGTTGTCGTCGTCAACGGAAACCACGACGAGACGCTGACGTGGGCTTTCCATCGGCTTCTCGTTGAACGCTATCAAGGCCGCGGCCGAGTCCGCATCGACCAAAAGTTTACGCCGCGAAAGTATCTCGAATCCGGCCTCACCCTTCTCGGGTTCGTTCACGGTCATAAGGCAAAGCGCAAACTCCCGCAGCTCATGGCGATTGAGGCGGCGCAGGCGTGGGCACGCTGCCCCTACCGAGAGATCCACACCGGCCACCTCCACCATCAATCCGCCGAGTGGTCGCGGCCGATCGAAACCCTTGATGGGGTGCTGGTCAGAGTCGCGCCCAGCCTCGGGCCGGCAGACGATTACCACGCTGTCAACGGCTGGCTGGGTCAGCGTCGGGCGATGGAGTTGTTCATCTACGACGAGGCCGGCGGGCTTGTTGCGATGCACGTCGCCGGCCCCCGGATGGAGGTGCCGGCATGAGCGAACCGCTCTCCGACGAATACATCGCCCAGGTCGTGCAAGACGCACGGCGGCACCAGGGATCATGGACTGGAACTGCGGGCACGTTAGGGGCCCATTGTATGAGGCTTGTAAAAGAGAGGGAACAGATGCTGGAAGCGAATCGAGAGAAAGAGGCTGGCGGGGCGATGCTTGAAGCAGCGTGGGCAAAGTACAAGCAGGACGGACCCGTCGGGCGGGCGGTCTACGGTGCCGAGGGCGATCTGCCGGCGACCACCGAGGCCACCCCGGCCGAGCAGCTCTGCGAGAAAACCGCCGAGGTCATCCGCGACCGCCGGCCTAAGTACGGCGGACCGAAACATCACTTCGCCAGGACGATCGGCATGGTCAACGCGGCCTTCGCCGACGTGCTGAAGCGACCGCTGACCGAGGCCGATTGGGCCACGATCATGATCCTCGACAAGATCGCCAGGTTCCGGGGGCCGGGGGCCACTGTCGACGGCCCCGTGGACATCGCCGGTTATGCCGCGTGTCTGTACGAAGTCATGGACCGGACCGACTAGTGAACAAGCGTACAATGGCAGTAGAGGACCGACGTGGCACAGACGCATGAATGGCTGTTTCGCACTACCGGCCGAGGGCGTGAACCGCTCTCGGCACCGGAGGAGGGCGGCAGCCATGTTCACTACCAACCGACTCGCCGGGCCGGCATCGGCTCGATCACGAGCACGCCCCCGGGCCGACGACCGCTGACATTCCTCGAGTACCTCGCGATCCGCTCCGGCATGACGCTTGCCGAAGCAACCAAGCTCCACGAAGAAGGGAAAATAACTTAATGGCTACCTCGCTTACGGTCGCCGGCACGACCCGCCTCGCCTGGTCTCTCTCGGATTCACAGTCGGCCACCGACTACTCAGCCGCGAGTGAGGATCGCACGTCGCGTGCGATCTCCAACGGCACGGGCGTGGGCCAGGCTAACGTGGCCGCGAGTGCCGCCATCACAGGCACGCAGGCTGGGTTTTCGCTAGCGATCACTGGGATCACGGGTTCGGCCCTCGGGGCCGTCCAAACCACCAGAGTGAACACGGTCCGCGAGCTGTTCGTCCAGGTGAGCACCGGGCCTACAGGCGGTTTCCTCACCGTGACGCACCCCGGGATCTCGGGCGTGCGTGTTGGCGTCGGCGGGCAACTGCATTTCGCTGACTACGCGGGCGGCATTACTGGCGGCACGCTGGCGTTCGCCACTTCGGTGACCGGCACCTACGGCGTCGACGTGACGGCGGTCGGCGTGGGGACATACTCGTGATCTCGGACGCACCGATCGCTGTCGCCGAGGCCGCCCCGGGGGGCGTGCTCACGAAGATCGACGCATTCATCAGTGCGGCCCGATCGGCGGCTGGCGATGGTCTCACCTGGGCCGAGTTCGGTGAGCTGCTGGTCGCTCTCCTCCACTTAGCGGTCGCGACCCTCGACGCTGTCACCAGCATGACGGGCGAGGAGAAAAAGGCCGCGGTGCTCGACGGAGCTGGCCGGCTGTTCGACGCCCTCGCCGACCGCTGCGTGCCGCTGGTTCTATGGCCGATCTGGGGCCTCGCCCGCGGCCCGGTCCGGCTCCTCGTGCTCGCCCTCGCGTCCGGGGCGGTCGAACAAATCCTGCCACTCGTGAGGCTCGCATGATTCCTACTCTCTTGATCCTCGCAGCGGTGGCAGCCTGGGGCTGGCCGCACCTTCAGCCATTCGCCGCGAAGGCGAAGGCCGCCGCCGCCAAACTCACGCCCCGTCACTACGCCGGCATCGCGCTGGTCGCCGCGGCTATCGCATACGGGATCATGCCGCCGGCGTCCCCCGGCCCTGGGCCGACGCCGGTTCCTGACGCCGGTCCGCTGTCGCTGGCCGGCTTGTTCTCCGGAGAAACAGCCAGCGAGGACGCATCGCTCATAGGTGCCCTCTGTTCGGAGCTGGCCGACGAGATCGAGTTTTCATCCGGCAAGCCGGACGGCTACCTCTCCACCGGCGTCGCGGTCGACGAGCTGCGGAAGCGGACGAGGATCCTCCGCTGCCGTGGTATTTCGATCGGTGACAGGCAGCCGTCCGCCCGCGATGCGATAGCCAAATACCTCGACGGGGCCGTGGGCACCGACGGCGGGCCGCTGACCGCCGAGCAGCGGACGGCGTGGGTCGTCGCTTATCGAGACCTGGGGAGGGCGGCAACCGATGCGGCGAAGTGATTGGTCGTGGTCTGCGGTTGCTTTCGTGATCTTCGCTGCGGTACTCGGGACCGTCGTCTCGCGGTACGTCTCCAAGCTGGCCGACCGCGTCGAAACCAACTTTGGATATGTCCCCGACGCCGAGGGCACGCGGGAGTTTCTCCGCGAACTAGACCAGCCGCTATTTCGCCAAGCCGGGGCCGAGGTCATCGCCGGCGCGAAGGGGCACGATGCCTACCTCTACCGGTTCGCCGACCGCTGCCACCGGCAGCGGTACGGCAAGCCGTTCGGGCCGCTTAACCAGGGCAGTGCTGGAACGTGTGTCGGCCACGGTTGGTCGATGGGAAGTTATGTAACTCAAGCCGTGGATCACGTTACCGGCGGGCTGGCTGAATGCCCGTTGCTCGTCGACGTGTCAGGAATTTACGGCGGCTCAAGGACTTCCGGCCGGATGCCGCCGATCGTGGCCCCGTCGACGGCTGGGTGGAGCGACGGCAGCTACGGCGGTGCGGCGGCAAGGTGGGTATCCGGCAGATGCAAGCAACCGGGGGTTGGCGGGATTCTCTACCGGCAGAAGTACGGCGACATCGACCTCACCGACTATTCGATTGACCGCTGCCGTAACTACGGAAACTACGGCGTGCCACCGTCGCTGGCGAAGGAAGCCAACAAGCACACCGCGAGGGCCGTGGCCCTCTGCGAGGATTGGGCGTCACTTACGGCGGCCCTCGAGTCGGGCATGTGCGTGCCCGTGTGTTCCAACATTGGATTCGCCAGCGGCGATCGTGATGCAGATGGGTTCTGCAAAAGGGCTTCAACCTGGAACCACTGCTTAGTCGCGATTTCTGTGAAGTACGCGGCGAACAACGGACCGGGGTCCGCAACCCCGATGAAGAATCCACGCGACGGGATCCTTCTTCTAAATAGCTGGGGCTCGTATCTGGGGGGGCAAAAGCATCCAGCCGACCAGCCGGATGGCTCGTTCTGGATCTCCCGCCAGGACGCGGAAGCGATCCTCGCCCAGGGCGATTCGTTCGTAATCGGTTCGGTCGACGGCTTCCGGTATCGCGACCTCGATCACGCCGGCTGGTTGCAGCCGGCCCCGGCCCCGACCGACGCGGCGAAGATGCCGGCAGTAAATCACCACCTCGCCCTCTGAGTGTTGTCATGACAAAACGCAACGTCGTTCTCTCCTGTCTCGGCTGTTTGGTGGCCGGCTATCTGGCCGCTAGCGTGCCCGGCTTCAACCCAGTGAATCCTTTCAACCCGCGGCCGCAACGACCGTTCCTCCAGTTCGTGTCTCGGCTGGCGAAACTTGGGTTGTGGATGACTATGTTCGCCGAGCCCGCACCGCGGCCGGTCGAAGAGCAGTACGCGGCCGCTCACGTCGGTGACCGATCACTCGTATGTCACGCGGAGGGCTGGTGATGTTTTCACTCATAGTCTGGCTGGTGTTTGGATTCATCGCGGGTTCAGTGGCCGAATGGTTGTGGCCGCCGGCGAGGCCGTCGAGCCGCTGGCAGACGATTGCCGTCGGCGTCGTTGGTTCGGTGGCCGGAGGTTTGGCCGGTTCGCTGGTGAGCGGTGACCACTACCGGCCGGCTGGCCTGGTGCTGTCGGTTGTCGGTGCCGTGGCGTGCATGGCGATCTGGCGAAAACTCGATGAGGTGAAGCCATGAGCATGATCTGGCGATGGGTTGTGTCGCTACTGGTTTGGCTGTCGGCCGACCACGACCGTATCGCCACCGAGCCGGCACGAGCTGCGGCTGCGGTGTCGGCCGCCAGGGCGTCGATCCTCGAGGAGATGGCGGCGAAGCCGCCGGCCCCGGTGCCGGTGAAGTCTGGCACGACTTGTGTCTCGGGATCCTGCCCACCCCGGCGGTGACGAGTGCGAGACGAGATCACCCAACTGCAGGCGCACGTTCGCTACCGGTTGGGGTCGCGGGTGACCTACGCCAAGGCATGGCGGGTGGACGGTCTCACGAGGTTGGTTGTGCGGCATTGGCCGCACTCTCACCTTGAGGACGCCGCGTCAAACGGCGGGCGGAATCACGCCTCGGTGCGGCTGGCGATGTTGCTGATGCAGGCTCAGGTCCGCGAGCAGTGGGAAGCCCGGCAAGGCTCCGGCCCGCTGTGGGATGCGATCCTCTGCGGCACCACGTCGGCGATCGGGGTGGTGCTGCTGGATCTCTGGTGGCCGTCGCCTGGTTGGCGGACGACGCTGCGGGCAATGGCACGATCACTGGCCGAGGATCGCGATCACGGCGTCGATCGCGTCGTGGACGGCACGCGCGAGCCGGGAGTCGGTCCCTAACTCCTGGCCGATCCTCACGAGGAGGAGGCCGCGGATGGCGTCGTTCCAGGTCGGACGCATCATTGGAACATCTCCTGCGCCATGAGCTGGGCCGGGAAGCCAGCGATCGGCACGTCGGCCGGGCTGGTTGTCCATTCGTATTTCGATCCCGACGGATGGATCGACGGCGGCAGCACCGACTGGGCGGCACGGCCGCCAATCCGGATCTCCAGGTCTTCGGCCTTGATGACAGCGGTTTCCGGCATCCACGGTTCCCAATGAAACAGCCGGTGCTCCCCGCGGGCCGACCGCCAGGTCGGCGTGGGGATGTCGAGCAGGCCGAATGCGGCGAGCTGGTCGCGGCCCTCGGGCGTGTCGTATTCAACGTCGACGACGCCGGACATCGGGCCGAGGAGGATGCCGATGTTCGAGCCGGCGGCGAGCCAGCGGGCCACCTCGTCGGGGTTGTTGGTCGCCTTGGTTTGCCATGCCGCCCCTATCGGGCGTTTCTCCCGGCGGGCAACGCGGATGATGAGGCAGCCGGAGTCGAGGAGGGCGAGGGTGTCGGGGGTCATGCAGCACCTCCGTCAATCATGGTGAACGTGCGGGTCATGGGGATGCCGGCCGCATTGGTTATCCGGCGGACCTGCTCGCGGATCGTCTCGCACCGCTGCTCCACCTCGGGGGCACCGATGTCATAGTAGGTGTCGAGGATTGCAAACTCCTCGGGCATCTCACGGCCGCCGGCGATCGCGTGAACGATCGGCTGGGTGAGCTGGTCGCAGCCGCTGAAGGCGTGCGTGCGTGCCAGGGTTCGGTATCGGGCGATCGGGAACATGGGTTGGGGTCCTGGTTGTGAAGTGAAAAAAGTGCCACCCGTTTCGCAGCTGTCGGCGGGCCGGGTGGCCCCACCCTTGTGTCTTGGTCAACCTTGGCTGTGTGTTGTCACGCAGCTCATGAGAACTGGCACCGTTTCGCCGTCTTCAACCCACGGCCTGCGCCACTTTGAAACCGCTTCGTTGTGCGACGTTGCCTCAACTTGAACCGTCACCTCAACGTCAATCTTTGGCTTGTAGGTGATGAAGTAGGTCATGGTCATCGTCTCCTGGTTGTGCGGCCGGGGCCGCGGGTTGTCCGCCCCGGCGAAGTTGCCGGGGAGGGTTGTCTGACTGTCTATTTGTATCCAATCGGCAACAACTAGGCAAGGGGTGAAGGAAAGTTTTTTCTGTCGAGGGCTAGTGGGCGTGGCTTCCGCCGCGTGGTCGGCCGCGGCCGGATGCTGTATCGGCGAACGACTCGACCGCCGACCGTAGGGCAAACCATTGGTTGTCGATCTGGATTCCGGAGACGTGCCCATTCTGCACTAGCTTCCTCATCCATAGCCGCGACACGTTCGCCAGCTTGGCGGCAGTGCCGATGGTGACGTATTTGTCCGGGTCGATCTTGGGTGCCATGGTGGACATTGTTGCCGGTCGGCTCCAACTGTCAAGCGATTGCGGCATGGGTTGTCCGTGGTCAGCCTGAGAACATGGGAACGAATCGATCGGCCCGGTCAGTCGTCGAGCCCTTCGCATAGGCTCCAGGCTGCCGCGGCGGCGGCGGCCGCTATCTCATTGGTTGTGGGGAGGCGGCGCTTTCCGCCCCGGGCCCGGCGGGCCAGCTCGTCGGCCGCATAGCAAATCTCGTCGGCATAGAAACCGGCTTTCGGGCTGTCCGGCATCGCGTCGAGGGCCGACCGACAATCGGCGATCGTGAAATGCAATTCGGCATCGCTCATGCGGCGGCATCGTCGGGGATAGGCTGCGTGGTCGATCTGCGGGACGTGGTAGGCGGGCATGGGTTGTGCTCCTGGTTGTGGTGGGTTGTGGTCGGGCGTTGTGCCCGGCCGCCCGGTTTCCGGCCGCCAGGTTGGCGGCCGGTGGCCGGGGGGCCGCGGCGGTCAGTTGGGGAAACCCTCTCGCCAGTAGCACGGGGCCGGCCGGTCGTCGTCGGCCTGGTCGTCGTCGCCGGCGACTGCCTCGCCAATAAACTCCTCGACTCCGTTGGCGTCGTCGTCCAGCCGGTAGACGCTGGCGGATTCGCCATCGTCTGCCCCTTCGTCGGCGAGTAGTTCGCGGGCGTAGTCGATGGCCGCTGAGTCGGTGACGGCGTCAAATCGCGTCGACGGTCCGCGGTCGAATCGTGCAACGTAGTCGGGCATGGTTGTATCTCCTGGTTGTGGTTGTGGGTCAGTCGAACGTCGGCCGCCCGTTTGCCCCCGCCCGTGGGCGACGGGGGGCGACGGGGGGCCGGGCATCAAGAGAAAAAGCGGTTTGCGATGCCACGGCCGAAGATGCGGCGAGCGCGACGGCGGATAGCGTCGGCCGCTCCGTTTTCCGGATCGCTGTCGCCGAGGTCGCGGTCCAGTGCTAGCCAAACCAGGATCGCAAGCATGGAGCAAGCGGCCGCCCGGTATTCGGTGGGAAAGTATTGGCCGGTTGTGTATTCCAGCCGCACTCCGCCACCAGCGTAGAAAAACTCTAGTCGGCCGTTGCCGCTGGTTGTGGTCAGGATGTCGTCCGCCGTGATGTCTTCGCGGCCTTCAACGAAAGCCAGGAGCCTGCGGGCATCGCGGCCATTTCGCAGCATCGGCCGGTAGTCGGACATGAAGGCCGCTCGGTCGTTGCCGTACTCGCGAGGGTCGATTCCGCTCCGCTGGTCAATGAACTTGCGGATCATGTCGCAGAGCGTCGTCTTGCTGGTCTGGTTGGTTGTGGCATTCATCGTCGTCTCTCCGTTCAAGTGTTCCGGCCGTTTGAATCCCGCGGCCGGTTCGGGTTGTGTTGTTGGTTGTGTCCGATGGGAGACAATAGGTTAGAAAGGAGCGGCGACCAGGTGGGCACGAACACGGGGCCGGCCGGCGGTTGGGTGTCGCTGGAAGAAAGCCACGTCTGCCGCGGCCACCAGCCAGTTGCGGCCGACCTTGCGGCCGCGGACCCTGCCGGACCGGACGAGTTGTCGAAGCCATTGCTCGGTTATGTCGGCGGCCGCAGCGGCAGCAACTAGACCGGTCCAGGTCGTTTCTACGTCATCGGCCGCGGCGGCCTGGTCGATGACGCGGGCGATCGCCTCCCGCATCACGTCGTCCGCGTCGCGGAGTGTCGGGGCATCAGCGGCGAGGTCGGAGTAAAGGTCGGCCGACCGCATTCCGCGGAATGCGGCCACGGTGTCCAGCGACAAGTTGGCCGCGTCGCCCGTGGTGAACGCGTGCCGATTGGCAAACTTCGCCCGGCCGCCGTGCTGGTCGCCCGACAACTCTTGGAAAGCCTCGCGGCGGAATGCGGTCTGGCTTGAAACCAGGTCGGCTTCCATCGCCCGCATTTCACGATAGACGGCCATCACGTCGGCCCACTCGATCCCGGCGGCGGCGGCGGCGGCG
>Ga0164295_10001135_pt1 | contig 22073 bp, 13 predicted proteins | sample GEODES006metaG_FD_111798 | JGI IMG/M metagenome (GOLD analysis project Ga0164295, IMG submission 111798) | Oligotrophic lake water microbial communities from Sparkling Lake, Wisconsin, USA - GEODES006 metaG | ecosystem: Environmental > Aquatic > Freshwater > Lake | place: USA: Sparkling Lake... | reverse complement strand
ATCTTCGGCGCGGGCTTCGAGCCGCTCCTCAAGGGCGCCGCCACGCTCCTGGTGCTGTGGCTGTTTCTCGCGTGGATGCACCAGCGGAAGATTTTTTTGAGGGTGTGAGCCCGGGGTTGTCCATGCGGGGTCGTGGGGTGAGTGTTCCCTGTCGAGGAGCTGACATGAACCGTTTCCCTTTAAGAGTTTTGCACGTTGCAGCGATCGTCGTCGGCCTCGCGGCCGCGGAAGCGCTTCTGCCGGCCAGTGCCACCGCCCAGGGCCTCGCTGAGGCGCTCCTTGCCGAGCCGCGGGAACGGCTCATGGCCGACGTGGCTGCCAGTGGCGACGCCCGTCGGGGCGCGCTCGTCTTCCACGCTGCGCACCTCGCCTGCCTCAAGTGCCATGTCGCCGGCACCGGGCAAGCGCCCCTCGGGCCCAATCTCGCGAAGATGCCCGAAGGGGTGGAGCGACCAGCGCTCCGCAGCCATCTCGTCGAGTCGCTCCTCGAGCCCTCGAAGGTCGTGCGCCCGGAGTATCGGGGCGTGACGGTCGTCGATCACGACGGCCGGAGTGCTACCGGGGTGGTCGTTCGCGAGACCGCGGCGGAGCTTGTGCTGCGCGACGCCTCGGCGCCGGGCACGGAGATCGTCATCGACAAGACCACAATCGACGATCGCGCCGATCTCGCCGTGTCGCTGATGCCGGCGGGGCTTACGAATCTGCTGACGGGCCGCGGCCAGTTTCTCGATCTCATCGCCTACCTCGAAGCCGTGGCCAAGGGGGGCGCGGACGCTGCCGCGGCGCTTGAGCCCGATCCGGCCCTCCTCGCCCGGTCGGCGCCGCCGGCCTACGAGCAGGAGATCGACCATGCCGGGTTTGTCGCCGAGTGGAGCGACACGGAAGCTGCCCGCGGGGCGCTCGAGCGCGGCGCGGCGATCTACGGACGCGTCTGTGCGAATTGCCACGGCACGCTTGAAGCCCCGGGCTCGCTCCCGACAGCGCCGCGCTTCGCCAGCCACACGTTCAAGCGCGGCGCCGATCCCCTCTCCCTCTATTCGACGCTCACCGTCGGCGCAGGCCAGATGGTGCCTCAAGGCTGGATGGTGCCGAGCCAGAAGTACGACGTCATTCACTACCTCCGCGAGACGTTCTTGAAGGGGCACAACGACAGGGCCCTCGTCGCCATCACCCCCGACTATCTCGCCGCCCTCCCCAAGGGAACCAGCCGCGGCCCGGCCCCGTCGGCGACCGACCCCTGGCGGCTCCACGACTACGGGCCGTTCCTCGCTGCCACGATCGAGGTCGGCCGCGACCATGGCGGGATCGTGCGAAAGGGCTTTTCGGTCCGACTCGATCCGGGCGGGGAGGGGATCGGCCGCGGCCGGGCGTTTGCGATCCACGACCTCGACACGCTCAGCCTTGCCGGGATGTGGACGGGCGACGGCTTCATCGACTGGGAGGGGATCAATTTTGACGGCCGCCACGGCGCCCATCCGCATACGGTCGGCGACGTGCAGTGGTTTCTGTCAGAGGGCACAGGCTGGGCCGATCCGGCCACCGGCTCCTTCGACGATCCGCGTGGGCTTGGCCGCGACGGCCGCCCCTTCGGCCCGATCCCGTGGGCCCGGATGCGGAGCGTGCATCATGCCGGCGACACGATCCTCCTCGACTACCGGGTCGGCGACGCTCCGATCCTCGAGACAGTGCGGCTCGAGCCGGTGTCGGTGCCGGGAGCTGACGGCAGCGTGCTGCCCGTGATCACCCGGTCGTTTTCCTTTGGGCCCCGTTCGACGCCTCTCGCGGCTCGGCTCGCCCCCGACAGCGTGGCGGCGGCGCTGGTGACACCGGTGAACGGCCGCGGGCCGATCGTCGCGGTGCGTCTGGTCATTCGCGACGGCTTTCAGGTCCTCGAGATCCCGGCTGGCGACGCCGCGCTCGACCTCGCCGTAGCACTGTCGGCTGCCCCGGCGGCCGGGCTCGCCACGGCGATCGATGCGATCCCGCCGATCGAGCCGGCCTTCACGGGCATCGGCCAGCCATCGCGGCCGCTCTGGCCGCAGGTGCTCGAGACCCGCGTCGAGCAGGGCGACAACGACGATCCGCTCGCCGTCGATCGGCTCGCCCCCCCGAACCAAAATCCTTGGAACGCGCAGCTGCGGCTCTCTGGCCTCGATTTCCTTGGGCGCGACGGCGACTCCGCGGCTGTCTGCACGTGGGACGGCGACGTCTGGCGGGTGACGGGGCTGCTCGATCCGGAGGGGATATTGAAGTGGAAGCGACTGGCCTCGGGGCTCTTCCAGCCGCTGGGGCTGAAAGTGATCGGTGGGGCGATCCATGTCGGCTGCCGCGACCGGATCGTGCGGCTTGTCGACCTCGACGACGACGGCCAGATCGACCGCTACGACACGGTCAACGACGATCATCAGGTGACCGAGCATTTCCATGAGTTTGCGATGGGCCTCGAGACCGACGCCGCCGGCAATCTCTACTACGCAAAGTCCGCCCGCCACGCTCTTCCCGCCGTCGTGCCCCACCATGGCACGCTCCTCAAAGTCTCTCCCGACGGGGCGACGACGGAGATCGTGGCCCGCGGGTTCCGGGCGGCCAACGGGGTGGGTGTGGAGCCTGACGGCACGTTCTGGGTGACCGATCAGGAGGGGCACTGGAATCCGAAGAACCGGATCAACCATGTCCGCCCCGGCGGCTTCTACGGCAACATGTTCGGCTATCACGACATCACCGACGCCCGCGACGAGGCGATGGAGCCGCCGGCGATCTGGATCACGAATGCCTTCGATCGCTCGCCGGCGGAGCTCCTCCGGGTGCCTGTCGACACTTGGTCACCGCTCTCCGGGCATCTCCTCGAGCTGTCTTACGGCGAGGGGCGGGTGCATCTGGTGCTCACCGAGCCGGTGACCGACCCGCGCGACCCCGCAAAGCGTGTTCTGCAAGGCGGCATGCTCGCCCTCCCGATCCCCGATCTGCCGACCGGCGTGATGCGTGGACGGTTCAATCCGGCCGACGGCCAGCTCTACGCCTGCGGCCTGTTTGCCTGGGCGGGCAACCGCACCGAGCCCGGCGGCCTCTTCCGGCTCCGTCGCACGGAGAAGCCGCTCCTCGTGCCGACGAGGCTCCACGCCGAGCCCGGCAAGCTCGTCCTCACGTTCCCCCAGAACCTCAGCCGCGAAACCGCAACCGACCCCGGCAACTTCCGAGTGAAAACCTGGACGATCCGCCGCTCCGCCGACTACGGCTCGCCACACTTCGACGAACGCGACCGCCAAGTCACCGCCGCCACCCTCTCCGCCGACGGCACGACGCTCACACTCGACATCGAGGGATTTGAGTCAACGCGATGCTACAGCCTCACGTGGGACATCGACGCCGCCGACGGCTCGGACGCCAAAGGCACGATCAACGGGACGGTGCAGTGAACGACGACTGAGCTCAGATCGCAGCCAGATTCCGACCGAGGTGTCACACCCCGGCCGTGGCTCGGGCGTCGGCGAGGAAAGTGTCGACCTCGGCGTCGGTCGTCGCCCACGAACACATGAACCGGCAGCCGCCGGCGCCGATGAAATCATAAAACTTCCAGCCTTTCGCCCGTAGGGCGGCAGCGCAGGCGGGCCTGAGCTTCGCAAACACGGCGTTGGCTTCACGCCTCCCGAGGATCTCCACGCCGGTGATCGCCGCCAGCCCCGCTTCGAGCCGGGCGGCCGCGGCGTTGGCCCGGGCGGCATTGGCAAGCCACACGCCGTTCTCGAGGAGCCCCACCCACGGCGCGGCGAGATAGCGCATCTTCGAGGCGAGCTGCCCCGCCTGCTTGCAGCGCCAGGCAAACTCGTCGGCGAGATCGCGGTTGAAGAACACGATCGCTTCCCCCATCCCCATCCCGTTCTTCGTGCCACCGAAGCAGAGGACGTCGACCCCGACTTCCCAGGTGATCGAGCGCGGCGGCACGCCGAGCGCGGCCACCGCATTGGCAAACCTGGCCCCGTCCATGTGGAGCCTGAGCCCATGCCGGGAACAGACGTCGCGAACCGCGGCCAACTCGCCGACAGAGTAGACGGTGGAAAGCTCCGTCGCCTGCGTCACACTCACGACCCGCGGCTTGGGAAAATGAATGTCGCGGCGGCGCTCGACAGCCCGGTGGATCGCATCGGGCCCGAGCTTGGCACGCTCTCCCTGGACAAGAAGCAGCTTCGTGCCGTTGGAGAAAAACTCCGGTGCGCCGCACTCGTCGGTCTCGACGTGCGAGACCTCGTGGCAGAGGATCGAGTGGTACGACTGACACATCGCGGCAAGCGCGAGCGAATTAGCGGCGGTGCCGTTGAAGCTGAAGAAGATCTCGGCGTCGTGCTCGAAAACCTCGCGGATCAGCTCGCAGGCCCGCGCCGTCCACTTGTCGTCGCCGTAGCTCGGCACCGTCCCCGCGTTCGCCTGCTCGAGGCTGGCCCAAGCCTCGGGGCAGTAACCGGCGGTGTTGTCGCTGGCGAACTGACACCCGGGCGGGACGATGGCGCTGGCGTGGGACATGGATGATTGCTTCCGGGGCACCGTGTCGACCGAGCCTTTCCGGCATCGGTGTTGGACAGTCCTACCATTTCACGCGCGCCTGCGCAAACCAACACCCCGGGCCCGATCCGACAGCAGCACCCCACCGGCTCTTCCCAGTGGGTTGGCCACCCCGCCCTGGGGTGGGTACGATTCGGGAACGATTTGCAGGGGCGTGCGCGTCCTCGGCCGCCCTCGATCCGTTCAACCCCGCGGGGAATGTTCATGGCGATCCAGGTGTCGTGTGATTGCGGCCGGACTCTCAGCCTGAAGAACGAGTTGGCGGGTGAGAAGATCCGCTGCCCCGATTGCGGCGGCACGATCGACGTGCCGGTGATCGCGGCGCAGGCCGATGCCATCTTCGACCGCGATCGATTCCTCCTCCGCCAGCGGATGATGTCGATCTCGCAGATTTACGACGTACGCGACGATCGTGACCAGTCGGTCCTCTTCGTGAAGCGGCCGACGGCGCTGGGTTGGATGATCCTCGGCATCCTCGCCGGATTGCTCGTGTTTTTCTCGATGTTCCTCGGCGGTCTCGTGCTCCTGCAGATCTTGAAGATCGACGGCGGAGGACAGGATGTCGACCGGGATCTCGTCGGTGTGTTGGTCCTCGGCCTCACGCTCCTCTCCATGCTCGCCACGCTTGCCACGGTCGTCGCGATCATCCCGCGGCGTCACGTCTTCTTCTACCGCGACCCAGGGCAGAAAGACTCGGTCCTCGAGATCCACCAGGACAGGAAGCTGATGCCGTTCCGACCCAGATACACGCTCGTCTGCCCGCAGCAGGGGCCGATCGCGAAATTCTCCAAGAACATCGTCTACAGCCTTTTTCGGAAGCGCTGGTGGTGCCACGACCTCGAGGGCCACGCCATCTGCACCGCCTACGAGGACTCGATCATTCTCTCGCTCCTGCGGCGTTTGTTCGGCCCTGCCTTCGGCCTGCTGCGCACGAATTACGTGATCGTCAGAGGATCCTCCGCCGATGGCGATCGCCTCGGCGAATTCAACCGCAAGTTGACCCTCTTCGATCGTTACGTCCTCGACCTTTCGGCCGATCCCACCCGGTCGCTCGACCGTCGCATCGCCCTGGCCATGGGCGTGTTGCTCGACACGGGAGACGGCCGATGAGTCTTCCCCCTGACGATCCCATGCATTCCAGCGGGGGCGACGCCTGTTCACCGCCAACCGCGACGACGGTGCGTGACTTTTCCCCCGACATGCTCGCCGATGAATCGCACGAGACACGGATCGACTTCGAGCGCGGGATGTCGTACGCCGCCCCCGCCACGCTCGCACTCATCGCGTTGTGCAGCGCGATCTTCGGTTGGCAGATCGCCACCGGGGCTCTCGAGAGCGAGGAGGCGATCATCGACGCCGGGGCACTCATTACCGACCGGCTCGCCCGCGGCGAGGTCTGGCGGCTGGTCAGTTCGATGTTCCTCCACGGCAGCGGCGAACACCTTTTCGGCAACATGGTGGCCCTGTATATCCTCGGCCTGGCCTGCGAACATGCCTTCGGATCGGCGACGATGCTGGTGATCTACGCCGCCGCCGGAATCGTCGGCGGACTGGCCTCTGCGGCGTTCGAGCCGATGCCGACGGTCGGGGCCTCGGGGGCGATCTTCGGTCTCATGGGCTGCACGGTCGCAATGCTCGTCAGGAGACGGCGCGAGCTCCATGTCCGCGACGCTCGGATCGGCGTCGTGTTGGGGGTGTGGGCCTTGTGGCAGTTGGGCCTGGGGCTCGTCAGCCCGATGATCGCCAACCTGGCGCACATCGGAGGCCTGCTCGCCGGAGGGCTGCTCGGCTACCTGATCGTGCCGCGTCTGCTCTCCACGAGCTCGAAAGCCAATCAGCCCAGCACGTCGGCCAGGACTTCCTCGGAGACGTAGATCGGCAGATTCGGGTCGCAAGTCACGGCAATCGCGATCGCGTCGGAGGGGCGCGAGTCGATCTCGACCACCTCGCCCCCCTTCAACACGCGGATGACGGCGTAGTAGGTGTGGTCTTTGAGTTCGGAGATGACGACATCCTGAAGCTCGCCGCCGAGACTGTCGACGACGGCGACAATCAAGTCATGCGTCAGCGGCCGCGGCGAGGAATGGTGCTTCACGCGACGATCGATGCTCGTCGCCTCGAACAGCCCGATGAGAATCGGGAAGGTGCGGTCTCCCTCGACCTCCTTCAGATACACCACCTGCTGATCATTGATCTCGCTGATGATGATCCGGGAGAGTTCCATCTGCACGCTCATGACGATCCTCCGACTCGACTCACCGGGCCGGCGACTCGCGATCGGTGACATTCACCGTCGGTCGCCCCACCGTTCGCCCGCCCGCGAACTGCGTGCATTCTACTCCAAGCCGACCGGCGGGGCACGTGTCGGGCCCCCGATCCCGTGGAGCCGGTCAGCCCGGCTTCCGGGCCGAAAGCTCCGCCAGTGTCGCCGTCCCCTTGACGAGCCGCTCCTCCATCTCTGCCAGTTGCTCGCGCTCCTTCTGGATGACGTTGGCCGGAGCCCGAGCGGCAAACTTCTCGTCGCCGAGCTTCGCCTTCTTAGCCACGATCAGACCGGCGAGCTTTTCGTTCTCTTTTGAGAGCCTGGCGATCTCCGCCCCGACGTCGATGAGATCGGCAAGATCAACAAACAGATCGCAGCCGGCGGCCGCCGCGGTGGCGGCGCCGGGGGCCCCGGTGGCATCGGGCCCGACAGATCCCAGGGTCGCACCGGCCATTGATTCGATCGACCCGCGCATCGGGGCGAGGAGCTCAGCGGTGGCAAGATCGGATCGGATTTGCACCGTGAGCTTCGTCTTCGGCGGGACGTTCTGCCGCGAGCGGATCTCGCGGATCGCCCCGACGACGGCGAGGAACGTGTCAAATTGCTCTTCGGTGTGCCGATCGACCCAGGCCGCCGGTGGCTCGGGCCACCGGGCCACCATGATCGAGGCGGCCGGCGCCTCCCCACGATCCCACGGGAGACGACGATTTGGGGCCACTTCCCAGAGATGCTGCCAGATCTCTTCGGTGAGGAACGGCATGATCGGATGGAGGAGGCGGAGGATCGTGTCGAGCGCGAGGAGAAGCATTGCCCGGGCCTGGTCGCGCGCGGCCGGATCACTCAAGCGCGACTTGCAGAGCTCGAGGTAGGCACTGCAGAACTCGTCCCACGTGAAGGCATAGAGCGCCCGCGCGGCGTCGGCGAAGCGGTATTCGTCGGTGCAGCGATTCACCTCGGCCGTCACGCTCGCCAGCCGGCTGGCGAGCCAGCGATCCTCAAGGGCTTCGAAAACGCCCCCCGCCCCGGCGAGATCGCCCGCCTGGAAATCCTCGAGATTCATGAGCACGAATCGGGTGGCGTTCCAGAGCTTGTTGGAGAAGTTGCGCCCCGCCTCGAAGCGCTCCGACAGGGCCGGGCCGCGGGGGAGGCCGAGATCGACTTCCGTCTTCGCCCACTGCGTCTTGAAGGGTTTTTTACATTTCGGGCATTCGATCCGCGGCTGGATCCGATTCTGCACCGTCTGCTCGATCCGCGCTTCACACGCCGGGCACTGAAACTCGACCGGCATCCGCACGTCCTGCGTCTCGGTGGCGAGCGTCGTCATCCCGAAGCGGAGGGCATCGGCACCGAGGGCCTCGATGACGTCGAGCGGGTCGACGCCGTTCCCCTTGCTCTTGCTCATCGTCTCGCCGTAGCGGTCGAGGATCTTGGGATGGATGTAGACCTCGCGGAACGGCAGCTCGCCGGTGTCAAAGACCCCCATGATCACCATCCGCGCCACCCACAGCGTGATGATGTCGCGGCTGGTGAGGAGGGCCGAGCCGGGATAGAAGGTGGAGAGCTCCGCCGTCTGCTCCGGCCAGCCGAGCGTCGAATGGGGCCACAGCGCCGAAGAGAACCAGGTATCGAGGACGTCGGGATCCTGGATGATCGGCTGCCCGTCGATCGTGTCGACGCCGAGCGTCTCATCGGAGGTGCAGACAAACCAGCCACCGCGGCCGTCGTCGTCGAGGGCCGTCCCATCGGGCTGCCAGGCGACGCTCGTGCGCCCGGCAAACGCGGCGGCAAGGGCCGCTTCGCGGACGCCGCTGACGTGCCAGATCGGGATCCGATGGCCCCACCACAGCTGCCGGCTCACCGGCCAATCGCGCTTTTCCGAGAGCCAATCGAGATAGCTCTTCGCGTAGCGTTCGGGGACGATCTTCAGCTTCCCTGTGCGAACGGCCTCGAGCGCCGGCTCGGCGAGCTCGTCCATGCGGATGAACCACTGATCGGCGAGGTAGGGCTCAATCGGCGTCTTTGAGCGGTCGGAATGCGCTAGCTCGATGAGCCGATCCTCGACCAGCTCGAGCTGCCCGGCCGCCTCGAGATCGGCGACGACCTTCGTGCGGGCCTTGGGGATCGTCAGTCCCGCATACGGCCCCGCTTCGGCATTGAGCCGGCCTTCGGGGAGCAGGATGTTGATCATCGGCAGATTGCGACGCTTGCCGACTTCGTAGTCGTTGACGTCGTGGGCCGGAGTGATCTTCACACAGCCCGAGCCCAACTCCGGCTTGGCCCATTCATCGGCCACAAGTGGAATATCGCGGCCGAGCAGCGGCAGGCGGACGCGGCGGCCGGCGTGGGCCATCGCCGAGAGCTTCACGAGGCCCGGGAGGATCTCGACGCGGCGGACAGCGAGGGCCTCGAGGTCGCGATCAATGCCAGGCTGGTCCTTTGCAGCCGCCTCGGCACGCTTCGTGCGGAGGGCTTTTTCGGCTGCGTCGAGGGCGGCGTCCGGGTCGGGATGGACGGCGACGGCGGTGTCGCCAAGGAGCGTCTCGGGGCGCGTCGTGGCCACCGTCACGCTTTTCGGCTCACCGGGAAGCGGATCAATGACGTCGTAGCGGATGTGCCAGAAGTGCCCCTTCACCTCCTCGTGAAACACCTCGTCGTCGCTGACGGCGGTCTGGAGGAAGGTGTCCCAGTTGACGAGCCGCTTGCCGCGGCGGACGAGCTTCTCGCGGAACAGCTTGAGGAACGCCGTCCGCACCGCGAGGGCGCACTGATCGTCGAGCGTGAACCGAACGCGATCCCAGTCGCAGCTGGCCCCCATGTCGCGGAGCTGCCCGAGGATTCGCTTCTCATACTGCTCCTTCCAGGCCCAGATCCGCTCGACGAGCTTCGCCCGGCCGAGGTCGTGGCGGGAGAGTTTTTCTTCCTCGAGGAGCCGGCGCTCGACGACGGCCTGCGTGGCGATCCCGGCGTGATCGGTGCCCGGCATCCAGAGGGTCAAAAAGCCCTGCATCCGCCGCGTCCGGACGAGCATGTCCTGGAGCGTGTTGTTGAGGGCGTGGCCGAGGTGGAGGGCTCCGGTGACGTTCGGCGGGGGAATGACGATCGAAAACACGGGGCGACGATCTCCCGGCCCGGCAGGCTCGGCATGCCAAAGTCGGGCGGAATCCCACAGAGTCCGGCAGCGAGCCTGGGCGGAGGCGTGGTCGTAGTGCTTGGGGAGTTCGTGCATCGGGGCGCTTCTGCTCGGGGTCGGTCGGTGGGATCGGTCGCAGGGAACGATCGCAGGGATCGTGAGGGAAAAACCGCAACTCTACCGGAAATCGCTCCACCGGGACCAGCGTGGCAGACCGCTTTTTTGCACCGCCGACAGGGGCGAACTAGCCTTGAAACTCAGGGGCGATGCGCTCCGGCCGCCGACTCTGCCCCCGTCACCCACCGACTCATGAACCGAAGCCAGACATCCACAAAGCCGGCATACGCTCCGCGGCGGATCATCCTCCTCGGCCGCGCTCCCGGCAACGACCTCGTCCTCAAGGCTCCGAGCGTCTCCGCCCGCCATGCCCGGGTGGTCGTCGATGAGGAGGGGCTGTGGCTCGAGGACTTGGGGAGCCGCAACGGCACGTTTGTCGGTGTGCCGCCACGGCGCGTGGAGCGGGAACGGATCGACGTCACCGACACGATCACGCTCGGCAATGCCCGCCTTCCCGCGACGGCACTCGAGGACCTCCTCACGCGGACGACCGCCGCGCCCCCCGGAGAAGGGACGATCGAGCTTGACGACGCGGCACTTTTGACCTTCGGCCGCGGGGCCTCGGCCGACGTCTCCCTCGACCGGCCGCTCGCCTCGGCGCTCCACGCCTCGGTGAGCGTTGAGCGCGGAAGGGTCTTCGTCCGCGATCTGGGAAGCACCCACGGCACGTTCGTCGACGGCCGGCGGATCGAGCGGGCCGTCGAGATCTCCCCCGGGTCGATCGTTCAGATCGCCGACCAGCGCTACCGTCTCGCCCCCGATGCTCGGTCGCTCGAGCCGCTCGCCGGGGGCGACCGCGACATCATCGAAGCCGATCATGTCGCCGTCGAGGCGTCGGGCCGACGGCTCCTCGAGGGGGTCTCGCTCGTCGTCCAGCCCGGCGAGATGGTGGCGATCATGGGGCCCAGCGGCGCTGGAAAGAGCACGCTGCTCTCGGTGCTCAACGGCCAAACCGTCCCCGCCGCCGGACGGCTCGTCATCGGCGGGCTCGATCTCCACAGCCACTACGATCTCTTCCGGGGACGGATCGGCTATGTGCCACAGGACGACATCCTTCATGCCGATCTCACCGTTTGGCAGGCGCTGTGGTACGCGGCCCGCCTCCGGCTTCCCCGCGACACCACCGACACCGAGATCGAGACCCGGATCCACGCCGTGATCCACCAGCTCGGCCTCGATGGCACCGAGAAGACCCGCGTCGGCGACCAGCGGAAGCGGGGCGTGAGCGGCGGCCAGCGAAAGCGAGTGAACCTCGCCATGGAGCTCCTCACCGATCCTCCGATCCTCGTCCTCGACGAGCCGACATCGGGCTTGTCGAGCGTCGACGCGCTGTCAGTCATCGAGCTGCTGCGAAAGCTCGCTGACTCAGGCAAGACGATCCTCGTCACGATCCATCAGCCGAGCCTCGAGGCGTTTGAAAACTTCGACGCCGTCGCCGTCATCGCCCGCGACGAATCGACGAAGCAGGTGGGAAGGCTGGCCTGGTTTGGCCGCGCCTTCCCCGACTCGATCACCTTCTTCGAGCCCCAGCTTTCGGGGTCCGCGCCCCCGACGAGCGTCGATGGGCTCCTCCGCGGCCTCTCCAAGCGGCCGGTGGCCGAGTGGGTGCGGCAGTGGGAATCGTCGGTGGCGAAGTCGATCTGGGTCGATCGCCGCGCCTCCGCGCACGCCGGGGCTGTTCCGCCGCGGTCGCGGCGCCTTCCCCGCAGCACCGCCCCGTTCACCCAATGGCTCACGCTCGTGAAGCGGATGATCGCCGTCAAGGTCGCCGACGGCTGGGGGACGGCCGTTCTCTTCGCGCAGGCCCCGATCGTCGGGCTGCTGATCGCGGCGGTGTTTTCGAAGGTCGTGCGGAGCACTCCAACGCCCGACACCTGGCCGAAGATCGGCGTCAACATGGCGACCACCCTGTTCGTGACCGCCCTGGCAGCGATCTGGTTTGGCTGTTCGAGCATGGCGCGCGAGATCGTCACCGAGTGGCCGATCTACCGGCGCGAGCGGATGGTGGGGCTGTCGATCGGGGCCTATGTCGCCTCGAAGATGACGGTCCTCCTCGGGATCGCGGCGATCCAGTGCCTCCTCCTTCTGGCCATCGTCGCCCCTGCCTGCCGGATCGACAGCCCCTGGCTGTGGGTGTTTACGATGCTTTATGCAGCAGCGCTGGCCGGAGGGGCGCTCGGCTTGCTGATCTCGGCGACGCTGCGGACAACCGAAGCCGCCTCCGGGATCCTCCCCGTCCTCCTTCTGCCGATGATCGTCCTCGGGGGGATCCTCGTCCCCCTCGCCGATCTCCCCGCGCTCACCCAGCCGCTCGCCGCAGCGATGCCGTCGCGCTGGGCCTTCGAAGGGCTCGTCGTACCGGAGGCAGCGCTTCGTCCACGGATCCGCCTCGGGGGCGCTCCACCGGCACCGCGACCAGCGCCGTCACCGGCTGCCGTCGATGAGCTCGAGCCGGCACCGCCCAAGACCTCCCCGACGGAGTCCTCTCCGTCCCCTGTCCCCGAAGGCACGACGCCGTCTCCCGACGAGACGACCGGGCCGGGGATGCCGAACTCGTTCCGTCTCGCCGGCAACGGCGGGGGTCATCCCTTCATCCTCCCCGGCCGCCGCAAGATCGTCGAGAAGCTCGAGGAAGCAGCCGCCCAGGCGAAGCAGGAGCTCGAGAGGGCCAAGAAGCTGCTCGAGGAGAAGGCCCAGAAGATCCAAGCCGACATGCGGGCCGAGGCCGAGAAAAAACTCGCCGATGCCAAGGCCGAGTTCGAGAAAAAGTCGGCCGAGTCGGCGGCGAAGATGAAGGAGGAGATCGAAGCGAAGGTGGCCGAGGCGAAGGCCGCAGCCCAGAAGGAGAGCGCGGCGGCGGCGGAACGGATGAAGACCGAGATGGAGATGCGCGTCAAGGAAGCCCAGGAGCAGGCGCGCCGGGAGAGCGCCGCGGCTCGCGACCAGGTCCGCCAGGAGGTCGAGGCGAAGACGGCAGACGCCAAGGCCGAAGCGCAGAAGCAGTCGGAGGAGACCGCCGCGCGGATGCGCACCGAGATCGAAGCGAAGATGGAGGAAGCTCAAGCCACGGCCAAGCGCCAAAGTGAGGAGGCCGGGAGCGCCGCCAAGGCCGACGTCGAGAGCCGGGTGAAGACGATTGAGGCGGAGCTCGAGAAGAAGAGCCGCGAGGCGAGCGATCGGCTCGAAGGCAAGCTCCGCGAGATGCAGGAGAAGATCGAGTCGGAGCGAGCCCGAATGAACGACTCGCTCGAACGCGTCCGGGCGGCGACGGAGAAAACGCTTGTCCCCCCAGCCGGTGTCCCCGCGGCGTCGCATGGTGCTTCTTCCTCCGCCGCCACGTCCTCCGCCGCCACGTCCTTCAGCGAAGAAGCCCTCGCCCAGCCGTCCGATGCCGACGCCACGACGGCCCCCGGGGGCACTCCTCCGGTCGACATGGCGGAGCGGTTCTTCGGGCGGGATCAGTGGCGGAGCCCGTCGACGGTTCCGCTCGCAGTCCTCTTGGGGATGTTCGGCGCTGGAATCGCCGGCACCGCCCTGGCCCTGCGCTTCCGCGACTCGAGCGGCCGCTGAGGCACCTCAATCCGCCTGCACAACGGGAAAATCGCCATGGAAGGCGCTTTCCATCGACCGCTACACTCCGGCGCTGCGAGACAGTCTCCGGAGCCGATCGATGCCTCACGACCGCCCGCTCGACGATCCCACCACCCACGAATCGGCCGCTTCCGTCGGCCCGGTGGACGACCAGATCCCCCCCCGCGTCATCGCCACGACGACGATCAGCGTTAACCGCCGGCTCGGCCGCGGCGGCCTGGGCGACGTCTACTACGCCAACGACAAGTCGACCGGGCGCGAGCTGGCCGTCAAGTTCCTCAATGGCTGGGCGGTCTCCCAGGAGGCTCTCCGCGAGAGCTTCCAGTTCGAGGCCACCGTGACGAGCCAACTCGAACACCCCAACATCGTCCCGGTGTATGTCACCGGAGCCACCCCAGACGGCCGGCCGTTCTACGCGATGCGCCTGATCCCGGGGAAAACCCTCGGTGCGGCGATCACCGAGTTTCACGACCGCCGCCATGCCCATGACGCGGCAAGTGACCGCTCGGCTCGCTACCGCGAGCTCCTCGGCCAGTTTGCGCTTGTCTGCAAGGCGATCGCCTACGCCCATGATCGTGGCGTCCTCCACCGCGACATCAAGCCGGCCAACATCATGCTGGGGAAGTTCGGCGAGGTGGTCGTCCTCGACTGGGGACTGGCGGCGCGGATCGATCGCGATGATCGCGCCCGGCAGAGCGGCGAGGAGAGCATCGTGATGCCGACAATCGCCCTCGATTCGGCCCCGGCGGCAAAACGCGGAATCTCCGGCACGCCGGCCTACATGAGCCCGGAGCAGCACGACGGGGCCGTCCCGGTGGGGCAAGCCAGCGACGTCTACGGCCTTGGGGCGACGCTCTACCACCTCCTCACCGGATCCCCACCCTACGACGGCGACGTGGCGGCGATCCGCGAGAAGGTGCTCTCCGGCTCGCTCGCCCCGCCGTCACGCGTGAAGCGAGGCGTGTCGCCAGCCATCGAGGCGGTCTGCATGAAGGCGTGCGCCCACGATCCGGTCGACCGCTACGAGACCCCCCTCGAACTCGCCCACGACATCGACGCCTATCTGGCCGACAATCCCGTCACCGCGTACCGCGAGCCACTCCTCCGCCGGCTGGCCCGCTGGACTCGCCGCCACCGTACCATCACGCAACTCGCCGTCGGGTCGCTCGCGGTGCTGCTCGTGGGCGCGGCAGTGACCTCGGTGCTCCTCCGCAAGGTGGCCCAAGACGAATACCGCTCCCGGCAGACGGCGCTGCGTCTGGCGGCCCGGCTCGCGGCCAGCACCGCCGCACTCCAGATCGATTCACGCTGGCGGATCCTCGAGTACGAAGCCGACAACAACCAGCTCGTCCGTGCGATGCTCGAGGCGGAGGGAAAGCCCGTCGATCCCGTCACCGGGCGCAAGCCCTGGGGGGCGATCCAGGCTGCGGTCGACGAGATCGCTGCCAACACCAAGAACACCGTCGATGCCGAAAGCTGGACGGTGTGCGATGCCAAGGGGGTGCAGGTGGCCCGGGCGCCGCTGGCCGACACCATCGGCCGCGAATTCGCCTGGCGCAACTATTTCCACGGCGGCCCCCATGACCTCGAGCCGGGCGCCACCGCCACACCGATCACCGAGGTGCACCGCTCGACGGTTTACCGGAGCGACTCCACCGGCAAGCTGAAGGTTGCCTTCTCCGCCCCGATCTGGAGCGATGCCCGCGGCGCGGAGAATCGGCGCGTCCTCGGCGTTCTCCTCATGAGCTTCGACGTCGGCCTCCTCTTCCGGTCGGTTGACGCCATCGGCTCCTGGAACGCCTCGCGGGCCCCGTTCTCGGTGGCGGTCATCGATCTCCGCGACGACATGGTCGACGGCGAATCGAAGGGGGGCTTGGTCCTCGAGAACCCCGAAGTCGCCCGCACCGATCTGTCGACTTCCCCCGATCTCCAGTTGGTGCGCGCCCCGGCCGATGTGGTCAATCGGCTCAAGGAGTCATTCCACCGACACGCGGAGTTTGGCAAGCCGGCTCGCCAGCCCCACGATGTCGGGGGCGACAACGGACTCGATGCCGAAATCATCGGGCTCTTTCCCGGGACGCTCCGCCAGTTGATGGGGGGGACCGGCGACGGGCCGCAGATCGCGGCCGCGGAGCCGATCCGGATCCTCGGTCGCCCGGAGCGGCTTTCCGACGTCGGCTGGGCCGTCCTCGTTCACGAACGCTGACCGCTCACACGTCCGGCAATTCAAACCCCTTGCGGCGCTCGCGGACGAGCAGCGCGTCGGCAGCGGTGTCGCCCACGAACTGCTCAGCGACCGGATCCCAGCGGAGCGGACGGCCGACCGAGCGGGCGATGTTGGCCAGATGGCAGACCGTCACCGAGCGATGACCGATCTCGACATCGGCCACCGGCTTGTCGCGGGTCTTGATGCAGTCGAGCCAGTTCTGCAGATGGTGGCGGGCCTGCCAGAGGGCGAGGGCATCGGACCACTTCCGCTCCTCCTCGGCGACGTCGACCGCCTCGAGGAGCTTCTGGGCGATCTCGGGGGGATTGCTCGTCACCTTGTTGCGGTTGATCTCGAGCTTTCCCTTCTCCCCGACGAACACCGCTCCTCCCATCGGCCCGGATTCGAGGATGAACTTCACCTCGAGGCCGTTGGCGTAGGTCATCACCACCTGGCCGTTCGGCCCCTCGGTGACAGGCGTGACCGCCACCGGGCCTGTGGCATCGGCGCCGAGGGCCCACTGGATTTGATCGACGCCATGCGCGCCCCAGTTGGTCATCTCGCCACCGGCGAAGTCACGCCATCCCATCCAACCCATCCACTGGGCGCTAAAGGGGCGGTCGGCGGCTTGGTTGAGCCAGGCGCTCCAATCGAGGCCGGTGGGGATCGGCTCCTCCGCCGGCAGCGGCGTCGGAGTCGGAGCGGAGCTGCCGTAGTTCACCGCGCGGACCTCGAGAAGCTTTCCGAGCCCCCCGTTGCGAACAAACTCGCACGCCAGCCGGTTGATCTCCATCGAGCGCTGCTGCGTCCCGACCTGGACAACACGCTCATGCCGCCGGGCCGCCTTGACCAGCGCCCGCCCTTCCGCAACGTAGAGCGTTAGCGGCTTCTCAGCGTAAACATCCTTCCCCGCTTGACAGGCATGGATGCAGGGGAGGACACGTTGAAACTCCCCCGTTCCCACGATCACCGCATCGATGTCGGTGCGGTCGAGGATCCGGCGGTAGTCGACATAAACCGGCCACGATCCCCCCTTCTTCTCGCGGAAGGCATGCGCCCGGGGCACGTTGACATCGCACAGCGCCACGATGTCGGCTCCTTCCGGAAGCTGCTCGAGGAGGAGCGAGGCGCGGCCGCCGACGCCGATGGCACCGACGCGGAGCTTTTCGTTGGGCCCCGGGGCCGATCGCCCCACGCGGGGGAGAAGGGCGACTCCTGCCGCAGCCCCTGCCCCGAGGAGCAGGGTCCGTCGATCAACGCCGAGCCGACGGGAAATCCGGGTCATTTCGTCCCCTCCTGAATGAACACGAAGCCACCCTTCTTGTTCCCGATCACGATGTCGGGCCGCTTGTCGCCGTTGAGATCGCCGACGGCCAGTTGCGTCCCCACGCCGGAGGCGTCGTCGATCTTGTGCGCCGTCCACGAAACCTTCTTGTCGGCATCGCGGTGAAGCTTGAACCAGCAGAGGTAGGGGCTGCCAGCCGGATCGGGATCCCCCTGCGGCCCGTGGGCCCAGAACCGCTTGCCGGTAACGAGGTCCTTGAGGCCGTCGCCATCGATGTCGACGAGCCCCACCGAATGGAGCTGCGAAAACTGCACCCCGTCCAGCGTCTCATCGGCCTTGTCGGAGAGGATGCGGTGCTCGACGAAGTCGATGGCGCCGTCTTTTTTCACGCTCTCGAACCACGACAGCCCGTAGCCGTGGCCGGCGAGGCTCGTGATCACGTCGAGATCACCGTCGGCGTCGACGTCGTAGGTGTGCATCTGGGCGCCGCCGGTGCCGAAGGCGAACGGGTGCTTCGTCCAGGCAGGGGGCGTGCTGCCGGCAGCCACCGACGCCGGCTGTTCCCACCATCCCCCGGCCATGAGGAGATCGGGGCGGCCGTCACCGTTGACGTCACCGACTCCGAGGCCGTGCTGATACTGCCCCCAGCTCTCCTTCTCGGAGCAGGGGGTGAAGGTCCAGCGCTCGGTGGCTGTCTTGTCGGAAGGCGTCGCGAAACCGAGCACGCCACCGGTGTGGAACACGAGTTCGGCCTTGCCGTCGCCGGTAACGTCGAGGAAGTCGGGGGCCTCGTTGTCGACCACCGGGTGGACAAGATGCTTTCCCCAGCCCCCCTGCGAGGCCTTCACGGTGGCGCTGTCCTTGCCGGGATTGCGGAACCAAGCCACTTCCTTCCCCGGCCACTCGTTGACGAGGACATCGAGCCAGCCGTCGCCATCGACGTCGCCGACGCCGGTCATGAAGTTGTTGGAATACTGGTTGGGATCGAAGTCCTTGGCGGGATAGATCTCGTGCCGCTCCTTGAACTCGGGCCCGGCATACCAGTAGGGGCCGTAGACCGCGTCGCCATGGCCGTCCTTGTCGATGTCGCCGACGCCGGCAGCCTCGGCATGGAACTTGTCGGTGAGGACCACTTTGCGGAACGTCGGCGGAGCGGCCGACGCCCCGGCAGCGAGGATCACGGCGAAGGCCCCGAGCCCGGTCCCGAACAGTCGAACACGCATGGCATCGCTCCACAGTGGAAGGTGAACGCAGCGGGGGCCTGATCCGCCCCCCAGAACCACAAAGTCCGCCCAGAATACCTCAAACGGAGACGCCCGTCGCGGGGCCGCGGTAGACTCTTCGCGCCATCCACCGCCGACGCCACGGTCGCCCCGACCGTGCCCCCACCGCTTCCACCATGCACGTCGTCGTCCTCTTCCGCTATTTCTGGCCAGAGTCGCGCGTCTCCGAGGAGCCCCACATGCTCCGCGAGATCGTGCATCGGCATGTCGCCCGGGGAGACACCGTCGACGTCATCTGCGGCTCGGCCGACGACTGCCTGGAGGCCTGGACGCGGGAGTTCCCCGAACGGGTCCGAGTGAGGAGCTTCCGGGCCCCCGTCGACCGCAATGGCCCGCTCTCCGTTCGCATGCTCAACTCGGCCCGGCTCCTCGTCCGCGGCCTGACGGCGCTCCTCTGGCCCGGCCGCATCGACCTGCTCTATCTCTTCACCTACCCCCCCGGCTTCGCCGGAGCGATCATCGCCTTCTGCCGCGTCTTCCGCCGCCGTACCCGGATCCTCTTCAGCTTCCAAGACAACCTCGAATACCGGATCGGCAATCCGCTCATCCGCGCCTGCTACCGGGCCTACAACCGCTTCTGTATCTCCCACGCCACCGTCACCACCGTGCTCTCCGAAGAGATGCGGAAGCACCTCCTCGAAACGGTTCCGCTCCGCTCCCGGGCGAAGGTCGGCGAGCGGATCGAGGTCGTCAACAACTTTTACGCCGAGGATGTCGATCCCGACCGTGCCACGCCCGCCAAGACCCACGACATCCTCTATGCCGGCAACCACGGCCCTGGGCAGAACCTCGCCTTCTTCATCGAGGCGCTCGCGCGCTGCCGTCCGGAATCGTCTCCGCGAATCGTCTTCTACGGCGGCGGCACGGAGAAGGAAGCCCTTCGGAAGCTCGCCCGCGAGCGTGGGGCCCCGATCGAGTTTCGCGATCCGGTCGACCGGCAGACGATCGCCACCGAAATGCAGGCTTCCAGGTACGGCCTCGTGGCGATGCTTCCGGAGCTCCCCCAGTACGCCTTCCCGTCGAAGATCATCGCCTACACCTGCAACGGCACCAAGGCGCTGCTGATGTGCGATCCCGACGGGCCCCTCGGCGCTTGGGTCGTCGCTGAACGACTCGGTGACGTCCTCGATGTCACGGACGTCGACCGGGGCGCGAAGGGACTCGAAGCCCTTCTTGCAGCGACCGACGACAGCGATCCCCGCGACACGGCCCGGCGTGCCGCCACGCTCTTCGGCAAGGACGTATTTCTGGCAAAGATCGAGGCGATCCTCGCCCGGATCTTTGCCTAAGGCCCGATCGCCTGAGCGCGAGGCAACGCCCCGCCGGCACGCCACACTGCCGCGTCACCGTCATTCGCCGGCGAACAGCTCCTCGCCGGCGTGCGATTCAAGAAACTCGTGGCGCACCGTCCGCTCAATCGCCGTCGGAAGCGTGACGGGGGGCGTGAACCCCGTCGCCGGCGCGGCTGAGGTGAACGATGTCTCCGCGCAAAACTTCCGCACCCGCACGCGGCTGATCGGAAACGTCCGCCCCGACATCCGTGCCACGACGTCAAACGCCGTGCCGATCGCCATCCCCACCGGAAAGGGAATCCGGAGCCCGACACTCGGCGCCTTCCCCATCAGACCGCGGACCCGGCAGACGAGGTCGTTCATCGAAAGGTCGGGCTCGTCGACGTAGTTGCACAGATGGAGGCCGACCGGGAGGGAGAGGCAGTGGTGGAAGAAGGCGACGACATTCCCGACGTAGGCCATCGACTTGTGGTTGCGGCCGTTACCGATCATGGCGAACCGGCCGGCGGCGATCTGGCGGAGGAGGTTGTAGACGTTGCCGCGGTTGTTCTCACCGAACACGACCGTCGGCCGGACGATGACGAGCGTCCGCCGGTCCGGGGCCTCGGCGTGCCAGCGGCGCAGCTCCCCCTCGGCGCCCCATTTCGTCCGTCCATAGTCGTTGAACGGCGCGATCGCCCCATCCTCGCCGGTGTGCGCCGGCGCCATCCCGTACACCGCCACGCTGCTGGTGAAGAGGATCTTGTCGATGTTGCGCGCCGTTGCCGCCCGGCAGACGTTTGCCGTCCCCGCCACGTTCACGTCGTGGTAGAGGGAGAGCGGCCGAACGTCGTCGCGGTGCTCGGCGGCGAGATGGATGATCGGGGAACCCGGAACGAGCCTATCGGCAAGGGCATCGACGTCGCGGATGTCGCCGATCAGCGAGTGTCCAGGGAAGCGGCGACTGGCAACCTTGTCGATGATCGTGAACGCCGGGCCCCCTTCACGGGCAAACCGTTCGCACAGCCGCGTGCCGATGAAGCCACTCCCGCCGATCACGTTGACGTGATCGATGCCGCAGTGCGATGACGGGGGTGTTTCAGGCGCGGCCGTCATGAGCGACAAGCTCCTTGAAGCTAAGCATCCCGCCGCCAGACGACGCGGTTCACGTAATCGGTGTAGCTGATGATGATCCGCAACACCTTGTCGGAAACATTTGGCATCGAATAATCGCCGACGAGGCGGAGCGTCCGATCCTCCCCGCGGGCCTGGGTGGCGAGCACGGCTAGCCCCTGCCGAACGCGCTCGAGCTCGAGCCCTACCATCATCACCGCTGCCTCCTCCATCCCCTCCGGCCGCTCGTGGGCCTCACGGATATTGAGCGCCGGGAAGTTGAGGATCGACGACTCTTCGCTGATCGTGCCGCTGTCGGAGAGCACAGCGCGGGCTTCCGTTTGAAGCTTGACGTAGTCGTGGAAGCCGAGCGGCTTGAGAAGACTGACACGCGGATCGAACGCCACCCCTGCCGCATCAACGCGCTTCCGAGTTCGCGGGTGCGTCGAGACGATCACCGGCAGGCCGTGGTCAGTGGCGAGGGCGTTGATAATCGCCACGAGCCGGTGGAAGCTCCGCTCCGACTCGATGTTCTCCTCGCGGTGAGCGCTGACAACGAAATACTCACCCGCTTTGAGGCCGAGCCGACCGAGGACGTCGGAGGCCTCGATCCGCGGCCGCTCATGCTCGAGGACCTCAAACATCGGGCTGCCGGTCTTGATGACGAGATCGGGCCTTAGCCCCTCGCGAAGGAGGTATTCGCGGGCGATCGAGCTATAGCAAAGATTGACGTCGGCCACGTGATCGACAATCCGCCGATTGATCTCCTCCGGCACGCGTTGGTCAAAGCAGCGGTTCCCGGCTTCCATGTGGAACACCGGAATCTTGCGGCGCTTGGCCGGGATCACTGCCAGGCAGCTGTTGGTGTCGCCGAGGACGAGGAGCGCCTCGGGCTTCTCTGCCGCAAGGACGTCGTCGACGGCGCCGATGATCCGCCCGATCGTCTGGGCGGCACTTCCAGATTGGCCCGGGAGCGGGGTGGCCGTGTCGAGGAAGTGATCGGGCCGCTTCACCCGCAGATCTTCAAAGAAGATCTGGTTGAGCTCGTAGTCGTAGTTCTGCCCGGTGTGGACGAGCACGTGCTCGCAGTGCTCGTCGAGGCGCTCGAGGACCCGCGACAGCCGAATGATCTCCGGCCTCGTCCCCACCACCGTCATCACCTTGAGACGCTTCATCCGTCGACCTTCATGGCAATGGTGTCGGGGCGATTACGGTCGAACAGTTCATTGGCCCACAGCATCACGATCAGCTCGTCGT
>Ga0164295_10001134_pt1 | contig 22085 bp, 13 predicted proteins | sample GEODES006metaG_FD_111798 | JGI IMG/M metagenome (GOLD analysis project Ga0164295, IMG submission 111798) | Oligotrophic lake water microbial communities from Sparkling Lake, Wisconsin, USA - GEODES006 metaG | ecosystem: Environmental > Aquatic > Freshwater > Lake | place: USA: Sparkling Lake... | reverse complement strand
GGATTTTGAAAAGGTCCTTTCCCTCGTTCCTGGCGTTCACCGGGTTAATATTCATGCCTTCTATGCCGAGCCCGGGAATAAGAAGGTGGATCGGGACGGTATGGAATTCTCCCATTTTCAGAACTGGATGGACTGGGCCAAGGGACAGAAGATATCGCTAGATTTTAACCCCACCTACTTTGCTCATCCCAAGGCGGCCGATGGCTTCACGCTTTCCAGTTCCGATGAGGGAGTCCGTAAATTTTGGGTGAATCACGGCATCGCCAGCCGAAAGATCGCAGCAGCGATGGGCAAGGCTCAGGGCGAGGTTTGTGTAAACAACCACTGGGTTCCGGACGGTTTGAAGGATCTGCCAGGGGATCGATGGTCGCCCCGTGCACGACTGGCTAAATCGTATGATGAGATCTTTGCGGCGAAGGTAGCGGATGAAAAAATGTGTCTCGATGCAGTCGAACCAAAGCTATTCGGAATCGGCAGCGAGGAGTTTGTGGCAGGGTCGATGGAGTTCTATAGCTCCTATGCGCTGAGCCGAAAGAAACTGCTCTGTCTGGATATGGGCCATTTCCATCCGACCGAGGGAATTGCCGACAAGATTTCCGCCCTCCTTCAGTTTCATGAGGGCTTGTTGTTGCATACGAGTCGACCCATCCGATGGGATTCAGACCATGTGGTGTTGTTTGATGATCCTACCCGAGCCGTTTTCCATGAGGTGGGTGCAGGTCAGGCTTGGAATCGCGTGAAGATCGCATTGGATTATTTTGATGCGAGCATCAATCGTATCGCGGCCTATGTGATCGGGATCCGTGCCACGCGAAAGGCGATTCTTGCGGCCATGCTCACGCCTCATGATGAATTGGCTCGGTTACAGAAGGAGGGGAAGGGGGCACAACGGCTTGCTCTCATGGAAAGACTGAAGGTGATGCCGTTTGGGGAGGTGTGGGAGGAGTGTTGCCGCCGAGCGGGCGTCCCCGACGAGGCTCAGTGGATCAAGGATGCGGAGAGTTACGAGAAGAAGGTGCTGGCGAAGCGGATCTGAAAATTTTAGATATGGGGAGCGGGGCCAGTGCTTTTTCGAATGATCAGTTTCGAGGAAAGAGTCGTTGTTTCTGGGGCGGGTGAGGTCTTGATGGCTGGGTGGGAAAAAAGCGTTTGAGAGTGGGTAGGATCCGGACGAGTAGGGCCTCCGAAGGGATCGCGGCCGGGGCCAAGATTCCAAACACCAGCTCCGAGGCCTCGGGCGCCGAATTTATCTGCTAAAATTTGTTTCATCGCGACACCATCGGCCAAGCTGGCCGAAAATTCAAGGACTTTGCGGGACGGAAGAGGCGGATGAGAATGTGTGAGGAGTTTTACTGTTTTCCTTACCTTGTCACTAAGTGAATCGGGGCTTGCGGGTCGTCAGAAGTGTGTCAGTTTTTTTTAAGAAGGTTAACACTTAGCCCATTGAGAAATCTGCCCCGCTGACTCCCCAGGTGATGAAAAAGCAACATTCTATTCTTCCGTGTTTGTTTCTCCTTTTACTTTGGATTGCCCCGGGCTGTAACGCGCAGGCGCAAGTGCTGAACGCGTTTCTTTCCAACTCCATGGTCAAGGTTGGTGTAAACAGCGGCTCTTACGGCGGCGCGATTGTTTGGCTTTCCGGAAGTAACGGCGCAAACCTCGTGAACATTCATGATAAAGGCCGGGAAATCCAGCAGTCCTACTATGCCGGAAAGATGATCACGGCTGCCAATCAATCGCCTTCGTGGTCGCCCTGGTCGTGGAACCCGATCATGGTCGGCGACTACGCGGGCAATGTCTCTCCTGTGCTTACCTTGAGTAAAAATTCTGGGCAAATCTACGTGAAGTCGCAACCCATGCTTTGGGATCGGAGCAACCAGGTTTCGCAGTCCTATATGGAACAATGGATATCAATCCATCCCACCCTGAACCATGTGGTCATCGTGGATTGTCGGTTTTCCTGTTTTCGCGACACGAATGATGCATGGGGAGGTCCGCATACGCGCGATCAGGAACTGCCTGCATTGTACTTTGTGTCCGCGCTGAACACGATCAAGGCCTATACGGGCGGTTCTCCTTGGACAGGGGACGCGCTGGCCACCATCCCGAATTCTCCATCGAGCGGCACCTTTCCCTGGTCAAGATACACTCCCACAGAGCCATGGACCGCCTGTGTGGATGCCACAAATACCGGGGCCGGAGTCTATACTCCGATCGCCACCTCATTTTTGGCGGGGAAACACGGAAAGGGAGTCAGCACGAGTCCGACCGACGGATCAACGATGTACATCGCACCCATCGGCAGTCATGCCTTCGGTGCTAATTCCGTTTTCACTTTCCGGTTTTATTTGATGGTCGGCTCGCTTACAACGATTCGGGATTCCGTCTATACATTGAGATCCGCTGCGGCCACTGCGCCGCTTCCTCCGACCGGACTTACGGCAAATTCCGGATCCAAGAAGATGGGTTTAAAATGGAATCCATCCGCCAATACCACCAACTACCATATCAAGCGCTCAAGCAAAAATACTGGACCATTCACCCTCATTGCCTCCGGGACAGATACGAATTACACCGATACGGGCCTGACCAATGGGGTTCAATATTACTATACGGTTTCTTCATCCAACTCCGTGGGCGAAGGCGCGGACTCCGAGACGGTGGTCGGGATGCCATCGGATGCGATCACAGTGAAAGACCCGAGTTTTGAAATTTTGGGGAGCTGGGGACCTTCTGGTTCTTGGGGTAGTATGAATACCGTCTGGAATGCGACCGCTTCTCCATAGAGCCCGACCTTTGATAGTTATTTTTTAACAGCGCCGCGGACGGCACTTGCTTTGCCGACCTGGCTTTGGCACCGCCAGCCGCGCAGTAAGTCTTCGATTTTGAAGTCAGAAACCCAGATGGACAACCCAACCCGTCCCCACATGAAAACTGACGTGCTTCATCGCACAAGCCGACTCCAGGGACAATGGGATTGCCGAGCGAGCTCACTAGGCTGCTTGAGAGAAGGCAATTGAGCTCAGGAGGATATGATTTTGCTTAAGGACGTGCATTCAATTCGCTTTCCCGTCCTTGGGGACCAGAGTCTCGTCCTCGTCACTTCCGTTTCCGCCGATGAATTTTTCTTTGGCATCTGTCATACGCCGGTAAACCGGTTCACCCTCCCCATTCGTGCTGAGGCGTGCGCCGGATTTTTTGGCCCAGTCGTTCCAAAGCTTCTCCAATCGCGCCGTCTGCTCCGGTTGGGTCTTCGTGAGATCGTGAAGTTCAGTGCGGTCGGTCGCGAGATTAAATAGCTCCCAGGGGCGACCCCAATCCGAAACAAGCTTGAGGTCACCCGAAATCACCGCGCGATGATCTAACAGTTGAAAATACAGCGCCTCATGAGGAGGGCGTTGTTCGCCTAGGAGGATCGGGCGGAGGCTCCTGCCCGGCAGGGGGTCGAGTTTCTGACCGTCAAGTTCTGCGGGCCATTGGCCTCCTCCAACATCTACGATCGTCGCCATGAGATCGATAATGTGCGCCCGCTGGTCGGTAATCAGACCGGGTTGTTTCAGCACGGCCGGCCAATTGGCGATGCACGCCGTGGAGCTGCCGCCGTTGAACATATTGCGTTTGTAATGGCGGAACGGCGTCTCGCTGAGGTTTGCCCAGCCGAGACCGTAGCCCAGATTGCCCTTGCTTTTGAGCACAGGTGCCGCATTTCGGGCCTGGAGCGGACCGTGATCGAAGGGATTCGCCCCGTTATCGCTCAGGAAAATCACCAGCGTATTATCCTCCTGGCCGAGTTTCTTGACCTCGGCCAGCACTCGGCCGATGCCCTGGTCCATACGGTCCACCTGCGCGGCATAAACGGACATCCGGGCGTCCTCAAATTCCTTTTCCTCTTTCGTCAAAGAGTCCCAAGATGGGACTGTGTCAGGCCGGGGAGACAGCGCCCATTCCTTTTTCGTGACACCCAACTCGACCTGCTTTTGATAGCGCTGCTCGCGGAGTTTATCCCAACCGATGAGATACTTACCGCGATACTTGGCGATGTCCTCAGGCCACGCTTGCAAGGGCGAGTGCGGTGCATTGAATGCCAGATACATGAAAAACGGCTTGTCCGGATGTTCCCTGCGTGACTCAGTGATAAACTTGATCGCGTAATCTGCATTTGCGTCCGTGGTGTAGAACTTCCCATCCGTTGGCAGTATAAATTTCTCGCGGTCCAGCCGGAATGAGGCGTTCCCTTTGAAATAGTCGGTCGCGCCAGACAGGTGCCCGAAGTAGTGGTCAAAACCCCGGTCGAATGGATTGCCGTCCACATGCCATTTACCCACGGCTAACGTGGTATAACCTGCGCTGCGCATTGCCTGCCCCATCGTGATCCCTCTTTTGATACCCAGGCCGCATTGCTGCCAATACTGTCCACTTATCAAAGAGGCCCGGGTGGGCTCGCACTTGGCGGAGTTGTAAAACTGCGTGAAGCGCAGCCCGCTGGCCGCGAGCTTGTCCAGATTCGGCGTCGCGATCTCACCGCCATAACAGCCCAGGTCGGAAAAGCCCAGGTCATCCGCAAGAATGAAGATGATGTTTGGTTTAGCGGGATTGGGGGCCGCAAAAGCTGGCCATCCCAGACTGCCGAGGCAGGAGAGTGCGACTACAGTGATTAGACATTGGGGACTCATCGATCTTATCATTATGTTGGCTAAGGGGTGGGTTTTTCCGAGTTGTTGTTTTGAATGGTTGGTGCCTTGTCGAATCCGTCCACAAGGCGCGGGTTGTGAGTTTGTTGCATCACCTTCACAAGGCGCCCGGAGAGGTCTTTGAGAGTCACGAAGAGCTCCACCGTCTATGGAAAATCGGAGAACCCGATATAGTTTGTTCCGCCCTTGGTGGTCGAATTCCCCCCCCAATTGATCTGATCGGGAGTCACGGTGGCCACATGACCGTCGGCGAAGGCGACATTGATCCGGCCCTTATGACGGGGCATGACACATGTGCCCGGCTCATTAGACGACCCTCTGAAGAAAGACATCCCAGTGCGGGGGGCGTCCTTTCGTTCGCTCCAAGCGCCTGAGGCTTCGCCATTTTCATCCAGGCCGGCATCTGCGAACCAGACGATGAGGCTCGGTTGGGGCACCTGAATCATGCGCACCCAAATAGAAGAACCGTCGCTGTTAACTGCGCTCGAGGAGATTTGGGTGTTGATCCCTATGCCCAGAGGGCAGTTGCTGCTTCTGCCCCCTCCGGTCGCTTGAGTTGCCGGGAGCGTGAGTTTGGGGCAGGAGTAAATCTTCGAATCCGACGCGTATTGCAGTAATATGTCCTGCCAGAAGTATGCATTTCCATTCGAGGTAATCCGTTGGGAAGCGGGGCGAGGATAAGGTGACACGATCGCCTTGGCATCGGCGTTTCTGACATGGACCCTCACCACTTTTCCATCATTCTCGGCGGCGAAAAGCAAGGCGGCAGCCGCGACCTGCTTCATATGTGAGCTACATTTTGCGGTTGTCCCCTGTTCCAACATTCCTTTGAGAGATGGCAGCGAAAACGCGGCAAGGATACCGACAATCGCAATCACCACGAGCAACTCAATGAGAGTGAAGCCAGATCTGGGGAGATTGTGAGCTTTCATTTGAAATACCGCAGAAGGCTTGCTGCAGATCGAAGAAGATGCACGCCTTGGGGAAAAAATGCCTAGCGGTAAGGTGGGTGCGCGAAGGCATCTGGCAGGTGCTGAGTGGGGGAACATAAACGTAATTTTATTGAGGAAGAACTCGGAATTTTTTAGGTGGATATATCGTTTTGGGTTTATGGATTATCGAGGGGTTCGTGTCGCCATTGGAATTCGCCGACGGATTTCTGGATATCGCCGGTCGTCTGGCGCCATGTATCGAGCGCCCGTTTCATTTCTTTGATTTTCGCCTGTTGCTCCGGGCGCGACACTAGGTTCAGGATCTGATCGGGATCGGTCTGATTGTCGTAGAACTCAAGGGCGCCACGGTCGTGTTCGAGCTCTTGAAGGAGCCGATAGGGAAGGGGGAATTGCTCTCTGGAATCGAGCGTTGCCTGATAAGATTCGTTTTCCCAGATGGGCTTCAGCCTCAAGTCGTCCGGCAGCAGGTAGGGCTTAGCGGGGTCGAGGTTTTCGATCAGATAGAAGCGTCCGTCGGTCACCACGCGGCTCGGGTAGAATTCTTTTGGCACCGGCCCGTGCGAGTTATGCTCGGCGAAGAGGTATTCGCGGCCGGGCAGTTCCTGGGATTTCCCTGAGAGGAGCGGCCAGAGGGATTTTCCTTGCACGGTTGCCGGGATTTTTAGCCCCAGAAAGTCGAGGATCGTCGGCATGAGGTCGATCAGCGACACCAGCGTGGCATTGCGCTTATCGGCCACCACACCTGGCCCTTGGAAAATCATCGGGATGCGGAGTCCCGCCGAGTAGGGCGAGGCCTTGGCGCGCTGGAATCCGTAGCCTTGGTCGGAGGAGAAGATGACCAGTGTCTCCTCATTTGGCCTTGCCTTGGCTAGTTCGGAGAGAACGGTGCCAGCAATCCGGTCAACAATTTCCACATCCGCCATATACTCGCGCATCTCCTCGCGGACTGCCGGGACATCCGGCAGATATGCGGGGATGTGCATCTTGTCGGCATCGGGAAGCCGTTGCTCAGGATTGGCTTTGAGGTAAGACCGAAACGGACGGTGCGGGGGGCCGATATTCGCTTCGATGAAAAACGGACGGTCACCGGCCTGTTTAAAGAAACGCTGCATAGCCGCCTTGTATTGGCCAGGAGCACTCCCGGCGGAAATCCTGGCCTCGAAAGGAAACTTCCAAGGCGGGCTCAGGTGGGTCTTCTGGGTGATCGCGGTGAAGTAGCCATTGGCCTTCAGGATTTCCGGAAGTGTCGTGATGTCCTCATGGAGGCCGACAAGCTTGTCGAAGCGTGAGCTCTCGCGGGTAAATTCCTTGTCGGGGAGGTTGAGTTCCGGGCTCGTGACATTCCGCCATATACCGTGCGAATGGGGTGCCATGCCGGTGAGAATCGATGCGCGACAAGGCGAGCAGGAAGCCGCAGGAGAATAGGCCCGTTCAAAGAGCATGCCCCCCTGGGCCAGCTTGTCGATGTTCGGAGTCTGGATGCCAGGCGTCCCGAGAACCGAAAGATGCGGTCCCAGATCGTCGCAGAGGATCAGGAGCACGTTCTTCGCGGCATGCGTGCAGGAGAGTGAAAAAGCAAAGGCAAAGGCCGCACAAAACAGGAGCTTGTTCATCAGGCTTCCCCCCTCTGGCGGCGCAGGACATCGAGCTCGGCTTTGTATTCGGCGACACGTCTCTCGGTGAGCGGAAATTTGTAAGCAAGAAGAGCCGCGATGGCAGCCATCACCGCCGGGAAGAGCATCACGACAAGACGAAGATTGACGAGCGTCGCGGTCGGTTGGGCGCCCAGCTTTTCGTCGAAGCCGGCAAAGACGAGCATATAGCCGGTGACCAAGGTGCTCGCGGAGAAGACCAGCTTGAACATAAATCCGCCGACGGCTGAGTACATACCCTCACGTCGTTTGCTGGTCTTGATTTCATCCACATCGCAGATGTCGGCGATCACGGAATTGTAAAGGATGAGAACCGTGCCGAGCGCCATGTTGTAGAAGATGCTGATGATGATGCAGAGATATTTTGAGGCAGGGGTGAATAGCCACCAGCTCGAAAGGGCGACGAGAATTGCCAGGCCCTGACCCAATACTAGCGTGCGCGGCTTGCCGATGCGGGCACTCAGTAGATTCACGAGCGGAATAATCGCGAAGCTGCCGATGATCCCCAGAGTCATGTAGTAGCCAATGACCGTCGCGCCATCCGCTTTGTCGCCGCCGCAGACATAATAGATGATGACATACTTCGCCACCGGAGTGACGAAGGTGCCGAGCACGGCGAACAGGAAGAGAGCCAGAAAATGCAGGTAGAGACGGTCGCCGAACGTGGCCTTCATGGCAGGTAGGAGCTTGAGCTTCGGGGACTGATCGGTATGCAGCGTGTGCCGTTCCTTGAAGAACAGAAGCGGCCCGATCAGTGACAGGAGCATGAACCCGACGATCAGCAACGACACGCCACGAATGCCGAAGACCTCAGGATTCGCGGCACCGGCAGGGCAGCCGATCTGGAAAAAATCCACAAAGCAGAGCTTGTAGGCCCAACCCAGGATCGGAACGCTGAGCATGATAAAGAGATACCGCCACGACTGGACCCGCGTTCGCTCGTGATAGTCCTCCGTGAGTTCCATCCCCAACGCATTATAGGATATCTGATACATTCCGAAAAAGAGGTAGTAGAAGATCGAGATCACCAGGAACCATGTGAAGATGCCGGTCGGGCTCCACAGGGAACTCGGCCACCAAAGAAGCAAAAACAGGAACATGCAGGCGACCGAGGAAACGAAGATCCAGGGTTTTCTCCGGCCCCATCGGGTGTGAGTGTTATCCGACCAGTTGCCGAGAGCCGGGTCGGCAAACGCATCCAGAAGGCGGGGAATCGTCTGAGCCCAGCCGAACATAATCGGGCTGACCCCGTAGCCGATATTAAAAATCTGAAGGCCGAGCTCGTTGATGCCGTTGGCCATCAGGTTCTCGAACAATGCGCCGACCGACCAAGCAAGTTTTTTTCTGGCTGGGAGACGCTCGCCGTTCGGGGTCTGGTTTGTCTCGTGGTTCATGAAGGAGTCAGGGGGGGTAAGATCCTCGGGGTGTCACCCGCCATGACGCGTAACGGATGACATAGCCGATACGGCAAATTTTGCTTGGATTAAATGTATCGCACCCACATCGCCGAAGCGAATAAGGCAGTAATCGTCCCGCCAGTCGGCCGGGCAAGCCGCTCCGGCGGCCCACAAGCGCAGGGCTTCGGCGCGATCAGGATGAGTCATCATGAGGCGCGAGTAAAAATGATCCGGGCCGACTTCGATCAGCTCGCCATCGATGTGGTGATGGGGCCCGAGAAGATTGCGGAGCGTGCTGTAGAGAACGATGCCGAGCCGGTGGGGTTTGCCGTCGCAAACCGACTCAGGCAATTCCACCCGGAGAGGATGCGCCAAGAAATGACCGACGGCGTGGCCATCGATCTGAACCTCAGCGACGGGAGCGTTGAGCTTTTGGATTTCCAAAAGCACAGGCCCCGATCCAGCAGCGAACGGGGGCAGGTCGCATTCCATTTTGAAGCGTCCCGCATAGAAGGGCAGGCCCTGGGAGGTGATATCGCCGGCTTGAAGCTGACGGGGAGCCGTGAGGCTGATCCCTTCGCGCTCGAGAGTATCCACCTCCACGTCCGGAACCTGCCATTGTTGGAACTTCGGCTGAAGCGGCGCGGTGCCGGTCATTTTTCCAGCGACCGAAAAATCGCCCACGAGATAGAGCGATTCAATCTCCGTGCCGTAACGTGCCGTGGCAGGTTCGACAATCGCGGGGTCCCCGTACTGGAAGTTGTCGTATTCGAGGACAATCTGATTGCAGCCGGGAATCGCTTTTCCGGTGATATCAATCGGGAGCCAGCGTATGTCTCGCCAGTGGGGGAGCCCGGCGTAGTGGAGGAGTTCCCCATTCAGGAAAATCCGGCATCTTTCCGGGTGCTCGACGACGATGTGCAGGCGGCAATCGGAGGCCAGCTCTTCCATGCGGAATTGGTAACGGAGCGCAAGGGCGCCATCGTATTTGCGCGCATTGAGGGCATTCTGAAGTTCGATCACCGGAACCTCGCCGCACGACCATGAACCATCCGCGTCCTTCCAAGCCGCATAATCCAAAGTCAAGGCGTTATCATCCAACCGCTCGCAGCGCCAATCGCTTAGGGGTGTAGCTGTTTCCTCTCCCGTCATGTGAGCGGAACGGGGCGCATCCTCCTTTTTTTGAGTCTCCGTAAAGAGCAAGAGCCGGCACTCACACGGTGCCATCTCCAAAGAGAGGCCCGTGGCCCCGGAGTCGTCAATCTGCACGGGAAGATGCGTGACGGTCCCGGAGCTTTCATTGAGCTGATAGGCGTATTCCGAGCTGTCCTGAATGCGGAGGTCGCCCGAAAACGTTTCCGTCCGGCTTAGGTTGACGAGCAGGAGAAGACGGGACCCGTCATCCAACTGCCGCGGATGTGCCCACAAAAGCGAGAGGTCCCCCTGGTGCACCTTCTCAACGCGCACGGTTGCGGGCACGAGCGCCTCGATTGTTTGAGTGAAATCTCCATTCGTTGTCCGGGGGAGCGATGCGATCCAGGCGGATAGTTCCGCGGATACCTCGCCATCAATTTTTTCGGGAGGCTCGCCATTGACGATGATCGCGCCGCCGGCGTCACGAAAAGCCCTGAGCAACTGGAACGTCTCCGGAGCCATGGTTTCCATGGAAGGAATGACCACCAGCCGGTAGCGCATCTTCTCCACCTGCAGCTGGATCTGCCCGTCCTTGCCAACCACCGTGCCATGGTCACGCAGAATCCATTCATCACCGAGGTTGAAGGAGCGCTGGGCCCCCAAAAGGAGGTCGATGCACTGCAGGAACTGCTTCTCGATTTTCTTGATCCGCTTTTCCCCATCGGGCGTGAGGGAATTCCAGTCCTGCCCCTCGTAGGGAGCGGTCAAATCCTCATGAAAGCGGCTACTGCGCGTCTGCCAGAGCGCTTGCGCCGACTCCTGCGGGTGAAGAAGAAGGATGCCTGCCCGACAGGCTCCCTGGCTCATCGCAGCGCAGAGTCGGGCCAGTCCAACATCCAGAAGATGGTTCAGCTCCCACCATGGCTGCTGGTAAAAAATATTTTGTGGGAAGTCCCTCTTGCGACAACCCGCCATGGTGTAGAGCGAGAGGTGCGGATTCAAAAGATTCACCCCGAGTGCAATTTGCTGGAGGGCGATCCATTTTCTATCCTCGAACGAAAGACCGCCTCCGGCCACTCCATACAGTTCGCTCAGCATCCGTTTCTTGCCGAATTGACTGACAACACTCTGGCACTGCTTGGCGGTGATCCTCTCGTGGATCTGCCGCCCTAGGTGATCGATGCCCGGGATATCCTGATGGCGGTAGTTGGGCATGATCTTCACTCCCCAATTCTGTTGGGCGAATACACCGTGCTCACACATGTAATGGCCTGTGAGGTTGATCCCATGTTCGTTGCACCACTCGCCTAACTGCCGGGAAAAGTTGTTTTCAAAGAGATCGTTAATGGTGCGATGCCAGTGCAGACGGAAACGCTGCGCCGTTGGACCGTCGGTGAAAAGCTGGTGCAGCTGAGGCAGCGGGTCGTAACCGTGCATCTCCTCGAATCGCTCGAAGGCTGTCTCCGAGTGCGGAACCGCACCGGGAGGACAGGCCACCCTGAACATCATGCAGGGCTCATCAGTGAATTCAGCCTGAATCGCTTTCCCGTAATGGCTGCCGTAACGCCTAAAGTAGCTCTCGTAGGCATCCTTAATGAATTGGGCCATAGCGGCCTTGGATCCTCGGTCCACGGCGCAGGTCCCATTGAACCAGGGATCGCCCAGTGGCGCGGTCCAGAGATATAGCTGCAGACCATCCACCGGATTGCCAATCGGGACGCTGTCCACCGGCGCATCTTCTCCCACAGGCCGCGCGAGCAGGGCTTTTGCCCGGAAGCGCTCATCGGCCAACGGAACTGTGCCGCCGCTGTAGCCGCTCGGCCATTTGTCTTCATCATAGAGCCAGACCAGAAGCTCCTCTTTCTCGCAGGCTTCCAGGGTCGCATCAACGGCCTTGAACCAATCCTCTCCAAGGTAGGGAGTCGTCAGCCCGATACGGCTGTGAACGAACGCCCCACCCCATCCGCCTTTTTTTATCAGACCCACCTGGCGACGAATCTCCCCAGGCTCCATCTCCTCGTTCCAACTCCAGAACGGAACGAGTCGGTAGGTCGCCGGTGGATTTCTGAAATCGGAAAGTAAGGAATCCAATATCCCTTGCGAGGCGCAGGGGGTTGCTAAGGGGATGACGTCAATTCCAACCTTAGAGTTTTGAGGAGGGAGCATAGTGATAAGAGGTCATATTTTTGCATATGGTATTATTCCATTCTTCACAAGCGAAATTACTGGAAAATTATCATATCCCGATCAGGGTCTCGACCGTGAGGATTCCTGCTTCGGCCTCGTAATCCCAAAGCCAGCTTACTCTCAGACTTTAAAAATAGTTTGCACGGCGCATGGAGTAGCCGGAAAGAGAGTCCCAAAACTACAGGCCACCGATTTCCCCACAGAAACCAACCGTGCCATTGGCGATTCGGCGGTAAGGACAAGTGTGCGGGACCCGAGCGCGGGCCAAGTCGGCGTAGGGCGCTGCTCGAACTAGAGGCACCCGCTGAGGAAGGGGCTACCTACGCGGAGCTGGACCGACGCTCGCGCCCTCGATGAGAAGAGGCTTGATCTGTTTCAACAACTTCCGAGGAGCTCCACGCTTCAAAGATTCCTCCACGATGTCGATAGCCGTGGCGACATGCTGGTCAATTTGCACGGAGATCCCAGCGAATGGCATCTCACGCAAATTCGCTCGTTCGGTGATACCATAACACATGATGGAGATTTCGGCAGGCACCATGATTTTCGCTTGGCGGCATGCCGCCGCTGTGCCAACAGCGAACTCATCGCGCAGACAGAGAAAAGCTGTCACACCTTGAAATGCAGGAGTGCGAATGAAACCGGAAACAACTTCCCGACATCGGAGCGCCAGATCTTGAAAAGGAGCATGCTCCACACGCACGAGACAATCCTGAAATTCACGGGCCGTCATGCAAGTCAACAACTGGTTCTTCCACTCCCTCAACATCAGGGCAAGCACCGGATTCTCGATCGTCTCACCTCCAATGACCAAGGCAATCTTGCGGTGCCCGAGTTTTTTTAGGCAGCCGAGTGCTAGTTTCATGCCTTTCCGGTCATCACAGACAACCGATGCAATACCAACGTCATCCAGCCGTGTCGCTAGAACAACGCTGCGGGCCGCAGTTTTTGAAAGTGCTTTGAGAATTTTCTCACCCAAGCCGAATTCGAACCCTTCCGCCAAGATCAGGTGCAGGCTCTTCATAGCCAACGATTGCCAAGCCGCCGACTCGTCGTTGCTCGTGAAGCGTGTCACTTTTACCCGCCAGTGCTTCTTTTCGGCAATCTGTAATCCAACGCGCAAAAAATCTTCAACGTCTGCCAACGGCTCAGCCGTGCAAACGAGGTTCAGGGTTTCCTCACGGCATTGATCCGAGCCCGGCACCATGATGGTTCCCTTCCGGCCTCTGCGAACCGCAAGCCCCAGTGTCGAGATGTCCGAAAGCGCACGCCGGGCTGTCCCCCTGGAGACGCCATACTGCTCGGCCAGACCTCTCTCCGAGGGGAGCTGGCTGTTTTGCCGGTAAGTCCCTTTGTGAATTTCCTGAACAAGGTCCTGAAAAATTTTATGGTGCTTAAGCTTATTCTTCGGCATTGCAGGGCTGTACAATGGCATCAGACCAATAAAAACCAAGACTGTTCGCTACTCCCTGCCAAAGTAGAATTGATGCCACTTTTTTTCCTGAGCGTTGAGTTCCTCACCCGGCAGCCCGGAGGGATGCATCTGATCGCACCAAGCAGAGAGCTTCTTTTTTAAAGCGGCGGCAACCTCGGGATTTTTTTCGAGGACGTCATGCGATTCCTCGCGATCGGCTTCGATCTCGTAAAGATGGGAGCTGTGTTTCCCGAATTGAATGAATTTCCACTTCCCGGATCGGATTGCGGCCTGGTTCCAGAATTTCCAATAAAGGTCGGTATGGGGGGGGCCCTGCTTGGTTCCTGTCAGGTAGGGGAGAAGATTAACTCCATCCAACTTGTTGTCGTGCGGCAACCCCGCCAGTGCATTCACAGTGGCGGCTATGTCGAGCGTGCTGACAGCTTCCGCATAAGTGAGGCCTGCTGGCACAGTTCCAGGCCACGAAATGAGGAATGGCAGGCGAATTCCACCTTCGGAGAGCATTCCTTTTTCGCCTTTGAGAGGAGTATTAAGAGATCCGTCCCAGGGAGGACCGGGCTTGTTCACGGGAAGAACATCCGCCATAGGTTGGCCTTGCTGGGCCCCCAGAGGCGCGCCGTTATCGCTGGAGAAGAAAATCAGTGTGTTCTGGGTGAGGCCGCGCTCCTCCAGAAGATCCAGGATCCGGCCCACACCGTCGTCCACCGCCGAGATCATGGCGAGCGCGGTGCGACGGCGCTCGGGCATCTCGCCGGGAAAGCGATCAAGATACTTCTGCGTTGCCTCAAGGGGAACGTGAGGGGCGTAGTAAGCGAGATAGAGAAAAAACGGATTGTCCTGCTGGCGCTTGATAAATCCAAGCGCGGCAGATGTCTGAGTATCCACGCGAAACTCCCGGTGTTTGACACTTTGGCCGTCAGGTTTAAGGTCGCGACCTTCGAAGTCGTAGTTCGCCCAATATTGCTGGAGTTCGCCTTGGTAGAAGAGGTCAAAACCCTGATGTGCCGGATAAAATTCCTCCTTAGATTTGTAGGGGATTTGAACCTCACCGTTGGGTAGCCTTTTGAATTCTGGATGGTATTGATCGGCCCATCTCCGACTTGTCTGGTTGGGTTCAAGATGCCATTTGCCGACCATGCCCGTACTGTAGCCAGCGTGCTTCAATCTCTCCGCAATAGTGATCTCCTCCAGCGGGAGCGGCCCGTCAGGGATGGCGTCGAATCCAAAGCGCTGTTGGTAGCGTCCGGTTAGCAGGCCGGCGCGCGACGGGCTGCACTGCGGAGCCGTCACATAGCCATTCGAACAGAGCACACCACTCTTCGCGAGCCGGTCGAGGTTTGGCGTGGAAATATCCTTCAATACGCCGTGCACCCCCAAGTCGCCGTAGCCCATGTCGTCTGCGATGATCACGATGATGTTAGGCGGTTTTTTCCCGGCCGAAGGGGAAAGGGCAGCCTGTGAAACTGCTGGCCACAGAATCGTCAGCAACACAAGAGGCAGGAGCGACTTCCCGGGGCGGCAAATTGTGGTTCTAAACGACCGCAACTTTTCTGCTGCAAAAAAGAAGGTGTGAAGCATATCAGAGGTTTGGATTGAGCATTTTTGAAAAATCCAGAAAGACGGCCGCCGTCCATCCCACTTGGGTTTCGACGCGGTATTCGCTACTTTTGAGGTTGCCCGCGACCACGTCATATTTCTCCCACAGATCTCCGGTTTCGTCAAAAACACGAAGCATCAAATCCAGATATTTTCGTGCAACGCGATGGGCATCGGCCTCCAGCCCATAATTCAGCAAGCCGTGAACCGTGGCATATTGATGAGGGGGCCAGCCGAATGGCTCGTCCCACTGCAAATCCATTCCAAGGTGCTTTTTATCACTAGCCTTGATTCCGTGATCGGCCTCCAGCCTGGGCAGGCTTTCGGCCATGCGCCGCGCTTGCTCCTTCGAAGCCAACCCGAACCATAACGCAAAAAATGCGGCCGGTGTGTAAACTGGCGAATGGTCACCGTTAATAGAGTCGTAATCGAAGAAAAAGCCGCGCTCCTCATCCCAAAAGTTTTCGCTGTAAAGCTGCTTTCTTCTCGCCGCTGTCTTATGCCAGAACACCGCTTTTTCGGGTTGCCCCAATTCCTGGGCGAACCATGCGAAGTTCATTTCATAGCCATAGAGCAGGGCGTTGAGGTCGATTGCCATGAAGTCGTTCGCACGGCCGAGAAATCGCGAACAAAAGTCGGCGCCGGATTCGGCTTCGGTTAGATAATGCGAGCCCACACGCAATTTCTCATCGGAGGACACCTCGGCCTGAAACCCAAGTCGGGGACAGAGGCAGGTGTCATAAAAATTCTTCAAATACTCATCCGTTGCGCAGTGACCGAACTTGTTCAGCCCCTCAACATGAGCCGCACGCTCCTTCATCCAGAATTCGTATTCCTTTTTCAGCACGGGTATTTTTTCGGCAAGGAACTCCTTGTCACCCGTCGCCTCATAGATGAACCGCACGTAATGTGAGAGAAATGGCGGTTGCGAGCGGTTCGCTCCGGCCTCCACGTTCACGTTAGGCACGTATCCCATTTGGTGAAACAAATGCACCAGCGCCTCCAAGGTGGACCGCGCCAGATCCATGCGCCCCTGCGCGATCAGGCCGATGGCGGAAAAATACGAATCCCAATAAAACAAGTGCTTGAGATGCCCACTCGTGGCCGAGGTCACGTAGGCATGGGGACTGGGAAAACAAGCCGGATCATCGGGCGGATATGTCCGATCCCAGCGCGAGGCAACATACTCTTCGATGTCGCCCGTGGTATTTTTGCGATCTCGAAAACTCATAGGGTGCCGACCCGCTTACTGCCCCTTGAACTTTGCGATCTCCTCCTTCATCAGCTTCAGGTAGAAATCACCAAACTCCTTCGATGGTTCGATATCCTTACTGATTTCAGGCGACGGCTGCTCGCTCCGGATCCATTCGTTCCAGGAAACCACCATGGCAAATTTCGGTCCGATTTTATCGGCATAAGCCCATTGCTCCTTGAAGGTCTCCCCGTTGCGACGCTCCTTCGCGGGAATGTAATTCCACCCGTCCTTACCTATCTGCTGGCGAGTGGCAGCGCAGATCACCATGGCCTCCGCCCGTCCATCGTGGACCGCATAGGTTTGTTGTCCCCGGTCCTCCCACGACCAATAGCCATATTTGCTGATCCGGTCCCTGTTGTTGTTGAGTAGGGATTTTTGCTCGGAGACAAATCCAGTCATCCAGCGGACGGTAAATCGTCCGTCGTCCCAATCGGGCTTCTCGCGGGGCCAGGGTGTCGGGGTGTTCACATAAACCACCAGCAATGGCTTGCCCTCGTATTCCTGCAGGAGCGAACGGTAGCGCGGGTTCGCCACATACATGTCGTAAACTTGGTCTGCTTTTTTCTGGAGGCGGCCATCTTTCAGCGCTTCTGGCGCGAGCGTCGCACCGATGAAAATGCTGATCTTCGGCTTCTTTTCCAACTTGGCATACTCGTCGAAAAGAATTGCCGTAGCGTCCTCGATGAGATCCTGTCCACCGCCCGTCCATATCTTCGTGGGGTCATAGTTGATGTTGTTCGACCAATCAAGCCAGACGAAATCGACTCCGGCATCGAAGAGCCACTCCGCGTGCTTGCGGATGACCCTGCGGTCCCGTGAGTCATATTTCCCGAGCGTCGGGGTTCCCCAGCAGTTGTTGCCTTTCCACTGTCCTTGATCCATCCACAGCCCGTAGGCAATGCCCACTTTCCGCTCGGCGGGGGGCGTCGGAATCACTTCCGTCTCGGCTTGCACTGAAAGGAATGGAATAGAAGCAAGGAAAAGAATGAGTCCAAAACAAGCGTTCCTTGTCGGGGTGGTGATATTTGTAGATTTCAAATCAAGGCATGCAACGTACCAGAGGGAGGATTGCGGTGCAATTAAATCGTCAGAATGTTGTCAGATTTTTCTTGCAAATTCGCGAACTAGTGATATATTGCAACTACGATGCGTAAGCTAAAATTACGTCCAGTGCCGCGTTACCTGACAATTTTAGATATGAAAACCCGTCTATCCCGCACCCTCCGCTCCACCGCCCGCCTTTCCTTGCCGCTCACTTTCGCCATCGTTGCGCTCCTCGCTTCACACTCTGCCATAGCCGGCAATACTTGGGACGGCGGTGGCGGCAATAGCTTCTGGAACACAGGCGCTAACTGGAACCCAGATGGCATTCCATCCACCGGGTCCACCGGAACCGCGCTGACCTTCAGCGGCAATGTCCAGAACATCACGACGAACAACCTCGGGACAGTGGACCCACTTTTCTCAGGCATTAATTTCGGTAACACCGGTATCGGAGGTAGTAGCAATGCCTTTACCTTGGCGGGAAACCGCATCACCCTCGGCGGCAACATCGTCACCAGCGCGAACGCCGCAGGCGCAAGCGCAACGATCACGGACACCATCAGCCTTGATATGATTCTCGATGCAAACCGAAGCATCACCGCCGGTCAGCAAAGCGCCTCCGTCCAGCACAATCTAACCATTTCCGGCATTATCAGTGAAACCGGTGGGGCTCGCAATCTCACCAAAGGCGGCAACGGCGTATTGACCCTATCGGGCACCAACACCTACACCGGCACGACGGCGGTTTCGGGTGGAACGTTGGCCTATGGGGTGAACGATGCGCTATTCACGGGTGGCGTGACGGTCAGCGGCGGCACGCTCGCCCTCTCCACCTACAACGACTCGGTCGGCACTGTCACGCTGACAGGCGGCAACATCACCGGCACCACCGGCGTGCTAACCAGCACCGGTAATTTTAACATGCAAAGCGGGTCGGTTAGCGCCATCCTTGGCGGCGCAGGTGCCTTGAACAAGACCACCACTGGCACGGTCACTCTCTCCGGCCAGAACACCTATACCGGCTTGACCACGGTTTCCGATGGAACGTTGGCCTATGGGGTGAACAATGCGCTAAGCACGGGTGGCGTGACGGTCAGCGGCACCGGCACGCTTGACCTCTCCACCTTCAGCGACACGGTCGGCACCGTCACGCTGACAAGCGGCAACATCACCGGCACCACCGGCGTGCTGACCAGCACCGGTACTTTTGAAATGAGAAGCGGTTCGGTCAGCGCCATCCTCGGCGGCACGAGTGCCTTGAGCAAGACCACCACTGGCACGGTCACTCTCTCCGGCGAGAACACCTACACCGGCTTGACCACGGTTTCCGAAGGAACGCTGACGCTCTCGGGAAACCGAACGGTGAACACCACAAGCGGCTACACCGTCTCGGGGGGGGGAACGCAAACCCTCAATATCCAAGCCGGAAACTACGGAATTGGCGGCACTTTCAATGTCGGTAGCGGTGGCGGGACCGCGACGGTGAATCATTCCGCTGGGATCATCAGCAGCGTGGGCGGTTCTGGGCTCGCCATGGGCAACGGCTCCGTTGCGGGCACCAGCGCGACTTACAATCTCAGCGGCGGGTCACTCACGACGGCGAATATTTACATGGGCGTCGCCTCCGGATCCGATGCGGCCAACCCCAATGCTTCAACGATCAATGTGAGTGGCACCGGCGTGCTCACCGCCGGGACCCTGCGCATCGGTCGCTACGATGCCCCGACCAACAATGTAGCTTACAACACCACCAGTACCTTCAATCAGACCGCAGGCACTACCACGGTCAACAACTTGGGCCTTGGCGGAAGTACAAATAACGCCTCAAACTCCACGGGCGCGATCCTTGCCAACCTCAATCTGACCGGTGGCACCTTCACCGCGACGAACATTGCCTCGCTCTCCGCCGGCGGAGCCGCGAACGCCTCTGAAGCCAACAAGTCCTTCATCAACATCGGCGGCACCGCGCAGGTCACGCTGGGCACCTTCGGTTCGGTCGTTAAGGGACAGAATTCCACGGCGACCATCACTTTCGATTCGGGCTCAACGGGCTTCCTCGCGCCGGTTGCGGCCAGCACGAACTACATGAAAGCCGGCACCTTCACCAGCGCATTCCTGACGGCCAACGGCGCAAACTTCAATGTGGGGAGTGGAAAAGACATCACCATTGGCCAGGTGCTGGAAAATGCCTCTGGCGCGGCAGGCACGCTGACCAAGTCCGGCGCAGGCGTATTGACCCTCTCCGGCGCGAATACCTACACCGGCTTGACCACGGTTTCCGATGGAACTCTGAAGTTGGGGAGCAGCACCGCTTTAGGAAATACTGCTGGCGCGACGGCTGTAGGCTCGGGTGGCTTACTTGATTTAAACGGGCAGACGGGAGTAGCGGAAGCACTCAACTACACAGGTACGGGAGGCCTGCTGAACAGCGCCGCTGGAGCCGCTACCGTAAGCGGGACAGTCGGTATTGGCTCCGGAATGACGGTTAATACGACGGGGGATATCACTTTGAGCGGTCAGTTGACAGGCGGTACATCACAAAACTTAACTAAGAGCGGTGCGGGCACTTTGAAGTTTACCGCAGCTAACTCTACCTTCGCCGGAACAAACACCGTGTCTGCTGGAACTTTGTTGGTCGATACGGGTGCCAGCGTTGCAAGTAGTAAAAGCGTCGTGAATAGTGGATTGCTCAACGTGAATGGTACTGCTGGCAGTGTGACAGTGAATAGTGGAGGTAGCTTGGGTGGCTCGGGAACCGTAGGTGCGGTAACCCTGACAAGTGGTTCATTCCTGAAACCTGGAAACAGCCCTGGACTCCTAACAGCTTCAGCCACTTCTAGTTGGGCAGCAGGATCCTACTATGATTGGGAGATCGATAGTAATGCCTCTTCAGCCTTGGAAGGCGCCAACTGGGATTTGTTCTCCGTTACTGGGAACCTTGATATGAGTGCTCTTTCTTCGGCAGCCACAATGAACTTGGTTTTGAATAGTCTTTCAGGCTTTGATTTGGCCAGCTCAACAAATCGCGAATGGGTTATTGCCCAAGCAACGGGTTCCCTTTTGGGTACTAGTGGTACTGTTTTGGGTGCTGGCGCGAATGTGTCAGACTATTTCAATATTAACGCAACCGCATTCAATGCTGGAACACCATCCCTCGTGACCGAATGGAGAATTGAGGTTGGCGAAACAGGAAAGACACTCAACTTGATGGCCATTCCTGAGCCTTCCACGGGCTCCTTGCTAGGCTTTGGCTTGGCTGGTTTAGTGGTGACTCGGTTACTCCGCCGCCGCAGGGCCTAAAAATCCTCCACGGCCCGATTTCCAGCTGGTGGAAATCCCGATCAAATGTCACGCATAGGGAAATCGAAATTCCCGCGAACGTCTCGGCATCCGTTGAATTGCCTGCCGCCGTTGCCGGATCGCTCCAAAAGAATGGCCGACCGCTTGAAGGTCCGGCCTTGCATGGCGAAAAACTCGGCACGATTCCCGTCGGCCCGGGGAAGCATACTTTCACGTTCGACACGCCCGACGAACTGGCCGGCTGAAAGAACCAACGCCAGCCGCACATTCTCTAAGGCTTCTCTTCGCTCCGCAATGTGAAGAGGCGCATCACTGCTGTCCAAAATAAATGGAACTTGGGGAGCCTCCTCTGGGTGAAGTGTTTGTTTCATCACCTGCATTTCCCTGCAGGCGGGGCCTGCAGTTTAACTTTTCACTTCCATTTCTTGGAGATGATTGGAGGCACATTAACAATACCGACCGCGTCGTTTTTCTCGCTCATGAAGAGCTTTCTGATGCTTTCCGCAAGCACCGTTGCCATCTTGACAACGTTGGGCTGAACCACGGCCAAATCTTCAAAGATCGGCCTCGCCCCTTCATCCAAAAGGTCGAAGGTGCCGACAACCGGCTCCTGTGGCACCTTCACCTGAACGAGCTTTAGGGCGTTTAAAGTCAAGTGCGCCAAGGGGAGTGTCGTGGGAAAATACACCGTTCCGGGAGCTTCGCTTTCCACATGGCGTGTAATATATTCGGCATGTGCCGAGGTGTTGGCCGGGAGAAGCACCTCCAGGACTTCTGAGCGTATCCTCCCGCTTTCGACCCAAGCTTTCAAAAACCCTAGGGCGCGCAGTTCAATCTCCTCCTCAACACCCCGCGAGCAGGCCGGCACGAAAACCACCGCACGGTTCGGCTTATGACGCATCAACAGGTGCCCAAGCATTTCGCCCCCTCGAAAAAAATCTGTGCGGATCGTATTGGCGACATGGTCTCTCAATCCGCACTCCAGTCCGATCGTTCGGAATTGGAGGCTTTCCGTGATTGGGAAAAATGTCCGGGCCCAGCTTGCGGTCAGGACAACCACGTCGAACCCGGCCAGAAGCGAGGCATCGAGGGTTTGGGGATACGGCACACAAACCGGGGAGATTTCAAGGCGATGCTCCGGTGCGACGGCGGCAAGTTCCGCATAAAACGCGGAAAAGTATGATCCGGAAATCTTGCCATCTCCATCAGCAAGAAACGCCACCCGGCAGATTGGAAGATGTTTGCGATCCGGCCAGTGGCTTGGATGAACCTGAAATCCACCTTTCCGACCGATCTGAACCCATTGCTCGGCGGCCAAGAGTCGAAGCGCGCGCCATGTCGTGTCTCTGCTAACCTTAAACTCCTTGGCCAGCTTCCTCGCGCTGAGGCGATAATTGGGGCTCGGCACCAGCCCCTGCGTGATACGCAAGCGCACCAGCTT
>Ga0164295_10001132_pt1 | contig 22113 bp, 17 predicted proteins | sample GEODES006metaG_FD_111798 | JGI IMG/M metagenome (GOLD analysis project Ga0164295, IMG submission 111798) | Oligotrophic lake water microbial communities from Sparkling Lake, Wisconsin, USA - GEODES006 metaG | ecosystem: Environmental > Aquatic > Freshwater > Lake | place: USA: Sparkling Lake... | reverse complement strand
GGGCTGGCGGCGCTGGCGGCGCGTGTGAAGGCGCAATTTGATCCGGCCGGCATCCTGTCACCGGCGGCCACACCGGGAAGCGGCGCATGACCATGATCGATGTGCCCGCCCAATCGGCCCGCATCCGCAAATGCGTCCACTGCGGATTCTGCACGGCCACCTGCCCGACCTATCTGCTGACCGGCGATGAGCTGGACAGCCCGCGTGGCCGCATCTGGCTGATGAAGGACATGCTGGCCAACCCGTCGGCCCCGCCGTCGCCGCGCGCCGTGCATCATGTCGATCGCTGCCTGTCGTGCCTGTCGTGCACCACCACTTGCCCGTCCGGCGTGGATTACATGCACATGGTGGACGCCGCCCGCGCCCATATCGAACAGAAGCACCGTCGGCCCTGGCCGCAGCGGCTGCTGCGCTCTGCGCTGCCGGCGCTGCTGACACGGCGGGTGCTGTTCCGCGCGCTGTTGCGCGCCGGGCAAGGCCTGCGGCCGCTGGCCAACGCCGCGGCTGCCCTGCTGCCAGCCGCGCTGCGCCCGCAGCTTCAGGCGATGCTGGCGATGATCCCGCCACGACTGCCGGCGCTGGGCCTGGCCGAACAACGCCGGCCGCTGCCGGTGGCACGGCCGCTTGGCCGCGTCATCCTGCATCTGGGCTGTGTGCAACCGGTGCTGCGCCCGGCCATCGACGATGCCGCGCTGCGGCTGCTCGCCCGCCATGGCGTCGAAGTGGTGATCACCCGCCAATCCGCCTGCTGCGGCGCGCTCGATCAACATCTCGGCCGGGAAGCCGCCGCCGCCGCCCACGCCAGCGCCAACATCGCCGCCTGGGAAGCGGCAGGCCCGGTGGACGCCATCCTCATCACCGCATCGGGCTGCGGCACCGTGATCAAGGATTATGCCGCACTGTTCGGCGATGATCCCGCCATGGCCGCCCGCGCCGCCGCCATTGCAGCCAAGGCCCGCGACATTTCCGAATATCTGGCGCTGTTGCCGCCGTTGCCATCCACGCTTGCGCCGGGCCTGCCTGTCGCGTGGCACAGTGCCTGCTCGCTGCAGCACGGCCAGCAGGTCAAGGCCACGCCCCGCCAATTGCTGATCGACGCCGGCTTTGATGTGCGCGATCCGGCCGAAGCCCATATCTGCTGCGGATCGGCGGGCAGCTATGCCATCCTGCAGCCTGACCTGTCGGCCGCGTTGAAGGCCCGCAAGCGGGCCGCGCTGGCGGCCACCGGCGCGCAGATCGTGGCCAGCAGCAACATCGGCTGTATCGGTCAGATCGGTGGGGGCCAGATCGGGGGGCCCGAACTGCATACGATCCACATGGTGGAACTGCTGGATTGGGCCAGCGGCGGCCCGCCACCGCCGGGCATCCCAACGCCCAACTGTTGATTCCGCGCATCACCTGCACGTTCATTGCGGACCGCCTGCCGAGCTTGCCGCCTTGCTCAAGATTGGCGTTGACCTAATCTGTATACAGTCTACAAATAACGCAAGCCATCGCCCGGAAGGGGTTGTGGCGGCCAACCGGTATCGTGACAGGCCCTGCCATGCAGCAGGGAAGCGCGGATGGTGGTGCGCGGGGAGGATGCAGTGGGCAGATTGTCTGCCCACAGGGCCGGTGAGACCGGCAGCCTGACGTGCATCGTCCCCCCATTGCCTTGAGCCAACCGGTCGGCAGCAATGTGTTTGGGGAGATAACATGACGCGCACCCTTTTCCTGAAATCCTGTGGCCTGCATCGCGCCGCTTTCATGGCTGGCACGGCAGCCCTTGCGTTCACGCTGGCCGCCGCCGCCCAGGCCCAGACGGCCGCAGCCCAACCCGCCGCCGACGCGGCGATGACGGCCGAAGAGGAGGAAGCCGCGGAAATCGTGGTGACCGGCACCAGCATTCGCGGCGTCGCCCCGATCGGGTCGCCGATGGTCGCCATCGATCAGGAATTCGTGAAGGTCAACGCACCGGCAAACCTGTCGGAACTGCTCAGCCTGATCCCGCAGCTCGGCAACTTCGGCGTCAACCACGAAGTGGCCACCACCGGCCGCTTCCGCACCGGCGGTTTCCTGCCCAACATCCACAATATCGGCATCTTCGCCACGCTGGCGCTGTTCAACGGCCACCGCATGGCGGCGGTCGGCGGCGAAGCGGTGCTGCCCGATCCCGGCATGATCCCGGTGCTGGCCATCGGCCGCGTGGAAGTCGTGGCCGACGGTTCGTCGGCGGTCTATGGCTCCGACGCCGTCGCCGGGGTGGCCAATTTTGTCTACCGCCGCGACATGGACGGCTTCGAAGCGCAGGGCACCTATGGTTTCTCGCCCGAGCACAGCTATGAAAAGCGCAACCTGGCCCTGGGCTGGGGCAAGAAGTGGGACACCGGCAATGTGATGATCGTTGGCGAATACAGCGCCAACAAATCGCCCACCAACGAGGAAATCCCGTTCATCCGCGCCAACCAGACCTTCCGCGGCGGGCGTGACCAGCGCGGCACCACCTGCTCGCTGCCCAACGTGACGATCGGCAGCACGGTCTATGCCTACCCGTCGTTCGCCACAGGCAATGCCAACCGCAACCGCTGCGAAACCATCCTGGGCCAGGAAGTGGTGCCGGAATCGAAGCGCTTTTCGCTGTTGGCCACCGTCCGCCAGGAGCTGAACGACACCGTCACCCTGTGGGCAGAAGGCAATTACACCAATCTGGAAACCTCACGCGTTGCCAACCCGCGCAACATGAACATCACCGTGCCGGCCAACAATCCCTATCTGGTGCTGCCGCCCGGCGTGACGCTGGGCGCAAACCAGACGGCAAGCGTTGTGCGCAACGGTGAGGGCCTGTTCCCCAACCCGATCAACAGCCAGAAATCCGAAGTGATCGGCCTCACGCTGGGCGCCGATGTGAAGCTGGGCAGCAGTTGGCTGCTCAACATCATGACCCATTATTCCAAGACCAATGATTTCAACAGCCAGCCGGAAATCGATCTGATCGCGGCGCAGACGCTGGCCAATGCCACCACATTGGCCACCGCCTTCAACCCGTTCGGCCAGGCGGCGCAGAACCAGGCCAGCGTGCTGTCGCAGATCAACAACGGCTTCACCCAGATCAACGACAGCTCGCAATATCTGCGCCAGTTGATGGTGAAGGCCGATGGTCCGCTGTTCGCGTTGGGCGGCGGCGACGCCCGCATGGCCGTTGGTACCGAATTCCGTGACGAACAGACCCAGCAGTTGCAGGTCGGCGGCGTGCCCGGCCCGACCCAGTTGCTGGTGCGGGACGACAATATCTCGCGCTTCGTGGCGGCGGCCTTTGCCGAAGTGAACCTGCCGTTCTTCACCGCGCAAAATGCCACGCCGGGCTTCCAGCGCCTGGAAGTGTCACTGTCGGCACGCTACGATCATTATCAGCAGCTTGGCGGCACCTTCAATCCCAAGATCGGCGTCGTCTGGGCGCCGGCACGGGACATCTCGCTGCGCGGTTCGTGGAGCACCAGCTTCGTGGCGCCCAACCTGGGCCTGATCACCTCGATCTTCGGCGTGCCGCAGATCGGTCTCAACATCGCCGGCTTCGGCAACAATGTGAACATTTACAACCAGGGCGGCGGCAACCCGGCGCTGACACCGGAAGAGGCCAAGACCTATTCGTTCGGCGTTGATCTCACCCCGACCTTCATCCCCAACCTGCGGCTGAGCGTCACCTATTACAACGTCACCTACAAGAATCTGGTCTACAAGCCGACACAGGCGGACGCGTTCAACAACCCGTTCTTCAGTTTTGCCGTCATCCGCAACCCCACGCCGGCGCAGGTGGTCGCGGCCATCGCCGCCGCGCCGCCGCAAAGCCCGGTGCCGACCCGCATCGATGCCATCTTCCAGTCGTTCGCCATCAACGTCGGCCAGCGCGTCATCGACGGCCTCGACATCGATCTGAGCTACAAGGTGCCCACCAGCTTCGGCACCTTCAACCTCACGGCCAACGCCAACCGGCAGCTGGGCTTCCGCCAGGAACTGGCGCCGGGCACCGGCTTCCAGGACATCATCGGCCAGCAGAGCGCCATCAAGTGGCGCGGCCGCGGCGGGTTGAGCTGGAACCTCGATGATCTGACCGTGTCGGGCTTCATGACCTATGTCGGCGGCTTCACCAACATCACCACCGGCACCCCCTTCCCCAACGTGAAGAGTTGGGAAACCTTCGACATGACGGTGCAGTACAACCTGCCCAAGGTGCTGAAGGGCAGCCAGATCCAGCTGCGCGGATCGAACATCTTCAACCGCTGGCCGCCATTCTATGACGGCACCCAGGGCTTCTTCTCAAACGCCCACTCACCGTTCGGGCGGACGCTGGAGCTGACGCTGCGCACCAGGTTCTGAACCAGCGCATCCCCCTGTGCCGGGCCATTGGCCCGGCACTTTTTTTCGCCCGTCCGGGGAGAATATCGGTGCTGATCACCCGTCGCATGTTTGGCCAGGCCAGTGTGGCGGCCACGCTGTTCGCTGGTTTCCCCAGCCTCGCCATCGCGCAAGCGGAAGGCGCGCTGCCGCCCAAATCGCCGCTTGGCATCGCCGGCACCGGCCTGTCGGCGCACCTGCGCGGCCTGGACGGCGTGGCCAAGGGGCTGCGCGACGATCCGGTGGCCTTCCTGGAATATGTGCGCAGCCTGGGCGGCGGCGGCGTGCAGATTGCCGTGCCCAAGGACCGGTCCCGCTTCAAGGCGCGGCTGGAAGCGCTGGACATGTATTATGAAGGCCAGGCCGCCCTGCCCAGCCGCCGCGATGGCGATTTCGCGCCGTTCGAAGCGAGCATCAAGGCTGCCGCCGAGCTGGGTGCCACCTGCGTGCGCGCCGTGTCCCGCTCGCCCGAAGGCGGCACCGGCCGGCGCTATGAGACCTTCAAGAGCCCGGGAGACTGGTACAGTTGGCTGAGCGAGGCCAACGCCATCATCGAGAAATGCGTGCCGATCGCCGAGAAATATCGCGTCGCCATAGCGCTGGAAAATCACAAGGATCGCACAGTCCATGAGCATGTCGCGCTGCTCAAACGCATCGACAGCGAATATCTGGGCAGCCTGATCGATCCCGGCAACAACATGAGCTTCATGGAAATGCCCGAGGAAACCGTGGCCGCGCTCAGCCCCTGGGTGAAGGCCTGTTCTCTGAAGGACATGGGCGTCGCCCCCTACAAGGACGGGTTCCTGCTGTCGGAAGTGTTGTTCGACACCGGCATGACCGATCAGGCCAAGTTGTTCGCACTCATGCGGAAGTCCAACCCGAAGATCTTCCCCACCACGGAACTGATCACCCGCGACCCGCTCAAGGTGCCGGTGCTGACCGATGGCTATCATGTCTCCTTTGCTGACCGTCGAACGCGCGTGGCGACGTGGCTGAAAATGGTCGCCGCGCGCCAGACCAGGCTGCCCACGGTCGAGGGGCTGTCGGCGCAGCAGCAGCTTGCGCTGGAAGAGGATAACACGCGCAAAGTATTTGCGTGGGGACTGAAGGCCATCAAGGCCTGACCAGCGACACCCAGGCCCCTCTCGGGGCCGAGTGACCCGGTCTTCCAGGCAATTCGCTGCGAATTGCGCGGTCAGGCCAACGCGGCGGTGATCGTCCTGATATAGGACGCGATGGCCCGGTCGGTGTCGGCTGGCGCGGGATTGTTGTACAGTTCGATCGAATAGACTCCCTTGAAGCCCGTGGCCTCGGCGTCACGCACCAGGCGCGTGGCATCGAACGAGCTGTGCACATAGGATTCGGGATCGAAGACCAGCCCCTTTGCCGATACGATATGGGCCACGGTCATCGCGGATTTCATCGCTTCATAGCGATCGCCGGGCGGCGACCACGCGCCCCAGTCCGGCTCTGCCCTGACGAACGGATGGTTCACCGCCTTCACCAAGGAAATCAGGCTGGGGATCGTCGATGTCGCCCCGCCATGGTTTTCCAGCAGCACGATGATGCCCAGCTTGCCGCCATGGTCGGCCATCTGGCGCAGCACCGCGATGGCGGCATCGCGGTTGATCTCGCCGCGACTGCGATTGACGTTGAACCGCATGGAGGTGCAACCGAGCACCCGGGCCTTGTCGAGCCAGACCTTGCCTTCGGCAACCGCCTGGGCACGGTCATCGGCATCTGCTGCGTCGATGCGTGGCATGTCTTCGACCTCCACGCTGATCACCTGCACCCCGGCCGCGTCGGCGGCGGCGCGAATGGCCCGGCATTCGGCGAAACTGTGGCCGGCGGGGCCGAACTGCTGATCCCACAGCTCGACCTTGGTCACCCCGAAGCGTTCCCTTGCATAGGCAGGCAAGCTGCGGTGCGACAGCTTTGGCATCGCCGTGGCGACATTGAAGCGGCCTTCATAATTGGCGCGATAGCTGGAACTGCTGATGGCGATCCGCGCCAGCTTGCGGGCCGGCGTGTCGTCAATGGGCTGGGCCCGGGCGGAGAGCGCCAGCAGCGCGGTGCCCGAAGCCAGAAAATGCCGCCTGTCCATGGCTATCCCTTCCGCTGGAACCGGCAGGGCAAGGCAACCGGCCCGCCCTGTTATCCCAGAAAAAAACTCCGGACCATGTCGCCATGGTCCGGAGCCGTATCAGTTATCGGGGCATGACCCCAAGGCGTCAGAACCGCGACCGGACACCGACCGTGAAGTAGCGGCCGATGATGTCGTGGCCGTTGGTGGTGGCCAGGAACAGGCCGGGCACCGACGACGAGCCACCCGTGTTGCCGTGCACGGCTGGCGCGGTGTTGAACAGGTTCTGCACGTTCAGGAACACCTGGTTGGTGCCACCAAACGCCTTGATGTCATAAGAGACGCTGAGATCGGTGTAGGTGCGTGCCGGGACCGGCCCTTCAGCCCAGACCTGAACGGGATCGGCATCGCGGCGGCTGCTGTTCACATAGCGCTGCAACCAATCGAAGCGGAACGGCCCATTGCTGTATTGCGCATTGAGTGTGGCGCGCAAGCTGGGCAGGCCGGCAGCCCCGGCCGCATCGAGCACGGTGGTGCCCGGCAGGGTCTGGGTGGTCTGGCGCATCGTGTAGGTCACCAGGCCGCGCAGGTTGATCCGGCCTTCGCCAGCGCGGAAGTTGTAGTTCACTTCCGTGTCGATGCCTTCGCTCAGGAAGGCGGCGATGTTTTCCGGCTGCGCGAAGATGCGCGTCGGGAAGTTCGCCGCCGACGTGTTGGTGGGGCCGAGCGGCCGCTGGAACAGTGCGCACAGCGGCGAAGTGCCAGCGCTTTCCACGCAAAGCCTGGCCACGGTGGCGTTGTTGCCGGTGACGTTGGCGAGCGCGTTGTCGATCTTGATCCGGTAATAGTCGATCGACAGCGAGAAGTTGGGCAGGAAGCTGGGCGTGAACACGACACCGCCGGTCAGCGTGTTGGCCACTTCCGGCACCAGATTGGGGTTGGCGCGGGTTTCCACCGGGGCGACACCGTTGACGCCGGTCAACAGGTCGGTGATGCCCGACGGGTTGACCACGACAGCGCCGAACAATTGCGTCACGCTGGGCGCCAGAATGTCACGCGAGCGGGTGGCGCGCAGACGGATGTCGCGGTTGATGTGCCAGTCAACGCCGACCTTCCACGTCCACACCACGCCAGACGCCGAATAATCGGTGTAACGGGCCGCGCCATTGACGTTCAGCGATTCGGCGATCGCCGAATCCTTCAGCAATGGAATGTCGGTTTCGATCGCGAATTCCTTCACCGACACCGACTGCTTGTTCAGACGGGCGACGACGTTGTTGACCCAGCGCGCCTGGGTGGTGCTGCAGTTCAACGGCCGCGTGGCGCCGGGGAAGTTCGGCAGCGTGGAGCAATCAACCAGGTCGGTCGGCTGGAAATCCGAATTGACCCGCACGGTCGCTTCACGCATTTCGCCGCTGAGCGCGAGTTGGACCGGGCCCGCCCAGGTGCTGAACGGCGAACCGGCAAAGCTGGCGTTGACGGCGTTCAGGGTGGTGTAGCGGGTGAACTGCGTTTGCAGCAGGACATAGTCCAGCGCCGCCTGGCTTTCCGACGTCGGCCCGAAAACGTTGATCGGGACGCAGCCCGGATAGGCCGTCGGGTTGGTGAGCGTCACCCGGCAGACAATCTGGCCGTTGGCGGGGTTGACCACGGCATCGAGCGCGGCGGCGGCCTTGGCGCCATCCATGTTGGCGTTGTTGAAGGTGTTCTGCTTTTCCTTGCTGATCTGGCCGGCGATCGCCCAGTTCCAGTCCGAACCGCCCAGATTGAGCTTGCCATCAAAGCCGCCGGCAAGATTGAGGGTGTCGAGGAAGGATTCAGGCTGGCGCGGCGTCGCCTGCTCCAGCATCTTGCCATAAAGGAAGCTGCGGACACCGGCCGTGGCCAGCGTCTGCTGGATCGCCGGGCTCAGGAAGGCATTGGTTGCGCTGATGGTATAGTTGCGGAACTCGTTGACTTCGTGATTGTTCTGGTTGTTCGTCTTGACGTAGGTGCCCTGCGCCCAGACATTGACATTGTCGGCCAGTTCATAATCGGCGCGGCCGAACACCTGCGTGTTGACCAGTTTCGTCTTGAGCGAGGCGAATTTGTGGAAGCCGCCCTCGCCGCCGCTCTGGATCGTGCTGGCACCGGTGGCGGCGCCGTTGACGAACGGCGTCAGCACGCCGTTGGTGGTGAAATTCTGGTTCGCCAGCGGGTTGGTCGGCTGGCCGGGGCTGCTGGCGAGGATCTTGCCGCCGAACGACGTGTTGCTGATGCGGGTGTTGAGGATCGAGCGGAACGGGTTGGCGACGGTGCCGGCGCCCTGGGTGGAATAGACATCACGACCCCACGGACGCACCAGTTTGGACATGATGCCGGGATCGTTGAAATGTTCAACCGAGCCCATCAGGTGCAGACGGCCGAAGGTCTTGCCGCCAGCAATGCCATAGCGCTGAACGAAATTGTCACCATAGGTGGACATGCCGGCCTGGGCATTGAGCTTCAGGCCTTCGAACTTCTTGTCGATGATGAAGTTGACGACGCCGGCGACAGCGTCCGAACCGTACACGGCCGAGGCACCACCGGTGACGATGTCGACGCGGCTGATCAGCATCTGCGGGATCTGGTCGACGTTGTTCACCGGCAGACGCTGACCGTTGAACAGAACCAACGTGCGTTCGGCACCGATCGAGCGCAGGTTCAGCGCGTTGGCGCCGGAGTTGCCGCCAGAGTTGCCGGGGTTGCGCTGTTGCGCCGGCAGACCGGCAAACACCGGCAGCTTGTACAACGCATCCGCCAGGATGGTCGGCGTGGTCTGCAACAGATCGGTGGTGGACACGGCCGTCAGCGGCGTCGGGCTGATGGTCCCGCTGTTCAGCAGGCGTGACCCGGTGACGACCATTTCGATTTCGGCCGGCGCTTCGGTTTCGGCGGCCGCCATCTGCGTCGCCCCGGCATTGTTGCCGGCTGGCGGTGCCGGTTGGGCACCCTGCGCCCAGGCGGCCGGGGCCACCGCAACCATGCTCGCCCCTGCCAGCAGATAGCCGATCATCAAATTCTTCGTGCGCATGTTACCCCCCAAGGATGCCAATGGCCTTATTGACCGTAATCGTTTTCATTCCTTGATCCAGCCCTTCCACCGCGCATTCGGTTTGGATTGTGAAGGGATTGATCAAGGGCAATCACTGCGTGGCAGGGCACTGCGACCCCTATTCGCAAGGGGATACTGCCCATGCTCTGCCCGAAACGCAATATCGGAATCCGCAGGGCGACATCGGTTGGCAATTGTTGCGGATGTGCCACAGGCCGCATCCGCGGTTGCAAACATGCGGCAGACATGAAAACGAAATCATGCTAGGCCGCCGCAAGGATGCCGCTCAAGGGGAATGGGGAACTCTGCGATGGAAGCCAAGAACAGTCCAAGCGCGGCTGCAGCGGACACCGGCATGGCCACGCGGGATGATCGCCGCACCCTTCTGAAGGCCATGGCGGCGGCCATGCTGCTGCCGAGCGCCGCGCGGACCATGCCAGTGCCAAGCCCCGATCCCGAAGCGCCGCAAGCGCCAGCGGTGCAGATCGACAACGGTCTGGTGCGGGCCGTCCTGTTCATGCCCGATGCCGAACGGGGCTATTATCGCGGCACACGCTTCGATTGGTCAGGTGCCGTCGCGGATCTGCAGGCCGGCGACCACAGCTATTTCGGGCGCTGGTTCCCGGACTATGACCCCAGGAAACATGATGCCATTCCAGGGCCGGTGCAGGATTATGTGACCGGGCAGGGATTTGATGCCGCACCGGTTGGCGGCACCTTCGTCAAGATCGGCGTCGGCGTGCTGCGCAAGCCGGCGGAACCGATCCGCGGCTTTCCCACGCTGGAAATCGTCGATGGCGGCAAGTGGACGACAAGGGTCCGCCGCAATGCGGTGGTGTTCATCCACGAAGTCAGTGATCCGGCGTCGGGCTATGGCTATCGCTATGTCAAGACCGTCGCGCTGCCGCCTGGCCGCCGGCAACTGACCCTGACCCATCGCCTCGAATCGACGGGCAAGAACCCGATCGACACCGAGATGTACGATCATAATTTCTTCGTGCTGGACGGGCAGCCGAGCGGCCCGGATGTCGAGGTGCGGTTTCCCTGGACGCTGGAGGCCTTCAACGTGCGCGGCGACATGGTCGCGGTGTCGGCCAACAAATTGAATTACCGCGGCGCCATCGACCGGCCGGTCCGCATGCAATTGAAGGGTTTCGGCCCTGACAGCCGCGATTACGACATAAGGGTCGAAAACCGTCGCACCGGTGCCGGTGTTCGGGTCACCGCCGACAAGCCGCTTTCGGATTTCGTGTTCTGGACCTCGCCGCGCACCACCTGCCCGGAAGCCTATATCCACGTGCATGCCGAACGCGGACGTCCGATGACCTGGCAGATCACCTATGATTTCTATTCGCTGCCCGCGGCCGAACGCCTCGCTGGCCAGCCGGCCTGAGCCTGCAACCTGGACGGGAGCGCTGCGATGCGAATGGGCTTGAGGATCCTTGCGGTGTTGGGGCTGGCGCTGGTGCCACTGGCGGTGGCGGCCCAGCCGGCGCCGAACAGCGAGCGGCAGGACGCGCTCGATCCCAGTCCGGTCAACCCGGCGACCGATCCCGATGTCGGGATGTTCCTGGGCGATTGGCGGGCAGCGAAGCCGCGGACGCAGTTCGGCGCTCTGGTCGTTCACGACATCCTGACCCCGCTCGGCGACGCCGATCCGCTGCGTCCGCGCGGTCGCGGGGCCGTGTTGATCGACATCACCACGGTCAGCCGGGCAACGCTGGCGCCGGGCGCCACGGCGAAGGGTCGGATGCCGGCCGGCAGCCGCGCGATCTTCTACACCGCCGAAGGCGCCGGCACGGTGCAGGTGAATGGCAACAGCCATGGCCTGCGCGAGGGTCTGGGCTTTGTGCTGACGCCGGATTTCGATTTCACCCTGACCAACAGCGGCAAGGCCCCGCTCGTCTTTTATATGCGCAATGAACCGGTGCCCGCCGGCACCGCGCCGACGGCGACGTTCTCGGTCGTCAGCCGTTGGGACAATGATCGCCGCATCGGTGCGCATTGGCTGCATATCTGCAACGGCGGGCCGCCGGGCATGCTGCTGTGCACGATCGCGCCGCGCACCATGCCACAACCCCACAGTCACAATTGGGAAGAATTGTGGCTGGCGGTAAAGGGTGAATCGGTGCTGATGCTGGGCAAGCAACTCGTGCGGATGCGCCCCGGCCAGGCCTACAAGATCCCGCCGAGTGGCCTTGCCCCGCACAGCAACCTGAACCCCGGCAAGGACCCGATCCAGTTGATCTACATGGGGCCCGCGACCCGCAAGCCGCGGCCACCGCTGCCAGACTATGCCCAGTTGGAGAACAAGCCGATCGACCCTGCCAATGCGCCTGACATCGATCTGTTCATGGGGCAGCGGGACGATGCCTATCCGCGCATCGCCCACGGCAATCTCTACATGCGCGACATGCTCACCGGGCTGACCGGCGGCGATCCGGTGCGCCCGATCCGCAAAGGCGCGGTGCTGACCGCCGCGACCGCCGTCAGCTACGCCATGCTCGAGCCCGGTTCGACCGCACATCCCGCCGATGGCGACGCAAAGGACGTGCAGGAGATTTTCATCGTCGAGGCGGGCACCGGCACGCTGGTTGCCGATGGCCGCGAACTGGCGCTGTCTGCTGGCAAGGCGTTCATCCTGCCGCCCGGCCGCGATTTCCGCCTGACCGCCACGGGCAGCGAATATCTCACCTTCCATGTCGTCGCCGAACGGCTGGCGCCGGGCGGCGCGCCAGCGGCAATGGTGCAGTTGATCGACCATCAGGGCACACGGCCAGCGATCACTTCCTGGCACAACAGGGCGCGGCCGGTCGTGACGCCGGCCGATGGCCTCGGCCGCATTGGCACGATCAGCGCGGTTTCGCTGCAGCCGCTGGCCATCGCGCGGCCAGCCAGCGCGGCGGCTGGCAGCGAGGAGATCTGGATCGCGCTGGATGATGTCGACGCGCTGATCGGCAAGCAGTTGCGCACGCTGCGGGCCGGCACAGCCTACAAGGTGCCGCCCACCGGCATCACCGCCCACGCCAACATCAACCTGACCGACAAGCCGGCGCGCTTCCTGCACATCACGACGGCGCGGTGATGGCAGGCCGGCGCGCCGACCTGCCATGCCGGATTATCTGGCCAGCTTGAAGGCCACGATGGCCGCGCCCTTGGGGCCCTTGCGGTCGCGGGCACCGCTGGCGGCGATCACCACATATTGCTCGCCACCCGCCAGGTAGGTCGCCGGGGTCGCCACGCCACCATAGGGCAGCTCGGCCTTCCACAGCTCCTTGCCCGTGGCCGCTTCAAAGGCCCGGAACTGGCGATCATAGATGGTGGCGCCGATGAACAGCAGGCCGGTGGCGGTGACCACCGGGCCGCCATAGCTTTCGCTGCCGGTGTTCGCCATGCCCTTGGCGGCCAGATCGGGATAATAGCCGAACGGGATTTTCCACAGATATTTGCCGGTATTGAGATCGATGGCGTTCAATGTGCCCCACGGCGGTTTGGTGGCCGGATAGCCATCGGGATCGAGGAACTTGTTGTAGCCGGAGAAATTATATTTCGACCGGCCAGGCCCCGGCCGGTTCTGATCGATGATCGATGTGTACCAGGCGATATTCTCGCTGTTGGCATAGAGGATGCCCTTGGGATCGGCCGCCATGCCGCCCCATTCCACCCCGCCGCTGAAACCGGGGATGACGATCGTGTCCTTGTCCTTGGCGATCGGCGTGAAGACAGGGCCGGCTTTCATCGTGGCCAGCCTGGCGCGGGCCGCGGCGTTGGCCTCGGGCGTGCGGTTGGTCAACGTATCGGGGCTGATTTCGTGCAGGCCCAGCGGCGCCGGCAGCACCGGGATCGGCTGGGTGGGCGATGCCACTTCGCCTTCCACATCCGACGGCGGCACCGTCACTTCCTTGATGTCGAACAATGGCTTGCCGGTCTTGCGGTCGAACAGGAAAATGAAGCCGGCCTTGTTGGTCACCGCCACCGCCTGCACCGGGCGGCCACCGCGCCGCACGGTTGTCAGGATCGGCTGGGCGGAAAAATCGGCATCCCACATGTCGTGGTGCACGGTCTGGAAATGCCAGAGCCGCTTGCCGGTCTTGCCATCGATGGCGACCAGGCTGTTGCCGTAAAGATTGTTGCCCGGCCGCTCCCCGCCCCAGAAATCATCGGCGGGCGAGCCGAGCGCGGCAAAGACGATGCCATTGGCTTCATCGACAATGGTGCCCTGCCAGGCGTTGACGCCGCCGGCCGTCTTGTAGGCCTCGGCCGGCCAACTGTCGTGACCCAGTTCGCCGGGATAGGGAATGGTGTGGAAGGTCCACAGCAATTTGCCGGTGCGCACATCCCAGCCGCGAATGTCGCCGGGCGCCGAGGGTGAGGTTTCCGGCACGCCGCCAGCGGTGATGAAGATATCGCCATACAGGCTGGGCGGGGTGCCCAGATTGATCAGATTCTGCGTGGGATCATCACCGCGCAATTGCAGGCGCAGATCGATCTTGCCGCCATCGCCGAACGACGGGATCAACTGCCCGGTGTCGGCATTGATCTGGTAGACATAGGCGCTGCCCGGCACCAGAATGCGCCGGTCCTTGCCGCTTTGCCAGAAGGTCAGCCCGCGGCCGCGCCCACCCCCGGCGCCGGGAAAGCCCGTTGACCATTTCAGCGCGCCGGTGGCGGCATCCAATGCCACCACCTTGCCATCGGTTGTGGTCGCATACAGCACGCCACCGACGATGATCGGCTGCATCTGCAGGCCGCCGCTGGGCATGTCGAACCGCCAGGCCTGCACCAGCTTGCCGACATTGGCCTTGTTGATCAGCGTCAGCTCCGAATAGCGGGTGGCGCCCTGATCGCCGCCATAGCCCGGGTAATCGGCCTTTGATGCGGCAAAACCGGCACTGGCCAGCCCGAGGGCGGCGCTGCCGAGGAGGCCGGCAGCAAAAAGCGCCCGGCGGCCGAAAACTGCGTTCATCATGAGCCTCCCCAAAGCAGCGGTCGCCCGCCATCCATCAATGATATCGATTTCATGCCGATGCAAGCCATGCCTGCCGGGCGGCACCGAATTGCCGCCCGTGCGCCCCCATCATCGCAGCGCCTGCAGCGCCGCAACGGCGGCGGCGGCGCGCGCGCCCACATCTGCGGGACTCATGCCGGGACGATAGAGATCGCTGCCCAGGCCAAAGCCGCGCGCGCCGGCCGCCCACCAGTCCGCCATCTGGGCCGGGCCGACTCCGCCCACCGGCAACAGCACGGCATCAGGCGGCAACACGGCGCCCAGCGCCTTCAAATGGCCGGCGCCATAGCTGGCCGCCGGAAACAATTTGAGGATGCGCGCGCCGGCCGCCAGCGCGGCAAAGGCTTCGGTGGCCGTGGCCACCCCTGGCATGGGCACGGCGCCGAGCGCGATGGCCCGGCCGATCACCGCCGGATCGGTGTTGGGTGAAACGATGATCTGCCCGCCGGCCGTCACCACCGCATCAACATCGGCCGCGGTGACCACGGTGCCGGCCCCGGACACGATGTGCCCGCGCAGCGGTTGCAGCCGCGCGATGCTTGCCAGCGGGGACGGGGAATTGAGCGGCACCTCGACGATCTTGATGCCGGCGGCCTGAATGGCTTCGGCGATACCGACAACCTCGTCCGGCGATACGCCGCGCAATATGGCGACCAGCGGCATGGCCGCAAAGGCCTGTTCCACGCTCAGCATGGCATCATCTCCCTCATACGCCCCGGTACAAGGCAGCCAGGCCGGCCAGCACGGCAGCTTCACCGTCGAACACATCGGCTTCAAAGCCATGCCATGTCAGGGCACGCCGATAGCGCGCGCACAAGGCGAGATCGCCGATGATCGCCACCCTGGCCGGCGCGGCGACCCCCAACAGCGCCGGGGTTGCGGCCACTTCGGCGCCGATCAACAGACCGGAAAGATAGGATTCCACCTGATCCGAAGGCATGTCGCCGCCGACAACCCGCGATCGGGCGGTGAACAGCCGCGAGGCCAGTGCGCCACCATCGCCTGAGGCCTTCAGGCCCAGTTCAAAGGCGTCTTCATTCTCGATCGCCTCGACAACCCGCAGCGCGCTGTGCTGGCGAAGCAGCGCAAACAATTCGCCCGTCATCGCCGTCACGAAGTTTTCGAGGCGGTTGTCGACCAGCCGCGCCCATTTGGCATGGGTGCCCGGGTGACAGATCAGATGCGTGCCGCGTTGCCGGGAAGCCTCGCTCATCGCCCAGCCGAAGATATGGGTTTCCTCGCCGCGCATCACGTCGGGGCCACAGCCATCCGCGCGTTGGGTGCGCACGCCGGGCACAATCCATACGGGCGCGCCCGGCTGGTCAATCCGGTGCAGCGCGCCTTGCAGCGCCGCGAACGACGCCGGGCAATCGGCATAGGCAACGGCCTGCCAACCCAGCGTGGAGCCGATCATGCCGCACAGCACAGCGGGCAATTGCTCGGCAGCCATGGCCGGGCGCACGTCGGCCGCGAATCGCTGCGCCGCTTCACCGGGAGCAAGGCCGGCAACCCCGAGCGGAAAATCGCGCCGCAAACGGACCTTGCCGTCCCGATCGGCAACCCAGGCGCGCAAATTCGTGGTGCCCCAATCCAGGGCCAGAAAATGATCAGACATCATCCGGCCCGCCGGGCGCCGCTGTCAGCCCCCTCACCGCAGGCCGAACCGGATCGGCGCGCTGAATCCACTGACCTGGCCGACATGCCACCCTCCCCGAATCCGATTCGCACGCTGCATATGACAGTCGATCCCGCCATGTCCGAGCCTAGTGATTTTCCATCTTCTCATCCGGCCGACAACGATGCAAAGGTTTACATGACTGGCAGGCCAGCTTGCCGCATGGCCTCGCGCGCCGCAACCTGTGATCCGATCCGGAGAGACGACATGCTGAAGATATTCAACGAATTCGAACGGCGGCCCGATCTGCTGGCGCGCTTCGATGCCTTGCTGCCGACCTATTCGATCTCCTGCATCTTTGCCGACGTGATGTATCGCCAGAATGTGATGAACTCGGCGATCAAGCCGGCGTTCAAGGCCAAGGTGACCGGCCAGGCCATCACCGTGCAGCTTTCGGGCGGCGATCTGGTCGATCCGCTGCGTGCGCTGGAAATGGGCCAGCCGGGCGATGTGATCTGCGTCGATGCCGGCGGTGATACCGAGGTTTCGGTGTGCGGCGGCCTGATGGGCGGCCTGGCGCAGAACCGCGGCATCCGCGGCATGATCGTTGATGGTGCCGGGCGCGACATCGATGAGCTGGAAGACATCAACTGGCCGATCTGGACGCGCGCCATCACGGCGCGCGGCACCCACACGATGTTCTCGCAGCGCAAGGAAGAATTGTCGATCAACGTGCCGATCCAGTGCGGCGGTGTGGTCGTGCGGCCCGGCGATTTCATCGTGGCCGATACCATTGGCGTGTGCGTGGTCCCGCTCGACAAGGCCGAAGAGATGCTGACCCTGGCCGAAGAACAGGCCGAGCGGGAGAAGAACACCCGCGCCTGGGTCAAGCAGGGCAAGACGGTCGAAGATCTGCTGCGCGAATTCGGCCGGATCTGATCCCAGCATAACGCGAACCAGCGGGGCAACCAGCATCATCATGAAAACCGCTCGGCTGAAGCGAATCCAGACGGCTGCTCTCGTCCTCCTCGTGCTGTCGGGGCTGATCAATTATCTTGATCGCAGCACATTATCGATCGCCAACAGTGCGGTCAGCGGTGAAATGGGCCTCAGCGCGTCCGAAATGGGGCTGCTGCTGTCGGCCTTCTCGCTGCCCTATGCCTTTGCCCAACTGCCGATGGGCGCGCTGCTCGATCGGCTGGGCGCGCGGGTCACGCTGGGCTTCGGCATGCTGCTCTGGTCGGTGGCCCAACTGGCCGGCGGCTTCGTGCGCACGGTCAACCAGTTCTTCATTGCCCGCCTGCTGCTCGGCGTGGGGGAAGCGCCGCAGTTTCCGGCGGGTGCCAAGGTGTTCAGCGAGTGGTTCGCGTTGAAGGAACGCGGGCGTCCGACGGGTATTTTCGTGGCCTCCACCACCATCGCGCCCGCCCTGGCGCCGCCGGTGCTCACCGCGTTGATGTTCGCCTTTGGCTGGCGCGGCATGTTCATCATCATGGGGGTGCTGGGCATCCTGATCGCCATTGCCTGGTATGCGATCTACCGTGATCGCCGCGACGTGCCGCTGACAGCGGAGGAAATCGCCTATCTGGAAGATGGGCAGCCCGCCGATGATCGGTCGATGACGTCGGCCGAATGGCGCGGGCTGTTCCGGCAGCGCACCACCTGGGGGCTGATCTTCGGCTTCATGGGCGTCATCTACATGGTGTGGCTGTATCTCACCTGGCTGCCCGCCTATCTGGAAAAGGAACGCGGCCTGCCGCTGGCCACCGCTGGCTGGGTGATGATCATCCCCTATCTCGCTGGCACCTTCGGGCAGCTCTCCAGCGGCGTGCTGGCCGATTGGCTGCTGGCGCGCGGCCTGCAGCCAATCAACAGCCGTCGCCTGCCGCTGTGCATCGGGCTGGTCTTTGCCGCGCTGTTCACCATCCCGGCGGCCTATACGCCCAGCCTGACCCTGGCCATCGCCTGCATTTCGGGCGCGATGTATTTCATCAACCTGGCCAGCGGCAGCAGCTGGGCGCTGGTCAGCGTGGCAGCGCCGCGCCGGCTCGTGGCCTCGCTGGGCAGCCTGCAGAATTTCGGCGGCTATCTGGGCGGGTCGCTGGCCCCGGTCATCACCGGCGTGATTGTCGATCGCACCGGCAGCTTTGTCTATGCACTGGTGATCGCCGCCGCGGTCGCGCTGGCCGGCGCCGTTTCCTATGTCTTCCTGGTGCGCGACCCGATCCGGGACGTGCCGGCCCCCGCCTGATCTTCGCCCTGATCTTCGGCCACCGCGCATGAAAATACCGGCGCCCGCAGCCTGCGGGCGCCGGTGTTTTCATGCCGCCAGCGTGCCGGGCAAGCGCTTACTGGCGTTTGAACACTTCGCTGAAGCGCTGTGTCGTCGCCGGCATTTCCCGCACGACATCGATGGTCAATTCCTTGCCGTCGGCCGACAGCGACCAGGTTTCGGTGGCGGTCATCGTGACATTGCCCGGCATGCCGCCGAACGGCTGCACCATGGTCACCTTCAGCGACTCGCCGGCCATGGCGGCGCTGGTGGTGGTCGGCACCAGCCCGGTATAGGCCGGTGCAGTGCGGGCCTTGCCATCCAGCATCAAAGTGCGCTGCGGCAACACCGGATGGATGATCTTCACATCGCTCGCGCTCTGTTCGACGCGCACCACGAAGGCGTTGTTGTTGCCGCCCCCGCCGCCCGGCGCGGCGCGGGTGATCCAGTAATTGGGGTGCGGCGCCGGCTTGCTGCGGGCCTGATCCCGCACCCAGCTGCCGCTGAAATCGGCGGCCATGGCCATCGCCGGTGCCAATGCGGCGGCCAGCAGGGCCGTGCGCAGTGCGAATGTGCTGAAATTGCGCATAAATCCTCCTTCAGACCTGGGTGCCGTGGATCTTCACGCCAAGCTTGGCGGCAATGGCGCGGATGTTGCGCTGCGCCTGTTGATATTCCTCGTTCACCGTCAGGAACTCGACCAGCATGTACGGATTGCTCTTCAGCCGGCTGAGCCGCGCCAGGAACAACTCGTAATCCATGTTGCCGGTGCCGTTCATCGCCCAACTCATGCCGGGCAGCATGTCGTTCCAGACAAAATCCTTGGCGTGGACATAGGCAATCTGGTCACCCAGCATGTCGAAGGTCAGGTCGAGCATTTCGCTCATCCGGAAGGCGACGTTCGGAAACACCATGTTGGTGATGTCGAGGCCGACGGTGATGCGTTCATCACCGACATCCTCACGCAGCCGCTTGTGCGCCCAGGGATTGTTGATGCTTTCGGTGTTGACCGCCTCGATGGCGATCTTCACCTTGCTGCCGGCGGTGTCGCGGCAGATGCGCTTCAGCGCGCCCACCGTGCGCATCCAGGCCTCGCGGCTCCAGTTCTGCGGATGCGACCAGTTGCGGTTGGTGTGCATGGAGCCGGCATGGGTGAGGATCAGCTCACAGCCCATTTCCTCGGCAGCATGGATGGTATCGACGATGTGGCGCTGCCAGCGATCGGCATCGGGATCGGGCGCGATGATGTTGCCGGCACAATGCAGGCCATAGAAGATGATGTCGTTGGCCTTCAATTGGGCCTTGATCTCACGGATTTCGCTGTCGGGCCGCTTGCGTTCCAGCCAGGCGTTGGAAGCGGCTTCGCAAGCGCTCCAGCCGCCATCGTGCATGCCCTTGAACAGCGCACCATAATCGGTGCCTTCCGCGCCGGACAGTCGCGGCGTTGATTGGCTGCTCAGGCGGATGGTGCGCGGGCCAGCGGTCAGGTTGCGCTTGTAATCGGCCGGTGGGCTCCATTGATACAGGAAATCCTGCCCCCAGACATCGGCCAGCCCCGGGCCACCGCCGCCCGGGCCGGGCATGGGCCCTGCAGCCGCTGGCGCCGCGGCCAGGCCGAGGCCGCCGCTGGCCGCCACCCCCGCGGCAGCGCCTGCTGCGAACAAATTGCGCCGAGTGACGTCCGTCATATTCTCTCCCCTCGTGCTCCGGATGGTCTCCGGTCATTTCGCCCGGTCGCTGCCGGTTGTCCTGTTGTCAGCCGGGCGTTGCCCGATCACTGGCTTGCGCCAGGTAGGTGATGATCTCTTCGTACTTGGCCTCTTCGACATTGGCGCCGCGGGCGATCATCTGATCGACCAGGTCGCGCCAGGCCGCCGCGTCGCGCTTCTGCCCGATGACGATATCGGGCTGGTGGCAACCACTGCAGGACAGGATGACCAGATCCTTGCCAGGACGATCGGGCAGATTGGCCGCCGCACCGGTGGCGCCCGCCGCTGCCGGCGGGTGTGCCCCTTGCGCCATGGCCGCCGCACAGGTCAGGGCCAGCGCCACTGCTGCCGGTGCCGCAACAAGGGAGAAGGACAAACGCTTCACCGGTGAAATCCCATGCCAAGGCAGATCATGGCCGCGCCGACCCACCAACCGGCTTGCGCGCGGCGGCCGCAACCAGGGGTTCCGGGGCGACATTGGCCGTGACAATCGCTGCGGCAAAGGCCGGATCGGGCACTTGTGCCGGGCGCGGCGGCCCAGCGGGGCGCGGCATGGTGGAGAAATAGAACCAGGCCTGGCGCTGGTTGCTGTGGTTGATCGCGGCGTGCACGGTACGGCCGTTGGGCGGCACCACAAAGCCCTGATCCTGCTTCCACTGGCGGATCTCGCTGCCAACCTGCAGCAACGCCGGCGCAGCGGTCAACTTGATCCAGGCTTCCTCGGTGCCCGGCACATGGGCATGCGCACCGGCGACGGTCATCGGCGCCATGTACACCAGCAGGAAGCGCTCACCGACATCGCGGAACGGCGCCTTCGACAGGTTCACCCAATGCGCACCCTGCTCCACATACAGCAGCTTGGCGCTGTCGCGCACCAATATGGCCGGGCTGGGCGTGGCACCGGCCTGCGGCGGGCCGGCCAGGATCGTCATCTGCAGCGGGCCGTCGCCGTTGGCGGCGATGCGGTGGGCCAGCCCGGCCGGTACCAGAAAGGCAAAGCCCGGCTTCAGCGCCCAGCGCTGCTTGCCGTCGTCGAGCGTGCCCTGGCCGGCCTTCACATAGCCGATCCACTGTTCCGCCTGCTGCATCATGCTGGTTGCCTCGCCGGCTTCCAGGCCGGCGGCAAAGATCTCGCTCTTGTGGATGAGCAGCGCGCCGGGCCAGCCGGGCTGGCTGGGATCGCCCTTTGATAGGATGGTGCGCGCCAGCATGGCGTTGCCGATGATGCGCGGCGCTGCCAGCGCGGCATCGCCGATGAAGCGCTCCACGGTGATGCCGGTGACGGCGTTTGACTCGCTTTCGCGCGGCACCGGGCGCGCCTCCGCAGGCGCAGATTGCGCGAGCGCCGCGCCACCGGACAGCGCCGCAAGCGTCAGCAGGGCAAGCGCCAGCCGGATCATCGCGTCAAACCTCGTCAAACAGCGAAACGTGGAAATTCTTGTCCGTCAGCGTGTTCTCGATGCCGGGCCACAGATCGGCATGGACCTTCGAGGCGATCCAGATCTGCCGCAGTTCCTCGTTCTCATAGGTCAACTGGAACCGGTAATTCACGGCTGGCGGCAGCTTGTCGCCCTGGATCAGCGTGCGCAGCTTCAGCATCTTCAGATCGATGAAGCCCTTGAACTTGGCCCCGGCCGGCTTGAAGCGCTTGTGGAAATGCTCGAGCATTTCCGCCTCGCGCGCCGGATCGACCTTCAGGTCGCAATAAAGCAGGATCGGCTTGGCCGTTGGGCTCTGCGCGCGGGCCGGCCCCGCGATGGCGGCCGCGGCGGCCGCGCCGCCAGCCAGCGTGGCCAACGCGTCACGGCGCCCCATGGACATGGCGATACCGCCCCCACTCATTTGGCGGCGGCCTTGCTGTACAGCGGCGTCTGTCCGGCCACTTCGGTGCGCAGCTTGTACACATTGCCGGCGCCCATGATGTAGAGCGTCTTCAGATCATCGCCGCCCCAGATCATGTTGGCCTGGGCACGGTCCGGCGT
>Ga0164295_10001129_pt1 | contig 22126 bp, 18 predicted proteins | sample GEODES006metaG_FD_111798 | JGI IMG/M metagenome (GOLD analysis project Ga0164295, IMG submission 111798) | Oligotrophic lake water microbial communities from Sparkling Lake, Wisconsin, USA - GEODES006 metaG | ecosystem: Environmental > Aquatic > Freshwater > Lake | place: USA: Sparkling Lake... | reverse complement strand
TGATAGCGTTGACGGAATACAACACCATTTCCGCTCCGCTCTTCACATGTTTCTCGATGGCCTTCAGAGAAGCGTCCACCGGACCATTGCCATCGGAGTCACACGCGATTTCCTTGCCGTTGGCTGTGAAAACAATCGCTGCATGTGGCCGCTCTCCGGTTTCGCTGTGCTGTGACAACTTCACAAAACCAAAGACGTCCCCTTCTTGAGATACGCTTTCTTCACTGACCAAGGCCAAGATGTCTTCGTCAAAAATATCGCTTTTGCGATCAGCCAGTTCTTTGAAGCGCGCGAATGCGGCGTTTGTTTCTGCTTCGCTGTCGAGTTCTACACCCAATTCTTGCAAGCGTTGTTTAAAGGCATTGCGGCCACTGAGCTTACCCAACACAATTTTGTTGGCACTCCAACCCACATCTTCTGCACGCATGATTTCATAAGTGTCACGCGCTTTGAGAACGCCGTCTTGGTGAATCCCTGAAGCGTGTGCAAAAGCATTTGCACCCACCACGGCTTTATTCGGCTGCACCACAAAACCAGTGGTTTGGCTCACCATGCGACTGGCCGCCAAAATGTGTTGCGTCTCAATGCCCAAGGTCAAACCAAAATAGTCCTTGCGGGTTTTGACCGCCATGACGATTTCTTCCAAGGAACAGTTGCCCGCCCGCTCTCCCAAACCATTGATGGTGCATTCCACTTGCCGTGCACCGCCAATTTGGACGCCCGCTAACGAGTTGGCCACAGCCATTCCCAAGTCGTTGTGGCAATGCACCGACCAAATGGCTTTGTCGGAATTGGGGATGCGCTCTCGCAAGGTTTTGATGAATTGACCATACAACTCGGGCACCGCATAGCCCACGGTGTCCGGAACATTGATGGTGGTGGCGCCCTCCTTGATGACGGCTTCCAACACACGGCATAAAAAGTCCATGTCGCTGCGGTAACCATCTTCGGGGCTGAACTCCACATCCGCTACCAAATTTCGGGCAAACCGCACCGACTGTTTGGCTTGCTCAAACACCTGATCGGGGGTCATGCGCAACTTCTTCTCCATGTGCAGGACCGAAGTGGCAATGAAGGTGTGGATACGCGCGCTTTTTGCACCCTTTAAGGCCTCAGCTGCTCTGGAAATATCCCGGTCGTTGGCTCTGGACAAAGAACAAACCGTGCACTCGGTGATGGCGTCAGCGATGGCTTTAACTGCTAAAAAATCGCCCTCGGAACTGGCCGCAAAGCCAGCCTCGATCACATCCACACGCAAACGCTCTAACTGACGGGCGATGCGTAATTTTTCATCGCGGGTCATTGAGGCGCCAGGCGATTGTTCGCCATCACGCAAGGTGGTGTCGAAAATGATCAATTTATCGGTCATGGTTCACTCCTGATGACTGGGTGGTTTGTTGATGAAACAGACCAGCACAAAAACAAAAGGCCCGTTGCGGTTGCAAACGGGCCTGAAAAAATGATGCGCGTACGCTACCAAACAAGCCCAAAACAGACCGGTAGCAGTAGCGTGTGCAAAAAATTCATGACTGAAATGTAGCACAGGCTAAAACCATGCCAAGGACATCAAGGCCTAGTTCAGTGCAAGCCCATTTCTTCGGGCTCGTCGGTGGAGGTGCTGATAACGCTCGTTGGGATGCCCTTGAAACGACGCCAAGCATAGACCGCGTAGCCGCTGGTGCCATAAATGAGGAACAGGGAAAACAAAACAATAGGCGGATGGATATTGATCACTGCGATGACCAGTGCAATAGACACAATGACTGCAAATGGCACGCTTTTGCGCATTTGAAAATCTTTGAAACTGTAAAAAGGCACATTGCTCACCATTGTCAGTCCCGCATAAAGACAAAGACCAAAACCCACCCAAACAAAGTCAGCTTTATCTAAACCCAAGACGGTGATCAACCAAACGAAGCCCATTAGCAAAGCTGCCGCTGCGGGTGAAGGAAGGCCTTGAAAGAATCGTTTATCGACGACCAAGGTATTGACATTGAATCGCGCCAACCGCAATGCTGCGCAAGCGCAATAAACGAAGGCGGCAAACCAACCCCAGCGACCCAGATCTCGAAACACCCACTCATAAATAATCAGTGCAGGTGCTGCGCCAAAGGACACCATATCTGCCAAGGAGTCCATTTGCGCGCCAAAGGCAGTTTGGGTGTTGGTCATGCGCGCCACACGACCATCCAAACTATCCAGCACCATCGCAAAAAAAACACCCACCGCAGAAGCTTCGTATTGATTACCAATGGCCATCACAATGGCATAGAAACCACAAAACAAGGCGGCCAAAGTGAACAAATTGGGCAACACATAAATGCCCTTGCGAAGCCTGCTGCCCGCTTCAATTTGTTCTTCTGTATCTGAGTTGCTCATGCAGTGTGCTGATCAGTTGCGGCTTTGGTCAACCAATTTGTTTTTGGCAATCCAAGGCATCATGGCGCGAAGTTGGCCGCCCACCACTTCGATCGGGTGATCGGCGGTGTTACGACGACGAGCGGTCATGCTGGGATAGTTCAAACGACCTTCTTGAATGAACATCTTGGCATAGTCACCGTTTTGGATACGTTTCAAAGCGTGGCGCATTGCTGCACGGCTTTCTTCGTTGATCACTTCCGGTCCTGTGACGTACTCGCCAAACTCGGCGTTGTTGGAGATGGAGTAATTCATGTTGGCAATGCCGCCTTCATAAATCAGATCGACAATCAATTTCAATTCATGCAGGCATTCGAAATAAGCCATTTCAGGAGCGTAGCCGGCTTCCACCAAGGTTTCAAAGCCCATCTTCACCAATTCAACCGCGCCACCGCACAACACAGCTTGTTCGCCGAACAAATCGGTTTCGGTTTCTTCTTTGAAATTGGTTTCGATGATGCCGGCTTTGCCGCCACCGTTGGCCATGGCGTAACTCAGTGCCAAGTCGCGGGCTTTTCCGCTCTTGTCTTGGTGCACGGCGACCAAATGGGGCACACCGCCGCCCTGGGTGTAAGTGTTGCGCACGGTATGGCCCGGGGCCTTGGGGGCCACCATCCAAACATCCAAATCTGCGCGTGGCACCACTTGGTTGTAGTGCACATTGAAACCATGGGCAAAGGCCAGTGAAGCCCCTTGCTTCATGTGGGGTGCCACGTTGTTGCTGTAAACATCGGCAATTTGCTCATCGGGCAGCAACATCATGACCACATCTGCAGCTTTGACGGCGTCATTGACTTCCATCACATTCAAACCTGCTTTGCCTACTTTGTCCCAAGAGGCTCCACCCTTGCGCAAACCGACCACCACTTTGACACCGCTGTCGTTCAAGTTTTGGGCATGGGCATGGCCTTGAGATCCGTAGCCAATGATGGCCACCGTTTTTCCTTTGATCAGACTCAGGTCACAGTCTTTGTCATAATAGACTTTCATGGTTTTCTCCTTCAATGTTGTGTAAATAATCAGGCGCGTAAGACCCGCTCGCCGCGACCGATGCCACAAGCACCAGTGCGCACCGTTTCCAAAATCGAACTGGTTTCAATGGCCTGTAAAAATGCATCGTTTTTGTCGACGTCACCGGTCAATTCAATGGTGTAACTTTTGTCGGTGACATCGATGATGCGACCACGGAAAATGTCAGCCATGCGCTTCATTTCTTCGCGCTCTTTGCCAACTGCGCGCACCTTGACCAGCATTAACTCGCGCTCGGTATAGGCCCCTTCTGTCAAGTCCACGACCTTAACGACCTCAATCAAACGATTCAAGTGCTTGGTGATTTGCTCAATCACGTCATCCGAGCCTGAAGTTTGCAGGGTCATGCGCGACAAACTGGGGTCTTCTGTGGGCGCAACAGTGAGGGATTCAATGTTGTAACCCCGCGCAGAAAAAAGGCCAACGACCCGAGACAACGCACCTGGTTCGTTTTCCAACAAGACAGCAATGATGTGTTTCATGATGATGCCCGCCGATCAGAGGTCTTCGCTGCCAAGCAGCATTTCAGTGATGCCTTTGCCCGCTTGCACCATGGGAAAGACATTTTCCGTTTGATCAGTTCTGAAATCCATGAAAACCGTTCGATCTTTCAATTTGAGCGCTTCGCGCAATGCGGGTTCGACATCCTCGGGGCGTTCGATCAGCATCCCCACGTGGCCATAGGCCTCAGCCAGTTTGACGAAATTGGGCAAGGCGTCCATATAACTGTGGCTGTAACGGCCTGAATACTCAATTTCTTGCCACTGCCGGACCATGCCCAAGTAACGGTTGTTCAAGGCAATGACCTTGATTGGAGTGTTGTATTGCAAACAGGTGGAAAGTTCTTGAATGCACATTTGTACCGAGCCCTCACCTGTGACGCAATAAACCTCGCTGTCAGGCTTGGCCAACTTGATGCCCATCGCATAAGGAATGCCCACACCCATGGTGCCCAAACCACCCGAGTTGATCCAACGACGTGGTTGGTCAAATTTATAGTACTGGGCAGCCCACATTTGGTGCTGGCCGACGTCCGAGGTAATGTAAGCATCGGCGTCTTTGGTCAGGTTCCATAAGGTTTCAATCACAGCTTGGGGTTTGATCACACTGGTGTTGCTGCGGTCGTACTTCATGCAGTCACGTGCTCGCCAAGCTTCGATGGTTTCCCACCAAGCGGCCAAGTTTTTGGGGTCTGGCTTGGCGGGCATCTCGCGCAACATGCCAAGCATTTCGGTCAGCACATCTTTGACATCTCCAACGATTGGAATATCAACTTTGACGCGCTTGGAAATGCTTGATGGATCAATGTCGATGTGAATGATCTTGCGCTCATTTTGCGCAAAGTGTTTGGGATTACCAATCACGCGGTCATCAAAGCGGGCACCGACCGCCAACAAGACGTCACAATTTTGCATGGCGTTGTTGGCTTCAACTGTGCCGTGCATACCCAACATACCGAGAAACTTGCGGTCACTGGCCGGGTAAGCACCCAAGCCCATCAAGGTGTTGGTGCATGGAAAGCCCAACATGTCCACCAGTGTGCGCAGTTCTTGCGATGCTTCGCTCATGAGCACGCCGCCGCCGGTGTAGATGAACGGACGTTTTGCAGCCAACAGCAATTGCAAGGCCTTGCGAATTTGACCGCTGTGACCCTTGCGCACCGGGTTGTAGGAGCGCATTTCGATGGCGTCTGGGTAGCCTTGGTAAAGCGTCTTCTTGAAAGAAACATCCTTGGGAATATCGACCACCACAGGACCGGGACGACCACTGCGGGCGATGTGAAATGCTTTTTTCATCACATCGACCAGTTCGCGCACGTCCTTGACCAAAAAATTGTGCTTAACGATGGGTCGTGTAATGCCCACCGTATCGCATTCTTGAAACGCATCCAAACCAATTGCATGGGTGGGAACTTGCCCGGTGATGATCACCATGGGAATGCTGTCCATGTAAGCAGTGGCAATCCCGGTAACCGCATTGGTCACGCCGGGGCCAGAGGTGACCAAGGCCACACCAACGTCGCCGGTGGCACGCGCATAGCCATCAGCGGCATGCACGGCAGCTTGCTCGTGGCGCACCAAGATGTGTTGAATCGTGTCTTGCTTGTAGAGCGCGTCATAAATGTGCAAAACAGCTCCACCTGGGTAACCCCAGAGGTATTTGACATTTTCAGCTTGCAGGGCTTTGACAAGAATATCTGAACCATTGAGTTCAGTCGAGCCAGCATGTTGTTCGCTGACATTTGCGGCTTGTGAAAGCGCCGACTTGGTTAATTCCATGATTTAAAACCTTTGTGAATTTCGTAGACGAAAAACCCAGGGTGCCTTTTTGCAACTTTTTTTGGAAGCGCATCAAGACTTTGGATCTCGAGCCATAAGCGTTTCACACCATGCTCGAACCCTTTTTGATTGGGAGCCTGAGATTATGACACTGATTGATCCGGTTGTGATGTCTTCACCCGAAACATGAAGATGGCGGTGACATAATCTGAATAGATGTTGGTCACACCTGCATGCTCTTTCACTCTTCTCACCTGCAATAGACTGCGCCCCAACCCTTGGCCACCGACAAAGAACTCTCCGATTTTTTGGCCAGCGTCGAAAAGCGCGCCTTTAAGCGCTCGCTCTACCATGTCAGGGATGAAGAAGCCGCATTAGATATCGTGCAAGACAGCATGATGAAATTGGCAGAACACTACGCAGACAAGCCTGCCAAAGAATTGCCATTGCTGTTCCAACGTATTTTGTCTAACACCACTTTGGACTGGTTTCGCAGGCGGAAAACCCGTACTGCTTTGTTCACCAATTTCAGCGATATTGGCGTCGGAAACGATGATGAATCATTTGACTTTTTAGAAATTTTGGAAAGCAAAGGGGATGCCGATGCATCAGAAAGTGCTCAAGATCAATTTTCTCGCACCCAAACAGTGCGCCAAATAGAATCGGAAATACAAAATTTGCCCGGACGTCAACGAGAGGCCTTCTTATTGCGTTACTGGGAGGAGTTGGATGTGGCCGAAACAGCTGCTGCCATGGGATGCTCAGAGGGCAGCGTGAAAACACATTGTTCGAGGGCGATCCAAGCGCTATACAAAGCCTTAAAGGCCAAGGGAATCAAACCATGAATACCACCCCTTCAGAACCACAAGACATTTTGGGCCGCCGCTTGGCTGTGCATTTGGACCAGGCACAACAACATTTGGCCTACGACATCACAGAGCGCTTGCGTGCAGCACGCACACGGGCCTTGGCTGCGCACAAGCGCAGTTCCATCGAATGGAAAACCGCCAACGAAATACAAATTCAAAATGGTTTTTTGAGTCTGAAACCTGGAAACAGATTTCAAGGCCTCTACCAAACCTTTGTGTCGATGTTGCCACTGGTGTGCTTGGCCGCTGGTTTGGTTTTTCTTTATGACTTTCACAATGATCAGTCGGCCATGGAGCTGGCTGAAGTTGATTCGGCCTTGTTGATCGATGACTTGCCCCCGCAAGCCTACGCCGATCCAGCTTTCGCCTATTTTTTGAAAACCAACCCCAGCCTCAAAGAATAATGCGCCTGCGTTTGTGCTCAGTGTTGTTGCCAAAATTCTTTCTGCTCTTGACCGCCGTGAGTCTGCCATTGGCCGCCTATGCCCAAGCATCCAGCAGCGCTCCTTTATCGGCATCGGGCAAGGCAAAACCAGCGACTGTGACCTTGGAAGCTGGTCCCAAGTGGTCTGAGCTGTCGTCCGCGCAACAAACGACCCTCTCACCTCTTCAGCATTTATGGACTGGGCTTGAAGAAAATCGCAAACGTAAATGGTTGGCGATTGCCAAAACTTTTCCCTCGCTCAGTCCCCAAGCACAGGCCACAGCCCAAGAGCGCATGAAGGAGTGGGCGGCTCTAAGCCCCACGCAACGCGCCCAGGCACGCTTGAATTTCGCCCAATCACAGCAACTGAGCAATGATGAAAGAAAAGCCAAATGGGAAGCTTTCCAGACATTGAACGATGACGAAAAACAAAAACTGGCGCCGCAAAAACCGCCCTTACCCAAAGGCGCGGCAACCGCTGCCAAACCAATATCACCCGACAAGTTGACCACCACCCCTGCACCGAAACAGGGTCAGGTCAAAACTCCTCGAATTGAAACCACTGAAGTCCATCCGCGCACCCTGCTACCCGTGCGCAAGGCCAGCTTGCCGGTCAATTCTCAACCCTGATGATGGCAAGCCAAGAGGACAGCCCCATCGCGGGCCCAACGCCCTCGGTGCTGAGGCGCCTCAGCAGTTGGTTCTATGAAGGCATGTTGTTGTTTGGCGTGATCTTTATCGCCGGCTATTTATTTGGTGCTCTCAGTCAAACCAAGCACGCCCTAGACAACCGCCATGGCTTGCAAGCTTTTGTGTTTTTGGTGATGGCCCTTTATTTCACTTGGTTTTGGCACAAAGGACAAACCTTGGCCATGAAAACCTGGCACCTGCGATTGGTCGATCGCGATGGCCAGCCTCTGACGCAGAAACGCGCTTTATGGCGTTATGTGCTGAGCTGGATGTGGTTGCTCCCCCCGCTGGCGATAGCCCACATAGGTGGGTTTTCTTCCTTGCAAAGTGTCGGTTTGGCGACCATCTGGGTGATGGTGTGGGCGGGTTTGAGTCGACTCCACCCAGAGCGCCAATATTGGCACGACCATTGGGCGGGCACACGTCTGATTGATGTTCGGCCTATGGCGTCACCAAAAAGCCATGAAGATCTGTCAACATGAGCCCCATGAAGCCTGCTTTCTCTGTTTGTGTTTACTGTGGCTCACGCCCAGGTACGTTGCCCCTGTTCACCGAGACCGCCATTCAAGTGGGCCATTGGATTGGCCAACACCATGGGCAGCTGGTTTATGGCGGTGGCAACAATGGCCTGATGGGCATCGTCGCGCAAGCCACGCAAGATGCCGGTGGCCGAGTGGTCGGCATCATTCCGCACGCACTGGCTGAAAAAGAATTTGCCCGCCATGCGTGTGATGAATTACATGTGGTGGAGAACATGCACCAACGCAAACACATGATGGCCGAACGCGCCGATGCTTTTCTGGCGCTGCCCGGTGGGATTGGCACATTCGAAGAGTTGTTTGAAGTATGGACTTGGCGACAACTGGGCTTTCACAACAAGCCAATCGGCTTGTTGAATGTCGCTCATTACTACGACGGTTTGATTCAGTTTTTAGCTGGCACTGTACAGCACGGATTTTTGTCAGATTGGCAAATGGACTTCATTCACCAGTCGACAGATGCCGCCCTTTTACTGCCCCAGTTGGTAGAAGCAGCAGGCTTGGCCAAAAGCGATGGACTGCTGAAGATTTAAGCCTTCAATCTTAAACCGCTGATTCGTCTGTTTCACCCGTGCGAATGCGCACGACTTTCTCCACGCTGGTGACGAAAATTTTGCCATCGCCAATTTTGCCCGTGCGTGCCGCGGTAACGATCGCGTCTACACAACGATCCACATCGTTGGAATTGACCACCACTTCGACTTTCACCTTGGGTAAAAAATCCACAACGTACTCGGCACCGCGATAGAGTTCGGTGTGCCCCTTTTGACGACCAAAGCCTTTGACTTCAGTGACGGTCAAGCCAGTGACACCGCATTCAGCCAGTGCTTCGCGCACTTCTTCAAGTTTGAAGGGTTTGATGATGGCGGTGATTTGTTTCATGGTGAACTTCCCTGTCAATCCAATAAATAAAAGAATTTAGCCGCGAAAAAGACTGGTTATAGGATAACGCCAATCTTTACCAAATGCACGGTGGGTGATGCGAATGCCTATTGGCGCTTGTCGGCGCTTGTATTCATTGATGCGGATCAATCGAATCACTTGATCGACATCGCTGCGTTGGAAACCCGCCGCCACGATTTGTTCGGCGCTTTGGTCTTGCTCCATGTAACTGGCCAAGATGGCGTCGAGCACATCGTAGGGTGGCAGGCTGTCTTGGTCGGTTTGATCGGGGCGCAACTCGGCGCTAGGCGCCCGGGTGATGATGCGCTCGGGAATGATGTGCAAGCCTTGGCCAAAGGGGTCATTCTCATTGCGCCAATGTGCCAGTTGGTAAACCAGGGTTTTAGCCACGTCTTTGATGACCGCAAAGCCGCCGGCCATGTCCCCGTAAAGCGTGCAATAGCCCGTGGCCATTTCGCTTTTATTGCCGGTGGTCAGCACCATGCCGCCGTGTTTGTTGGACAAGGCCATCAGCAGGGTGCCTCGAATGCGGGCCTGAATATTTTCTTCAGTCGCGTCCAACGGCTGGCCGGCAAACTCCGTGTTCAGGGTTTTTAAAAAATCTTCAAACATCGGCACGATGGAGAACTCGTCGTAGCGCACACCCACTCTCTCGGCCATGTCGCGGGCATCGGTCAAGCTGATGTCGGCTGTGTAGGGTGAGGGCATCATCACGGCGCGCACGCGCCCTGGGCCCAAGGCATCGACGGCAACCGCCAACACCACGGCAGAGTCGATGCCGCCGGACAAACCCAGCAGCACGGATGGGAATTTGTTTTTGCCGATGTAGTCCCGCACGCCCAAGACCAAGGCTTGCCAGACGTCGCTCAAGCCGTCGGGCAATGGATGCACCAAGGCTTTCAAGCGCACACGGCCTGTTTTGTATTCGGCCAAGACGTCAAACGCATCCTCTGCAAAACTCATGGCGCGGCCGGCCAATTGGCCATCGGCTTGAAATGCAAATGAGCGCCCTTCAAAAACCACCTCGTCTTGACCACCCACCATGTGGGCATAAACCATGGGCAAACCCGTGGCCGACACCCGTTGGCGCATCGCATCTTCGCGCTCACCTGATTTGCCTTGGTGAAATGGCGATGCATTCATGACCACCAGCAGTTGCGCACCTGCGTCGCGGGTGTCTTGCGCGGGTTGGTCAAACCAAGCGTCTTCACAGATCAACAAACCAATTGGCACGCCCTGCACTTCAAACACACAGGTTTGATCCCCGGGCGTGAAATAGCGGCGTTCGTCAAACACCTGGTAGTTGGGCAATTCACGCTTGGCATAAGCCGCAACGACCTGTCCCTCGGACAACACTGAAGCCATGTTGAATCGGTGTTGCACAGAGACCGAGCGGGTGCGCTCATCATCACCGCTGGGATGACCAACCACCACAAAAAGCCCCGGCAAATCAGCCAGTTCGTCGCGCACCATGTCCAGCGCCTGTGAACAGGCGGCAATGAAAGATGGCCGCAGGAACAAATCTTCAGCGGCGTAACCACAAATGGAGAGTTCCGGTGTGACCAGCAAACGCACCCCGCGCTCGTAGCCGGTTCGGGCAGCGTTGATGATTTGACGGGCATTGCCCTGCATGTCACCAACGGTGAAATTGAGCTGGGCTACACTGAGTTGAAGCGTCATGAATGAAATGCAAAAAGAGCCCAACGATTATGGCATTCAGGTGCATACGCACCCTGACGACATTCCCGCTATCGCATGGGATGAATTGCTGGCGCTGCAAGACTGCCCTACGCCCTTTATGCAGCACGCCTACCTGCAAGCCCTGCATGAGAGCGGCAGTGCCACGCCCGATACCGGCTGGACGCCGCGCTTCATCACCCTGTGGGATGAAGAAACATTGGTCGCCGCCTGCCCCCTCTATTTGAAAGACCATTCCTATGGCGAATATGTGTTTGATTGGGCCTGGGCCAATGCTTATCAACAACACGGCTTGCCTTACTACCCGAAAGCCTTGATTGCCGTGCCTTTCACACCCGTCCCCGGTTCGCGCTTGTTGGCGACCAATGCCGACACCCGCCAGTTGCTAATACAAGCTGTATTGGCGTGGTGCGCCCATGAAAAGTTGTCGTCCATGCACTTGCTGTTTGGCAGCCCCGCCGACATGGCCGCTTGCGCTGCTGAAGAATTGCTCCAAAGGCAAACCGTGCAGTTTCATTGGCACAACCATGCTTGGCCCGACTTCGAGGCATTTCTGGCCAGCCTGAATCAAGAGAAGCGCAAAAAAATTCGGCAAGAACGCCGTAAGGTGACGCAAGCCGGTGTCACGTTCCGATGGTCTTTGGGCGTTGACATTTCTGCGGCTGATTGGCGCTTTTTTTACGAATGTTATGAACGCACTTACCTGGAACATGGCAACGCGCCCTACCTTTTACCCGGTTTTTTCAAACGCATGCAGTCCGACATGGCGCAGAACTGGTTGCTGTTCATCGCCGAGCGTGATGGCGTGCCCATGGCCAGCAGTTTGATTGGCATTCACCGCCTTGGTCAAAGCGATGCCGTGGCCTATGGCCGTTATTGGGGCGCGTTAGAACGCGTGGATTGCTTGCACTTTGAGGCCTGCTATTACCAACCCCTGCAATGGTGCATCGAACAGGGTGTGCAACGGTTTGAAGGCGGTGCGCAAGGCGAGCACAAGATGGCACGGGCCTTGATGCCCACCAGTACCCACAGCGGCCACTGGTTGGCCGACCCCCGCTTCGCGCAGGCGGTGGCCGATTTTCTGGCGCGCGAAGGTCACGGTGTCGACAGGTACATGGCGCACTTGGACGAACGCAATCCGTTCAAGCGCGCTTGAGCTTTCAGCCCTTGGCTCTTTTGTAGTTGTCCATGCCGTCTTGCACTTCTTGACGGGCGGCGTCGGGGCCTTCCCAGCCCAAAATCTTGACCCACTTGCCTTGCTCTAAATCTTTGTAATGTTCAAAGAAATGCGCGATGGTTTTCAAACGCATCGGGTTCAGGTCTTCCGGTTTTTGCCATTGGGTGTAGATGGACAAAATCTTGTCGGTGGGCACGGCCAACACCTTGCCGTCCATGCCGGCTTCATCTTCCATTTTCAAAATACCAATCGGGCGACAAGGCACCACCACACCAGGGATTAAAGGCACCGGAGTGATGACCAACACGTCAACGGGGTCGCCATCACCACTGATGGTTTTGGGCACATAACCGTAATTGGTCGGGTAGTGCATGGCGGTGCTCATAAAGCGATCAACGAAGATGGCACCCGTTTCTTTGTCCACTTCGTATTTGATCGGGTCGGCATTCATCGGAATCTCGATGATGACGTTGAATTCCAGTGGTGCATTCTTGCCAGCGGTGACGTTGTCGAGGGACATATTGAAAATCTCTTTGAATTGAAAATGATCGAAAAGCGGTGCTATTTTGTCAGTAATTACCCTGATTTTTCTTACACCCAGGTGCTGTTTAGGTGAATAGCGTCATTTCAATCACGTACATTCGCGCAGTTGGCCAATCGCCCTCCAGTGGAGTGTGTGAGGAAGCAACGCAAAGGTGGTGTCAAACAACCGGTTGCGTGGCCCCACCTCATCGCGAAACAACCAAGGAGCTTTTATGACTGGCACTTCAGCGCTGTACTTTGCGCTCATCTGCGGCCTCATCGCCGTGATTTACGGGTTTTGGGCCCGCAATTGGATTCTTTCTCAAGACGCAGGCAATGCCCGCATGCAAGAAATTGCGGCGGCCATTCAAACCGGCGCGGCTGCATATTTGGCAAGGCAATACAAAACCATCGCCATGGTTGGTGTGGTGCTGGCCATCCTCATCGCGTGGGTCTTAGATCCATTGAGCGCTGTTGGCTTTGTGCTCGGTGCCGTGCTCTCGGGCGCCTGTGGCTTTATCGGCATGAATGTGTCGGTCAAGGCCAATGTGCGCACCGCACAAGCCGCGACCAAGGGCATCGGCCCCGCATTGGATGTCGCGTTTCGCGGCGGCGCCATCACCGGCATGCTGGTGGTGGGGCTTGGCCTCTTGGGTGTGACTGGTTTCTATTGGTACCTCACCCGCGCTGGCGTGCCCGCAGATGGCAAAGCGCTGGCCGGCATGCTCAATCCATTGGTGGGTTTTGCCTTTGGTTCCTCTTTGATTTCCATCTTCGCCCGTTTGGGCGGCGGCATCTTCACCAAAGGCGCTGACGTCGGCGCTGACTTGGTGGGCAAAGTCGAAGCCGGTATCCCTGAAGACGACCCGCGCAACCCTGCGGTGATTGCCGACAACGTGGGTGACAACGTGGGTGACTGCGCCGGTATGGCCGCTGACTTGTTCGAGACCTATGCCGTGACACTGATCGCCACCATGGTGCTGGGCGCTTTGTTGGCTGGTACCGCCGGTCCGAACATGGTCCTCTACCCGCTGGTGTTAGGTGGCGTGTCCATCCTGGCCTCCATCATTGGTTGCTTCTTCGTCAAAGCCAGTCCCGGCATGACCAATGTGATGCCAGCCCTTTACAAAGGCTTGGCTGTGGCAGGCGGTCTGTCTTTGATTGCGTTTTACTTCGTGACCCAGTCGCTGTTCCCCGCACCAGTGGCCTTGCCTGATGGCACGGCATTGAGCGCCAGCGGACTGTTTGGCACCTGTGCCATTGGTTTGATCCTGACCGGTGCATTGGTCTGGATTACCGAGTACTACACCGGCACTCAATACGCGCCAGTGCAACACATTGCGCAAGCATCGACCACCGGTCACGGCACCAACATCATTGCCGGCTTGGGTGTTTCCATGCGTTCGACAGCCTGGCCCGTGCTGTTTGTCTGCGCGGCCATCTACAGCGCTTTTGATATGGGTGGCTTGTACGGCATCGCTATCGCCGCCACTTCCATGCTGAGCATGGCCGGTATCGTGGTGGCATTAGACGCCTACGGTCCCATCACCGACAACGCTGGCGGTATTGCCGAGATGGCAGAGCTGCCCGCCAGTGTGCGTGACATCACCGACCCATTGGATGCAGTGGGCAACACCACCAAGGCCGTGACCAAAGGCTACGCCATCGGTTCTGCCGGTCTGGCCGCGCTGGTGCTGTTTGCCGATTACACCCACAAGCTTGAAGGTCTGGGTGCACACATCAAGTTTGACTTGAGCGACCCCAAGGTCATCATTGGTTTGTTCATTGGCGGCTTGATTCCCTACTTGTTCGGCGCGATGGCGATGGAGGCCGTGGGCCGCGCCGCCGGTGCTGTGGTGGTGGAAGTACGTCGCCAGTTCAAGGAAATCAAAGGCATCATGGACGGCACCGGTAAGCCCGAGTACGACACGGCGGTCGACATGCTGACCACCGCGGCCATCAAAGAAATGATGATCCCGAGCTTGTTGCCGGTGGTTGCGCCGATTTTGGTCGGTCTGATCCTCGGCCCAGCGGCCTTGGGCGGCTTGTTGATGGGCACCATCGTCACCGGTTTGTTCGTGGCTATTTCCATGTGTACCGGCGGCGGTGCCTGGGACAACGCCAAGAAATACATCGAAGACGGACACCACGGCGGCAAGGGCTCTGAAACCCATAAAGCGGCCGTGACTGGCGACACCGTGGGCGACCCCTACAAAGACACGGCGGGTCCAGCGATCAACCCCTTGATCAAGATTATCAATATCGTGGCCCTGCTGATCGTGCCCGTGATGATGCATTTCCACGGCGGCAGTATTGCTGCTCCTGTGGTGGTTGACACACCGCCTGCGGTCAGTGCACCTGCTGCGCCGGCTGCTCCAGCTGCTGAAGGCAAGTAAGTTCAGTACTTGCCAACTTCGGTTGGCAGGATTTAAAAAACCCGCTTCGGCGGGTTTTTTTATGGCTTGGAAGTCAGCTGGCCGAACAGGGTGGGTCGGGCGCGTAGCGAACGTCGCAGCTCCGCTGCGGTGAGCGGCGGCCGAGCCCACCGTGGTCGGCAAGCGAGCGTGACTTACTTGCACTCATTGAAGCCACGCCTGCGCCGCCCGCCGTGGGGACGCATTTCACGCGGCTTTCTGAAGTCACGCCTGCGCCGCCCGCCATGGGGACACATTTTTCTGGTCTTTCGCTCAAAAAATGGTCCCAAAGTCGTGCGGCTCTGAAGGGAGGTTTCAGCGCAAGGTAGATTGGTTTGCGACAAATTGCTTTCGGCAACTTCGCCAGCCAATCAGGCCACTTCAGCTTGACCGACGTGCTGGGTCAAACGTGTAGCGAACGTCGCAGCTTTGCTGCGGTGAGCGGCGTTTGAGCCCAGTGCGGCGGGCAAGCCGCGTGTACTCCAAGGGCGGTAGATGAGCCCACAGTTGTCAGTAAGCCGGCGTGACCTTCTTGTGCTCATTGAAGGCCCTATTGCGCCACCCGCCAAGGTTGGGTCCAGGAAGACAGGGCACAATGTCGGGATGTCTGAACGCGTCATCTCCCTCTTCGACCTGCGCAACCGCCCTGCGGCCATTCCGGCCACGCCTATTCCCGCCACCGGCCTGCTCGGCGACCAACGGGGTCGCCCGCTGCGCGACCTGCGCATCAGCGTGACCGACCGTTGCAACTTCCGCTGCAATTACTGCATGCCCAAGGAAGTCTTCAACAACGATTACAAATACCTGCCACATTCCTCGTTGTTGAGCTTCGAGGAAATTACCCGCCTAGCCCGACTGTTCGTGGCGCACGGCGTGCAAAAGCTGCGGTTGACCGGCGGCGAACCCCTGTTGCGCAAAAACTTAGAAGTGCTGATCGAGCAACTCGCTGTGTTGCGCACACCCGAAGGGCAGCCCCTGGACCTCACACTGACCACCAATGGCTCGCTGCTGCGTCGCAAAGCCGCCGGACTGAAAGCGGCTGGTTTGCAACGCGTCACGGTCAGTTTGGACGGATTGGACGACGCCATCTTCCGCGCCATGAACGATGTGGATTTCCCGGTGGCCGACGTGCTGGATGGCATTGAAGCGGCCAAAGAAGTGGGTCTGGGTCGAGACGCCCATGGCGGTTTTAGCGGCCTCAAAATCAACATGGTGGTGAAGAAAAGCACCAACCTTGGTGAAATCATCCCGATGGCGCGGCATTTTCGGGGCAGCGGCCTGACGCTGCGCTTCATCGAGTACATGGATGTGGGTGAAACCAATGGCTGGCAAATGGACGAGGTACTGCCCTCCGCCGACCTCATCAAACTACTGCAAAGCGAATTCCCGCTGGTGCCGCTGGAAGCCAGTGCGCCCGGCGAAACCGCGCAGCGCTGGGGATATGCCAACGCACAAGGCGTGTTCGATCCGCAATTGGGCGAGGTCGGGGTCATCAGCAGCGTGACACAAGCCTTCTGTGGCGATTGCAACCGTGCCCGCCTGTCCACCGAAGGCCAGTTGTATTTGTGCTTGTTTGCAGCGCAAGGTTTCGATTTGCGCACGCTGTTGCGCAACGGCGCCACGGACGCCGACATCGCCTCAGCCATTGGCCTCATTTGGCACGAGCGCGACGACCGTTACTCGGAGTTGCGCGGCCAAAACCTGCAACCCCCATCTGTCCCTGGCCAAAAACGCGTCGAGATGAGTTACATCGGCGGTTGATCCACTGGCCGCAGGGTCGCAACCCTCAACGGCACAAGCGCATCAGGCTGGCGAGGGCGTGGTGTCCTCGAAGGGTGTCGCGTTCGGACCGGGTGTGGCCTTGCGTGCAAACAGCGAGTACATGGTGGGCACCACGAAGATGGTGAGCAAGGTTCCCAAGCTCATGCCACCCACAATCACCCAACCGATTTGTCGTCGGCTTTCAGAGCCAGCGCCGGTGGCCAGGGCCAGCGGAATCGCACCCAGCACCATGGCGCCAGTGGTCATCAGAATCGGGCGCAACCGCAAAGTGGCGGCGCGGTGCACGGCCTCGATGGCACTGAGTCCGGTGGCCCGCAACTGGTTGGCAAACTCGACGATCAAAATGCCGTGCTTGGTGATCAAGCCCACCAAGGTAATGAGGCCAATTTGGCTATAGACGTTCAAGGTGCTGCCAGTCCATTGAAGCGCCAACAAAGCGCCCACCATGGACAGCGGCACCGACAGCAAAATGACGAACGGATCGACAAAGCTTTCAAACTGCGCGGCCAACACCAAAAAGATGAACACCAGGGCCAGCACAAACACGCCAGTGAGCGAGCCCGAGGACTGCACATACTCGCGTGAACTGCCGTTCACATCGGTGCTGTAGCCAGGCTTTAACACTTTGGCGCTGACACCCTTCATGAAGTCCAGCGCTTGACCCAAAGAATAGGTGGGGGCCAAGTTGGCGGTGAAGCTGACGCTGCGGCGTTGCGAAAAATGGTTCAGTTCGCGTGGCACCACGACTTCTTTCAAGATCACCAAAGACGACAGGGGCACCATGGCGTCACCCTTGCCACGCACAAAAATTTTCTCGATGTCCAACGGTGAATTGCGGTCCTTGGCATCGGTTTGCACCACCACGTCGTACTGCTCGCCATCGCGCTTGAACTTGGTCACCATGCGCCCGCCCATGGCGGTTTCCACGGCCCGCGCAATGGCGTCAACCGGCACGCCCACATCGGCGGCACGCTCGCGGTCCACTTCCATGCTGATCTCGGGTTTATTCAACCGCAAGTCCACGTCCACACTCAAGATGCCGGGGTTCTTGGCTATTTCATCTTGCAAGGTTTTAGTGACTTGGGCCAGGTTTTCATAGGTGTCGTTGGTCAACACCACGAAGTTGAAGGGGCGTTCTCGGAAGGCTTGGCCAAGCGACGGTGGCGTGATGGGGAAAGCCATGACACCGGGCAATCCGGCCACGCTGGGCATCATTTCACGCGCCAAATCGAGCGTGGATTTTTTCCGCTGGTCCCAGGGCAACGCCCCCAAAAACACAGCGCCTTGGGCCACCGTGGGGTTGCCCACCACGGCAAAAAATTTGTCGAACTCGTTGTACTTGCGGCCGATTTTTTCCAGCATGTTGACGTACTTGGCGGTGTACTCCAAGGTGGCACCGTCGGGCCCGTTGATGACGATCAAAATCACGCCCCGGTCTTCCATCGGCGAGAGTTCGCTTTTCGCGGCCTTGAGCAATTGCCACGCGCCCACAGCAGCGGCCAACATGATGACCACCACCAACCAACGGCGTGAAAACTGCACGCGGCCGAACTGCCAAGAAGTCAAGGTCCAATTAAGCAGACGGCTGTAACCATTCGTCATGGCATCCAAGCCTTGGCCGATGAAGCGATCAAACCAACTGGGCTTGGGGTTGTGCTTGAGCAGCAGCGACGACATCATGGGCGTGAGCGACAAGGCCACGACCCCTGAAATGAGCACGGCACCCGCCAAGGCCAGCGCAAACTCGGCAAACAAGCGGCCGGTGCGACCCGGCGTGAAGGCCAAAGGCGCGAACACGGCGACTAAAGTGAGCGTCATCGCCACCACGGCAAAACCAATTTCACGCGAGCCTTTGATGGCAGCGGCAAACGGTGCCATGCCCTCTTCGATGTAGCGGTAAATGTTCTCCAGCACCACGATCGAGTCGTCCACGACCAAACCAATGGCGAGCACCAGTGCCAACAGCGTGAGCGAGTTGATGGAGAAACCAAACAAGGCCATCAAGGCGAAACTGCCAATCAGCGCCACCGGAATAGTGATCAGGGGGATGATGGAGGCGCGCAAAGTGCGCAAGAAAATGAAGATCACCAAAGACACCAGGGCAGCAGCTTCCAAAATAGTTTGGAACACGGCTTCGATGGATTTTTCGATGAACACCGAGGAGTCGTTGGCGACTTCAATATTGACACCGGGGGGCAGGTTTTCTTTGATGCGCGGCAGCATGGCGGTGATGGCCTTGCTGAGTTCCAAGGGGTTGGCTGTGGCGTTACGCAGCACGCCCAAGGCGATCGATTCGCTGCTGTTGTAGCGCACCGAGAAACGTTCGGCCAGAGGGCCTTGCTCAATCCGGGCCACATCGCCCACGCGGACCGGCATGCCGTTGACGGTGCGCACCACAATGTCTTCGAACTCGGTGGTGGTTCGCAAATCGGTGGCGGTGGTGACATTGAACTCACGCGCTTGGCTTTCCACCCTACCCGCCGGTACTTCCACATTGGCCCGGCGCAGTGCGTCTTCCACATCTTGCGGCGTTAGCTTGTACGAGGCCAAACGGTCGGTATCGAGCCAAATCCGCATGGCGTATTTGCGCTCACCAAACACCCGCACATCGGCCACGCCGGGCGCAGTTTGCATCATGGGCTTGGCCAAGCGGTTGGCCAAATCACTCAGTTGCAAGGTGTTTAAGGTGTCCGAATTGAACGAAATCCAGATCACCGGAAACGCATCGGCCTCCACTTTGGAAATGACCGGTTCGTCAATGCCAGTGGGCAGGCGTTGCCGCACCCTGGACACCTTGTCGCGCACATCGGCAGCGGCGGCATCAGGGTCGCGTGTCAGCAAAAATTTCACCGTGATTTGGCTTTGCTCTTGGCGGCTGATGGAGGAGATAACGTCCAAGCCTTCGACACCCGAGAGTGAGTCTTCCAACACCTTGGTGACCTGCGACTCCATGACCGCACTGGAGGCACCGACATAGCGGGTCTCAACCGTCACCGTGGGGTTGTCAATCTTCGGATACTCGCGAATCACAAGTCGGTTGAAGGAAACCACACCCACCAAGACGATGAGCAAAGACAGGACGGTCGCAAAGACCGGGCGACGGATGGACAGCTCGGGTAGTTGCATCTCAGTTCCTGGTCTCGACCACGCGCAAGGCTGTGCCGTCTTTTTGCAGGCGGTGCTGTCCGGCGACCACCACGGTATCGGCGGCTGTCAGGCCCGACAGAATTTCCACTTTGCCTGGGCGACGCGCACCCAACTTGACCTCGGTGCGCAGCGACACGAGCTTGGTGTCGGGTGGCAACGGACCGACATTGGGCACGCTATCTGGTGACACCGCTTTGATGACGAACTGCTTGCCGCCCATGGGCACAATGGCTTCTTCGGGCACCGACAAGGCCGCTTGCTTCAAGGCAAACAAGGCATTCACGCGGGCGAACATGCCGGGGCGCAATGGGCCGGGCGCCATCGCTTTATCGGCCGACATGCTGGGCCCTGCGGGGCAGACGGCTTCAGCTGATCCAGCAGCCGCATTGGCTTTGCTGGCGGTTTGGACCACAGCGCGATTGGCTGCGCCACCGCCATTGGGCAACACGGCACGCACGCTGATGGCGCGACCATTGGCGTCAATCAAAGGATCGATGGCTTCGATGCGCGCAGTAAACGTGCGGCCAGGCAAGGCATCAATGACAACTTCCACGCTTTGCTTGATGGCCACCTTGCCTTGGTAGCGCTCGGGCAAGCGGAAGTCCACGTACAAAGCGCCCAAGTCTTCCAAGTTCACCAAATCGGCGCCGTCTTTCACATAGTCGCCCACATTCACCGTGCGAATACCCACCGTGCCGGCATAAGGTGCGACGATGCGCATGCGCTGCCAGCGTGCGCAATTGAGGGACAACTGGGCTTGCGCCACGGCCAAGCTGGCTTGGCTTTCATCCAAGGCGCGTTGAGCGATGAAGCCTTGCGCTACCAAGTCTTGGTTGCGTTTGTGGTTGGACTGGGCGATGCCGACTTGCGCCTGTGCTTGCTGGATTTCAGCGCGTTGCAAGCTGTCGTCGAGTTGCACCAGGGTTTGACCGGCACGCACCTGACTGCCATCGCTGAAACCCAATGCCGTGACCCGGCCAGCCACTTCGGGGCGCACCATGGTGTTTTGTTTCGATTTCAAGGTGCCCACCGTTTGCGCGTCATCGCGCAGCGCTGAGCTCTCCACCGGGGCGATTTCAACGCCCATGGCCCGGGGTGGGCCAGCCGGTGGACCACCGGGCGCGGCACCCGGTGCACCCGGTTTGGTTGCGGCTGGGCCACTCGCTGCAGGCGCCCCAGCCGCTGCTGGCGCTCCTGACGCGGGACCACCAGCAGTGGCAGGCGCACCCGCAGGGCTGGCGGTTTGAACCGGTTTGTTTTGCAGATACCAACCGCCTACAGCGGCAGCAGCAAGGGCCACGAGGGCAAGAGCAGTTTTGGTGTTCTTAGAGGACATGAGGTGGGATATTGGGTGAGCCGGATAAATTCATTATCAACTTGTTTGGATCATGCGCACACCTTCGTTGGCCAGTGCGTCAGCGCGCTCGTTGCCGGGATCGCCCGAATGGCCTTTGACCCAATGCCATGCGATGCTGTGTCCGCTTTGTGACAGCAATTCGTCCAGGATCCGCCATAAATCTTCATTTTTCACAGGCTGCTTGGCGGCGGTGCGCCAGCCGCGCGCTTTCCAACCACTCATCCATTCGGTGATGCCTTTGCGCACGTATTCGCTGTCCATGTAGAAGTCGACTTGGCAGGGCCGGGTCAAGGCGCGCAAAGCTTCAATCACAGCGGTGAGTTCCATGCGGTTGTTGGTGGTTTGCGATTCCCCGCCATAAAGGTCCTTTTCAACCTGTCCATAGCGCAAGAAAACGCCCCAACCACCCGGCCCTGGATTGCCTTTGCAAGCGCCATCGGTGTAAACAACAACGCGGCTCATGTTTGCGGCTCCTGCGGTGTTTTATTGACGCTGGGCACCGCACTGGCCGCACTCGACTTGGCCCGCTTCCACACCGGCCCCATCAAGCGCATGCCGCGGACGCGTTTGATGCCCACCAAGAAATAAACAGCGCCAAAGATGGGCCACCAGCGCGCACCGGCCGTGTCCATCCAAGCAAATCGCTTGAGCCATTTTGGCGACTTCACCGAGGGCCGATAGCACCCAAAACGACCCGCCTCGACCTCAAAGCTCAACAAACGCAGCCAATCGCGCAAACGCCAATAACCGATGAAGTCCACTTCAGTGGGCAAATAATGATGTTGAAAACCAAATCTGGCATAGAAGTCGGCGCGGCGCTGTGCTTGACCCCATAAGCTCATGGGATTGAAACCACTGAGCACCACCCGCCCCTCCGG
>Ga0164295_10001128_pt1 | contig 22126 bp, 18 predicted proteins | sample GEODES006metaG_FD_111798 | JGI IMG/M metagenome (GOLD analysis project Ga0164295, IMG submission 111798) | Oligotrophic lake water microbial communities from Sparkling Lake, Wisconsin, USA - GEODES006 metaG | ecosystem: Environmental > Aquatic > Freshwater > Lake | place: USA: Sparkling Lake... | reverse complement strand
GTGCTGGAACACGATGACCTCATCGATTCGGTTGATGAACTCGGGGCGGAACGATTTCTTCATTTCGTCCAGCATCTTGGTCTTCATGTTCTCGTACACCTTCGGATCGTTGTAATCCGGTCGGGTGTCGCGGAAGCCAAGTCCCTTGTCCATCTCGATCGGTCGGACGCCGATGTTCGAAGTCATGATGATCAGGGTGTTTCGGAAGTCCACCGTGCGTCCCTGAGAGTCGGTCAACTGTCCATCTTCCAGAACCTGGAGGAGCAAGTTGAAGACCTCTGGGTGAGCCTTTTCGATTTCATCGAAGAGCACTACGCAGTACGGATTGCGCCGAACCTGTTCGGTCAACTGACCGCCCTCATCGTAGCCAACGTATCCCGGTGGGGCACCGGTCAATCGGCTGACTGCAAATCGCTCCATGTACTCCGACATGTCGATTCGGACCATGTTGCTTTCCTTTTCGTAAAGGTAAGCCGCAAGTGCTTTTGCAAGCTCGGTCTTTCCAACACCGGTTGGTCCAAGGAAGACGAACGATGCGATCGGTCGCTTTGGATCCTTCAGTCCAGATCGAGATCGTCGAATGGCTCGCGAAACGGCGCGGACCGCATCTTGCTGGCCAATGATTCGCTCGTGCAAATCCTCTTCCATGCGAAGAAGCTTCTGGCTTTCCGTTTCGACAAGTCGAGTTACCGGAATACCGGTCCAGCTCTGAACGATGCCCGCGATTTCGGGTTCTCCGACCACTGGCTCGGCCTTTGGCTCGGCAGCCCAGGCTTCTTCCCTTTCGAGAATGCTGACCTCAAGGCCATCAATCTCTGCCTTCATCTTTTCGAGCATTTCCTGATCTTCGGATCGCTTCGAGAGATGTTCGAAGTTGGTGCGGAGCTTCGTGAGTCGCTGACGATCGGCGCGAACGTCTGCGGGTGGCAGGCTCTGCTGCAAGCGAACGCGTGACGCGGCTTCGTCGATCAAGTCGATCGCTTTGTCCGGCAAGGTTCGATCCGAGATGTACCGCTGAGACAAAGAGACTGCGCTGGTGATCGCCTCGTCGGTGATTTCAACCTGGTGGTGAGCTTCGTACCGCTCGCGGAGACCGCGAAGGATCTCGATCGCCTCTTCTTCACTTGGCTCTTTAACCTTGACCGCTTGGAAACGACGCTCAAGGGCGGCATCTCGCTCGATGTACTTGCGGAATTCGTCCTGCGTGGTCGCACCGATGCACTGGAGTTCGCCACGCGCCAAGGCTGGCTTCATGATGTTTGAGGCATCAATCGCGCCTTCGGCCGCGCCCGCTCCCACGAGGGTGTGAAGTTCGTCGATGAAGAGGATCACTTGGCCTTCCGACTTTCGGACCTCTTCCATGACCTTCTTCATGCGCTCCTCGAATTCGCCTCGGTACTTCGTACCGGCGACCAAGCCCGCTAGATCAAGAGAGACGATGCGCTTGTTTTTCAGAATCTCGGGAATGTCGCCCGAGACAATGCGAAGGGCGAGCCCCTCGGCAATCGCCGTCTTTCCGACGCCAGGGTCACCAATGAGACATGGGTTGTTCTTTGTTCGGCGACAAAGAATCTGCATGACGCGCTCGATTTCGGTGTGTCGTCCGACTACCGGATCAAGCTTTCCTTCTCGCGCCAACTCCGTAAGATCTCGACCGAACTCGTCCAGAGTTTGGGTCTTGGCGTTGGTGGTGGAGGCAGCCCGTGTTCCGAAACCAGACTTTGCCTGCGTATCGTTGTCTTGAAGCGTCATCACTTCTCGGCGAGCTTTTTCAAGTTCGACTCCGAGTTTCGAGAGGACGCGTCCGGCTAAGCCGTCGCCTTCTCGAATCAGCCCGAGTAGCAAATGCTCGGTGCCGATGTAATTGTTGTTCAGGTTGCGAGCCTCGTCATATGCAAGATCGATCACGCGCTTGGCTCGAGGAGTCAGGGTCATATCCTGATTTGGCCTCGCATCGCCCCGTGGAAGCTGCTTTTCAACCTCAGAGCGAATGCGGTTTAGGCTTACGCCTAATTTCTCGAGAACGCGTGCGGCGACGCTGTCCGACTCTCTTACGAGCCCGAGGAGCAGGTGTTCCGTCGAAACGTAACCTTCCCCGAACTTCTGAGCCTCTTCTTGCGCGTAGAACACGACCTTCCGGGCGCGTTCAGTAAAGCGTTGCCACATTTTTATTCTTTTCCTGTTTCGAAGATGAATTCATCCCGGCTATCTATTTCTACGTTGCCGGGCCCCTTGTCATTAGGACCACCCGACTGTAGATACATGACGTGCGGGGCTACTTCATCGCATCGATGTAATAAGGAGAGTACCACTGCTCTCAAGAAGTTCCCAGTCCTATCGGTTTGGACCTAGTTGCGGCTTACGTCTTCCTTTCCGTTTTTCAAGGCTGGGGCATCGGAATGCCGCATCGGTAGCCCTGGATCTGAGGGCTTGAAGGACCTCTCCGCGCGGCTCGACTTCACGGGACATCCGACTCATCGCGTCTCGGTTCTTGAACCGGCGGAAAGCCTGCGTGTGGAACACCACAATCAGCCCAACCGCTTTTGGATCTCGTCAACTGCGCAGCGCAGGTCCTCTAAGGAAACTCCGACGCTCGCCAATATTCGCGCTGCGGCGCAATCTGTCACCAGCATGAGCCCCAACAGAATGTAGTTAGAACTAAGATTTGAGTCTCCGGGCGGCCCCTCAGCGTAAGCGAACTGGATTGCTTGATACGCATCTGCACTGAGAACGGGAAATTCCGCTGGAGAAACAGGATGCTTCGAGACTTCGGCTTCTAGATTCGTCCGAAGATGGTCCAAATCGATCTTCAACTCGTTTAGAACCGCAATCGCACAGCCGTCTGGCACATCCAAGATGCCCAGAAGGAAGTGCTCGGTTTCTACCACGGCTTGGCGCCTTTCGGAAGCGACTTCGCTTGCATAGTAGGCCGCCAACCTGCCCTCGGCTGAAAATCGCAACATTTCGCGAAACCGGGCATAGTCCATGCCTGCAGATTCGATCTCTGACTTGGTCATCTCCATACGAACTGAACTGACCGAGACACCAAACTTGACCAATATTTGCGCAGCAGTGTTGTTGCTCTGTTTGAGTATGCCGACCAGGATGTCTTCTGATTCAATCTTCGATCGCCCCTGATGTTTAGACTCCAGCTCTGCGAGGTCAAGCGAGTCTTTCAGACCGTCGTCGATCTTGGAGAACCAACTAGAGGAGGTCGGTTGCTGGGAAATGACCCGATTAAGTTCGTGCTGGAGTTCATCGATTGCAACGCCAAGGCTGACTAAAACACTCGTTGCCTCGCTGCCCGGCTGTTCGAGCATGCCCAGCAAACAGTGAGCAGTCCCAACCTTTTTGTGTCCATGTCGTTCCGCAACTTTCGTAGCAAAAAAGACGGTATGACGAGCATCATCAGATAGGTTCTGCCACATTGCTTATCCTCACGCTGGCCGAGCATTCCACGATACCTAAATTCTATTCCTTTTCCCCCAAAGGCACAACTGGGGATACTTCAACCGCTTTTCCAATCGATAGCGGCATCGGAATTCGGCTTCGGTGCACCCCAATCTGAACCGTCGGCGCTCGCAAAAATAGGTCCAAGAACCAATCCATCGAGAGCCTCAGCTTCAAGGCGAAGGTGGGCATTTTGCTGAGATAAGCCCCTCGGAAAAGCAGCCAGCCGATGAGGCCATTCACGTTAAATCCGAATAGATCAGCGGCCGCTTTGTATCCGCCAAGTACGGCAAACGCACCCAAGGATCGGTACTCGAAATTCTCCAGCGGCTTTCCGGCAATGCTGTTCAGGATATTCTTTGCCACTTGAGGACCTTGTCGAACGGCATTTTGGGCGGTCGCGGCGAATGGCTTTCCATCTGGCTTCGGAACGGCAGCGGCGTCTCCGACCGCCCAAACGTTGTCGTAGCCATCGACCCGCAGATCGGCCCGCGCTTTGATGTATCCCCGCTCGGTGAGCGGCAAACCTGCGATGTTCTTGAGGAGTGGCGACGGCTGGATGCCCGCCGTCCAGAAGGTGCTTTCGGCCGGTACCCATTCCTGGGCTTCCGTTCGCACTCCTTGCGGCAGAACCTCGACCACGCTGCTCCCAAGATGGACCTCGACGCCTCGGTCTTGCAGCGTTTTCAGCGCCCAGGCGGAAGCTCGCTCACTCATTGCGCCAAGGAGCCGCTTGCCGTGCTCGAAAACGATCACTTTGATATCGGACTTCTTGAGGTTCGGATACCCGTCGACGAGCTCCGATAAGAAGTGCTGCAGTTCACCCGCCAGTTCCGTGCCGGTGAAGTTACCGCCGACAATCACGAAAGTTAAAAGTTGCTTGCGCTTCTCCAGATCTCGACACTCGTTGGCTTGCTCCATCAATGCAATCGCCCGATCGCGAATGCCGATCGCATCAGCGACCGATTTGAGTTCGTAAGCGTTTTCTGCAAGCCCGGGAATGTTTGGAAATCGCGTGACCGAACCGAGCCCGATCACCAAATGATCAAACGAAATCTCAGTGGGTTCGGTGGAGCCCGATGCCTGGAACCGCACTTGTTTGCCCGCCAAATCTACGTTCAATATCTCGCCCATTCGGAACGCATCTCGGGCATAGGCACGAAGCGGCACCACGACGTGGCGCGGCTCGATGCCACCGACGGCGGCTTCGACGAGTAGTGGATAGAAAGTCAGATAGTTGTGGCGATCAAGAAGAATGACCTCCACTTCCCCTCGGCCGGACTTCGCCAAGCGCTTCGCGGCCTCTGCCCCGCCAAATCCGCCACCAAGAATGACAACTCTCGTTTTCGTGCTGGACATCCATCCTCATGATGTCGCTAATCGGAGAGGTGGCCTAGGCTGAGGCTCACCGCAACATCGGCGTGCAGTTAGCGACCGAGTTGCTCTGGAAGAACGACGTCGTACATCCGGTTCATGAAATCGGTGATGAACTCACCACCTTTGCCACCGTCGTAAGGACTCCCGTTCGTCATGGCAACGACGGCCACCCCACGCACCGGACGGATGAACATGTCCGCCGAGTTCAATGTATTCGATCCACCGTGACTCAAGTCATACTCGCCCGTTGGGTAAGGTCCGCCAACCGCCCACCCCATACCGTAGCCATTCAGCGGAGTATGCAGAGTCTTAAAGGTGGTCCCGGTCAAGAGAGACGGGTAACCCATCTCGGCGCGAAGGTGAAGGCGAGCAAACCGCGCGAAATCGGTCACGGTCATTTGTAAACCACCCGCTGGATTCCCCCATCCTTGGTTATCGCCCCATTCCGGGTTGTACGCTTGGTTGGCAAAGCGGTGCCCGTACGGACCAAGCAAGGTTCCTGGAAGACCCATCGCGCCGTACCCAACGGAATTGGCACCGATCGGCTGAAACAGTCTTTTCTTAATAGACTGCTCCCAAGGCTCCGCGGACAAGCGATCCAGGATTGCCCCCGCGATCACGAAGTTCATGTTCTGATACTGGAATTGCGTCCCTTGCGTGAACGTTGGAGCCTTACTTAACGCAGCTTTAACCGCTTCTGTTCGCAATGCCGGAAGCGATGTTCCCACATACTGCGGAACACTTCCGTCGCCCGGAATCCCCGAACTAGCATGGAGCAGATTAAACAGGGTTACCTGCTTTGTCTGCGGGTGCATGCCACTTTCCAAGTCTGGAAGCAGCGTCGCCAGGGTGTCTGAAAACTTAATTTGGCCGCTATCGACATACCGACCGAGCAGCGTTGCCGTCATTGACTTGGTGTTCGATCCGAGATGGAACAGGTCGTTCAGCGTAACCGGCGTCGTCCGTCCAACTCGGCGGATGCCCGTGGCAGCGGCACAAACAATCTTGTCGTCAACCACGACCGCGCAAGTGGCACCGGGAAGATTGAACTTTGCGCGAGACTTTTCCAACTCGGTTTTGACAACGGAAGCGAAATTCGAGTAGCCAGGTTCGTTAAAGATTGTCGGTCCAGTTGGGACGTACGTCGGCAGTTTGGAAGGTAGCAGAGCATGCGCTTGCTCTTGCCGATCTAGACCGGGACGCTTCACGTAGGCGGTGAACGAGGTTACTGCCCCCTTCGCATCAAACGAGAATGCCGCTGGCTCTTGGAAGGCGGCGAGACTGGCTGGCAGGTCAACAAGTTGCTCCGCTCCGCCATCGACCTTTATTTTCAGCCGACTCTTCACCGCGGAAAGCTGGACCAAGGAAACATCGATCACAAACTCTTTTCCGAACGCTAAAGTGCTAACCGGAAGGTTCTTCCAGAAAGTGCCCTGCCAAGGCATCTCGTAGATGGTGATGTTTTTAGCCCCCGGCCGCAGACTGATGACGTACCTCGGTCCGTTTGCGGCCACGGATGACGGGATGAATCCGAAAATTTGCCCTTCGTCAACTCGGACTTTGGCTTGAAGTCTGGAGAATTTTAGACCTTCACCTTCACTTGGAAAAGCCCAGGCACTGTCCCGCGCGACTCTTGCTGCGGCGACAGGATATCGATTTGAAACGGACCAGACACCATCCTCAAGATTGGCCTGGGCCGTAAGCAATATCAGGGCACCGGCATGCATCAAGCAAATATTAGCCCAAGTCGTCGCGGGCACCAGGACCCCTTGGCACCGAGCAATCCCCTAACCCAGTTTGAGACTCATTGACTCGTAGCTTCTCGAAACCTCGAAGCCAAACTTGCCATAGAACTCGGTCAAGGTTGTCCAATCAATGATGGTCTGGCGGCAGCCGCGGTCCTTGAGGATTTGAAGCGCGGAGCCAAGCAAGAACCCACCTCTACCTGAGCCTCGAACCGCTTTGGATACTCCGATTGGGCCGAGCGAGCCCCAGTTTGGCCCGAGGTCTTCTTGCCATACGGCACCACCGATCGGATAACGGTTCGATGAATCTTGGATCAACGCGAAGCCTTCGATGCGTTGACCGCAGTACAGAACTGCCACGCACTCTGGCCCGTCTTGGCGGACCTTCAGGAGGGTGTCGTGGTGCCACCGGCCCGGGAACTCACGCTGCAAGAATCCTTCGAGCTCCATAATCGCGCCCTTGGATAACACTTCAACCCGGTCTCCCGGAATGGCGGAGGCGGAATACGAAAAGTCTGTCAGGTCCCGCTCCATGTCAACTTGCGTACCGTGGTCCGTGAAGCCCTCGATCTCAAGGAACTCCTTGAGCTTCGGAAAGTCTTTCGGGCAACCCGGGAAGAAGTGGTTGTTGTCTTGACCAAAAACGAGTCGGCTAGCGCCTCGATCGGTCAAAAGCTGGCGGACATCGCTCAGCAGATCGCCACACACGCCGGGTTCGGAGTACGCGACCGCGCTGAGGTGGTACTGGTCGATATCGCCAACTCGGTAAAGCGACGACGACGGTCGCTTGATGAACGCGAACCCAATGACGCGGCCGTCGCGCTCATAGATCGACGACGCGCCCCAGTCGAACACGGGACAATCGACCGACTTCAGCTTCAAAAGCTCGGGAGTAACGCGGTAGCGGTCCGGATAAAACTGGTTCCAGAGCGTCGCCAGATCGGAAAATGGCGCAGAGGCAAGCGGAATCCTCATCCGACCGCGCGCGCTAGCTCCCTCAGGTGCTGACCGTAAAGCGTGATCGCTTGCTCGGTGCGATACAGCACATTCATCAACTCCGCCGTGTCGCGCAGCCGAGTATCGCGCAACGCGCCGAAGTTGCCCAACGCTTCGAAATCTTCGATTCCGGTGACCGCCGTGTACGAGCGCAGGTACTCGGCGACCGGTTCGTATTCTCCGCGATACTTCGATCGGACCGCCCGAAATTCTGCTTCGATCACCCCGACGGGGCCGTAGCGAAGGATGTCTTCAATCGCCTGGCGATACGCCTCGTACGCGCGCCGAAAATTGGCAAGCTCGTCGGTTCGTTGCTTCACTCGGTTTCGGCAAACGATGGGCCGGGTGGAATGTCGGGACGAATCTTTCACGACTGGCCTCCAACGCGCTGAACGTAGTTCACTTTCAGGTCGCGGATAGAGTTCTGAACCGTGCGGCGATCGGCGTCGTCGAGTTGCGGAATGGCCGTGTCGGCAAGGTGAGAAGCGACGTCGATCATGACCTTGGCTTGCACCAAATCTGTTTCGATTCGCCCGGTCATAAAGTCCGGCTGCAACCCGAGCTTTTGCCATGAAAGCTCTATGGACTGCTGCAGCATCATGCCAATCACATCGTAGACATCAATAGGACCCTTTTCCGGTGAATCTTCCAAAATCGCCCCCTCACTTGTGCCCTCGCCTGGCGCTTCCGCGCCGTTCTCGGGCCGCAAATTGAGTGACGTTTCAAGTGTCCGAGTAGCCGCCAAAACTTGAATCGGTTTCGGCCCCGGTTGTAAGTGGACCGGAACCCGGTCGGTAGACTACGTATTGGTCTTTATAAGAATGGAAAACGTGATTATCATTGGTTCCGGTCCTGCGGGATACACCGCTGCTCTCTACGCTGCCCGGGCCGACCTGAAACCCCTCCTCTTTGCGGGTTGGCAACCCGGTGGTCAACTCATGATCACGACCGACGTCGAAAACTATCCAGGATTCCCGAAGGGCATCATGGGCCCAGAAATCATGGAGTTGTTCCGTGAGCAAGCTGCGCGATTTGGGACCGACATTCGGGATGTCAATGTCGACAAGGTTGACCTGACCGGCCCGACCTTTAAGGTCTGGGTAGGCGAGGAAGTTCACGAAGCAAAGGCAGTGATCATCTGCACCGGCGCGAGCGCCAAGTGGCTCGGGCTGGAAGGTGAAGTGACGTTCGGCGGCTACGGCGTGAGCGCATGCGCGACTTGCGATGGTTTCTTCTTCCGAAACAAGAAGGTCGCAATCGTTGGTGGCGGCGACACCGCGATGGAAGAAGCCCTCTTCCTAACCCGTCACGCCTCCGAGGTCCACGTGCTGCACCGGCGCGACAGCTTCCGCGCCAGCAAGATCATGCAGGAGCGAGTTCTGGAGCATCCGAAGATCAAGATTCACTGGAACACCGCCGTGACCGAAATTCACGGCGAAATGGAACCGCACAAAAAGCTGCGGTCGATCACTTTGCAAGATACGGTCACCAGCGACATTCGTCAGATGGAAGTTGACGGCTTGTTCATTGCCATCGGGCACCAACCTAACAGTTCCCTGTTCTCGGGCGTGCTGGATATGGACGAAGCTGGTTATTTGATCACCATGCCAGACAGCACCCGCACCAAGATTCCGGGCGTTTTTGCCGCCGGAGACGTTCAGGACAGCGTTTACCGCCAAGCCATCACCGCAGCCGGATCTGGCTGCATGGCCGCAATTGAAGCTGAGCGCTTCTTGGCAGGACTTCACTAACCATGACCGGTGTTCTGTGTTATCTCGCCTTGGCCCAAGCGGTGAACCAAAAACCGCAGGACCCCAAAACGACCTACACGGAATACCGGCTGCTTCAGCCGGGAACGAACGATTCCCGGCTGAGCGTTTTTGCGTTCGACAAGCGGATGGATCCGCCCAAGCGATCGCCCAAGAAGTTTGGCGACCCACCGCTGCGATGGGAGTTCGACTGGATCACCGGCGGCTACGGCGTTCATCCATCGGTGAACAACAACCTCACGCTCCGATTTTCGATCTTTAGTCAGCAGCGATCCTCGAAGAACGATTCGGCCCTGGAGGTCGGCAAGATGCTCATGCGGCTTTGGGACTTCAGCTTCCAGAGCCTCAAAATGGACCACTCCAACCAACTCAACAACGGAATTGTTGACGTTTACCTTTGCTGGGGCGGCAAGGCAGGCGGCGAGCAACTGTTCGACGAGGACTATCGCGGAGGCCGAAACCTCAAGGTCAACACGATTTACATTTACGACCTCGCGAGCTTTACCGACCCAGTTGAAAAGGCCCGCGAAATCGCGCACGAGTACGGCCACGCCATGCTTCCGCCCGTTGGCGTGTTCTCGGCGCCGGAAGACTGGTCCAACGGCTACCTAGGCGAGAAGCTGTACCTACGACACATCCGGGACGAAATGGCGGCTGGCCGCTACGGTGCGCCCGATGTCATGGGCGCGGAACTTCCCGGGCTGGACAAGTGGGTGAAGGCGAACGTGGATCCAATCGTTGCCAGTGCGGCGACCAACGGTCCGGCAAACAAGATCAGCGCCGGCGGCAAGATGGCGATGGACATGTACCTAGGCCTGGCCCTGTACGTTGACCAAATCTACGGTCATAACGTGCTCTCGCGCGCCTATCGGTTCACGGACATGACCAAGCCAGAAACCTTCCTGGATGCGGTGATGACGGCCGTTGAAGAAGTCCCCAACGCGACGCTCAACTTCCCGAAGGACTGGGCCGGTAAGACGGTTTGGGTTCCGGTTAGTACGAGCACCCTGACGGGATCTCCGATTCTCGCCAAGAAGCCGGGCTGGGCACAGGTTCGAATCGCCGAGAAGCCAATTGCCGTCCGGTCAACACGTGCCGAGCAGTAGCCTCGCACGGTACAACCTTCCGCATGAAAGCCTTGCCGCGAATTCTCATTTTCGCGGTTCTGGCACTTTTGTCCTGGAGCATCCTCGCGAGTCACGCGACGAGTCCGGCGCTCCTTCAGGACAGTGACACGAATGTCCTTCTCGTCAAGATTCGCGAAGTCAAAGACCCTACGCGCTGGTTCTTTGGCGACTGGCCGTTAGAAAACCACTTTTACCGCCCGATCTCCACGCTGTTCTTTGAACTCGATAACGCGATTGGTGGTTCGGATGCGTCGGTCTATGGCTGGACGAACGCGATTCTGGTCACCGTTTGCATGTTGCTTTTGGTCTGGCTAGCCTTCGAGCTGTTTGCCAGTTTGCCGATCGCCCTTGCTTCCGGTGTGGTCTTCACCCTCTACATCCACGACCGGACCGGAGTGCTCGGGGTCGTTCCCGCGTACCTCGCATTTATCGTGGCGATCATTGGGCTGTTTCGGCACGGTTTCGCGTTCAAGCAATACGTCCCGGCCGCGCTCGCGCTGTGGGGGTTACAGACGATTGCCTTCGGCGCGAACCCGCTTTGGAGCCGGGTGATCGGCTGGATTCCTGGCCGCACGGCCAGCGTGATGACCGTCTTTGCTCTCATTGCCATGGCGGCCTACGCGCGGTACGAACGACTGTCCGCCGAGCGTCTTGCCGCACCAGAACCGGGTCCGCTCGACCCGCCGGCTACCCGAGGCACCAAAAAATTCATCGCCAAGAATGGTCTCGGCTGGGGCATTCTGAGCATTCTTGCGGCGGCCCTGGCGTTTGGAAGTTACGAGCAGGCGGTCATGCTGCCTGCCGTGTTGCTCGGGACTGCGATCCTCTTGCGCTGGCAGCGCCTTAAGGTGCGCTGGGGCTGGCAGGGTGCGTATTGGGCACTCCTGGTTGGTTACCTGGTCCTTCGGCGTTTGATCCTTCCCACGGAAAACTCCGGATATCAGGATCAACAGTTACGCTTTGGCCAAGGCGTGGTGATTTCGCTTCTGGATTACGCGGCTCCGTTCGCTTCCGGCTACGCCACTTTCTGGATCTTCGTCACCGGCGATCCGCTGATATGGGTGACGGGCACGCCTTGGGAGTACATGATTCGCGGAGTTTCGGAAATCAACACCTTCCTTGCGGCCCGAAACCAGTGGATCATTTGCCTTGGTGGGTACCTGATGAGCTTCCTCGCGTACTTGCCGATGGCGTGGCTACAGCAGTTCGATCACTACCATTTCTGGCCGCTTGCGCTACGCTCGATGATGGTTGTGGGACTTTACGTCGCGATGGTGCCGCTGGTGATTACCGCAGTATCCCGCCCAACTCAACAATCGCCGCAACGATTGCGTCCCGCGCCTGGTTCCCTTCCTCGTCCGTAAGGTTCGCGCCCATCTTTCGGAACTGAAGCCCGATGCCAAGACTGTGCTTTCCTTCCGGAATTCCTGTGCCTTCGTACACGTCAAAGAGCCAGTAGTCCTCCAGCAGGTCAGTTGGCGCGGTGGTGATCGCCGACTTAATGTCGTCGAACGGAACCGACTTGTCGATGAGGATCGCAATATCCCGGCTGACGGCAGGGTTGCGGCTGATCGGGTTCAGCTGCGGATTCTCCTGCGCGTTATGGAACGCCATATCTAGCCAAACTTCGGCCAGGAAAGTGGCCTCTGGCAAATCGGCGGCCTCGGCCACGAGCGGGTGGATTTGTCCAATAACGCCAATCCATTCTCCGGCTTGATCCAGCATCCAAGCCTTCCGTCCTGGATGGAATCGGGCGTCTGGGCGGAACTCTTTGGTCGAAAACTGCGGGGTAACGCCAATCCCGGTTAGGACCGCTTCCAACTCCGCTTTGAGCGAATAGAAGTCGGCGACTGGTGGCTGGTCGCTTGCTCGGTTGGCCGGGCTAAGTTTGCCGGTCGAAAGAATGGCTAGATGCGGAAACTCCTTCGTGTTTCCGACCTGCCCTTCGAAGATTTGTCCGACCTCGAAAAGGTGAACGTCCTTGCCGCCGTTACGCAATGCCGCCTCGGTAAGTCCTGGTAGGAGCGAGTTTCGCAACAAGGCCAGTTCTGGCGATCCCGGGTTTCGGGGTCCGATTCGGTCGGTCGGGGCATCAAGCGGATGCTCTGATCGCAACGTGTGGCTCACAACCTGCACGTAGCCGAGGCGAATCATGCCTTCGATGACCGCATCTGACAAACGGTACTTGCCGTGGATTCCACCCATGGTCGTGTGTCCGACCGGAAGCTCTTCGGGAATTCGCTCGTAGCCATGAACCCTTCCGAGTTCTTCCACGACGTCCTCTGCCCGCACGACATCTGGGCGCCAGCTTGGGACTTTCACCTTCAGCGGCTCGGTGGCAAGGATTTCGAACCCGAGCGCGGATAGATAGCGGCTCGCTTCTTCTAGGGTGATTTTCATCCCAAGAAGTCGCGAAGCACGCGCGAGTTCCAGTTCGACGACGACCTCGACTGGCTCACTTCGGACGACATCGGTGATTTCGGAAATGGAAACGTCCGGCAGAACGGTCGTCAGCAATTGTAGGAATCGGCGAATCGCGACATCGGTGATCTTGGGATCAACGCTGCGCTCGAATCGGTAGCTGGCTTCCGTGTTGAGGCCGAGCTGCTTTCGGGTTTTGCGGACCGAGGTGTTCAGGAAGTGCGCCGATTCCAAAAGAATGGCCGTTGTCGCATCGTCTACTTCCGTATCAAAGCCGCCCATCACGCCGGCTACGCCGACGGGACGAGACGCATCACAGATCATCAGCTGTCCAGCGCTCAGCTTCCGATCAACGCCGTCAAGAGTTTTGATCGTCTCGCCGTCTTGCGCTTCGCGGACAACGATTTCTTTTCCGAGCTTTCCGAGATCGTAGGCATGGAGCGGCTGGCCGATCTCTAGCATCACGTAGTTGGTTAAGTCGACCAGCAAGCTGATGGACCTCATGCCGATTCGCTCAAGGCGGTACTTGATCCAGTCCGGCGTTGGCGCCAAGGAAACTCCAGAAACGGTGACGCAGGCGAAGCGATTACAAGCTGGTGAGTCAATACTGACGGTCGCTTCGGCAGGGCGGGATGGCGCAAAGTCGACAAATCCAGATTTCGCCGCGAGATAGAGATCGGTCGGCTGGCTACCGGCGTCTTTCGCAAGCACTTCGCGAGCGAGGCCGAGAATGCTAAGCCCGTCGCCGCGGTTCGACATCACTTTGACGTCGAGGATCGGATCTTCTGAAGTCTCCTCTTCGATCCCCTCAAGCTCAAAGCCGGCCATGGTGAGTAGGTCGCCCAAGGCTTCGGCATCAAGGGAAGTCGCGACGTAGTCGCGCATCGTTGAGTAGGTGAACTTCATGCGTTAGAGAGTTTACTAGCGGCCCCCGATTTGGGGCCGCTAGTGCGAGGCAACGTGCCTCAGCTTGGAATGAGTTTGAGGAACGAGGTGCGCTCGGACTCTGGCACCTGAATGCCCTCTTCGTACTTAGCGATCTTCTGCCAAAGCATGTTTGCCTTCTTCGTCGCCTTCTCGTAGTCGAAACCTTCGAAAACGGCACCGGGTCGCATTTCGCCGTCAACTTCTGGGACGCGTCGCGATGCTCGAATTCCGGCCTCAACCGCCTTCAGATCATCGATGCCAAGTGCTTCGAGGGCGACCTTCGCCACGTCTCGAGAGTACTGTCGCATTCCGAAGATGGCGGACTTGTGCAGGATCGACGCGAACTCGTCGTAGTCTGGAATGATGTGTCGCGCTGGCATCGCGAAGTGGCGAAGCACTTCGACGCAGACTTCCGTCGCCCGTTCGGGGAAGAAGTACATCAAAAGCCAGCAGCCCTCTAGGAAGAAAGCGTAGTGCGCGCTTTCGTCCATCGCGATAAAGCGACAAGCATCCACGAAAACGGGGTCGAAATCCGTGGTTAACGTGCTTGCATTCCAGTTACCTTTTGCAACCAATCCAAGGTTGAGGTAGTTGATCTGGGTGGCTCGCTCCTGGAAGACGGTATAGAAGAACATGTGGATGGGATCTTCCCAAGGAAGGTGCCATTGTTGTCCTCTTAAGTTGTAGCTGTACTCCTCGATCTCGTCCGTTGTCATCGCTTTCGTGAAGATCAACGAGTTTCGCCAGAGGTCGCTATGTCGCTCTTCCTCGGCGCCCCATCGGAGGTGGAACTGAACCCGCCCGTAGCTTTGGCGGAACATCTTCAACCCTTCCGAAACGTAGTCTGGAATGTACTGCTCGACGGCATAGAATCCACGAAGAATCGTGTTGAATTCCTCCGAGTGGTCCGTTCGAACCTTCGACCATTCGATCGATGTGTCCGGGTTCCAGTTTCGGGCTCGCTGAGATTTCTCGGAGTACCACCGATAGAGTCCGTAGAGGCAGCGCTCCATACAGAGCCATCGCTCTTGAATGGAATACATTCCGACCGGGCCAGACGGGAGGTTATCTTCGTACCACTGGACCAGGGAGCGAGGAACGATTTCGTCCTTGTAACAATTAACTTGCGTCATTTCAATAAGTCCTGGTGTGACCACTCTCGAAGATGCATTGCATCATCATCACTCGGATGTGTCATCAACTCTGCCTTCATCCCGGTGCACCCTCGGCCAAAGGTGAATGCAGCTACTGAACGTGTTTTACGTGCTGTACTACTCATTCTAGCGGTTTTCGTCTTCCCTTTTCCGAGCCTAGGCGGCGATTCCTTGGAATTGACTCAAGAACCTCAAATCGTTCTCAAGAAACAGCCGGAGGTCGTCCACGCCGTACGCCATCATCGGAATTCGCTCGACCCCTAGGCCGAATGCGAACCCGGAATACTTCTGAGGGTCGATTCCATTGGCCTCGAGGATGTTCGGGTGAATTAGACCAGCACCACCAAGCTCGACCCAACGACCGTTGAAGAGCTTCGGTGACGAGATGGCGTAGTCCACGCCTGGCTCCACGAACGGGAAGAAGTCAGGGCGGAATCTAACCTTAACCTCGGGTCCAAACATCGCTCGTGCGAAGGTGCCCAAAGTCCCTTTCAGGTGCGCCATCGAAACGTTCTCGTCGATCATGAAGCAGTCGACTTGGTGGAACGTGTGGTTGTGCGTTCGGTCGACCGCTTCGTTTCGGAAGGTTCTTCCGACGGTGAAAACTCGGAGTGGCGGTTTCTCGTTGGCAAAAATTCGCCCCTGAAGCGCCGTGCACTGGGTTCGTAAAACCAGATCTTCCGCGACGTAGAACGTGTCCTGATCGTCCATCGCCGGGTGGTCCGGCGGATAGTTCAGCGCGTCGAAGTTGTACTTGAAGTCTTCAAGCTCGGGCCCCTCTTCATAGCGAAATCCAAGCCCTCCGAGCACGCGCTTGATCTTAAGCGTGGTGAGGTGCAGGATGTGGGCATAGCCAACGCGGGTCTGTCGTCCCGGCATCGTGACGTCGATCTTCTCCGCTTCGAATCGCGCCGCCAACTCGACGTCACGTAACGCAATGAATCGGTCGTCGATCGCTTGCTGAACCGTCGCTTTTGCCGTGTTCACGGCCGCACCGAAGGCTGGTTTTTCTTCCGCGGACAAGGAGCCCATTTGGCGCATGAGCGAAGTGATCAGCCCATTTTTGCCGAGATATTTGATCTCAATCTGCTTGAGATCGGCCGTAGATGCCGCGGCGGTGATTTCCTGCTCTGCCGCCAGTACCAGCGAACCTACGTTTTCCATCAGTCGCTCATTTTGACACGATGGGCTTTCCGCAGATGTGGACGCTACACTATGTTGTGGTTACCGAGCGCATTAGCCTTCATGGCGATCTTTTGGATAAGAATCTTTTGAGCCGTGTCCTAGATCTCCTGAATGAGCACGGAGTCCAATTTGCCACGAAGAAATTCCTGGTCGGCGAGTGGAGTCAAATGCCATCGATCATCGAGATCGTGATCTCTGCCGACACGATGGATCGCCTCAACGAAACGCTCGAGGCACTGCGACCGCTGGGGGCCACCTTCTCGCTCGATAATGCCCAACTCGCCGAAGCGGAACAGGATGGCGTGCTACCGGAAGACTTCCACAGCACAACCAACTTCCCCACCCAGGTTCTGATTGATGGTCACCGGATCGATGTGGAACGGCTGGAGATGGACTGTGGCATCCGAGTTTGGCAAGATCAGGGCCGCTGGCGCGCCGAAACGTGCCCGATGCACCGGGTCATCAAAGGCGACCTACTCGTCGTGGGCTGGGACGGCGTGCGGGTGAGCCCCGAGACCGAAGAATCCGATGAACAAGAAGCATTTCGCTTCATGAGCAACGAAATCAGCTCCGAACGACCGAAGTCTCGCATGATTGCTCAGGCTGCCGCCCATATTCGCGAAGCGCGGGCGAAAGGTGAAAAGGTGCTGCTCGTTGGCGGTCCGGCCATCATCCACTCGGGCTGCGGACCGGTCTTGGCCAGCCTGATTCGAGACGGCTGGATCAACCTACTGTTCGCAGGGAACGCTCTGGCGGCGCATGATATTGAGTCGGAGATGCTGGGCACATCGCTCGGTGTCGATCTCGGAACCGGACAAAGCAAAACCCACGGCCACACCCATCACCTGAGAGCGATCAACCGAGTTCGCCGCGCCGGAAGCATCCGCGCCGCCGTTGAGACGGGCCTGATCACGGCGGGGGCAATGCATGCATGCATCCAAACCGGCACGCCGTTCGTTCTCTGCGGGTCCATTCGGGATGATGGTCCACTGCCCGATGTCATTACGGACAACGTGCTGGCGGTGGACACGATGCGGGAGCAAGTCGGCAATGTCGGCGTCTGCTTAATGGTCGCAACGACGTTGCACAGCGTTGCCACGGGCAACATTCTCCCGGCGAAGGTCAGAACTTACTGCGTTGACTCGGACGCCGACACCGTGATCAAACTCACCGACCGCGGCACGCATCAAGCGGTTGGAATCGTGACCGACTGTGAGTTCTTCATGAAAGAACTCGCCGCCCAACTCGGCACTCCGTAGTCCCCAATAGACCTCTGGTCCTAAAAACTGAAATCTTGGTAGACAGTGTCTACCAAGACGTGGTACGGTGTCGGTGGCTCATGAAATTGGATCATCCAACCATCCGCAACGTGAAGGCTCAGCCTTCGCAACCAGAACCGGCGCCGATCAGCTTGAAGGAACTTCGCCAGCTGTGCCTCGATTGCGGTGCCGATGATACGGGAGTCGTTTTGCTTGACCGGCCCGAGCTCGACACGGAACGTTCATATGTCCTCCAGGCGCTGCCATCGACCCAGGCTGTGATCTCGATCGTCATTCGAATGTCTCCCGAAGCCGTGCGCTCCACGAAGAGAAGTCTCGCAAACCAAGAATTTCATTCGGCCACTCAAGAAGTGAATCACGTTGCTCGGAACATCTCGAAAGCGCTTCGGGAGCGAGGAATAAGGTCCTTACCGACCGCCGCCGGATTTCCGATGGAAATGACGGAGTTGCCAGGACGGAGTTGGATCGTCGCGCACAAAGTGGTTGCCGAAGCTGCCGGCATGGGCAAAATGGGGATCCACCGAAACGTGATCCACCCGATCTTTGGCAACTTCATCTTGCTGGACAGCATTCTGATCGACACCGCGCCGACGGAAGACAGCCAACCCATCGATTACAACCCTTGCCTTGAGTGCAAGCTATGCGTCGCGGCTTGCCCGGTAGGCGCGATCGCCCCGGATGGGCACTTTGATTCGGTTGCCTGCCTTAACCACAACTATCGCGAGTTCTTTGGCGGGTTTATTGACTGGGTGGATACGGTGGCCGATAGCAAGAACCGGCGGGAATACCAAAGCAAGTTCGAAGACACCGAAACGGCATCCCTCTGGCAAAGCTTGTCGTTCGGCGCGAACTACAAATCTGCTTACTGCGTAGCCGCCTGCCCGGCCGGTGAGGACGTGATCGGCCCGTTTCTCCGCAACAAATCGAAGTTCATTAAGGAGGTCTTGAATCCGCTTCAGGAGAAAGAAGAACCCATTTACGTGGTGCCAGGAAGTGACGCAGATGCTTATGTCCAGAAGCGCTTCCCGCACAAACGCGTCCGGCATATCGGTAGCGGCCTCCGTCCCAGATCGCTGGCCAAACTTCTGGAAATCATGCCTCTTGGATTCCAGCGAGGAAAGGCTCGCGGCTTGAAGCTCCGGATTCATTTCACGTTTACGGGCACCGAACCAGCGCAAATGACCTTTACGATTGAGAACCAGAAGCTCGAGATCGAGCATGCCCACGCCGGAACGCCCGACCTTGCCGTTACAGCGGACTCGCGGGCTTGGGTGGACTTTGTCGCAAAACGCCGTTCACTACCGAATTTGCTATTGACACGAGCACTCCGGCTGCGCGGAAATCCCAAACACCTGATTGCCTTCGGTAAGTGCTTCCCGGGCTAATTCAAGATGAATAACCACCTCAAATCTCGATACGGCCCTTGGGCCATTGTCACCGGCGCATCCTCTGGCATCGGAGAGGCATTCGCCATTGAACTTGCCGCGAGCGGGATTAACGTCGTCTTAGTCGCGAGGAACGAAGCGGCACTGACGAACTTGGAGTCGATTTTGCGGAAGGCTCATTTGGTCCAAGTTCGCGTCATTGCCGCCGACCTGTCCGAGGGCCCTGGCGTGAATAAAGTCATTGAAGGCACCAAAGATCTCGAAGTCGGACTGCTCGTGGCCTCGGCCGGGTTCGGTTCATCGGGACCGTTTCTTGCTGCGGATATTGCGGATCACCAGAACATGTTGAGCGTGAACTGCGACGCTCTGATGACGCTGACACACGCCATCGGGGCTCGACTTAATGCACAGCGCCGAGGCGGAGTCATTCTGTTATCGAGCCTGCTCGCTTGGCAGGGGGTACCAAACTCGGCGGTTTATGCTGCGAGCAAGGCATTCGTTCAGTCGTTGGCCGAAGGGTTGTCGCTGGAATGGAAATCGAACGGTGTTGATGTCCTGAGTTGCGCTCCTGGTCCGGTTCTGACCGCGTTCGAGAAGCGAGCCAACATGACGATCAAGGCTGGCGCAACCGCCGAGCAGGTCGCCAAGGCGTCGCTTCGGGCGCTTGGCCGGCGGTCCGTGGTGATTCCTGGAGTGCTTTCGAAGGTGCTCAGCTACTCGCTCTTCACTTGCCCGCGACCGTGGCGCGTGCACATCATGAAGCAGGTGATGGCGGGACTCTCAAATTACGGAAAGTCGTAGACTTGACGTCACCGATGGCGGAACTCCCAAACCCAACCCGGGCAGATCGAACAGGCCTCGGCGTGCGCGAAGCGTGCATCCTAGAAGCCCTGACCATCATCGCCACGGACGGTGTCGACAAGCTGAGCCTCCGCGAGGTGGCGCGTCGGCTCTCGATTTCGCACCAGGCGCCATACAAGCACTTTCCGAATCGCGAGGATCTTTTGGCCGAAGTCATCGGGCGAGCGTTCGATGACTTTGCCAGCTTCCTTCATGCCAGACCGGTGGCCGAACACCCGCAGCAGGACCTCGGCGAGATCGGTCAGCGGTACCTCACCTACGCTCGCGTGAAACCGTTGCAGTACCGGCTGATGTTCGAAACTCCGTTTCCGAACCTTCATCGCCATGCTGGACTGGAACAGAAAGCGACAGCCGCGTTTGGCTTGTTGCACGACGCGATTCGTCGCATGCGTGGCAACGAAAATCCCGAACTGAACCGAGAACTCGCACTTTTTGCGTGGTCAACCGTCCATGGGCTTGCGTCTATCACGACCAACGGGGCACTTCCTGCCGTTGGCATTTCTGCCCCCGAAGCCCAAGCGAGGGCGGTCGGCCAAGTCCTCATGATGATTTGCAGCGGCATCGTTGACCATTCTCCGTTCACAATATCGAAGCCCAATGAGCCAACCAAATCCTGAAAGCTGGCAGCGCATGGTCTTAAAATCCATGCCGAAACCGCTTTGGCTCACCCAAGAGGGCCCGCACCGGGACGTCTGCCTAAGCACGCGCGTTCGGATTATGCGAAACCTCGTCGGTCACCGATTCCCGACTTTTGCCGAGCCAGAAGAGCTCAACGGCATCATGGCGGATGTGCTTTCTGCCACCGAATCGGAGAAGTTTGAGTCCACAAAGAACCTCACGAATGCAGAGCGCGACTATTTGGTGGCTTCCCGGCTGGTGAGCCCAGAGTTTCCCTGGACCTTGCCGGGCCGAGCGCTTCTCACAAACACCGAACGCAGTCTTTGCGTGATGGTGAACGAAGAGGACCACGTTCGCGCGCAGGCGATTCTTGGCGGCTGGAATCTCGATGCCGCTAGCCCGCTGGTCTCCGGCCTCATCAAGCGGATGAGTGCCAAGTTGGATTTCTGCACTCACCCGAAACATGGGTACCTCGCGGCTTCGCCGCCAAACTGCGGATCCGGCCGCCGGACCAGCATTTTCTTCCATCTCATCGGCCTCGCCCACTCCAAACGTCTACCATCCGTCCTTCAAGCGCTAGCGACCAAGAACATTGTTGTACGCGGACTTTTTGGCGAATCGAGCCGAGCCATCGGCGCCTTCCTCCAAGTCAGCGTTTTGCGAGAAGAAGACGCCGAGTTTCGCGGTGCTTGCGAGTATCTCGTGCAGCAAGAGCGGATTGCCCGAGAGGACCGGCTGAGCGGACAATTGCGAACGCGAGCCGATCAGGCGCGAGATTTTGCGCTGGCAAACCGGACTTTGTCGCTTGCCGACTCAGTTCGGATCCTGGGTTGGATTCGCTGGGCCGCGGCCGAAAAACTTTCCACCTTCCCTGCGACCGTGCTTTCGGTCGATCACGTGTTGGCCTCTCTCGAACTTCGGCCAACTTTGGGTGAGGACGCGGCTGGGACCACCCGCGCCGACCTTATCCACCAATTGTGCGAAAGCTAAAGGAAAACCCGTTAGCAACCCTTGAACCTGGAAAACTCCGTGGAAAAGCTGCGTCAAACATTCGGAAAATTTGTGCTTGACACACAACCGCTTGTGGTTGGATAATGTCTGTAACCCAATATGTTGGGTTGGAGTCTAAAGAAAGTGCGTTGTCCGTTCTGTGGTTATGTCGATCAGCGAGTGCTGGATTCCCGTCCATCGCTCGAAGGCGACTCCGTTCGACGTCGCCGTGAGTGCACGGGATGCGGACGAAGATTCACGACGTTCGAAAAAGCCGAAAGGCCGCGACTATTTGTCGTGAAGCGCGATCGATCGCGAGAAGAGTTCGACCGAGACAAGGTGATGAATTCACTTCTCCTCGCTTGCCGCAAGCGCCGAATTCCGATTGAGGACCTCCGCGCTGCCGTACAACGCATCGAACGGGACCTATTTATCGAAGCCGATGAAGAAGTGCCCACCCAAGCCATCGGAGAGCGCGTCCTCCGAGAGCTTCGCCGCATCGATCAAGTCGCTTACGTTCGCTTTGCGAGCGTTTATCGCGACTTCGAAACTCTCGATGATTTCATCGGCATCGTCAACGATGTCAGCGGCCGCGCAACTATCGCCGTTTCGTAATCATACTAGAAAATAGATAGACAAAAGTCCACATATCAAGGAGAATGTAGCAGGAAGCCATGCAAGTCAGCCGTTATTTCACTGTCGCCAATCAAAGTCCGTACGCCGGGATTGAGTTTGAAGCTCGAAAATCCGAAATCAGGAACACCGACGGGTCTAAGGTGTTCTCGATGGAGAACGTCATGGTTCCATCCGGTTGGAGCCAAGTTGCCACCGACATCCTGGC
>Ga0164295_10001127_pt1 | contig 22140 bp, 17 predicted proteins | sample GEODES006metaG_FD_111798 | JGI IMG/M metagenome (GOLD analysis project Ga0164295, IMG submission 111798) | Oligotrophic lake water microbial communities from Sparkling Lake, Wisconsin, USA - GEODES006 metaG | ecosystem: Environmental > Aquatic > Freshwater > Lake | place: USA: Sparkling Lake... | reverse complement strand
TACCAGACCTCCAACCTGCGCTACTCGCAGCTCGCGCCGCTCACGCTCTTCGACGAGAAGAACACCGGCAACAACCTGCCCGCGCAGATCGAGCTCTACGCGACGCCCGGCGACGCCTACAAGTTCCTGTTCATGGCCAAGGGCGGGGGCTCGGCGAACAAGAGCTACCTGTATCAGGAGACGAAGGCGCTCCTGAACCCCAAGAGCCTCGTCGAGTTCCTCGACCGCAACCTGCGCACGCTCGGCACGTCTGCGTGCCCGCCGTACCACCTGGCGGTCGTGATCGGGGGCACGTCCGCCGAGCAGTGCCTCAAGGTCGCCAAGCTCGCCTCGGCGCGCTATCTCGACACCCTGCCGACCGAGGGGAACGCGCTCGGGCGCGGCTTTCGCGACTTGGAGTGGGAGAGCAAGATCCACACGCTCACGAGGACGCTCGGCATCGGCGCGCAGTTCGGCGGCAAGTACTTCTGCCACGACGTGCGCGTGATTCGGCTGCCTCGGCATGGCGCGTCGTGCCCCGTCGGCATCGCGGTGTCGTGCTCTGCTGATCGTCAGGCGGTTGGCAAGATCACGGCGTCGGGCATTTACCTTGAGCAGCTCGAGACGGACCCCGCGAAGTACTTGCCGGAGCCGACGGCGGACGAGCTCGGCGGGGACGTGGTGCGCGTGGACCTGAACCGCCCGATGAGCGAGATCCGCGCCGAGCTCTCCAAGTACCCGGTCCGCACGCGCCTGTCGCTCACGGGCTCGCTGGTGGTCGCGCGCGACATCGCCCACGCGAAGCTCAAGGAGTGCGTGGACGCGGGGCAGGGGCTGCCGCAGTATTTCAAGGACCACCCCGTCTACTACGCCGGACCCGCCAAGACGCCGGAGGGCTTCGCGAGCGGCTCGTTCGGGCCGACCACGGCGGGCCGCATGGACGCCTACGTGGACCTGCTTCAGGCGCACGGCGGCAGCATGGTCATGCTCGCCAAGGGCAACCGCTCAGCGGGCGTCACGGCGGCGTGCAAGAAGCACGGCGGCTTCTATCTGGGCAGCATCGGCGGCCCCGCCGCACGCCTGGCGCAGGACTGCATCAAGAAGGTCGAGGTCGTCGAATACGCCGAGCTCGGCATGGAGGCGATCTGGAAGATCGACGTCGTCGACTTCCCGGCGTTCATCGTCGTCGACGACAAGGGCAACGACTTCTTCGCCGAGCTGATGAAGCCGGCGCCCAAGGACAGCCTGCCCCTCTTGGCCTGATGTGCCCTTGATTGGCTGGTGCATTCTGCACCACTTAGGCTACAGTGCGTCCATGCGCATCTTGGTGACATGGGTCGATTCGGGTTGGGGAGCGGCCGCTGCGCCGCGGTCCGACGGGGCGCTTGAGCGCCTGCTCACACAGCGGGCGACGCGGTGGGACGCCCTCTATGTGCTCGCGCCGCGCGCGCTCAGGGCCGCAGCGAGCGCAGCGCTGGCGCAGGCGAGCGAACGCGCGGACGCGGCCAACCTGTGGCCCGCCGAGGTGCCGCTCGACGCAGACGCCGCCGCGCTCGAGGCGGCGTGTTCGCGGGTGGTCAGGGCGCTGCCCGAAGACGCCCGCGTCGAGGTCGTCGCTCAGGCGGGACCGCGCGGGGCGAGGGCGGCGTGGCAGTCGGTGGCGAGGGGCGCCGCGCGCGTGACCTTGCTCGAGGACGCCGCAGCGCGGCCGGCCCCCGCGCCGAAGCCTGGGCCCCGGAAGCCCCTTTCGGCGGAGGCTTTTGAGCCGCTCGCGACGCGGGTCGCGCGGGTCGAGCGCGCCGCCATCGCCGAGGCGCTCGCGCTCACCGGCGCCCTGATCGCGCCCGCGGCGGCCTTGCTGGGCGTCGACCGGAATACAATTAAGCGCAAGATGGCGGAGCACGGCTTTGGTCGGCCGAGCGCGCGCGAGGCGCGGTCATGAGCCGCCCGAGCCGGCGGGCTGTGCTGCGGGCAACAGTGGGCGCGCTCGCGGCCCTCGCGGGGTGCGGCGAGGCCGAGCGCGCCGACCCGCTCGCGGACGCCGCGGCGCCCGATGTCGGGATCGACGCCTCGTCCCCCGACGCTGCGCCGCCCGACGCGGGGCCCGTGGGCCTCGAGGCGCTCCCGCTTGACGAGGCGCGCTTCCCGCTCGGCGTGCAGGCAGGCAGCGCGACGCCCACCGGCGCCTTGCTGTGGACGTTCGCCGCCGAGGCGGGCGCGTACAGCGTGCACGTTTGGCCCGAGTCTGCGCCCGACCAAGCCAGTTCGCTCCCTGTCGAGGTCCCCGCCGAGGTCGAGGGCTACGTGCGCGTGACCGCGGACGCGCTGACGCCCGATACGGTCTACCGCTACGCCTTCGTTTCCGGGGAGGGCGCAGCCCGCACGCGCTCCGGCATCGGCCGCTTCGTGACGGCGCTCGCGCCCGGCGCGCGGCGCGTCGTTCGGATCGGCGCGACGGCCTGCACGAACTTCAGCCGAGCGCCGTACCGCACGCTGGAGTTGATGGCGGCGGAGCGCCTCGACTTCTTCTGCCACCTGGGTGACATGAGCTACAACGACGGCGCCGAGACGCTGGAGGCGTTCCGCGCCAAGTGGGCGCGGACGCTCGGCGACCCCGGCTACCGCGCGCTCCTGGCGTCCACGGGGACCTACATCACCTGGGACGACCACGAGATCATCGACGGCAGCCGCTTCGGCGCTGCGGCGCCTGAGCTCGTCGCGGCGGGCAAGCGGGCGTTCTTCGAGGCGCTGGCGGTCCCGCACCGCGAGGGGGACCGCTTCTGGGCGAGCTACCGCTGGGGCGACACCGTCGAGGTCTTCGTGCTCGACAGCCGCACCGAGCGGCGCCCGGAGACGCGCGAGACGCCCGAGGCGGAGTACTTGTCCGCCGCGCAGTTTGAGTGGCTGACGACCGCGCTGAAGGCGAGCCCCTGCCACTTCAAGGTGCTGCTGAACAGCGTGCCGATCACGGCGCTGCCGCCGCTGTGGATCTTTGAGAACGACCGCTGGGCGGGCTACGCCGCGCAGCGCCGCGCGCTCCTCGACTTCTTGTCTCGAGAGAACATCGAGAACGTGTTCTTTTTGTCGGGCGACTTTCACGTGGGCGCGGTGGCGCGGGTCGAGGCGCAGGGGCCGGACGCACGCCACTGGGAGGTCTGGGCTGGCCCGGGGGCGAGCAACGGCAACCCTCTCCAGCTCATCGTCGACAATGACCCGACGCAGCGCGCTCAGATTTACCCGCCCGCGCAGTTCCTGTACGGCAACGGTCGACACGCCGCGACCACGCTCGAGCTCGATCCGGACGCCAACACGGTCCGGGTGCGGTACGTGGGCCTCGATGCCGCGGGCGCGCCCGAGGTCCTCTTCGACCAAGCGCTGGTCTGGGGCGCCTAAGGCGACGCCTGATTTTTCCCGGTTCGTTTGCCCCGCGCGCGGGTGGCGCATAAACTAGCCACCCGAGTCGGACAGCGGGGGAGTGATGTCAGGGCACCAGAACGACTTCGGCGACGCTGCGGCGCTCAAGACCATCTACGCGGGCGCGCGCCCGACGGCGAAGCGCATCCGCAAGAGCAAGCTCGTGGTGCTCGAGGGGCCAGACCAGGGGTGCGAGCTTGAGCTGACGCGCGAGTCCGTGCTCGTCGGCCGGCACGCGGTGTGCGACCTGCCGCTGCAAGACAAGTCCGTCTCGAGCCGCCACTTCAGCATCTCGGCCGACGACCGCGGCTACTTGCTGCGCGACGAGGGCAGCACGAACGGCACGTTCTACGGCGATGTGCGTATCAAGGAGATCTACCTGCGGCCCGGCACCGTGTTCCGCGCGGGGAGCACGGTCCTCAAGTTCTCGCCCACGGACGAGTCGATCACCGTCGAGCTCTCGCAGCAGGGGCGCTTCGACTCGCTGCTCGGCGAGAGCGTCGCGATGCGCGAGGTCTTCGCGACGCTTGAGCGTGTTGCGCCGAGCGAGCTCACGGTCCTCATTCAGGGCGAGACGGGCACAGGCAAGGAGATGGTCGCGCGGGCCATTCACAACCACAGCCCGCGCCGCAACAAGCCGTACGTCGTGCTCGACTGCTCGTCGATCCCTAAAGACCTGATCGAGAGCACGATCTTCGGCCACGAGAAGGGCTCGTTCACGGGCGCGCTCGGGCAGCACCGGGGCGTGTTCGAGCAGGCAAACGGCGGCACGATCTTTCTCGACGAGATCGGTGAGCTCGACGCCAACCTGCAGCCGAAGTTGCTGCGTGTTCTCGAGAACCGCGAGGTCAAGCGCGTCGGCGGCGACCGGACCTTCAGCGTTGATGTGCGCGTCATCGCGGCGACCAATCGCGACCTGCGCAAGATGGTGGCCGAAGGCGCGTTCCGCGAGGACCTCTACTTCCGCATGGGCGTCGTGGCCTTTGAACTGCCCCCGCTGCGGCGACGACGAGACGACATCCCCTTGCTCGTGGCGCACTTTCTGGAGCGCTTCAACGAGGGACGGCGCGAGCTGGGCCGACCCGCGCTTGAGGTCAGCCCCGAGGCGATGTCGGGCCTCATGGAGCGCCCGTGGAATGGCAACATTCGCGAGCTCAAGAACGTCGTCGAGCGCGCCGCGAGCTTGGGCGACGGCCCAGTGCTCACGCGGCGCGACTTCCTGCTGGACGGCGGGCAGTCGGGGCTCGTCTCGCTCTCGTCAGCCTTCGCCCTGCCCGCCTTGAGCGCGCCCCAGACGCCCGCTGCCTCGGACTCAACCAGCGCAACCGCGCAGCCCGCGGCGCCCGCGATCGACCGAACTTCAACTGTGGTCTTTCCCGTCGACATCGGTGTGGCGTTTAAGGACGCCAAGCAGACACTCGGAGACGACTTCGAGGCGATCTACCTGCGCAAGCTTGTGGTCGCCCACAAGGGCAACATCTCGCAGTGCGCCAAGGCCGCGGGGCTGACGCGCTTTCACCTGCGTGAGCTGCTCAAGAAGCACGAGATCAAGGCCAAGGGCTGAGCCGAGAGGCTACTCCAGCAGGAGCGGCGGCTCGGCGCTTGTCGGGGCGTTCGGCGCAGGCGCCTCGGGCGGGGCGTTCGGCGCAGGCGCGGTCGAGACCACGCGGTACTCGCCCGCGAGCAGGCCCGCGAGCACGACGCGGCGGGGCGCGTCGTCCAAGAAGTACCCGACCGGCTGCGGGGCGGCCTTGCTCGCGCCCACCATCAGGCGTCCAGCGTTGATGGCCCACGCGCCGAGTCGCTTGCGCTTCTGGGGCGCGACGCCTGCGTCGAAGTCGGCGCGTTCGACGGCCCAAAGTGTGCCCGTCGGCTCGAAGTGCACGGCGCGTTCGTCGCTCACGACCCAGCGGTCCTCGAGGATGTGCTTGAGGCCCTTCTCGACGAACGCCGTGTGCCGCGCCTGCGCCTCGGCGACGCCGGTCACCGGCACCAGAGCGCCGTTCCACTTGAAGCCGACCTCGGCGATCTGCGCGGGCAGCTCGGCCGACTCCACGCCGCGCACAACCAGGGAGATGCGGTCGACGCGCAGCGGGGCGGGCAGAAAGTCCGACAGGCCGCGCGCCACCCGCGCCTGACCGAAGGCCTCGTCCTCGATCAGCTTCGGGTTCCACTTGAGCGGCGGCGCGAGAGTGACCTCGCGCGCAGGCCGACCGTCCGCGGGCTCGAGCACGCGCGTGATCACAGGGGTCGTGGTCGACAGTGACGTATCGTAGAGGGCGACCTCGAGGTGCGTTACACGGCCGCGCAGAGCCTCGGACGTCACCGCGCCCTTGCCCTTGACGGCACGGGGGGCGGGCGGCGCGAAGACGACGCGCAGGCCATCGGTGATCAGCGCGCGGGTGAGGGTGACCTCGATCGAGTAGCCGGACGTTTGCTCGGCGGCAGGGCAGAGCGACCACGCGGTCGCGTCGTCCCCATCGAACGCCGCCGTCGGCGCGTCGCGCAGGGGGTCGAGGCGCTGGTCCGCGGACAGGCAGTGGCGTGGGTAGGTCGCCGTCACCGTCTGAACGCCGAGGGCGTTGACGGCGTTCGGCTCCGCGTGCGCAGCGGACATGAGCGCTGTGCTGGTGACTGCGGTGCGAGCAATCGAGGCGGCGAGTGCGACAAAACGTGCCATATGTGCGGGTGCCTACAGACCGCAGCGGGCTTTATCAAGCGCCACGTGTCGGGCATTTTCCCCCTGTGCATATAATGACCCCCGCCCTCGACGATGGAGCGAACCCTTCGTGAAGCGACTCTTCAGCGGTATTCAGCCTTCGGGCGAGCTGCACATCGGCAATTTTCTGGGCGCCATTCGCAACTGGGTGGCGCTGCAAGACGAGTTCGAGTGCATCTACTCAGTCGTCGATTACCATGCGATTACGCAGCCTTACGAGCGTGAGCAGATGCGGGCGCGCGTGCTCGACGCCGCAAAGTGGATCCTCGCGTGCGGCGTCGACCCGGAGCGGGCGACGCTCTTCGTACAGTCCGATGTGCCGGAGCACACCGAGCTCGCGTGGATCCTCGGCAGCGTGACGCCCATGGGCGACCTGCAGCGCATGACCCAGTTCAAGGAGAAGTCGGAGCAGCACGAGTCTGTGAACTCGGGCCTCTTCACCTATCCTGTGCTGCAGGCGGCGGACATCGTGCTCTACAAGGCCGAGGTCGTGCCCGTCGGTGAGGACCAAGTGCAGCACCTCGAGCTCGCGCGCGAGATCGTGCGGCACTTCAACCACCGGCACGGGCACGTCTTTCCTGAGCCGCAGGCGCGTATCGGCAAGGCCCGCCGCATCCTCGGGCTCGACGGCCAACACAAGATGTCGAAGTCGCGCGGCAACACCATCGCGCTGTCCGAAGACACCGCAAGCGTCATGGGCAAGCTCGCGCCCGCCGTAACGGACGTGAACCGCAAGCGCCTCAAGGACCCCGGCGACCCGGAGCAGTGCAATGTCTTCGCGTTGCACGGTCATCTCTCGCCGCCCGAGGTCGTCGACGAGGTCGCGAACGCGTGCCGAACCGCGGCGCGGGGCTGCTTAGACTGCAAGAAGATCCTGCACGGCCACATGATGAGCACGCTGGCGCCGATTCAGGCCCGCGCGGCCGAGCTTGATGCCCAGCCTGGGCGGGTGCGCGAGGTCCTCGACGCGGGCGCGCAGCGCTGCCGCGCGATCGCGCGTGAGACGCTGCGCGAGGTGCGCGACCGCCTCGGGCTCGACTGGCGGGCGGCGCCATGAGGCAGGCACCGCAGATGACGAAACGCCCGACGCGATACGGTCGGTTGGGCGCGCTCCTGATGTGGGCCGCGCTCTCGACCTCTGCGTGCAAGATCGAGCAAGGCGCGCCCCCCGCGCCGCGCGTGACGGTCCCCGCGCAGCCGGCTGCGCCGGCCACATCGCCGCCCCCGCCCGCGACGCAGGCGCCTCGAGCGGTCGAGGCCGACGCGAAGCGCGTGCACCTGCCCGAGGAGATCGCGTGGCAGCCTTGGGAGAAGGCGCTCGCGCAGGCCAAAGCCGAGCGCAAGTCCCTGATGCTCGTCGTCTACGCCCACTGGTGCCCGCACTGCCGCGACATGTCGCCGGTGCTCGCGCGGCCGGACGTCGTCGCGCTGTCGAAGCGGCTGGTGATGGTCGGTCAGGACCTCGACGAGCGGCCGTCTTGGCTCACGGAGCGGTTCGATGGCCCCTACGGCAGCTATGTGCCGCGGGTCTTCTTTCTGACGCCGGACGGCCAGGTGCGCGAGGACCTGCAGAGCGGCAACCCGCGCTACCCGTACTTCTTTGCTCCGCAGGCGCCCGATACGCTGATCGGGGCGATGCAGAAGGCTGCGGGCGCCGGATAGTCGCTCAGGGTGGTGGTGGCGCTGGCGTCCAGCGCGCGAGCTCGCGGCGCACGTGGGCGAAGCGCGTCAGGGTCACGACCCCCTCGCGCGGCGGCGCGTCGTCCGCAAAGACCCGCCAGCGCATCACCGGGGGCTTGGCACCGAGCCATCGCTCGATGTTGCCCGCGTGCAGCGCCACCCAGAAGCGCTGGAACGACGTCTCCTGCCCGGGGAAGAGCGGGATGGGGTAGTAGCGAAAGAAGACAAGCTCGCCGGGGCGCTGGGTGAGCGTCGTGCCCGACTGCTCGAGAGTGCGCGCGCGGGCCTCGGAGTTCACGACCACGCGCGGGAGCGTGACCTCGACGCCCACGTGGTGCGCTAAGTTCCGGCCCAGGTTTCCGAGCAGCGTGTGAAAGCACACCATCGTCTTTGGACCGCGCGGGTCGTCCGTGAGCCGCTCCGGCTCGCCCCAGGGGTCAATGCGAACGAGCGTGGCCTTGGGGTGTCGCGTGCGCTGAAGGATGTCCTGCAGGTGGACATGGCCCATCGGCCGCGACTTGCCCGCGATCCGCAGGTAGTAGCGGTGGTCGAGCGCCTGATGCGGTGCGTCTTCGCTCGGGTCGATCTCGAGCACGTAGACGGCGTGCCCGCTGCGGATGCGCGTCGGTCCCGACCCGGCGCCGCGCACTTCGTACACGTTGAACGCGCGCAAGGGTGGGTCGACGCTGGTGGTCAGGACGTCCTCGAGCCACGCGCGCGTGCCGCCGCCCTTTAGGCCGACAGGTACGCCGCCGTCGATGCGGCCCGCGTCGTCGATGCCGATAAAGATGCGGCCCCCCGCGCCATTCGCGAACGCGGACGCCTGCCGAGAGAGCGCCGCCTGAAAGCCGGACACGATCTGGTCGCCGTCGGCCAGGAAGAGGCTGCCCTTGAACTCCTGAAAGTCGTGCTCAGACGGCTCTAGACCCGTCAGCATCGCCTCGGTCCAGCGCGCCGCCTCGGGGAGCGCCGCCGTGGGTGCCACCGGTCGTTGCTGTGATCGTGTCCGCCCCACGGTCCCGAGGATAGCGTCCGCGCGGAGAATCGGGTACTGCGCCGACCATCAACCTGCGGAGGTGCAAGATGGGCTGGGGTCACGACGGCAAGACCGTCTACTACTGCGTGGATCTTGAGGCGAGCGGCCCCGTGCCGGGCCTGTTCAACATGGTCTCTATCGGGGGCGTCGAGGTGCGCTGGGATGGCACGCGGCACGTCCGCGGGCGGGGCTTCTACTTTGAGCTCGTGCCCGACTTTCCCGGCTTCGAAGAGGGCGCGATGAAGATTCACGGCCTGTCCGAGGCGCACCTGCGCGCAAACGGCCGCCCCGGCCGCGACGTGATGCAGGCGATCTCGGCGTGGGTCAAAGAGGGCCTGAAGCCGGGTGAGAAGCCGCTCTTCGTGGGGCACAACGCGCCGTTCGACTGGATGTTCGTGGCCTACTACTTCGCGTGGGCGGGGCTCGAGAACCCCTTCGGCTACAACGCGCTCGACACGAAGGCGCTGGCGATGGGCAAGCACCGCTGCTTCTTCAAGGCCACGAACAAGGAGCGCCTGCTCGAGCTCTACCCTCGACTGCGCGCGCCCGAGAAACACATGGAGCACAACGCGCTGGCCGACGCCGAGTTTCAGGCCGACATCCTCTGCGCGCTGCTCGACGACTGAGCGGCGTCAGCGCCCGAGGAGCTGCGCGACCTCGGCTGCGGTGCCGACCAATACGCACCGCGCAGACGCTCGCGTGAGCGCGATATAGAGCGCGCGGGCGCTGCTCCGGGCGGACACGCGGTCGAGGTCCGTGAGCACGACGATGGGTCGCTCGAGGCCCTTGGCGCGCAGCACGGTGTCGCACAGCAGCCCCCCTTCGGTCGGCTCGTCGTCCGCGAGCTGCAGAGGGCGCGCGCCGAGGTGCGTCAGGCCGCTCTGTCGGCTCGCGACGCGCGACGCGAACGAGAGCACGGCGAGGTCGTGTGGGCGCACGTCTTCGTCCGAGAGCGCGCGCTCTACGCAGGCCTGCACGGCCGCGAGGCGCGCCGCGTCGTCGGCGTCGTCGGCGATGACCGACAGCTCAAGGCAGGCTTCGAGCGCCGTTTCCGTGACAGCGTCCGAGGCCGCAGGCTCGCCGCGCAGGCGCTGTGTCGCGAGGTCGAGCAGCGGGGCGGGGCACCGCAGGCCAGCGCGCAGCGTGAACACGCCGCCGGGCGCGAGCCGCTCAGGGATCGACACCCCCTGCGCGTGCGACATGGCGCGCTGGCCTTCGTCGCCGAAGAGCCACAGGGCCGTGGCCCCCTTGACTAAGGCGTCCACGAGCGGCCAGTCCTCTTCGCCCAGGTCTTGGTATTCATCGACGAACACGTAGTCGTAGTTCGCTTCGACCTCGCCCGACGCGACGCGCGCGGTCACTGCGCGCACCATCGCGTGCCAGTCGTCCGTAGGCCACGCGCTCACGTCTGCGTCTGCGCCGACGACGCCGCACTCGCGCGCGCGCTCCAGCGCCCAGTCGCGCAGCGGGAACGCCGCGCGGACGCCGGCGCGGTGGAGCTCGGCCGCGATGGCCTTGGTATAGGTCGCGACGAGGATGCGCTTGCCCTCCTGCTGGAGCCTGTGCGCGAGCGACATGAGCAGCACGGTCTTGCCGCTGCCGGGTGGCCCCTCGACGAGCAGGCGCCGGCTCCGGCTCAGGCAGCCGAGCACGGCCGCTTGGTCGGCGGTGAGCTGGCGCCACGCGACCTCGACACGGTCGGGCAGGCGCGCCATGCCCTGCATCGGCTGCCAGTCGGGGCCCCACAGGGCGTGCAGGGTGCCCAAGAACCCTTCGTTGGGCGGATAGGCCTTGCCGCTGAGCGCCTTCGACAGGCTCGCGTGCCCCGCCATCTCGAACCACTTCATGTCCTCTTGAAAGAGGATGGGCAGGCCACCGATGTCCACGTGGCTGGGATTCGACGTCTCCGGAAAGCAGACGGCGAGGCCGATCTCCGGCAGGTAGGTCACGCCCAAGGTGCGCCGCAGGTCGCTGATCAGGGTCTTGCGCGCGCGCTCGAGCTGCTCGCCCGGCTGCGGTTGGAGCAGGTGTCCGTTTTGGTACCACTTCTGCTCTCGCCGCGTGAGCTGGCCCGCCTTGACCTCGAGCAGCACGATGCCCTTGCCGGGGATCGCGATGACGAAGTCGATCTCCGCTTGGTTCAGGCCGCGCCCGGTGACGATGTGGTGCCAAACGGTCCAGCCCTGAGGCCGGTGCTTGCCGAAGGCCCGCCAGACGGCGGCCTCTCCTCGGTCGTCTGGCGCGCGCTCCGCGGGGTAGAGCCCCGCCTCGGGGTTCGGCAGCGCGACCTTGGGGTTGCGTCGCGGACGCTCGGGCGCGCTCATGGCGGCGTCACGCCTTAAGCCGCTTCAGCGCCTCGACGACCGCATCGCGCATCTGCCCGATGAGCGGCGCCGACTCCGGCAGCGCCCACGGCCGCAGCCCTGCGCCGACCTGCTCGGCATAGAGCGCGCCGACCGACTGACCCCGAATGCGCAGCGCGAGCAGCATGTAGCCGGTGGGCTTGAATCGGGTGGAGAACCACGCGGGCGTGTTGGCGAGCACGTCTGCCCCCGGCGCAACGTAACGGTCCTCGCCGAGCTCGAGCTGCTCAGAGAAGGCGTCACCCGCGACGCCAACGCCGAACCTAAAGCCGTCGAGCAGCGCCTGCCCGCCGTTGCCGATCGAGAGCCGGCCCGTGATCTCGCCGGTGCGGAAGTGCCGCAGGCAGAAGGCCGCGTTGTCGATACCGCCCTCGGTCTGGAGCGCCTGCAGCACGCGGTACACGATCATCTCGAGCCGGCGACCCTCGGCGGCCGCAGCGACGATCTGCGGGACCACCGCGACCAGCTTCTGCGCCGTGACACGCGGGGGCGAGGTGATCTGCTCGATCCGCTTGGCCAGGTTCTGCGCGACCTCGACGCCAACGCCCGCGCCCGTCGCGTGCTCGATGACGGCCGCCGCCGTGCGCTCCATCGCGCCCTTGATCTTGGCGCCGTCGAGCTTGATCTCGGCGGCGTGCGCTCGAATGACCGCGGACAGCCGCTCGTTGCGGTGTGGCGTATCCGGCGCCTGGAGCACGGCGGCCATCTCGCTGCCGAACGCGGAGTAAGCGCGCAGCTTCTTGACCGCAGGGTCGTCCGTATCCGCGTCGCTTGGGCCGAGCAGGCGTCGCAGCCGGTCCGGCAGGCTCAGCCGCTCCGCGATGAGCAGGTTGAGCGTTTCAAAGGTCGCGCCGAGCACCTCGCGGCAAGCCTCGTCCTCGGGCAGCACGACCGCTCGGGTACGCACACGCTCCGCGAGCTGCGGGTGCCGCACCTGCAGCAGGTGGCGCGACAAGTTGCGCATGAGCGCGCCGGTCGAGGCGTCCTCTTGGGACACCGCTGCGTCGCCACTCGAAAGCTCGCGCGCCATCACAGCGCTCGACAGCGCGCGGAACGCCGACTCGAGCGTGGCCGTGTCCTTCGCGCCATCGATGCCGCCGAGGAGCGGGAGCGACATCGCCACGCGGCGCACCTGCTCGAGCCCCATGATCATCACCGCGCGGCTCACGCGGGTGATCTCGGGGTGGCTGCCCCGGTAGAAGGACGAGTTGGCGATCCGCAGCAGCTTCTGCGCGAGGCCGATCTCGGTCATCAGCTTCTCGATCTCGCGGTCCGCAGCGGCGCCCGGGTCATTGCACAGGTCGTCGATCGCCTGCACGACCGTCGCAAACACCGGCAGGTCCGGCGCGCTGCACAGCGACGCGACGAGCGCGTCCACGCCCTTGAGCGGAGCGCTCTGCGTTGGCTGAGCCGCGCCCCGAGAGACCTCGGTGAGCCCGAGGATGCCGCCTGAGGGCTCGCCCGGCGCGAGGAGGGCATCGAGCTTATCGCGCACCACGCCACAGTTCGGGGGGCGCAGGTCCGGACGCGGCGCGAGCATCCACCGCAGCAGGTCTATGAGCGCCTCTGCGGTGCGCCGCTCAGCGCCGGGCGGCACGAAGTCCCTCGGTGCCTCGAAGAGCTTCTGCTGCACAAGCCGCTGCACGGTCGTGTGGTCAAACGGCTGCGCGCCCGCGAGCAGCTCGTAGAGCACCACGCCGAGGGAATAAATGTCGGCAGCAGGCGTGGGCGGGTCGCCCAGAATGACCTCGGGCGCCATCGCCATCGGCGTGCCGATCGCGGGGCCTGCCTGGCGCTCGACCACGCCGCCCGGGCCAGCCAAGCGAGCGATGCCGAAGTCCAAGATCTTGACACGCTCCTCGGTCTGACCGCGGTTGAGGAGCATCAAGTTCTCGGTCTTGATATCGCAGTGCACCACGTCGTTGCTGTGGGCGTGCGCCAGCGCGTCTGCCGCCTGCCGAACAAGCTGCGCCGCGCGCCGCCAGTCAAGCGCGCCGTCCATGAGCACATTCGGGATGGACTCGCCCTGAATGAGCTCCATCACCATGAACAGGCCGTCTTTGGCGGTGCCGAAGTCAAAGACCGTGACGATGTTCGGATGCGACAGGCGGCTCGCCGCGCGCGCCTCGACATAGAACCGCTCGCGATACTCCTGCCGCTTCGCGTATTCGTTGCGCAGGAGCTTCAGCGCGACGGCGCGGCCCATCGAGAGCTGCTGCGCGACGTAGACCTCGCCCATGCCACCCACGCCGAGGAGCCGCTCGATGCGGTAACGACCGTCGATGAGTGTCCCATCCCGGGTCTGCATCACGCTCGGCGGGGCGTCTGCGGCGGGGGGGATCGTGGGGGTGCGCGGAGCCTGCATCGGGACACACTAGGCAGCCTCGCGCGCGATCGTCAATCGGGGACACCGAACCGCGCATCGATGTAAGTCGCAGTGCGCCAGTGTCGCTTTCTTTGCGACATGCAGGTGCCTGTGTACAGTCATGCGAGAGGAGGCGCGATGAACCCCATGGTCGTCCGCAGGGTGCTGGGCCTCATATGGCCCGTGCTGGTGCCGATGGCGCTCGCGGTCATCGCGCTGCAGGCCGGCTGGGCGCGCGGCTTGCGGGGCGAGGGGCCGCTCGCGTGGTTGGTCCTCGGCGCGGCGCTGGTCTTTGCGTGGCGCTTCAACCGGGGCCGTATCGTGCTGGCCGCGGCGACGCTGGGCCTCGCCGCCTGGGTCACGTCGCATTTGGCGGGAGAGCCCGTCGCGCGCGCTGCCGCCCTGATGTGCGTGCCGCTCAACCTGGCGGTGTGGGCGCTGGTGCAGGAGCGTGGGCTGCTCACGCCGGTCGGGTGCGCGCGCTGGGGCCTGCTCGCGGTGCAGGCCATCGGGGTGTGGACGCTGCTCTCGCCTGACAACGCGATGGTCGCCCGGTGGCTGGTCGAGCCGGCCTTCGCCCTGCCATGGTGGCTTCACCCCGCGGTGGCGAAGCCGCCGGCTCTCGCGTGGGCCTTTGGCGGCGCAGTGCTCGTGTGGCGCGCCTGGCAGACGCGCGGGGCGGTCGAGATCGGGCTCCTCGGCGCGCTGGTCGCAGCGGGGCTCATGTTGCAAGCCCCGCCGGGCTCGGTGGAGCGCGGCGTGTACCTGACGGCCTGCGGTCTGGTGCTGGTGCTGGCGATGGTCGAGGCGTCGCACACCCTCGCGTACCGCGACGAGCTCACGACGCTGCCCGGACGACGCGCGCTGAACGAGACGCTCCAACAACTCGGCGGCACCTACACGCTCGCGATGCTCGACGTGGACCACTTCAAGAAGTTCAACGACAGCTACGGCCACGAGGCGGGTGACCAGTGCCTGCGCTACATCGCCGCGCACATGGCGCAGGTCGGCGGCGGTGGTCGCGCGTTTCGATACGGCGGTGAGGAGTTCACGCTGCTCTTTCCCGGGCTCGAGGTGGGCGAGGCGGCGGAGCACCTCGAGGCCTTGAGGGCGGAGATCGCAGGCGCCCAGTTCGCCGTGCGCGCTCAGGGGCGTCCCAAGAAGCGCCCCGAGAGGCCCGCGAAGCCCGGGCCCATCAAGCAGGTCAAGGTCACGGTGAGCATCGGGGCCTGCGAGCGCAACGCCGAGCTTGATGACCCCGCCGTCGTCATGGAGCGGGCCGATAAGCGCCTCTACATCTCGAAGCGCGCGGGGCGTGACCGCGTGACCCTCAAGGGCTGACGCGCTGTCAGCGCGCGCCGAGTCGGGTCGCCCAGAACAGCACGGCCGGATACGCGGCGAGCCACGCGAACACGAACCGGTTGAGGCCCAGCGCCCACGCGTTGACGACGTGAAAACAGAGCGCGGCGCCGAGCCACGCGACCACGGCGGCGCGCGAGGGTAACAAGAGCACCGCCGGTGCGGAGAGCTCGAAGGCGATCACGGCGACGGAGGCCGCGCGCGCCATCCCGGGGCGCGCGACGCACGCGCGGAGCGCAGCGGGCGCGGCGTAGCGGTCGCTGCCGACAAAGCCTGCGAGGGCGGTCCCATCCCGCCACGCGCTGGACCGCACCTTGACAGCGCCGGCGACCCCGTAGGAGAGCAGCGTCTGAAGGGCGATCCAGCCGAGCGCGCCGTCGACCCACGTCGGCGCGCCACTCGCGGCGTGCGACACCGCCAGGGCGAGCCCGACGTGAACCGTCATGTAGTCGCTGCCCCCGTTGAAGAGGCCGCGAAACCGCAGGCAGACGAGCACGGTCGTTACGCTGGCGAAGCAGGCGGGGAGCAGTCCACCCCAAGCGATGAGCGCGAGCGCAGCAGCGGCGCGCAGACCGAGCACGACCCCGAAACCCAAGGGGCCGAGCAGCGCGTCGAGTATCGCGCGGGCGGCTGCGGGCAGGGCTGCGAACTCGTCGCGCACCACGGCCCAGTCCCAAACGCCGTTGGGGCCGAGCGCGCGGCGCGTCCAGACGTGCTCGAGCGTCTGCACGACAAGAGACATTCCAAGCAGCGCCTCAGTCAGGCGCAGCGCTTCGAGCGTGTTCATGCGGCGTGGACTGCCGAGACGAGCGCGATGTCGACCGCTTCGCTCTCAGCTCCGGGCGCCTTGAGGACAACACGGAACTGGAAGAAGCGACCTGCAGGTTCTGAGGGCGCAGCGGACCGCTCCGCCCGCACGATGCGCTCCACGAGCCGATACGACACGAGCGCTGTGACCCGCTCGGGCGCTTCGTCGGGGACGTCGTCCAGGTCAGACAGCAGGTGCTCCACGAGGGCGTACTCCGCGAAGCGCAGGTTCCCCTCGGGGTTGAAGACGGTCGCAGTGAGTCGCCGCTGTGGCATCGCGAGCGCGGGTCGCCACGACCCGAGCGCCTCCTCGGTGGGGCCCTCGCGCCACTCGAGCACAGGCGCAGGCCCCAAGTCCTCGAAGAACCTCCAGCTCGGAAACAACGCGCGCAACCAGACGAGCGCGCGCCCTGGCACAGCCCTGCGCCCCGCAAGCGCGAGCGCTCCGCACGCCGCGAGCGCGAACGAGAGTACCAAGGGCTCCATCGGCGCTAGAGTGCCCGAACGCTCGACACGCGCGCAGTTTTTCCAGACACTCGCCGAGGGTGGTATGGTCCGCTCTCTGAGTGAGGCGCGCGCTTTGGGGGAATCGACACCGATCAGCCGTGGCCGCATCGGCCAGCTCGCCGCGGTGGACCTTGTGTGCCCCACTTGCCGCGAGTCTTCGCGCGGGATGCCGGGGCAGCGCTGCCTGCAAGATGGCGCGGCACTGTGCCTGCCGGCCAACATGCCCACGAAGCCCGACCCGATGCTCGGCACTGTGCTCGCGGGGCGCTACCCGATCATCGGCCTGTTGGGGCGCGGCGGCATGGGCTCGGTCTACTGCGCGGTGCAGGAGCCGCTCGGGCGCCGCGTGGCTGTCAAGGTCATCCGCACGGAGACCGTGTCCCCCGAGGACATCCCGATGCTCCGCAAGCGCTTCGCGCGCGAGGCGCATGCGACCGCGGCCCTGAACCACCCGACCATCGTGGGGCTCTTCGACTACGGCGAGGTCGACGAGGACGAGCTCCTGTTCATGGTCATGGAGCAGGTCGACGGCCTGAGCCTGCGCCAAGTCCTGAGGTCGAAGAAGCGCCTGCCTGTCGCGCTCGCAGTCGACTTGGCCGACCAGGTGCTCAGCGCGCTCCAGCATGCGCACGAGCAGGGCGTCGTGCACCGCGACCTGAAGCCGGCAAACATCATGGTCGTCGGCATCGACCGCCCCATGCCCCGCGCCAAGCTCTTGGACTTCGGCGTGGCCAAGGTCTTCGCTGACCTGCCGGGTCAGGACGCGACCGTGGGCACGACGGCGTCTGTCGGCACGCCGCGCTACATGGCCCCCGAGCAGATCGTGAACGAGGGCGTCGGGCCGGCGGCCGACATCTATGCCATGGGCATCGTGCTCTACATCTGCCTGACGGGGCAGCCGCCGTTCGATGGCCCCACGGACTTTCACATCTGCGAGCAGCACCGCTCCGCGCCCGTGCCGGCGATGGCCGCCGAGCTGGGCGTGCCCGCCGAGCTCGAGGCGGTCGTGCGCTGGGCACTCGAGAAGCGGCCCGAGAACCGACCCATCTCAGCGGCCGTCTTTGCCGAGGCGCTGCGCGAGGCGGCGCGCCCGGGCTCTGTGGACACATCGTCGGTGCGCCGCACGCTCGAGCGGCTCACTCTCCCGCCGACGCTTGAGATGTCGGCGGTTTTACTGCCCGAGGCCGAGCCCGCAGACGAGACCTCCGGCCACGGGGAGAGCCACGCCGCGCCTCAGGGTCAGCACGGCGCACCGCTGGGCGTCCAGTCCAAGGCCGCCCGGCTCGCCGTGCCATTGGCGGCAGCCGTTGTGATTGGCGCGGGCGTGCTGGCTTGGCGACTCGCCGACACCGGAGAGTCGACACCGGTCGCCAGGGGTCGGCCCGAGGTCGCCGCGCCTGCGCCCGCCTCGGCAGTGTCGACTGCACCTGCCTCGGCAGTGGCGAGCGCGGCCGCTTCGACAGCGCCGCCCACGCCGAACTCGACGGTGGCGAGCGCCGCAGTCTCCGGAGCGCCGAGCGTCTCGTCGCCGCCTGTGCGCGCTCTCCCGGCCCGATTCAGCGGGCCTCGGCCCGCCGTTGAGCCGCCCGCGACGGCGCGCAAACCCGCCGCCTCGAAGCCCGCCGCAGGCCCGGCTCAAGTGCAAGTGGAGCGCCTCGAGTGAAGACCCGGCTGACGCTGTTCCTCTCACTCAGCGCGCTCTGCGTCCCGCTCGCGACCGCGCAGGCTGCCGAACCCGGCATGGCAGGGACAGACGTCGAGCGCGCGCAGACGTACGTCGACTTGGGCACGCGCCTCTACAAGCAGAAGAAGTTCGCCGAGGCGCTCCAAGAGTTCGAGCGGGCCGAGACGATCGTCACTGTCGCGGAGACGCGTGCAGTGCTGCGCTACAACATCGCGCGCTGCCACGAAGAGCTCGGGCGGCCCGTCGCCGCGTGGTTCGCCTTCAAGCGCTACCTGGAGTTGCCCGACTCGCCCGAGGCGCAGTCTAAGGCGCTGGCGCGCATCTCGGCGCTCGAGGCCGCACATGTCGGGCGTCTGCGCATCCGCGTTGAGCCTGCAGGCGCGGCGTGCGTAGTCGCTCCGCTTCGGCCCGAGGTGGGCGTGCCGGAGCGGCTGCCGTGCCCTGCAGACACGCAGCCGTGGCCCCGCGGCGCGTGGCGCGTTCAGGGCTCGCTTGAGGCGCCGCCGCGTCGATCCGAGCGTCAGGTTGATGTCGCCGCGGGTGCCGAGGCGCGCCTCAACATCGCCCTGCCCGCTTGGCTGGTCGTCCGCGTCGACGCGCCCGGGACAGAGGTGCGCGTGAACGGCCAATCCATCGGCGCACCGACCCCCGACGGTACCGAGGTCATGGCGGGGCCGACACGCGTGGAGTTGGTCCGCGGGGAGCAGGTCCTGTGGCGTTCCGAACGTGCGCTCGCCGCGGGCGAGGTCGTGACGCTCGAGGTGCCCGCGGGCGTTGTCCCCAGCGCTCAACGAGCGGCGCCTGAGCGCGGCGCGCTGCCCTGGATTTTGGCGGGGGGCGCGGTCGCCGCCTTCGCCGGTGCCGGCGCGACCTATGCGCAGAGCTTGGCAGCGGCCGAGGACGGCGACGCAGCGGCGCGCGAGATGACGGCCGCGAAGACCCGCGAGGCCTTCGACGCTGCGCGCGCTCGCGTGCGCTCCGCGGACGACGACGCCGCCTTGAACTATTCGATCGCGCTGGGGTGTGCCGCCGCGGGCGCAGCGCTCGGCGGGGTGGCTGCATGGTTGTTTCTGACCGATCCTGCGCCCGCAGCAGGCTCGAACGAGGCTTCGCCGTGAAGACGACGCGCGCGCTCATTCTTGCGCTGGCCGCGGGCTGCTCTCCGCTCGGTGAGCGAACGCTCCCCGACTTCGTCGAACAAGTCGACGCAACCGGCGCGCCCGATGCGGCCGGCACCCCGGATGCGAGCGACCTGACCGATGCGGCCCGGCCGTCGGACGCCGTTGTGAGCGCAGACGCCCCGACGACCCGCGACGCGATCGCGGTGACCGAAGACGCCGAGAAGCCTGCGGTCGATGCCGACGTGGCCCCCGACGCCGCGCTCGCAGTCGACGGGACGACGGCTGTCCCGGAGGCGGGGCCGTCGGACGGTCCGCCCGCGCCGCCTCCGGCGGACGCGCAGCTCAACGACGTGTGCTTGAACTCCTGTCTGCCGTGCGGGGGGGACCTCGCGCTCGACCAAGACGGTGATGGTGTGCGCGCCTGTGAAGGCGACTGTGACGACCTCGACCCGAGTCGCTCGCTGGGCCGCCTTGAGCTGTGCAACGGGGTTGACGACGACTGCGACGGCGCGACGGATGAGCCCTATGTCGAGCTGGGGCAACCGTGCCGCGTCGGTCGGGGCGCCTGCGCGCGCGCCGCGACCTTCGTCTGCAACCCCGGTACGACCGAGATCGAGTGTGGCATCGCGCCCGGCGCGCCCGCCGACGAGGGCTGCAACGACGTCGACGACGACTGCGACGACCGGGTCGATGAGGGCGTGCGGAACGCATGCGGCGCGTGCGGACCCGAACCGCTTGAGGTCTGCGACGGGCAGGACAACGACTGCGACGGCGCCGTGGACGATGGCGTGCGGAACGCGTGCGGTGGCTGCGGCGCGGTGCCTATGGAGATGTGCAACGGGCAGGACGACAACTGCGATGGGCAGGTCGATAACGGCATTCTCAACGCGTGCGGTCTGTGCGGTTTGACGCCGGTCGAGGTCTGCGACGGGCAGGACAACGACTGCGACGGCGTCGTGGACGACGGCCTCCTGAACTGCTGCACGCCCGGCCAGACGGTGGCCTGTGGCAGTGACGTGGGCGCCTGCGCCGAAGGTCTGCAGACCTGCGACGCGAACCGGGTCTACGGCCCGTGCGTCGGCGCTGTGGGGCCGACGAATGAGGCCTGCGACGGCCGCGATAACGACTGTGACACGCGGACCGATGAAGGCGTGCAAAACGCCTGCGGGCTGTGTGGCGCCCTGCCGCCCGAGGTCTGCAACCTACGCGACGACGACTGCGACCGGCGCATCGACGAGGGCGTTCAGAACGCGTGCGGCGCGTGCGGCGCCGTACCTCGCGAGGTCTGCGACGGCCGCGATAACGACTGCGACTTTCAGACGGACGAGGGCGTGCTGAACGCCTGTGGCCAATGCGTCCAGCTGCTCGAAGATTTCTGCGACGGGCGGGACAACGATTGCGACGGGCGGGTGGACGAGGAGATTCTCCCGGACGGCTGCGAATACGATGAGAACGGGTGCAGGTACGGCGGGGAGACGACGTGCATCGACGGTGAGCGGGGCTGCCGTGCCACGTCGCTCCTCGGCGGACGTTGTCCCGAGGTCTGCAACGGCCTCGACGACGACGGCGACCGCACGATCGACAACATCCGCGCTGAGCCGTGCGTGCGTCGCTTCGAGCTGAACGAGCCGCCTTACGGCTGCATGGGCGTGCTCCGGTGCCTCGGCGGCAGCGCGTTCTGCGGCCCTCAGATTGGCGTGCTCGACAAGTGCAACGGCGTTGACGAGGACTGCGACGGCCTGTTCGACGAGAACGGCGGTCTGTGCGAAGTCCAGTGACACGATGACACGCCTGAACAAGTTCTTGGGCGAGTCAGGTCTGTGCTCCCGCCGAGAGGCGGACGCCCTCATCGCGGCGGGTCGGGTGCGCGTCAACGGGTCGGTCGCGGGCCTGGGCGTGCAGGTCGGCGAGCGGGACCGCGTCGAGCTCGACGGCCGCCTCGTCCGGGCCGCCCGCCCCGAGCAGGCGGTCTACATCGCGTACAACAAGCCTGTGGGCGTGGTCTGCGTGACCGACCGCCGCGAGCCCGCGAACATCATCGACGCCGTGCGCCACCCGCGCCGTGTTTTCCCCGTAGGGCGACTCGATAAACCCTCGGAAGGCTTGATCTTTTTGACCAGCGATGGCGACGTGGTCAACAAGATCCTGCGGGCGGGCAACGCGCACGAGAAGGAGTACGACGTGCGCGTCAACCGCCCCCTCGACGCGGCGTTCACACGGCGCATGAGCGCGGGCGTGCCCATCCTCGACACGGTGACGCGGCCCTGCAAGGTCACGCAGACGGGGCGTGACCGCTTCACCATCGTGCTCACGCAAGGGCTCAATCGGCAGATACGGCGCATGTGCGAGCACCTGGGCTACGAGGTCACTGGGCTGCGCCGCACACGCATCATGCACGTGCGGCTCGACGGCCTGGCCGTGGGGCGTTGGCGTGACCTGACGCCCGCCGAGCTCGAAGAGCTGCGCCGGCTCGTCGCCCACTCGAGCAAGACCGAGGAGGCCTCTCGCGTCGACGAAGGGGACGATTGATGCGCGCGCGTGTTCACGTGTCGTGGGCGTGGGCGCTCGTGGCGTGCTCACAGGCGACGCTCGTGGTTGACACCGCGGGCGAGGATGCCGGCGGGGCGACCGGCGCAGACGCGTGGCGACCCGGCAATTTGGACGGTGGTCAGCCCTCGCCGGGCGCAGACGCGACCGTGAACCCACCGTCGCCGCCGGGCGCAGACGCGACCGTGAACCCACCGTCGCCGCCGGTGCCCGGGGCAGACGCGGCGGTGAACCCCCAGCCACCGACGGAGCCGCCCCCGCCGCCGCCGACGGAGCCGCCGCCGCCGCCCGCGCCGCCCGTGGTGCAGACGATCTTCAACGAGCCGCTCAACGGCAGCGACTTCACCGCCCAGAACGCGATGATCGACCTGCTGCGGCAGGCGTCCCCCGGCTCCGAGGTCCACATCGCGATCTACGAGTGGGACTCGATCCCCTATGCCGAGGCCGTCGAGTTCGCGGTCAGCCGTGGCGTGACCGTGCGCGTGGTCGCCGACGGCAACAAGATGGACCCCGCGGTCGAGCAGCGCCTCGTCGCCGCCATTGGGCGCGGCAACGTGAC
>Ga0164295_10001126_pt1 | contig 22155 bp, 28 predicted proteins | sample GEODES006metaG_FD_111798 | JGI IMG/M metagenome (GOLD analysis project Ga0164295, IMG submission 111798) | Oligotrophic lake water microbial communities from Sparkling Lake, Wisconsin, USA - GEODES006 metaG | ecosystem: Environmental > Aquatic > Freshwater > Lake | place: USA: Sparkling Lake... | reverse complement strand
TAGTAGCGCGGGCATGTAAGATCTTGGGGGTACCGTGTTGTCTATAATTATACCCGAAGGGAGATAATTATAGACAGCCGATAGCTAGAAGTCTAAAATTACGGAGCCCGATCGAAGAGAGGGTGTACGTAATTTTAGACTTCACGGTATAAAAAATACACATCCTAGATAGAAATGGTGCGCAAATCCGTGAATCGCAAGACCCGTTCGCGTCAGAATCGCAAGACCCGTTCGCGTCAGAATCGCAAGACCCGTTCGCGTCGGAATCGCAAGGGCTGTGCAGCCCGCAGTCAGAACCGCCAGTCATTCCAGCGTGGTGGTATGGCTCCGTTCGACTACAAAGATGCGCTTCTGCTAGATCAGGCTACGCGTACACAGGCAGGCATTGTTAACCTGGATCAGTATGTTGCAGAATCGCAGGTACTCGCGAAACAGGCCGGTGGTTCTCGCAATCGCAGCCGTCGCAATCGCAATCGCAACCGCAGCCGCAAGCAGCGTGGTGGAGAACTGGCCGACTTTTCGGGCAGCTATGAACTCCTCCCTGCTTCCGTCGCGCGTGGTGTGAACCCTCAGTTTGCCACCGAAGGCAGTGTAAATTCCTTGTATGGCGAGTTCAAGGGTGCCCAGGGCGTTTAATCGCGACGTGGTGTAACGGAATCCGCCTTAGCCACAGGATCCTTCCAATCCCCCCACACAGTTTTCAAGGCGCGTAGTTGTTCTTCCGACCACACTCCTTGAGCCTTCACATGACATACAATGCGTAGATCGCCCAACCCTCCCTGTGTAGGCATGCCCCACCCAGGAATGCACAACACCTCACCCTCACGAATAACGCCATCCTTCCATACCAGATGCAAAGGCCTCTCCGATGGATGTCCTTCTACAGAGCGTTCCCAACCAAGCAGAGCCTCGGCCAAACTAAATGATAGCTGAATTGTTAGATCTGCGCCACGTCGTACCCAGTCCTCTTTGTCACTTGCAGCTCGGATAACAAGGACCACATCCCCCGGTGCATCAAACATAGGTGATTCTGAACATTTACCCGGAAAGATAATGCGATCTCCTTCACTCATACCTGGTTGAATATCAACATCCAGTGCAGACTCCATTTCTACTACCCGTTTACCAGAGCAATCCTTGCATTTATCGACAACCTGCGAACCTGTATGCGAACATCGGTCGCACGGTATTTGTGTCATGGTCATGATTGGTCCCATTTGTTGGCCTCGCAATTGAAACCCTCTACCCTTGCACATCGTACATTGATCAAGTGTGCCACCTTTCCCGTCGCAACCTTTACAAAGCACTTCCCGCTTCATGTTGAGGGTGAATTTCTTACCCTTGTACAAGTCCGTCAAACTAACACCGATCTCGTGAATCTTGTTTGGCCCGCGGGGCTTTACTTCTTGCGATGGGCCTGGTCCGAATGGTCCAAATGGTCCACCTGGTCCGAATGGTCCGAATGGTCCACCTGGTCCGAATGGCCCACCTGGTCCGAATGATCCGAATGGTCCACCTGGTCCACCTGGTCCACCTGGTCCACCTGGTCCACCTGGTCCACCTGGTCCGCCTCCAAACATAGATCCAAAGATGGCCGAAAAATCAGGCATGCCACCTGGACCCCCTGGACCCCCTGGACCCCCTCCTTCTGAAGGTATGTCGCCGGTTATGTCATAATGTTGACGCCGGTCAGGATTAGACAGTACTTCATATGCACCCTGCAGCGCCTGGAACGCCACCTTGTCACCGCCGTGGTCTGGATGATGTATGCGCGCTGCCTTTCGATATGCCCGTTTAATTTCATCGGGCGACGCCGTCTTATCCACCCCCAGAACACTATACAGATCCGACATTGTTTATGTATGTAGGGTCTCTATTTAGATCGGGATACAGTACTTCTTGGCCTAAACCGCCCGCATCCATGTGAATAGTAATGGACACCGTTCTCGGCCAAGAACCAACAATCAAATTTCTGCGATCGCGTATCAACGATCCACCGCACATTATTCTATGTGGCCCAACAGGTGTAGGAAAGACAATGTTAGCCAATGCGTGGATCACCGAACATCTAGAGGCACAAGGTGTTAGTCCCATCCACCAGGCCACCATGACTCTCCGCCTCAGTTCCGCCGATGATCGCGGGATCGCAGCAATCCGACAGCGCCTTACAGAATTCGTGCGTCGTGTACGCCCCGTCGCCGGCTCCGTAGCATGGGTGCTCCTCGACGATGCCGACAACTTACCCGTAGTGACCCAGCAGGCGCTACGACGCATCCTGGAGCTCCATGCACATCAGACACGCTTCTGTTTCGTAGCACAGAGTTGCGAACACTTTATCGAGCCGATTCAGAGCCGGTGTGTTATGCTGCGATGTGCTCAAATTGACCTCGCCGAACACGGTCCCGCAATCCTCGCGAAGGAAGCGACTGTAAGCCTCGACGACGAGGCACTGCAGCTCACGGCGGGTCTCTGCCAAGGGAATGCCCGACAATTTGTCCTGATTTGTAAGGCACTGAGCATTTCGGCACATCGGTCCTCCGCCGATATTCAACTACTCATCAATGCACCGCCAGTGGCACTCCTTCTACGTCTCCAGAATGCCATCGTGGCCCGCGACCTGAATGGCATTACGGAATGTGTGTTGGCCCTCTGGAGCAAGGGCTACAGTTTCGAAGACTGCATTGCCATGCTGGAAATGGTGGTGCGGCTCTATAATGAGAGTCTCACGGCGGATCTCCAGTATGTGCTTCAGACATGTGCGGAGGGGCACATTTTTCAGATTCTGAACCGTATGACAACGCTGGATCTGATCGCTGTATTATCGGGCCAGGCCTCTTCAGAATGTCTTGCAGAAGTGATTTAGAGAGAAATCGATATCATACAATAAGTGGGGGCATGCACAATACACAATTCAAGGAGATCCCTCCACTGGAAGACGTGAAAGCGTTCTTCACGGCCTTGACAGGGCTATCGTTTCATGATTCCGCATCTTGGATTAAATGGACCTCCGTAGATCCGGATGATATATACGTGTTTCAGCCCTACATCCGCAAATGCCATCAAAAGATTCTCATGGATACGGCGAATGGTATTCAGAAGAATCCGTGTGCACTGTTGAGACAGCTCCTGCGTCCTCACGGGTTCAACATCGAGTATGTGAAGAAGCGCTATACAGTTTGCGAATATAAGGAGGAAGTGAAAACTGTTGGTAAGAAGAATGGAGGTATGGTTGTGTGGGAGGAATGACACGCGTGCTAACCCGATCCCCCGGTAAGGAATGTATCAGCTTGGTCCCATGGGGCAGCCTCTTGCTCTGATTTGCTTTCGCAAGCCGGTTAGCCTCTTGCTCTGATTTGCTTTCGCAAGCCGGTTAGCCTCTTGCTCCATTTGCTTTAGCAAATCGCGCCCACAAAAAGTCCGATTCCAGAATCTGCGCCTCAGACATCCGTGTAAACCACAGAAACGGCGACGCCATTTCCAGCTTGTCGCGTCCATCCGGCAACGGCACCCATAGACCCTGCTCCGTAGAACCCGTAGGCCACTCTGTAAGTTCAAACAGATCCTCATAATTCAGACGTTTCCCGTATGCATCACGGGAGATCTCTGCCTTACGATCCACCCGCGTCATGCCGCTGCAGTGTTTGCTCCAGAGAAATCGCAGGGATCGCCGCGCCTCGAACGACGACCACGACTGATCGCCCTCTGCCACCACGGCACTGATATCCGCCGCTAGACCGACCCACATGGGGTGACCGGGTACCATGGCCCAACCGGCCGAGCGACCCGCTGCGGGTCCTTGCCCGTCCTGCGCCGCAGAGGCCAACTCCTCATCGGCGTCGGCACCGAATGTCAGGACATCACCATGGAGCCGCCGCCGCAGCTCCGCACCAGACCCAAACGGCAGCACAGAGCCATCGACCCACAGACCGCCGAGGTACGCCAGCGTGGTAGCACGCAACCAGGGCATCCAGAGCGCCGGCGGTACCCGCTCAACCCCCGCAGGAATCGGCGCTTGCGCCTCATTGAGACGTGCAAGTGCCGCGCGCCGCCCAATCAGCGGTTGCACGTCAAAGTAGCCTCCCCAGCGCTCCCGTGCCTTGCGGAGGCACAGACGCAGATAGGGCTCCGTCGGTTCACGTGTCGCACGATCCTCAAAGGAGACCCATTCCTTCGTGTTCACCTGGTAATCATCCACACACCACCAGATAGTCGGGTTCCCACCCAACCCATGCGAACCGACGCCAATCATACCATGTATCTGATTACGAACACCATAGGCACTCCCTAACACGAGCACAATAACGGCAAGCGCGTAAATCCATGTAGGAACCATTTACCCTTACAAGGGGCCAATGTTTTCGCGCACCTAAATAAGGGAAAATGCTCTACGAGAAATTATCCGACTTGACGCCGGCGGTCGTCGATTCAATCTATAATATTAATGTGCCCCCCGTTGCAGAACCCACCTTTCTATTTGTGTTAGGTGTTCCGGGTTCGGGCAAGTCTTCGGTACCGGCTGGTAACTATGCGACAATCAACGTGGATCTCTTGTTAGAGAGCCTGTTGCCCTTTCGCGCATCGTCTGCCATTGCACATTATCTGAAACGACAAGGAAACCCCGTAAAGTTCTCGTCAATCGGTGCATATGGTACACGCAAGGAGAATCTGGGTCTTTTTAAATGGTACGACGAAATCGATCCTCAGGCAGTACAGGAATTCAAGCGTATTCGCCAAGAGTTCTTGCCTCTGCTAGGCCAGGAAGCGACCCATTCGCTGAATGAGCTTACTTCCGAGGCACTTGCGCGGGCCATTAAGAAGCACGTGAATATCGTCTATGAGACAACCGCCGGTGTCAGGAAGGTGGATGACGTCATGAGTTTCATAAAGAAACACAGGGCTCCGTATCATGTGCGATTCATTCACATCAAGGCCAGTGCAGAAGATATCGCCACCCGCATCAGGGCCCGTCAGGAGCACGGAATGCCACAGGAGCGCTTCCCCTTTTACCGTTATGTGCCGCCACATGTGGAGAAACTCCTTGCACAATCAGACGCGGCCTACGTCGCCTTGCGCAAAAAATATGCGAAAGTCGCAACGTTTGAAGAGATTGAGAATCCGCTGGATCTAGCGCGTCTTCCAGGGGAAAATCGGCGTACCGCAAGCGCCAGACGTCGGCATATTCTTGCCGCGTATGGCTCCTTAGTTCTGCGCGATCGCCCTAATCTGTATGTATCTCCCACAACATTAGAGCGAAGATGCCGTTCTACACAGAAACGAAAAACGAGCACTACCCCCACGGTAATTCCGTAGCCACTACTAGAGCAAACATGACGACTGAGATGAAACGAATACTCTTATTCCTAATTGGTTGTATTGGAACGCGATTATTTCTAGTATATATAGCCAAAACTATCAGTCTTCAGTATCTGCCGATACTAGGCTACTTGGCTCTCCTGCCGACCGTTGGATTCCTGTATTTTTTCATCACGGGAACCCGAACAACGGGCCCCGAGGTATTCGGTGACAAAATCTGGTGGAATAATCTCCGCCCCGTTCATGCTGCTCTCTACGGCACATTCGCCTACAATGCTATTCAGAAGAATCCGGATTCCTGGATATTTCTGTTAGCCGATGTGGTCATCGGTTTTGCCGCGTTTGTTCATCATCATGTCTTTGCTTAACTGTTCGTGACAAACATCCGCCGACGCATCTGTTCGGCCCACGACTCCGCCGCAGTATCCTGTTGGGCGAGCCGCATACGACGTTGGCGTTCCCTCTCTTCAAAGGCCGCGGCGGCGGCGGCTATACGCGACTTTTCATCCGGATCGACCCTCGTCATGGCCGCCTCACGCAACCGCTTCGCCTCTTCAATCGTCCTCGCCGACGTCCCACTAATCTTGACATCCGCCACTTCCTGGTAGCGAGTGGAACCGGTCGTGTAAGCCTCCTTGAGATCGACGAATTGTGTGTCGGCGCCAAAGGCCGCCGTGAAATTGGAATTGTCACCGCCGAGCTCTGTGCCCGACGTAGGCATGATGGCATCGGGTTCTAACCGGCGTACAATCGCGGTACCGGCAGTCTGGGCCGCCGCCTTTTCGCGAAATACAGTCTCAAACGTCTGTTGGTTGAATTTTCCCTTGAGACGCGGATCGGACGCAACCTCGTCACTGCCACTTGAGGCCAACCAATCGCCGTAACCGCTGTCGCGACCGGGATCGGGAAGACGATTATCCTCAAACAGCTTGTTAAATGTGTTCATGTCGAGCTTCTTGGCAGAGAGCTGGACAGGTGCAACATCATCGATTCCCTGACGGCCCGCTAACGCATTCTCCATGGTCACGGGAGTTGTGAGACGTGCTTTCTCTGTGGCTGACATCTTAGGATTGATGCGAAGCAGGATCTTTTCAACATACTTGTAGGCACGGACAACCTCGTCAAAGGCCTCTTTTGATCCTCCCTTGTCGGGATGCGCACGGAGGGATGCTGCACGATAGCCGGCCTTGAGACGCTCGGTGGTGATACCTTCGGCCTCGTCGATGCCCAGTAGTGCCAGTGACTCCTGGAAATAGTCGAGAGCTTTGGCGGCGGGACTCACGACCATTTGTGCCTCATGGCTCTGGCTTTGGCTTTGGCTCTGGCTCTGGCTTATAGGTGTAGAGTACATGGACCAACGGGGGGAATCATGTTGGATCGTGTCTCTCTGGACCTGGACCTGGCTCTGGCTCTGGGTCGCATACGGAAACCGTGTAATCCGCCCCTGATGACAATCCGATAGCCAGAACAATACGTGTCCATAGACCCCCGCCCGCTTCGCCTCATACACCATGTCGGGAGAACCGAGCACAGTCTCAATCATTTTTATCCGTGTATGTTCTGATTCTATAGCACATACATCGGACCATATACGTGACGCGGATGCACCCATTGCTCCGCCCCCCTCCTTTTATTTCGCACATCCTAACGTTCCGAACCCCCTATTTTTTCACATATGCCAGCGATACCAAGCCACCCACAACCGCCGCCATAGCCATCAGCCCCATGACGGATGTAAGATCAAGTGCGACGATACCGTGCTTTTCCATATTCGACGGAATGTTCAATATTCCTTGATCGCCGTGCTGAATATCGCTGTCAGTGTACATTTGCCGGATATTCAGCCGGGGATGCCATAACATTGTGACGTGATTCATCCTCGCCATGAATGCCATATACGCATCCACATGCATTTCAATCGGATATGCACGCGCCAAAAGACGCGCTGCACCACGGCGCGATATCAGATATGCATGCGACCCCATCATACTTGTACAAGAGGACCACGCCGATCCTTCCATAGGAGTACAGCCCATTGCACCGCCTTCATATTCCGTATTATTGAATGTGATTATATCCCAGTCTGCAGGCAGATCCGTCAGTACTTCTGCAATCCGTGCCTTAAAATCCGCCGGCAGTTTAGCATCATCTTCCAACACAAGAAGTGCGGGCGCCGATGAATTCTGCAGATAATTCCATGCTTTGAAGTGCGACAAACTGCATCCTACGGCACCGGCAGAATCGATCTCGTAATGTGCTCGTCGAACACTGTTCTTGATATTATACGCCGTCAGCAAGCTCACGGCAGGATGTTGGTGTGCAACGAACTCCTTGGCATCCACTGCAGATAGTCGCTGGACTTTGTTCTGAACACCTGCGGCCTGTGCATCCTCCATAAATTTTGCCCAACGATCAGGCCTTCTATCCAGTGATATAACCACGACGGAGATGTCTTCCAGGTGCATCTCTCTCCTAAAATGTGTGGATAATTTTTGCTATCACAAGAAGATTCACGAGGGCGTTCACAACCGCTTGCGGTGTCGTCTGTGGGCCGCCGAGATACCCCGTGATAGAGGATCGCAGTCCCCCCACAAGATCACCGGGGCCCTGTGACACAAAGGCGAACAGGTTGATGCTGCAGAGTATCAAGAGACCGACATACCAGAGAGGTAATTGACTGGCCGTGTCATCTGCGAACTCCTGCAGCATTGCGTATGCCAACGACCCGAGACCCATAATAGACAATACGCCACCAATGGCGACTACTACATGGCCAGGTAGACCCAAAAACAGAGCGGAACTGGACGCCAATAGCAGTGGAAAAAATGCGGCAAACACGTAGAATTGTCGCGGTCGTATCTCCATCCTGTTAGATCCCTAGAAATCAGTATCTCCCTGGCGAAGCGACGCAGCCGTGATCGCCGTCTTCCATTCATCCAGAGTGTTCGCCGTGTAGGAGACCCATGATCCACCAAGTCGCATGCGAATCGTCGGCAGACTCTTGATCATGGTCTTCTCTTCCTCTTCCATTTCCTCGAAATCGACCACTTTTAGTGAGGCGCCGTCCGCCTTACAGAGTGCCTCTACCTCGGGCTTGATTGTATGGCAGCGCTTACACCATGCGGCGGAGATGACCTCGACCTCCATCATCGTACCCTATTGTAGGATGATGGAGGTTCGGTCAAATTTACCGGTTCAACCCACGGTACCGTGTTGTCTATAATTATACCCGAAGGGAGGTATGTACCGTGTTGTCTACATCCACGATCGCAGCACCTTCTCAGGAATCACGGGGATCACCGGCTCACATTCCCATAGTTGCGTCTTCCCCACATCATAGACCGACCACGACGACGGCCAGTAATAGGGCACCTGCGCCATGCGTCGCTGAGCCTTGGGCGGCAATAGGAGAGAAACCGAATCCGCAGGCAACACGGCCAACAGATGGAGCCAATCAGGGAGCGGTGTAGGATATTGAACCGGAGGTGCGGTCACCGTGCCCATAGTCTTCAGATGTGCAGCCACATCCGACCATAGCGGCGGCAAATGCTGATCAAAGAACCAGCTCTGATCCACCTGCTTTCCAGAATAATAATCCCAGACCCATGCCACCCCCCGTACATAGTCTGCAGCAGATCCCGGATGCCAGCTCTTGTATATCGCCGGCCAGGTTGTCTTGAGCCGATTCTGATCCAGCGGATCCAGGATCTTGCTGACTGTGGCCCATCGCGCGGGCTGAGCATTCCACTCACGCAGCGCCGTTTCTTCGGGTGTTGCACCGACGCCTGGATGCCGCCCTGCACATTTGCGTCCCGTAATGCCGGCGGTCACAAGATCCCGCTCCTCTTCGGCAGCCCATGCCTGCATCACGGCCAACAGCCCATCCCTACTGATTCCTTCCGCATTCACGAACCGTTTTTGCGCTGACCAGACATGGGCCCGTAGTACGGCAATGAGTTCTGGAATGCCGTCATCGCGCACCGTGTGTGTTAGGGATCGCGGGAGAAAGTCGTTGCCGAGGAGGCTCATAGCGGCCACGAAATCGCGCACCTGTGCTTTGGCATCTGCATCTGCAGATCCAAGGATCGCCTTTGTGAGTCCGGCAATAGTCAGAGACCGCCACTGACCTTGGCTTTTTTGGCCTTGGCTTTTTTGGCCTACTGCACCACGTGCAGTTTCGATTGTTGCAACGCCAGTTGCACCAACTGCGCCTCTAGGCGCAGTTTCGATTGTTGCAACGCTAGTTGCACCAATTGTAACTGCGCCTCTAGGCGCAGTTTCGAACTCCTGCGCTTCCCGCACCAGCCGCACATCGGCACCCGTGTCAGCCCCCAGCAGCATGGCCAACAAGATCAAGTCTGCATCGAGCCCATAGATTGCACACGTCACCGGCCGCACAAGACGCATATGCGCCAGCAACTTGTGTTCGCCCTCACCGGCCTCCGCCGTCGTACTTACCACAACGGGGACGCCCCGCTGTTTCTGTACACGCGCCCCCGCCGCGACCAACACCCCGCCGAGTTCAGCCATGAAAGCGGAGCCAGGTGTCAGGGCATTCTGATCCCACTTGTTAGGATCCACCGGCTTCCCTGTGATCTGCGCTTCCATTTTGGCAGCCCATGGCCCCTTGAACCGTCGCAGACGCTGTTGCCGACGCTTGGCGGCGCAAACAGCCCCATCGCAGCTCACGTAGATACCCTTCGTCGGTGCCACACGCACAATTATCTCTTCCATGTAAGCCGCAATAGCCTTACAGAATTTGGACTCCCATGCCTTCGTATCGTCACCGACGGGTTCCATCGTATGAAGCACGTGGTACATGGCGCAATTGAAGTCGAGGCAGAACCATTCGGGCGGGGCACCCACGCCTTTCGTGATCAAAGTCGGAAAGCGCCTACACAATTGTCGGTAGAAACTCGGAATACCCATTGTTACCGACCCCCCTTAGCCTTGTATGCCCATCACGTTTTCGCCCCCCTGAGTAGAGGACCATGTCAATCTACACGGATTACATATCGGCTGCACTCATGTTTAATCTTCAGATTCTTCCCGAGTCCGTCATGAGCGGCCTGTTGATTCTGGCCATTGTGCTGGCCAACCAGGCGATTCTGGCACTCGCCGCCGGCGGCGCGGCAACGCAATTCGTGACGGGTATGATAGGCCGTTTCATCATGCAGCACACGAAGGACGGTGCTACCACCGCTTCCGTGGATATATGCAACACGGGCTTCGTCGGTAAATCCTGGGCCCGTCTCCTCGGCGGATTCAAGGATCCAGAGCTTCTGTGGCATCCGTTGGCGCCCTCTGTCTTCATGGCCACGGTCGGTTATTTCGTCGGCTGGGGATTCGCCCTACAGCAGCTCTATAAGGAGGAAATCGACGCCAAAGTGGTGCCGCGCGTCACGCTCATAGCCACCGGCATCCTCAGTCTCCTTCTGCTGGCCATCGCCGTCACCTTCCGTGTCGCATCGGGCTGCGAATCGCTGATTGGCGCCGCCGGTGGCATCGGTCTGGGTCTGCTCTTCGGTTATTTCGGCTGTATCCTGCTGGGGTACGCCACGGATCGCCGCGCCACGAATATCTGGGGCATTCCACTACTCCGCGACCGTATCAACAGCGGCAGCGCGCTCTACATTTGTCCCCAGCCCACATGATCGTCCAAACCACATCAGATTAAATATATACTACAATTAAATGATTAAAAATATTTATATTTTATGGTTTCAAGGATTCGGTAATGCCCACGATGTTGTAAAACGATGCGTTAAATCGTGGAGACATTATAATCCAGACTGGAATATAATTTTACTCGACGATACAAATTTAAGCAAATATATTCAACTGGATACGTATGTTAATCTCAACAAACAAATAGATAAGACCGCGTTATCGGACATAGTTCGTATTGCATTACTTAAAAAGTATGGCGGCTTGTGGGTGGACGCCACTACTTTCTGTAATAAACCATTAAATGCATGGTTGCCCAAGTATATACACCAGGGTTTCTTTGCATTTAATAAACCTAGCCCAGATAGACTATTATCCAGTTGGTTTCTTTACGCGGAAAAAGGCAATTATATAATAGACAAATGGCTGTTGTCCGTAATAAATTATTTTAAAATCAACAACAAACCGCATACATATTTCTGGCTCCATTACTTGTTCGGCAACCTGTATTCGTCGAATAACATGTTTAAAACCATATGGGACAAAGTTCCAAAACTGTCTGCATCTGGATTGGGGCCGCATTATATCATAGAAAAGGGGATGTTCAATACTATAACAAATAAAATTAAATATACTATTTCTACCAAGGTCACACCTCTGTATAAGCTCACGTATAAATGCACCTTTCCAGCATATAATACCAAAAAAATTTTGTACTATCTGTATTCAACTATATAAAATCGCCCCGCACAGTAAGGGATATGTCGAGCGTCGCCGAACTTCTCACAGGTATTCTACGATTCTTCCCAAACACTATGATCGTCGCACTGTTCTTTGTGGGTATTGCCACCGGCAAAATCGCCTGGATTCTGATAGCCATTGGCGGAATCGTTGTGACCGTCGCAACGCTCATTGTCCAGTACATGTTAAACAAGGCGCTCGGCTGGGGCGCGCCTGAAGGCGCCCCCGGTTCCTCTATCATCGAGGCGTGTTCAATCCTGCCAATCGCCGCCGGCACCTACTCCGCCGCACCGAGTCTCTGGGTTGCAATCAGCGCCTTCTTCGTGACATACATATTCACGAACGCGAGTCACGTCTACACGGCACCCGCCTCCCGCACCAGTAAGAATGCGCTTTCTGTGCAGCAGCGCAAGGGCGTCGGTCTCATCAGCATGTTGGCCGTCGTTATCCTGTTCGCCTTCCTGCTTGTTCCCAGGTACTGGACCACCTGCGAAACCACAATGGGAATCGTCCTGGGCCTCGTCATTGGTATGTTCGGCGGCTACACCTGGTGGAAGATTCTCGCATCGTGCGGCGATGTCTATCCCGATATCCACGGTGTTATGACGGGTCTAAAACCCGGCACACTCCACACGAATCCGATTGCCTGTGCGCCGAAAAAATGAGTGGGGGGCATCACGGCCTTACACTACGTATGACCACACCACATACGCTGCGAATACCACGCGGTCTCTGGGCCGACCTCGAGGAAACCGTTATCCATCAGGATCGGCAATTCCTGACAGAAGTTGCGCGGAGCCTGGGATTACCGGTGGCCGATGTGCTACGAAAATGTCTGGGGACCGGTGCCCCGCAAACAGTCCAGGTGCTCACCTCCGCCGCCGACTGTGATCGGTGCCCCTGGTGGTCGCGCGAGGGGGGTCTCTGGCGCCCATGTCAGCGACAGCGGATCACCTCGACATCCGCGTGTCAGATGCACGGCACCTCTAGCGATACCCAACAACTGGGTTCCAGCCAGTTTCTTGAATCCATTCCAACTGCGACTCCCGTGCATTACGATGGCGAAATCTATTGGCTGCACGAGCCCGATCAGACCGTATTCAATGAAGCGGGGATTAAGGAACCGACGATAGCATTCAAATTCATTGACCATCGAGGACAACGAATTTGTGTAAGGAGTCCAACTGCCTAAAGGAAACTCACCTTCTATCTCAGTAATGGACAGCTCTGGCAATGAGCCTACATCTATGCCGTTTCATCCCGGCGCGCATCTCACAACGCGAATCTATAGAAGAGTGCTCTGGTCACCCAGGTCACCCAGGTCACCCAGGTCACCCAGGTCACCCTCATATAAATATATCCCTTGGGCGGAGCGTATCAAGGAGCCACCGGCTCCTGGGTGCATTCGACTACTTGATCCCAGCACGACAGACAACATGGAGCTCGATATCCTCTGGAACGAAGATCTGTCTCTGACAGAATGGACGAAACGTCTGACCGATGCGAGAAATCCGCACCCAATTTCCGCCGCATTACGCGCCCCAGATTTTGTTAGTCGCATGGAGGCCATCTTTTACGGTAATCAGCGGAAGCGGTGGTTGGCGTTCGTCGTTCTGCGACGCTGGACGCAGCGTGTTTGGAGCCGCAGGACACAGTGTAACGTGGATATGATTGATATGCAGCCGATCGCCGACAAGGATGCCCTCTTCCTCACGGATACGAAACACCGCACAATATTCCGCTTTCATCGCAGCGATGTCTTCAAGAATCTACTCACGAATATCTGTATGGCTGATGAGATGTTGCCCGCTCCGCGATATCCGACAAATCCATGGACGAATTCGGTGCTAACATTGGCGCAGACATTGGGGCTCTGTCAGCAGCTCGTGGCAGATTATGCGACGCGAGGGCTTTGTCCGCCGGTGCTGTTTTCGGCGTTTTGGGCGGCGCGTTTCTGTCTCAAACGGTTCATGCAGGAGAATTCGGCGACGCTGGCACAGCATGCTATCCGCAACTACTTCAAGGATCTGCATGAATACAATATGCCGGTGGTGTTTGACACTATCTCATCTCTTCTATCAAACGCGGGGCTCGACTATTCACCGGTCGCCATTCGTCGTTGGCTCTTGCAAACACCGACTCCGTTGCACAGAGAATGGCTGGACTTTGTCAGAGATTATACATTATATATAAATCTACATATTCAGGTAAGGCCGTATTGGTACAATGAGTCGTTCATTGATGTGGATGTAGCACGGCTCTATGCTCGAACAATTCCGAGCACACGTGTCATTATAAGACCTGTGCGGCAGCTGGTTCCCCAAGGGATTCCTACAGAAACAGTTCTACCCCCTCTTTCCACAATTGATATATCTGGATCCGATATATCATATACTATGGCTATACAGTTGATCCATGCTGCGCTATTCCAATAGGCCACCGTGTTACCGTGTGAAGTCTAAAATAGTTGCCTACAGAGAGGATGAATTCCGCTGAAGATGCCGACGAAATCATACCCGGTGTGTGGATTGGTCGGTGGCAGCCGGCGCACAATGAGGCCTGGCTCAAGGCGCACGGCATCAAGGCCGTCTTCAATTGTACGAAACAGGTGGGGTTTCATCCATCTGTGCCGTACCAGTATCGTATTCCGGTGGATGATAATCTGAGACCGGTCGAAATCAATAATATGGAGGCGTGGGCGCCTGAAATCGCCTACAAGATGCTCCGCGAATTCAATGCGGGTCATCCTATGCTCATTCACTGCCACGCCGGCATGCAGCGCTCGACGACTGCATGCGCCTTTTTCTTGATGGTGCTTACAGGCAGGCCGCTTATCCAGGTAATGCATCTGATTAAGCATAAGCGGCCGGTGGCCTTTGAACCGAGCGCGAATTTCGCCAGCGCGATGCGGGGCTTTGAGGAACTCGTGAGGAGTCAAATACGACCAAGGAGTTACCAGCTGGAGTGATGAGCGGCAGCCTGAAAAAGTTGAAGTGTGGGTTTTTGGCTATATGAACAGTACGATGACGTCAAAAGTTCCAAAGACACGTGCAGAGTTACTTGGAATGGCGAAGGAGATTGAGGATCAGGCGCGGGCCGACACTATCAAGGTTATTGTTGATAATGTGTACAGCCATGTATTGGGTGACGCAAGCAATAGAAACAGAAACCGGTACGGTTTAAAATCGGCGGCACCAACCGTGAGTCGTTACTCGCTTTCAAATATTCAAAGTCGGGTTGGGGGCGGTTACGAAACCTTTCTCGAACACAATATCGGTGAGATTCTGGAGAAGGTACGCGAATTGTTTCCAGACTGTGAGGTTTCAACGAAGATGTTATTTGCTGAGCAACGTCGGGATGGCACAACGATTTATACAGAAATATCTCCATTCTCCCAATATCCAGCCCATTCCATAGCATCCTACATTGTAGTGGATTGGTCTTGAATAATAAAATTCAAAGAGAGCAAGGCTGACCTGCTCTATTCATTACACGCGGCGACTAACAATGGATCACGATGATCATCGTCATCGTCAATCTTCACATCAAAATACCGCTCTCTGGAGTATTCCGTGTCTTGCTCCGTCGGATATCCATACGGATTCACATATGCAGATATAACCGCCAGATCGGGCCCTATCCAGGAAATACTCTTTGCCGAATGCGTATGGCCTGCAACGAGTGCTACAACCGGAGGCTTGACAATTTCGGTACAATCTGTCGCAAAGCACGGATTCAGCGGATGACCATGGTACCGCTCGGACAACATATCACGAAGCGGCAGATGATGTGTTAGAATCACAGTGGGTTTCGTACAGGTTTCTAATTCCGTGCGTATCCATGCCCGATCGCGCAGATGCCAGGCAGTTACATCGGCCGGTGTTAGCAGTCGGCCAGTGTCATCAAGACGAATCATGCGGTAATCATTCATGTATTTCTGGGCAATCTCCTCATGACCTGACACATTGGTCCAAAGAGTTGTCCCTAAAAAACTAATACCGTTGTAATCGATGCGACGTCGATCCATAAAATGGACATTGTCAAATTCTTCCGTAATCGCCTGGCATTCCTTGAGGAGGGTACCGGCTGTTTTTGTCGGATGATATAGTTCATGATTTCCGGCCACTACGAACACCTTCTCCCAATTGCGGCTACAGTACCGTGAAGTCTATAATTACGTACACCCTCTCTTCGATCGGGCTCCGTAATTATAGACTTCTAGCTATCGGCTATCTATAATTACATACCCCCTTCGGGTGTACGTAATTATAGACAGCACGGTAATATAAAAAATCACGGTAGGACCGCCGTCCAGGCTGGCCTACATCACCGGCAAGTACCAAAACAGGTGCTGACGGTTTCAACATTATTTGGAACACTGTTTTTTCATAGTGTTCCAAGTGAAGATCGGAAGCATATTGAATTCGAAGAAATCTGCGTAACATTAGTGTTTTCTACGAGGCGGGGCCTTTAGGTTGTTAGTCGCAGAGGCGCCGCCCGACACCTGAAAAGGGAATGAAGCTGCGTGCAGGGACAGGTGCAGGAGCAGGGACAGGGACAGGAGCAGGTGCAGGAGCAGGAGCAGGAGCAGGGGCAGGAGCCGCATCAAGCGCCGGCACAATCTCCAGATTTACATCACAATTCAAGATGCACGCTGCAGGTACCACGAAATCCTCGACGGATCGGATCTCCATGACATCAAACACACCACACGCCAAAGGCAACTCCGTGCCCGCATTGAGACAGGCCCAACTGAGGCCGTCGGATCCAGAGAGAGCCGCAGTAAGCATGGCCACGGGGTCTGCCGATCCTGTTAGATCCGCTTCGCGCCGCGCCCGCAATACAATAGTCCCTGCCATAGGCAACTGACATGGTGTCAACGAGACCCATTCTTCCCCGATATATATTTGATCCTCGAGAAGACTCATCCACTGTGGCACGCGACAGGAATCGCCTGGCAGCTCATCCGATGGAACAGCAGGGCGGAGACGACCAACACCTGAACCCACTTCCACGAACATCGGGCCATCACCCTCATGATCGCGGTCAAACATCGCCCATACATCCGCGGGCACTGTAATCTGATCCGAATGATGCATCTCGGAATCCGGATCATACAAGGTTAGTAGCAAATACGACGACATCGTACAGATTACGGATCACGAATACCCGCGGATCACCTTTTCGCCCACCTGGGTACCGTGAAGTCTAAAATATACGGAAACCTGATCGAAGAGAGGGCTCGTAATTTATAGACTTCACGGTAGAGAAGAATGACACTCATACCTATGCGATACTCCGATCACATGGATGATATGTTCGATGAACTCACAGATTTAACCCTGCTGCAGCGCCATATTCTGAAACAGCGGTATCGATTCTTAATGACCGATTATAGGTACAGATGTCGGCTTTATTCGGCGTTATTCCACATATTTCGTCTGACAACGACGGTTGGCAGTTTAGCCGTTCCTGCTCTTCTGAGTATTCAAAATACGACCGGCTCTTCGAGCGTTATGTATTGGTTTACATGGGCGGTCTCTCTTGCGGTCACCGCATCCCACGGAATAACATCGTTGTTTAAACTGGATAAGCGGTTCTACACGCTCCATGCCACCGCCGAACGATTACGTTCGGAGACGTGGCAATACGTTCAGCTCTCTGGACGATATTCCGGTCATAACGGGCATCATACACCTACCCATGCAAATCAATATGTCTATTACTGCACACAGCTCGAAAAGATTAACATGAAACGCATCGACGACGAATACATCAAGGCGGGGGACAATCCGCATCCGCCTGCACCTGGTCCCGTGCACCCCGCAGGCTATTCCATGGTACCATCTCCACCGGATCTTGAACCTGGTCAAGCCAAATCCAGGCGCAAAGATTCTATTTCTACAGTAGGGGTGAATGAAGAGGATAACACGAAAGAAGCCATCACACTGCAGATGTCTGGATCAACACCAATTACAGTGTCGTCGGAAAATCCGGCCAGGGTCCCTCTTCTGCAGCCACCATAAACATTGTAGGGGAAGCCCCATGTCAGGTGAGGAGCCGTCGTTCAATCCGGATCGGTATAACAAGGATCCGCTGATTCAGGAGGCGCATAATTGCTGGGATTATGGCATGAACGTTGTGGATCCGACACAGCTGGACCAGTGTGCAGGAAAGGAGGATTGCAGCGTGAAATTCCATCAACCAGGGGGCACCAAGGGTCTCTCGAATGTGCTGCAGATGGCACGCGGACGTACGTGCAAAAAAGTGGAGTACTTGATGCAACAGGATGTGCCGGAACTAACCCGTACTACGTTTAAGGCGCGATGCCCCCGTGGTAAAAGCAAGATCGCACTCGTCGTGCATCCAGGGGAGGACTATCATTTCTATCGTCAGGATGCCGATGGATGGTGGAGTCATAAGGATGGGGCGAACAAGGTGAAGCGATATGATGCAGATGGAAAGGCGATTTGGAATCCGAAAACGGCTGCGAGGGATTATCGTCCAAATGGCTCTTTTCTGAATTATAAGGATTTCTGTGGATTTTATTGTGCACCGCGTAGGAAAACGATTCGGTTGGCGAGAGGTGGGTCACGAGGTGGGTCACGAGGTGGGTCACGAGGCTAGTCGATTCTTAGGATCCAACATACGCAGCGCCTCCCCCACCGTAAGACGAGTCCGCGGATCAAAATCTGTTAGCCCTCCCAGCACTTTCCGAAAGAGCTCCCGCTCTTCATACGCCTTTGTTTGGGAAAACGGCAGCCATTGCAACATATCATTCCAGAAAAACCACATACACAGACCGATTCGCCACGAATCGAATCGTTTTCCGTATTCGCGCACAAATGCGCCTCCGTCTCGTTTCGCGACCAGTTTGGACGTGGTCAAGAGATCCGCCAGTGCCGTAAGAGCCAGTTTGCGGGTTGGAAAATGATGTTCCATTACCGTATATTCCGGATTAACCTCCTTCAACTGGCGAACACCATCCACCACACGCACACCGTTCAATACCATCCGCCATGCATGGACCTCCGGCGCCTGCCAAATGTATTGCGGTCTAAACTGCGTGCCCAAGTTCGAGTCGCCCCATGCTTTAACGTCGGACACTCTAAATGCGAGACCGAAATCAATGTAGCGAGCCACTCCCTTGTCATCCACGAGCACGTTACCCATGTGAATATCATTATGCACGTATCCGGCATCCTGATAGATAACGGCACCCTCTAACAGATGCGTAAAAATGCGCTTATAGTTCTCTGCGAGACGACTCATATTCGCCGCGTATTTAATAAGCTGTTCACCCGCCGTTGGCATAAGCAACATCGAAAACTTTGTACCTTCTCCAGACTCTGTAATAACACGGCAGTCTTTTACGTCGGGATCATTGACGGGCAGTGACGGAGTGCATCCCGCAGAAGGCAACGCGAAGTAGGAACTGGCCAGCGGCAGTGCCATGATAGCCTTTCCGATTGCGAGCTCGGCAGCAGAATCTTCTGACGTGATTTTTCCTACAGCGGGCAGATCGCCTATCGTCTTGAACACCTTTCCGCCGGCACAACGCGGAGCCGGCTCAAATGTGCAGCCATATACGCCCTGACCAAGAAGTCGGCCACCTGATTGCATTATCCTTATAGGCCGCGTAGATTTTAGACTGCAGGTGGTTAGAATGGCCATGATCAAATGATGACACAGGATAGGGGACATCATGAATTGGTTCGTGATTGGAGTACTCAGTATTCTTGCAATATATATAGCGTCCGAACTGGTCGGTGCCAATGTAACAGAGGGATTCGTATCGCCGCTTCGTACGGACATCGGTCTTTCTACGGAGGGATGGGACGAAGAGAGCGGCTACAAACGGGATCTGCGATATGCAGAGGCCTTTGTTGATCTGCAGGGTATTGGCGTTGCTAGTGATTTCTGCCGCGCAGTACGGCGCACGAGAGATCCAGAATCTCTCCGAATCTCATGTGCCCTCGGAAGACGGGATGGAATGGATACAATGGAATACAATAGTCGCACAAAGGCCGAAGGATTCCGATTCAGCCGCGACGACTACTGGACTCTACGTAAGAGAGGCACCAGAGCCAACGCAAAACCCAGAGCCGATTACTGTAGGATTCTTAAAGACGAAGATACGGGGGAATGGTTCTCAGGATGCGCGATTGCAGGCCACGAGGGATTCAAACACCAGGAGGAGATTGACGTGTCGCCGCCGGCGGCGATCAAGGAACTGCTCGAAGCCTATGAGGGAATTCTGGTATGGTTTCGGTGGCGCGATGACGACATGGATTACGCGCAGGCCGCCGAAGTGGCATCCTATGGTACGCCGATTTTCCCGATATTGCTGAATCCCGACGTTACGCGAGGGCTGCAGTTGAATCGATGGCCGGCGGCCGCCCAGGCTGCAGGAGAGCCTGCACCACCCATTCGCGATTATCTGCGTTGGGGCGAGGCCGGGACATTGGAGCTGAATCAGGCGATCCCGCCGCGCCAGATACGCGCCATCTCGTTTTGGATCTGGTGGGACGCCTTTGAGAAGGATGCGATGATTCTGGAATCGGCGAATTCCTCTAATGTCGGTGTCAAGAAAGACAGGATTCGCCTCGGCGTCGAAGGCGGCGAAGAGCTGCCGCCAATTAAGCATACGAGGCCTGCACAAGAGGTGCGCCCAGAGGTGATTGAAAGCATCGGGCAGCTCACGGAACCGGCGGACCCGCGACTGCTGCGTCCGCTCCCCGCCAGTACATCCGCCACGTACTTTTTTGAGATATGGGACGACGAACAGCGGATTATGCGCCTCACTGCACCCATGTCCGCGGCAAGGACAGGAGAGTGGCAGCACATCGTCGTAACGGCCACAGACGGCGCCGCGTGGTGGCCGACCTGGCAGTTCTGGCTCAATGGTGTTAGGGTCGCCGAGAAAACGGATGGTCGTCTCAGTCCTGCAATGGACCTCAAGGAGAACTACATTGGCTACGCCGTCCGCGGCTGCATGCAGGATTTCCGCATGTACAATGTACCGATGACACCGAAGAAGATCAAGGACGCAATTGCATGGGGGAAGCCGAAACTCCATCCGCTGCCGTAAAACTTGACCTGCCCAGTGTAAGGGCTTGCAACGTACAATGGCACTACGACGTTTACAACGCGAATACGCGGAGATCCAACAGGACCCTCCTGCAAACTGCACTGCGGGACCTGTGAGTGATGCGGATTTCTTTACATGGGGCGCAATGATATTTGGACCGTCGGATTCTCCGTTTCAGGGCGGTGTGTTTCGCCTTACGATTCGTTTTCCGAGCGATTATCCGTTCAAACCGCCGATTGTGACATTTAAGACCAAGATCTTTCATCCAAATATCAACGCAGCGGGAGGCATCTGCCTTGATATTCTGAAACAGCAGTGGAGTCCGGCACTCACGATTTCCAAGGTGCTCTTGAGCATACTAAGCCTCCTAACAGATGCCAATCCGAAGGATCCGTTGGTCTCTGATATTGCACGATTGTTTGAGACGGATAGAGCGGCATATGATGCAAAGGCACGGGAGTGGACACAGCTCTACGCGCACAGTTAGGCCCGTGATAGCAATGTTATACACAATGTTGCATTTTGAACAGTTACATTTCCTGGCGTACCGGAAAATATGCTTGTATAGTTATATGTTCCAGACAATACAATAGTACCGCCGGCATTAATAATGGCAACTGTGTTAATATTTTGGTTGATAGAAGTTGCGCTAAAAAGACAAAAATCGAGCTGTGTTCTTCCTGCACAATTTAATGCTAAGCCGCCGTTCGGTTGATCTGCAAAACCTGTGATATTCAAATTAACTAAATATACACCGGCGATAGGACAAACCCAACTTCCTCCCGCTAACGATATAGGATAACTTGCAGGAGTATACACTGTATTGAAATTTACAAATGTTCCCTTGCCGTCTGTACCTAATGGACCTGGATTAATGGCACCATTTAATCCATTTGGTGCATAGTATCTCCATGTGTAAGAAACAGAATTGATTATACCTGATGCATTACCCGCAATATCACCCGTGATCTGCGTACCGGCTATCGTCCCCGTGACCTGCGTACCGGCGACCGTCCCCGTAATGGACGCGGCATTTCCTGGTATGTTCCCTGTGACCTGTGAGCCCGTGATTGTCCCCGTGATGGACGCGGCATTTCCTGGTATGTTACCTGTGACTTGTGAGCCCGTGATTGTCCCCGTAATGGACGCGGCATTTCCTGATATATTCCCTGTCACCTGTGAGCCGGCGATCGTGGCAGTTCCAGACAACCCTTCTGCAAACGCAGCCGTAGGAACAACACCTGTCACCTGTGAGCCGGCGATCGTGGCAGTTCCAGACAACCCTTCTGCAAACGCAGCCGTAGGAACAACACCTGTCACCTGTGAGCCGGCGATCGTGGCAG
>Ga0164295_10001125_pt1 | contig 22164 bp, 21 predicted proteins | sample GEODES006metaG_FD_111798 | JGI IMG/M metagenome (GOLD analysis project Ga0164295, IMG submission 111798) | Oligotrophic lake water microbial communities from Sparkling Lake, Wisconsin, USA - GEODES006 metaG | ecosystem: Environmental > Aquatic > Freshwater > Lake | place: USA: Sparkling Lake... | reverse complement strand
GCAACGATCGCAACGATCTAGTGCATTAAGAGGTGTGGATTCGAGGATTACTTGCTCGGTCATCGCGCTCTCCGTTCATGTAGGTGGGAAGTGGTACTTCGTATGGAACATCAAACCATGTCTGAATATTCCCCGCAGGAGATATCTCCATGTTTTTTATTAATTTTGTGTTGCAAAACACGAATATCCACAATATCTAGGGGAAATACCAATATTTGAGAGTAAATCGGCGCGTTAACGCGAGCACTTTGCAAACCGCCGCTAGCCTTTGCCTCCGTGGCCGCAAAGAAAAGTTCAGATGATGCTGGAGATCAATTAGATCTCTCTTCTATAGCCAACGCTGAAGATTCATATACCGCCAAAGATTTAGCAGTACTTGAAGGCTTAGATGCAGTTCGCAAACGTCCCGGTATGTATATCGGCTCAACTGATTCACGCGGGTTGATGCATTGTTTGTGGGAAATTATTGATAACTCAGTTGATGAGTCTTTGGCTGGACACTGTAAGAAAATTGAAATTAATTTGGAATCAGATGGATCGGTTGAAGTCCATGATGATGGTCGCGGAATTCCTGTTGATAAAGAACCAAAGACTGGACTTACTGGTGTTGAAGTAGTTCTTACAAAATTGCACGCCGGTGGAAAATTTGGTGGCGGTTCATACGCCGCATCCGGTGGATTGCACGGAGTTGGCGCCTCGGTTGTAAACGCACTTGCCGAAAGACTTGATGCCGAAGTAGATCGCAACGGAAAAATTTATTGGATGTCATTTAAGCGCGGAGTTGCTGGAATCTTCGAAGGCGATGGACCAAAAGCGGAGTTCACACCACAATCTGGCCTGCGCACAATCGGCAAAGTTTCGGCAAAAGTTACCGGTACGCGTATTAAGTGGTGGTCTGATCGCCAGATCTTTTTAAAGGAAGCATCACTTAATATTGAAGAGATTTATGATCGCGCACGCCAGACATCATTCTTAGTCCCAGGGCTAACCCTGATTGTTAACGATAACCGCACAAAGGCTGCAACCACTCAAACTTTTTATCACAAGGGCGGTATCTCCGAGTTCTGTGAATTTTTGCAACCAGATGAACCAGTTGGTGATGTAATTCGCATTTATGGCACCGGTCATTACCAAGAGACTGTCCCGGTCCTTGACGATAAAGGCCATATGGTTTCAACTGAAGTAGAGCGCGACATGGAAGTCGATATCGCGATGAAATGGGGCAACGGCTTTGATGCCACCATTCCCTCATTTGTAAATATCATTGCCACCCCAAAGGGTGGAACTCACGTTCAAGGTTTCGAGCGCGCGATTACTAAGGCGTTTAACGAAGCTCTTCGCAGCAGCGGAACTCTTAAGAAAAATGAGATCGATGTAATTAAAGATGACATCATGGAAGGTCTCACCGCCGTTGTCACGGTGCGCATGTCTGAACCACAGTTTGAAGGACAGACTAAGGAAGTACTCGGAACCGCAGCCGCCACACGAATTGTCGCGGCCGTTGTTGCCGACAAGCTAAAAGAATTCTTTAACACTACTCGCCGTATCGATAAGGCTAATGGTCGTTTGATCATGGAGAAAGTTGCTGCCGCATCGCGCACACGTATTTCGGCGCGCACCCACAAAGATCTGCAACGTCGCAAGAACGCGCTTGAATCATCAGCGCTGCCAACTAAGTTATCTGATTGTCGCTCAGAAGATGTAACTCGCACTGAACTATTGATCGTAGAAGGTGACTCAGCCCTTGGCACTACAAAGGCTGCGCGTAATTCAGAATTCCAAGCGATCCTGCCGATTCGCGGCAAGATCCTTAACGTGCAGAAGGCATCGCTCTCCCAGATGCTAGATAACTCAGAATGCGCATCAATAATTCAAGTAATCGGTGCTGGTTCCGGAAAGTCATTTGAATTAGCCGATGCTCGCTATGGCCGCATCATTTTGATGTCAGATGCCGATGTTGATGGCGCACATATCCGCTGTCTCTTGCTCACACTTTTATATCGCTACATGAAGCCGATGATCGATGATGGCCGGGTATTTGCAGCGATACCTCCGCTACACCGCATCGAACTCATGGGTGGCGGCGGCAAAAAAGGCGAATACATCTACACCTACTCAGATGATGAGATGAAGAAGTTAACTGCAGATTTTAAAAAGGCCGGCAAGAAATGGAAGGAACCAATTCAGCGCTATAAAGGTTTGGGCGAAATGGACGCTGACCAGTTGCGCGAGACAACTATGGACCCTGCAGCCCGCACCCTGCGCCGCATAACAATTTCAGATGCGGCAGCTGCTGAGGCGATGTTTGAGCTTTTGATGGGCAATGATGTTGCACCCCGTAAGGAATTCATCTCAACGGCCGAAATTGACCGCGATCGGATCGACGCTTAATTTTCTAATCGAATTGAGATCGAAGGGTAGTAGAAATAACTCTTTCTTCGAATTTATCGGAAGTAGATATGCGGAGAAGATTAATTTGAACTAATCTTCTCCCATGAATAAATTGGGGATGCCCTCTAGGAAAAAACCAGCCACGCGGTGGTTGCATGGGCAGCTAGTCCAGGATCTTGGACTAGCTATATGTGCGCAAGAGTTGGGTGCCGGCACGGTTGTTAAGACTGAGGATTTTGAGCGTCAACACAAAGTTTCACGGTCAGTGGTTAGAGAGACGGTAAGAGTTTTAGAATCAATGGGACTCGTCTCCTCAATTCGCAGAGTCGGCGTTCTCATTCTGCCCCCTAGTAATTGGAACCTATTTGACCCACAAATTATCCGGTGGCGTTTGGCCTCAAACGCTCGTATCACTCAGTTGCGATCATTGACCGAACTAAGATTTGCAATTGAACCAGCAGCAGCCAGACTTGCTGCCTTACGCGCCCCTCTTATTGATACGACGGAATTAGTCACGCTGGCTCAGAAGATGAAAATTGCCGGCCAGGGTGATGATCCCGCACTATTTTTGGCCTTGGATGTTCGATTTCATCAACTCATTCTTGAAAGCTCTGGAAATGAGATGTTTTCAAAGCTCAATAGTTTGGTCGAGGAAGTACTAACCGGGCGAACAAATTATGGCTTGATGCCTATTCACCCCCAAGAGGAGGCTCTGCAATTGCATATTGATGTGGCTAATAGCATCCAAAAGGGGGCGGCCAGCGCTGCTCATGATTCCATGTTGGCAATAATGGAACAGGCGATGGGTGAGATGAACAGAGTTTGGGCAGAAGGGGCCGAGAGCGTTTCGCAGCCCTGACTAAGGCGCAGGCGGGACTGCCCCTGGATCGGCGATAAGAGGCAGAAGAAGAAGAGTGAAACCCTAGGGATATCCATTGTCTTTTATATAAGTATGACTTATAGTTTAAAGGCACGCGATAGTCGCCCAATTTCACTCAGAGAAGGAGCCGTTAATGTCTAATAGAACTTTTAATGTTTAAGAGGAGCAGTAAATTTCTTGCCTGCCTGACAAGTTTATCCGTCCTAGGCGCCATCATCGTAACTGGCCCAGCGGATGCGAGCTTTAAGAGATCCAACCCAGTTGGAGCTGCGTTAAAACTGCCTAAATCTCCAGTAACCCTCAATCTTGTTGATGTGGCTGGCGATTTAGCGGTAGTTCAGCCAATGATTGAGAATTATATGAGGCGCTATCCAAATCGCCTTGCAGCCGTTAACTTTGAAACCGGCGATGCAACAGAAGTCGCAGGAAAGCTAAAGGCACAACAGACAGCAGGCAAACTGCAAATCGATCTTCTTCTTACTGGAAATGACGCGCTTGCCCCTGCAATTGAGATGGGACTACTCACCAAAATATTCCCAGATTACAACTTCCAACTTGGAACTAGCGTTGCACGCTACCTACCTGGCGCAAAGTTAATGTGGGAACAAGCACAAGGCTATGCAATTGTTGATGACTTTGGAAACTACGGTCCACTTCTTCAGTACCTTCCGAAGACAGTTGCAAAACCACCAACAACTCCTGCAGCTCTGCTTGAATGGGTCAAGGATAATCCAAACGGATTTACATATGGCCGTCCATCAAATTCAGGACCTGGCCGAGCATTTGTTCAAGGATTGCCTTACATTCTCGGAGATAAGGATCCACAAGATCCAATCAATGGCTGGGATAAAACTTGGGCATATTTGAAGGAACTTGGAAAACTCATTCCTTACTACACAACCGGTACCGGTAAGAGCATGCGTGAACTTGCAGCTGGAACCAAAAAAATAGTACCAAGTTCTGCTGGTTGGGATATCAACGTACGAGCAATTGGAACTGTTCCAAAGGAATCAAAAGTTGTTGCATTCGAGAATACAACATGGATGATGGATGCTACGTATTTGGCAATTCCAAAGGGGCAAACTGCCGATAAGCTCGCTGTTTCATTAGATCTAATGAAGTGGATCCTGACACCGTTGCAGCAAGCTTATGCATACGATGAAGGATATATGTATCCAGGTCCTGCAATTATTGGCGTAAAGCCATATATGGCTCCTGCTGTAAGCCGTAAAGTACTTAGAGATTACGGCCGTCCTGAATACGATGCACTACTTGCTAAATATCCTGCGCTTCCACAGTTGCCAGGTAAGAAGCTAGGTGCGATGTTTGAGAAATGGGATAAAGAAATCGGTGGAGACAAGCTGAAGTAGAAAGGTTTCAGTAATTGTCTAAGCAACACTTCAACGAACTGCACTTGAAGGGAGTGTCACGGGCCTTTGGCAAGTCCGTGGCACTTTCCAATTTGACTCTAACGATTGGCAATGGCGAATTAGTTGCTCTCTTGGGGCCATCAGGGTGTGGAAAATCAACAGCCTTGAACTGTTTGGCGGGACTCTTGCCTCTAACTGGCGGATCTATTTATCTAGATGATCGGCGCATCGACACAGTACCGCCGGAACGCCGAGATTTTGGAATGGTATTTCAAAACTATGCGTTATTCCCTCATTTAACCGTGCGTCAAAATATCGGATTTGGCCTTAAGATAAAAAAGATTTCCAAATCCGAGATAGAGCGTCGCGTCAATGCTGCAATTGAACTTGTGCAATTGACCTTGCATGCGGACAAGCACCCGAATCAACTCTCGGGAGGACAACAACAAAGAGTTGCAATCGCCCGCGCGATAGTAATCGAACCTCAAGTTGTTTTAATGGATGAACCACTTTCTAATCTAGATGCAAAATTGCGACATGAGATGAGAAGTGAAATAAAACGCTTACATAGTGAATTAGGGCTTACTACGGTCTATGTAACGCACGATCAAGAAGAGGCGCTTTCGCTTGCAGATCGGTTAGTAGTTCTTCACGATGGCGAAATTCAGCAAATAGGAACGCCTGAAGATGTTTACCTGAATCCAACAAACACTTTCGTTGCCGATTTTATGGGTTACCGAAACCTGATTTCTATGGAATTACTCTCCGGAGGAGCCACAAATAATTATTCAATTTCCTGCCCTGGCATTGAATTAGTAGCCAATAATATTTCTGCGGGCACCAAAGCAGGAAAAGTACTAGTAGCAATCCGCCCCGAAGATCTATTAGTTGAAAAGTCGTCAAAAAATAATATTTCCTGCACCGTAACCAACGTTGAATATCAGGGTAAGGACTTTGCTGTGGAGGTATCAGTTGAACCGGGATTAGTGATCTATGTTCGTACACCAATCCGCCTTGAAGTTGGCCAGAAGACGAATTTAACGGTTCGCCCAGATCGAGTGCTTGTGTACCCAAGAAGTGACAATCATCCAAATGTCTGAAGTCAATACAAAGGCAAGCTCTTTTGATTTTAGATTATGGCTTGCAGATCACAGTATTGATCGCCTGCTCCTACTAGCTGTACCAGCATTTTTAGCCATGCTCGCATTCTTCATCTATCCATCATTTTATGGTGCTTATCTTTCTTTTCACCCTATGGATAAGTCTGGAGCCCTAGGAAATTATCAAAGCTTTTTTGGTGATCCTTATATGCGTGAATCCATCTGGAACACCTTCAGAATCGCACTCCCGGTCTCGCTGATAAACGTTTTCGCAGCAGTGCCTCTGGCTGTGCGGCTAAGGCACAAAGTCCGAGGAAAGCGAACTATAAATACGCTGCTTGTGATTCCGATGAGTTTAGGAACTGTTCTTGTTGCTGAGGGTTTGTCTATGTACCTAGCACCCAATGGTTGGTTAAATCGAACGCTATTAGCTACAGGACTAATTAGCGAGCCTGTTCAATTACTACATAATTTCTGGGGAGTTATTATCTCGCTAATAATTACTGGCTTCCCTTTTGCATTTCTGTTGACACTTTCTTACATATCAGGAATTAATCCTAAAATGGAGGAGGCCGCCAGCACTTTGGGTGCTACCTCCTGGCAAAGATTTCGATACATTACCTTTCCTCTGCTGACCCCCGGTTTGGCTATTACATTTTGTTTAAGTTTTGTGCTCGCATTCTCCGTATTTCCCTCTGCTAACTTGCTTGGTAATCCGGCGGGGGATTCTCATGTTCTAGCTGTTGCAGCTGCTCAAGCCATCTTCACCCAATATGACTATTCAATGGCATCGGCGATATCAGTAATTACCGGCGTGCTCGAACTAGCAGTAGTTGCGGCTGTATTGGTAATGAGATCTCGTCTATATAGCGGAAGTACATCTGGCGGTAAAGGCTGATGAGAACTGAAGATACAACCGTGATTTCAAAGTCGGGAAATAGGAAAGTATTTGTCAAGTCACCATTGGGATGGGTTATCTGGGGATCAGTGGCATTCTTTTTCATTAATCTTTTAGGGGTAATTGGAACGGTAGTAATTAGCTCGTTTGCTACCGAATGGTTTGATGGTTGGCTACCTTCGGGATGGACAACAAAGTTTTACTTGACTGCTTGGCAAGACTATCAAGTTCCCAACCTGCTTAGGGCTACTCTGAAGGTGGCGCTTTCTGTTGTGACAATATCAATTCTTGTTGGAACTCCTGCAGCTTACGTTCTTGCGCGCCGTGACTTCCCAGGTAAAAAAATTCTCATGTTGAGTTTCTTACTCCCAATTATGCTGCCGCCGATAACTTATGGAATTCCATTGGCAACTTTTATTTATAGTTTGAATCTTGGCGGCACCTTAACTGGAGTGATTATTGTAAATACTGTGCCCGCAATTCCATTCGTAATTTTGGTACTTTCTCCATTTATAGAGCAAATTGACCCAAAAATAGAGGCCGCTGCCAGAATGTGCGGGGCAACGACTCGGCAAATATTTATAAAGGTGCTTACTCCGCTTATCATCCCAGGACTTTTGGCCGCGGCACTTCTTGTTCTTATCCAAACCGTGGCGCTGTTTGAACTCACCTATTTAGTTTCTGGTCCAGGTAGCAATACTTTGGTCGTAGCACTTTATTATGCAGTTTTCGCATCCGGCATTCGCCCTTACCAAGCAATTAGTGCAATGGCAGTGTTCTACATGCTTACAACCTTCTTTATTCTAATTGTTGCACTTAGATATGTGAATCCAACTCAAATGGTGAGTCAGGCAAGATCGGTTGATTCTAAATAAAATCTTTAATTAAATTTTAGATTGTCATAGCTAGGAATCCGCCATCCACAGGAATAAGAGCTCCTGTGACAAAGCCAGAAGCCTTTTCTGCTGCCAACCAAAGAACAGTCCCATTAATTTCATGTGAATCACCAAGTCGCTTCATTGGAGTGTGTCTGATGATGTCATCAATACGCTCCTTTGTTAACAATGCTCGATTCTGCTCCGCTGGGAAAAATCCGGGAATTATTGCATTGACGCGTATCCCAACTGGCGCAAATTCACGGGCTAAGAATTGGGTTAAGTTATTAATACCCGCCTTTGCAGCGGCATAAGCAAATACTTTGCTAATTGGGGGACCCGATGAGGCAGAAGAGATATTAATAATTGATGCGCCATCAGTTCGGCTACTCATTTGAGGGGCAAATATTTGGCACGCACGAAAGACTGAACCAAGATTGACATCAATAAGATTATTCCACTCATCATCTTTCATCTCAAAAAATGGAGTCCTGCTGTTTACCCCAGCAGCATTTACCAAAATATCTACACCGCCCAGCTGCAGAGTTATTTCAGCGGCTTTCACTAATTCTTCTCTAACGAGCACATCGACTTTAATAAATGAAGATTTCTGGCCAGATAGATTTAGCTCTTCTACAACTGCATTGCCGCGTTCTGTGGACCTTCCAAGAATTACTACCTCCGCCCCGGCTTTGGCTAGGCATCTAGCAAACTGCGATCCCAGCACACCGGTGCCACCAATAACCACTGCTCTCTTACCGCTCAAATCAAACATGTCTTCTTCTCCTTGTCGATGATTCATGCGGACTTACTCAGTAATGAAAGGTGTCTTCCGATATGGAGCTCTAGAGCCTTATCGTAATCTTCTTTATGCTCGATTAGACATAGCTGCAGAGCATTGCGCAGAGCGTAATTTCCAGATTCATCTCGTAGCGTTAAAACATCACCATAGCCAACATGAAGTATCTGCCTAGAGTCCTCTATAAAAAGTAATTCCTTTAAGTCACTATTGCCCAGGTTTTTTGCTAATGGTGCATCATTTATATTTGCAGAGACTTGATAAGAAGAACGAGATTGAGCGTAGGAGTGGTGGCTAATTTGATAGATGTCCCGAAATATTTCAGGAGCAAACTGAGCGCAAATTGATAGCGCTTCCAGGTAGCTCGTTCCAGAAGTTTTCAAATGGAATACGCCATTGCACAATTGATTTGCTAAGGAGTAGATCCCAAATTTGTCAGAACCCGTATGTATGCTCAATTTGTAAGGACCGAGGGACTGAGCAATTGCAAAGTGGCCTTTGAGATTTACAGCCAGATCATCAATATTTCCCTTGAACTCTGTGCCCTTTTCAAAGCCATCAATATAACGCGGTGCAAAGCTAACCCACTTAACACCTAATCGCTTGAGTTCTGTTGCAATGAAAATATGCTCACCCAAAGTGGTGACCTCATGCGTCTCATCAATGGCAACTTCGACCTCGACTTCATGCTTTGCATTTTTAATTAAGTGACGATACAGGCAAACCACAGATGCTACTGCAGCTCCATATTTAAAGACTGCTCGCCTTATTTCAGCATCAGTTAGAAACAGAGATGCATGATCTAGAAGAAATTCTTTTTCTTTGTATCTTCCAATCATCGATACTTCAGTGTCTTCTAGTTCTCCCCAGGGCAAGTGGTCTAAATTGCCATCAAAATCAATGGGTACAAGCGCTACAGAATCGCCAGGATCTAGCGTGAACATAGTGAAACCAGCTGCGATACAGGAGTTAATATCTTCAATATTTTTTAGGTGATCTGCATCAGAGCCGATTAATCCTCGCCATGACGATTCAACTAAACCAAAAGTGGCATCATCCATTACATCTTGAGGAGTTCTACCCATCCTGTGCATCTCTCTTGCAGATTGTTGCGCAAAAATGGGCAACACTCCTTGGCCAAAATTTACAAAAGCACGCGCCTGTCCGAAGGTCGCCATTCCGAGTCGATCACCGACACCTGCTGAAAGCTTTAATCCAAGTGGTTTCGGATTAAGCCAGGGCAGGTGTTTGCGCACAGCACTCGCATTTTTTGTGTTTAACTCGCCAACTAATAAGTACTCGCTACCGGTTGCATTCACTTCGCCATTAAAGTCAGATAGGTCCTCAGATCTAGCTCCGATTATTTGTAGTTTCCGCTTACCGCCGACATTAGCAATCTCAAAACTCAAGATTGGAGCATTGACGATTACGGGTTCAGAGCTGAGCAACTAAATCCCCATTAGTTTTCACCAATTACAATCAGAGCTTTAATAGAGCTGACGAGTCTTGATCAAGATATAGATGGGCGTTAGGTGATGACCGCAAAATAGATGCCGGACATGCTGGCGTTATCGGACCTTCCAGGGAGTCCTTCACCGCTTGTGCTTTTCGGGACTCGGGAGTCAGTACCAGAACGGTCTCTGGATCTAGAAGTGCCTTTACAGTGAGAGTAAGCGCCTGTTGCGGCATATCAGCAAGGGAAGCGAAGTGACCTTCATTGACTTGCTGCATGCGACATTTGATGTCATCAAGTTCTATCAGCTTGATGATTTCTTGAGTCGAGAAATCGGCAGGTGGATCATTGAATGCGACATGCCCATTTTCACCAATTCCCATAACGCAAATTGAAGGTTTATGTTTTTGGATTAGAGCTGTGTAGCGTGCAATCTCTTCGCTTATGGGCACGTCACCTCGTATGCCAAAAAACGCCTTTGGCTGCAATTTCAGCTCAATTCTTTCATGCATCCAGCGAAAAAAACTGGATTTGTGGTTGACATCAATTCCCACGTATTCATCCATGTGAAAAACATTGATCCTGGACCACTCGATATCTTTTTGTGCGTAGAGCGCATTAACGAAAGAGAGTTGTGAATTTCCGGTAGCAAGAATTATTGATATCTCACTCTTTTCCTTCAGGGCTTTCTGAGTGGCTAATGCAAAATCTCTGGCGGCTACTTTCCCAAGCTCTTCATTGGAACTCAGAATCGTTACCTTTAGGTCGCCATATTTTAATTCCTTCATGTGTTATCTCTTCTCAATTAATGAATCGCTATGACAGTACATTTGGATTAATAAAATACGAATTTGACTACCAGTCATGAGATGTTCCATCCTGCAATCGGTTTACAGGAAGATAGGCACTTTGATATGGGAATTTTGATGATGCTTCATCATTTAACGTAACACCGAGTCCTGGTTCGTTACCTGGATGCAGATAGCCATCGTTAAAGGTGAAGGACTGGATGAAGACTTCATTAGTTGAATCGCTATGCCGCATGTACTCCTGGATACCAAAATTGTGTATTGCCAGATCCAAGTGCAAGGCGGCAGCCATTCCAACGGGGGAGATATCAGTTGGTCCATGTATCCCTGACTTAATTTGATACTGCGCAGCAAAATCTAAGATTTTCCGCATCGCCGTAATGCCACCAGTATGTGTTACTGCTGAGCGCACGTAATCGATGAGCTGATCTTGAATTAGAGTTTGGTAATCCCAAACGGTATTGAATACTTCTCCGATAGCTAATGGAGTCGTGGTGTGGTGACGCACAAGTCTGAGAGCTTCTTGATTCTCTGCGGGAGTGCAGTCCTCTAGCCAAAAAAGATCATAGGGTTCTAGTGATTTTCCTAGTTTTGCTGCTTGAATCGGCGTCATTCTGTGGTGGCCATCATGTAGAAGTGTTAGTTCAGGACCAAACTCGTTTCGAACCGCCTCAAAGACTGTTGGAAGGTGACGCATGTAGGCCGGCGTATCCCAAATTTCTTCAACTGGCAATTGCGTTCTGCGGGCAGGTTCGTAGTCATAGCGATTTGCCCCAGCAGATGGACTTGAGGCAACTCCATAGATTGAAGACAGCCCTGGAACTCCTGTTTGAATTCGTATTGCTTTATACCCTTGCGCTCGGTGCGCTCGAATCGAATCAAATAATTCAGGGATGTCAAAGCCACTGGCATGACCATAGGCACGCGCCCCGGTGCGCGATGCTCCACCTAGAAGCTGATACAACGGCATATTGGCAGCCTTAGCTTTGATATCCCAAAGTGCAACATCGACTGCAGCTATTGCCGCCATAGTCACTGGCCCGCGACGCCAATATGCTCCTTTATAAAGATATTGCCAAGTGTCTTCAATCCGATGCGCATCACGATCCATTAGTAAAGGTGCGATGTGGTTTTCTAAATAGCTAGCAACTGCAAGCTCTCGACCATTTAATGTTCCATCACCCAGACCGACAAGTCCGTCATCGGTAGTAAGCCGAAGTGTCAAAAAATTGCGGTCCGGACTATTAACTATGACTTCAACTTTTTTGATTTTCACTTGGCGCTCCTTTTTACGAATTGTGCTTAATGTTGTTTAGAAAGATTAATGTCAATTACGATTTGATTTACTATCTCATTTGGCGATTTTGTTATATCTACTTTTTTTCCGTTCTCACTTGTTAATAATGGATCTAAAAGTGCAAATTGGGAATCCAGTAGCGAAGATGGCATAAACTCGTGATTTCGGTCCTGAATTCGATTCTCAATTACCTCTTTCGAGCCTTCTAGAAAAGCAAAATAGACATCTGGAAGATAGGATCTGAGAATCTCTCGATAGCTAAATTTGAGCGCAGAACAGGCCACAACAACCCCGCCTGCTGAATCTTCCAAGCTTTTCAAGATGAACCCAACGGCACGTAGCCATGGAATTCGATCTTCATCTGTCAGGGCGCTACCGGCTGCCATAGCCTTTACATTTTCAGGTGAGTGCAAATTATCTGCATCGCAAAAAGGTAAGCCCAGAGCTGCGGCCAGGAGTTCGCCGATAGTACTTTTGCCTGAGCCTGAGACGCCCATGACAACCACTGAGCGCGCTGTCAGGGTTTGGCTCATATCTCAGCGCCTTCCCCAAAATCGAATTGATTCAGCGTGGCCTCTCACCCGAGGTGCCATTTCAGGCTCCCGAAGGTCGACTCACTCAGTAAGGATATGGGTATAAAGCATACTTATACAAGGGTTTTATCGAAGAGTATCCGCCATCAGATATCGCCCAAGGCTATGAATTAGTCGATTGCAACCAGATCGAAGTATTCATCTTTCCAAATATCTTCATCACCATCTGGCAACAAGATCACACGCTCAGGCTTTAGCGCTTGAACGGCGCCTTCATCGTGAGAGACCATGATTACAGCGCCTTGATATTCACCGAGGGCGCCCAAGATTTCGGCGCGTGATGCGGGATCTAAGTTATTTGTTGGTTCATCGAGCAGAAGAACGTTTGCTGCAGATACAACCAAAGTGGCCAGTGCTAAGCGAGTTCGCTCACCACCAGATAAGACTTTAACTGGCTTATGAACATCATCTCCGACAAAGAGGAATGAACCAAGCACGTTACGTGCTTCAGGCTCACGCAAGTCATCTTTAGAAGACATCATGTTTTCAAGGATGGTGCGATCGAAATCGAGCATTTCATGTTCCTGGGCGTAGTAGCCAAGTTTTAGGCCGTGACCATGTTCGACTTTGCCGGTATCGGATTCGAGTTGGTTGGCAAGAATTTTTAATAGCGTTGTCTTGCCGGCACCGTTTAGTCCCAAGATCACAACGCGTGAGCCTTTATCAATGACGCAGGAAACGTCGGTGAAGATTTCAAGGGAACCGTAGTTCTTAGATAGTTCTTCACCAGATAGGGGAGTCTTCCCACAAGGCGCTGGGGTTGGAAAGCGCAGCTTGGCGACCTTATCTTTAACGCGAACGTCATCGAGTGATGAACGAAGTTTTTCAGCGCGACGTAACATTCCTTGGGCAGCAGTTGCTTTAGAAGCTTTAGCGCGCATTTTCTCGCCCTGCTTCTGCAAGATTTCTGCCTTCTTCTCAGCGTTGGCGCGCTCTTTCTTACGACGATGTTCATCTTGTTCGCGCTGTAGTAGGTATTGGCGCCAGCCTAAGTTGTAAACATCAATTACGTTTCGGTTTCCATCGATATAGAAGACTTTATTTACAACCTGTTCGATCAGGTTTACATCGTGAGAGATGATTACTAAACCGCCTGAGTAAGTGCTTAGGTAGTTTCGCAACCAAATAATTGAGTCAGCATCTAAGTGGTTCGTTGGCTCATCTAATAAAAGTGTTTCGGCGCCTGAAAATAGAATGCGCGCAAGCTCGATACGTCGGCGCTGCCCGCCAGATAGCGTGTCTAATTGATTACCAAATACTGCCTCGGAAACACCAAGTGAAGTTGCAATCGCTTCGGCCTCTGCTGTAGCGGCATAGCCGCCGGCTGCTTGGAATTCAGCGTCGACGCGGGTGTAACGCTCCATCGCTTTTTCCAGTGCGGCACCTTCCGTTGTTGCCATCTCTTCTTCAACTTGGGTCATACGCGATGCGATTTGATCTAAATCTCGCGCTGACAAAATTCTTTCAATAACAGTTCCCTGATCTTCACCAGTGCGTGGATCTTGGGGGAGATATCCGATCTTGCCAGTGCGTTGCACGGCGCCACCTGCGGGAAGTGTTTCCCCTGCTAAAACTTTGGCGAGAGTTGATTTTCCAGCGCCATTTCGGCCAACGAATCCGATGCGATCTCCGTGATTGATGCGCACATTAACTCCTGAGACCAACAGGCGCGCACCGGCACGTAGTTCGAGAGCGCTTGTTGAGATCATTTGGCGAATTCTCCCACAGTATTTACCTAGCCCAAACACTGACCATAGAATTATGGAATGTTCGATTGGATAATTACCCTCGCTATATTGGCGTTAATTGCGCTAGCGGCCTATCAGATTCGATTACTTCGCAGAATATTGGAAAAGCTCAGAAACCTTTCAAAGCCAGAGAGAGACCCACGAGTAATAGCCAAGAGATCTCGCGAAGAGAATTGGCAGCACTACCGACAATCTGAATATTTTGCGCAATTGCTAAATCTGATGGATTTCAAGGCCGCCATCCCTGGCTTACGAAGTTGGGCGGCCTCTGCTGATGTATTACTAACTTTGGTCAATGTTTCACAGAAAGTTAAGCCAAAGGTAGTTCTAGATTTAGGTTCAGGTATCTCCACGCTAGTTTTAGCGAAGTCATCACCTGGCGCAAAGGTGTTTAGTATTGATCATCTTCCAGAATTTGCGGGAAAGACCAGATCCTTATTAGAAGATCATCAAATTACCAATGTGGATCTAAGAGTGGCTCCTTTGCGCCCGAACTCTGCCGGTAGTGATTGGTATGAGATCTCGGCGCTGTCAGATATTAATCAGATTGACCTGTTATTTATTGATGGTCCACCAGGATCTAAGGATGAAAAAGCTCGCCATCCCGTGCTTGCGCAATGTCTTTCAAAATTATCACCACAGGCAGTAATTGTTATTGATGATGCAGCGCGTGATGGAGAAAGAGCGTTAGCCGAGATGTTTTTACAAGCGCTACCTGGATATGAGTTGGAATTTCTAAGCCATGAAAAGGGAACTGCAGTACTTAGACCTAAGTAGTTAACTAATTACTGCAAGATCTTTGTTCGGCGCGGGGTTGCAAATGCTTTCCCTACTGCAGTTAGCTCAGTTGCTACCTGTGCCTTGATAGTTTCATCTGATTTAAGAAGGGCAACAAGGGCAGCGATAGTTGTCTTTAACTCTTTCTGCTCGCTTTCAAGTTCGAGTTTGCTCATCTTGGTCAGACGGCGCAGCGGCATATCCAGAATATAAGTAGCCTGCTCATCATTTAATTTAAAGTCCTTGATCAACTTCTCTTTAGCTGCTGCTGCATCATCACTGCCGCGGATAATTTTAATTACCTTATCGATATCGATAATCGCCTTGAGCAAACCATCGACCATGGAAAGGCGACCTTCGGCCTTTGCTTTGCGGTATTGCGAGCGGCGACGAACAACTTCGATGCGGTGATCGATAAATACTTGCAAGAGTTCTTTTAGCCCAAGCGTCTGTGGGCGACCTTTAACGAGGGCAACGGCATTAATCGCAAAAGCATCTTCCATTGGAGTTAGCTTGTAGAGCTGTTCTAGAACTGCTTCTGGTTCAAAGCCGTTCTTAAGCTCGATAACCACGTTGGTGCCAGTTTGACCATCGGTTAAATCGATAATGTCAGAGATGCCCTGAATCTTCTTAGCCTTTGCTAAATCAGCGATTCGTTCAACAACTTTTTCAGGACCGATATTAAAAGGTAGTTCTTTTATAGTGATACCCATTTTGCGAGAAGTCACTTTGCTTATTTCTACGCTAGCGCGCACCTTGAAAGAACCTTTGCCGGTTGCGTAGGCATCGCGCACGCCTTCGGCTCCAACTAGTTCACCACCAGTTGGGAAATCTGGTCCAGGAATATGCTTCATCAATTGATTTAGCGTCGCCTTTGGATTATCAATTAAAAACTTAGTAGCTGCTATAACTTCACCCAGGTTATGGGGCGCCATGTTGGTAGCCATACCGACAGCAATTCCAGATCCACCATTTACTAGCAAGTTTGGATAGGCAGCAGGTAATACAAGTGGCTCAAGTAATTGGCCGTCATAGTTTGGACCAAAATCAACGGTGTCTTCATCAGCTTCAGCAACCATCGCCATAGCGGCCTGTGCCAGACGCGCTTCGGTGTAACGCATTGCAGCTGGTCCTGAATCCAGCGAACCAAAGTTGCCGTGGCCATCAATTAGTGGAACCTGCATAGAAAAAGATTGCGCCATGCGAACAAGTGCATCGTAGATTGCAGAGTCACCGTGGGGATGTAACTTACCCATTACTTCACCGACAACACGCGCACTCTTTACATGGCCACGTTCTGGACGAAGTCCCATATCGGCCATCTGATGCAAGATTCGGCGATGAACTGGCTTTAAACCATCCCGCGCATCTGGAAGTGCGCGCGAATAAATTACTGAATATGCATACTCAAGAAAAGACTCAGACATTTCAGATGAAACATCGATATCAACAATCTTGCCAGGATATTCGCCAGGCTTTGGACCAACTGGCTTCTTCGCCTTGGTCGATGTTGCGGCTTTCTTTGCTGTTGCCATGCGCGCATTCTGCCAAGTTATATGGCTAAATCGCGGTACCTACACGCGGTCTGCCGCCAACGATTGCAACACATCCGGCTGCCAATTGTGTTCCTGATGTCAACGCCGCAGTTAAGTCGTGACTTTTGGCATAAGTCGCAATAAATCCGGCAGCAAAACTATCGCCCGCCCCAGTTGTATCCACCACAGATGCAGGAACTGCCGGGACGCTAATTGAATCAAAGCCGCGCGTCTTGGCAATAGCGCCCATTGATCCGCGTTTGATCACGACGACTTCAGAGTAATCCAACAAATAATCTAAGGCGCGCTCCATATCAACTGATCCCGTTAGATAAATGGACTCCTCTTCATTTAAGAGAAGAACATCCATCATTGAGAACCATTCGTGCATTTCGCTATCGGATACATCTTTCATGGTTCCAACCGATGCAGGGTCGAAATAAATGGCGATGTTATCTGCCTTGATTTTTTCAATCATTGCCAAAACCCCCGGCCGAGCCAGCGGGTTTAGTAGGGAGTATCCAGAAATATAGACTGCTTGAAATTTTGAAAGATCTGGAAGGTCAGTGATTGTTAAGGATGAGTTGGCACCCTTTTCCGGAAACATAGTTCGCTCACCTGATGAATCAACCAAGATAATAACCACTCCTGATGCTTGACCTGGAATAGCCAGTTCTCCATGTTCAACGCCAAGTGCATCGAAGTCGGCAACTATTGCAGCTCCTGCAGGATCATCTCCCACGTGGCAAACGATTGTGGTGCGTGCATCAGTTCGGGTTAGCCAAGCAGCAACATTGCCTGCAGCACCACCGCTGCCCGTGCTGATGCGACTTGCAGTATCGCTGCCGTAGTTAATTTTCTCTGGTGCAACATCTATGCGGGCTATGACATCTAGCATCACATCACCGATGCAAAGAATTTGTATAGACATCAATTTCCCTTTTGTTTATTGGTGTTGCTTGGCCACTGCAATGTCTGCGGCAAGTGCCGAGTTAGATTTAATGATCTCTATATTCACTGAAAGTGATTCACCTTCACTGGTGGTGTGGAAATGCTCCAGTAAGAATGGAGTAACTGCCTTACCTGTAATTCCGGCCTTGCGAGCAGCTGTTAACCCACTCTTGAGAATCGCGTCATGGCGCTTGCGATCCATCTCGTGCTTGACTGGATTTGCCACAATCAGCGCGCTCTTATTAGTTCGTAGCACTTCACGGGCACGGATTATGTTGGCAATTTCAGCAGCGCTTTGCACACTGTGCTCGATGGTGAAACCAGAATCAGTTAAGTAAAAGCCAGGAAAGGCGCTTGTTTTATATCCGACTACGCCGATCGCTAAAGTTTCTAAGCGCTCTAGAGTCGCGGCGATATCTAAAATTGATTTAACACCGGCACACACAACAGTTATATCTAGTTGTGAAAGTGCGGTCAGATCTGCAGATTCGTCGAAAGTTTCATTGGCTTCGCGATGTACTCCGCCTAAACCTCCCGTTGCAAAGACTCGAATACCCGCCAACGCTGCCAGGTGAGCAGTTGCAGCAACAGTTGTTGCGGCAGATTTTCCACTTGCCGAAATAATTGCCAGATCGCGACTAGATGCTTTAGCAATATCATCACGATTGGCGATTTCTTTAAGCTGATCATCAGTTAGTCCGACATGAACAACGCCATCGACTATGGCCATTGTTGCTGGTACTGCGCCGTGATCGCGGACAATATCTTCAACTTCGCGAGCTACTTCTAGATTTTGTGGCCGAGGCAAACCATGGCTGATGATCGTGGATTCAAGTGCAACGATCGGGCGACCTTCTGCAAGTGCGGCCGCAACTTCTGGTGATGGTGTAAAGGGCATGCGGTGGTTCATAACCCCAACCTTACCCATGAGAAGATAACTCCGTGCATCTGTCGCAAATTACTCCTTCGCTCTTTGCCAGCCTGGGGTTAGCCGACTTAACCGATCAAATTCAATGTGGGCCAAGCCCGGCTGGGCGCGAGCTTCTTTTTCTAATCGATGGGCTGGGCGCCGATGCGGTGGCCAAATATGCGAGCCACATTCCAACGATGACTTCTCTAATTAGACATGGCGCAGTTAAAACATCTTTTCCATCAACGACTGCGACAAGTCTGGCAACGCTTACAACTGGCGTGAATCCTGGCGAACACGGAATGCTGGGATACACGGTGCAAGTACCGCGAAGTGGGGGACGGATTTTAAATTCGCTTCGATGGGATGAACGAGTTGATCCAGTTATTTGGCAGCCGGTCCCAACTCTTTTTGAGCGCGCTGCAGCGAATAATATATATGTCACACATGTTGCAGCTAAGCGTTATGAAGATTCTGGATTCACGCGCGCAGTCTTTCGCGGTGCGCAATACAAGGGCGCCAATACGCATGCAGATTTAGTTACAGAGACAGTGCAAGCGTTGAAAGCTACGCCAGCATTTGTCTATCTATATGTAAATGATTTAGATGTTGCCGGACACAGTGATGGCGTTGGCTCTGATAAATGGTTAGCGGCACTCACCGCCATTGATCAGTTAGTCGCCAAGTTATTACAACAACTGCCACGTCAAACCAGACTCTGGCTCACTGCTGATCATGGAATGATTAATGTTGGTGAAAAAATTGTGATCGGCCAAGATAATGATTTAGCTACAGATATTGCAACCATTGCGGGCGAACCACGCGCTCGGCATTTGTATTTAGGTGATGGGGCAAGTGAAGGTGCTATTACCGAGAGTGCCCAACGTTGGCGTGAATTCTTGGGCGCAAAAGCCATTGTTCACACCCGCGAAGAGGCTAAGAGCTCCGGGCTCTTTGGTAGCGAAGTCAGCGCCGATGCATCCGATCGAATTGGTGACTTAGTCGTAATCGCACAGGGAGATTTAATTTTAATTGAAGCTGAAAGAGAAAACCAGGAGAGCGCCATGGTGGGACATCATGGGGGAGACACTGATCTTGAAAGCTATGTACCACTTTTAACTGCAGTTGTTAATTAGTTTTCAGGCTTACTTTCATCAATTGGCTTCTGCCCAAACATAATCTCATCCCACGATGGAACTTTAGCGCGCGCAGTTATTCCATCGGCTTTATCTGCAGGTGCCGGAGTCTCGCGAATAGAAACCAATCGTGGAGTCTCACGAGTTATTTGTTCTTCAAATTCTTCATCAGTGGGATCGTTATCGGGAAGATCATCGAGTGATGATGCGATGCTGCGTATTGGCGCACTGTCGATGCGGATCGGTTCGCGTGCCTCTGTTGGCGCGCTAGCTCGTGACGGATGAGTTGGTGGTGAGTAAACAAGGCCAGCGTCAATGCGTCGAACCGGCGCTTCTTCACCCATCATCCATGCTGCGTTGTCATCGAGGGCGGAAATACTGCGGCGTTGTCCGTCATAACTAAATTGCGCAACGCCTGAGCCATCGCGGTTTGGATAATGAAGTTCGATCGTCCATGTGCCATCTTCTAGGCGCCAGGTATTCCAATTGAGTGCATCAATATCAACTCCGCGTGGTGCTAACTTTGAGATCACTAATTCAATAAAAGTTAAATTATCGCGCCCGCCATCTTTACCTTCGCGCCGAGGTGATAATCCGTGCACTTGATCGATAATAAAAATGCGCTCTTGCAAAATAGGGCCAGAAAAACGTTCGACTTTTTCTACTGAGATATTTCCATCGCGCGCAATTGAATCCAAAGTTTCGCCAGCACGCAGACGACGTTGCATCTCTTTAACGCTCATCACTTCGTTTTCATTGCCAACTGGAACAGAGGTAAGACGCGGTTGATTTACGGTGGCGCGCAGAGTGTCACTAATTCGCAGAGAGAACTCAGCGCCGTCCTGATCGGTGAGAGCTAGGTGCACCCCATCTGGGGACTTACCGGTTAGGCGTAGCTCACTCATGAGGGCGAGAATACCTGCAGTGGGTGAGAAAGTAGGTGAAGAAGAGGCCTGGAACCGAGCGGGGAAATTAGCCGATTTACGTACCGAGGCCCTTCTGTGGCAAGATACGCAGTCTGCGCGGTAGTTGATGCCACGCTGCAATCGGCTTAAATGAGTATTAAATAGATGAGGACCATACGATGAATATTCTTGATGCAGTTGATGCGAAGTCACTTCGCCACGACATCCCACAATTTCGCGCTGGAGATGAATTGAAGATCCACGTTCGCGTTATTGAAGGTAGCAAGAGCCGTATCCAGGTCTTCCAAGGAATCGTTATTCGCCGTCAGGGCGATGGCGTTCGCGAAACTTTCACAATCCGTAAAGTTTCATACGGAGTCGGAGTCGAGCGTACTTTCCCAGTACACACACCAGTTATTGAAAAGATCGAACTTGTAAAGAAGGGCGATGTACGTCGCGCCAAGCTTTACTACCTACGCGACCTACGCGGTAAGGCTGCCAAGATTCGCGAAAAGCGTGATGGCATCGAAGGTTACGGCGATGGAATTCTTTCAACTCCGGTTGCGGAAGTTATCGAAGAAGCTGTGGTTGTGTCCGAGCCAGCTGCTACTGAGGTAGTGGCAGAGGCTCCAGCTGAAGCTGTGACAACAGAAGTTGTATCTGAAGCAGTAGATGTTGTTGCTGAGGCTCCGGTTGCTGAAGAAGCACCTGCAGCCGAAGACAAACCTGCTGAATAAGTAATTTCTTTCAATATGCCACGCAAGGGCTCGCCTTTACGCGAGTTACCTATCCTTGTAATAGTTGCGCTCGCAGTCTCGCTTGTAATAAAGACTTTCTTGGTGCAGTTTTTCTATATTCCATCAGGATCTATGGAAAATACACTTCAAGTCGACGATCGCGTGGCTGTAAATAAGTTGCCATTTATCGGCAGATCAATAGGACGTGGCGATGTAGTTGTCTTCCGCGATCCAGATAATTGGCTGCCTGAACCATATGCAATAGATGAGAATAAATATTTAGCCAAGGCGAAAGAAGGTTTGGTAGCTGTCGGAGTATTGCCAAATCCAGCAAAGCAATACTTGGTAAAACGAGTAATCGGTATTGCAGGGGATAAAGTCGAATGCTGCTCAAAGAATAAAAAGTTAATGATAAATGGTGTGGAGATAAATGAGCCATATATCTTCTCTGGGAACTCAGCCAGTGATACAAACTTTAATGTCACTGTTCCTGAAGGCAAGATTTGGGTAATGGGCGATCACCGCGCGGCAAGTGCTGATTCCCGCTTCCACCAAGAGGATATAAATAAAGGAATGGTTCCAACATCTAAAGTCACGGGCAAAGTCGTGGGCATAATTTGGCCAATTAAGAATCTCGGCTTTGTTAGTTCGTATTCATCGCTTGAGTAATTGGGCTGCGTAATTCAATGAAAGTTATTGAGTCCCTTCTCCTAGATGCCGGAATATCACCACTTGCAGGAGTTGATGAAGCAGGACGCGGAGCATGTGCTGGCCCCCTAGTAATTGCATCAGTTGTTCTTAGCGATCCATTTGCACCTGAATTAGTTAAGGTGCGCGATTCCAAAGATGTCTCAGAAGCCGAGCGAGAAAAGCTCTTTGATTTAGTAAACGATCTTGCCCTGGCTGTCAGTGTGATTATTGTTCCTGCAAAAGAAGTGGATCAACGTGGCGTGCATGCGGCAAATCTTGATGGCATGCGACGTGCGGTGCAGGGCTTATC
>Ga0164295_10001123_pt1 | contig 22188 bp, 13 predicted proteins | sample GEODES006metaG_FD_111798 | JGI IMG/M metagenome (GOLD analysis project Ga0164295, IMG submission 111798) | Oligotrophic lake water microbial communities from Sparkling Lake, Wisconsin, USA - GEODES006 metaG | ecosystem: Environmental > Aquatic > Freshwater > Lake | place: USA: Sparkling Lake... | reverse complement strand
TGCTTTCGAACTGCGGCCCGAGGCCGAAGCGATAGCGTTGCCGTCCGAGCGGTGACTTCGCAGCCGGCAGCCCGGGAAGACTTGCCTGAATGCGTAGCTTGCGGCCTCTGCGGCAGAGGTGGCGTCTGCGGTTCCTCCGGCCACTCTTCCTCTTGGGCAGACCCTGCGGGCGCCGATACCAAGAGCGTGCGCTTCGCGTGATCGAGGCGCGACCGCTTTCCCGGCGTCGGAGGACGCGACGTTGCGCGGACTGCTGCAGCAAGTCTCGATGCTGGTCGTGGCCGCAGGCGTGGCGTGCGCCTGCGGTGATGCCGTCGCGCAGGGGCTGCAGAAGCTGCAGGGGCTGCCGAAGTCGTTTTCGCTGCCGGTGGCCGATGCCGAGGTGCCGGCCCGCGAGAAGGCCTGCCGGCATCTCGCCCGGGCCCAAGACTACGCCAAGCAGTCGGCAGAGCTAGCCTCGAACGGCAACTGCCGGGCGATCGATGGCTACTTCGCCGCCACCGAAGCGGCTTGGAACGCCATGTGGCTCTGTCCGGACGATCCCGACCTCGTCCGCGAGGCGGCGGAGCTCTACGCCTGCTCGCTTCAGGGCTTGCTCGAGTCGGCCACCGCCCACGGGCGGCTCGATTGTCGTGGGCTCCTCATCGGGCCGGAGTGGGGGCCGATCGTCGTCCCGATCGAGATGCGGGGGATGCAGATTCCGGCCTCGGCGATCGAGCATGTCGAGGCGACGCCCCCTCCCGGCGACAAGCGGATCAAGCGCCGCCATGAACGGGGAGGCTTCGGCCTCCCGGTGAGCGTGCGGGTTGCGACGCCGGCCGACCGGGAGGGAAACCGCGTGCTGGCGCCGAAGCGTCAGAGCTTGGCGGCGACGGCCGTGCTCCGCTTCATGAAGCCCGCCGACGAGAACGTCCTCGAGGCTTTTTCCGGTCCGCTCGCGCGCGATCACGCCCCTGCGATCCTCGACCTCGTCAATCCAATGGAGATCGCCGCGGTCGATCTCGGGCCATCCCGCCCGCTCCTCGCCGCCGACCTGACGGCGCCGCTCCTCGACATGCTCGGCGGAATGCCCGCCAACGACAACGTCATGAACTTCCTGCAGCCGTACGGCAGCGCCAACACGCGACCGCGGCTCGAGCTCCTCGAGCCCCATCGCCCCGGCCGCGTCCCGGTGGTCTTCATTCACGGCCTGGGAAGCGACGAGGGGACGTGGTTCGATCTCCTCAACGAGCTCCGCGTCCGTCCCTGGTTTCTCAAGCGTTTTGAGCCCTGGCTCTTCCACTACCCGACCGGGGCCTCGTTCCTCCAGACCTCCGCCGAGCTCCGCCGCCAGCTGACGGCGACGGTCCGCCGCTTCGATCCGGAGGGGAAGGATCCGGCAATGCAGCACCTTGTCCTCGTCGGCCACAGCATGGGGGGGCTCCACGCCAAGCTCCAAGTCGTCGAGCCGGGAACGGCGCTGTGGGATTCGATCGCCTGCGTCCCCTTCAAGGAGGTACGGATGCGGAGTTCGATCCGTCGTCAGGTGGCACCGGGCTATTTTTTCAAGCCGCTCCCGTTCGTGAACCGGGTCGTCTACATCGCCACGCCGCACGCCGGCAGCTCGCTGGCGTCGCTGGCCGTGGGGCGCGTCGCCTCGGCGACCGTGCAGCAGCCGGAAGAATCGCTCGCCATCCATCGCGAGGTCCTCGGCGGCAACCCGGGGGCCTTCTTCAGCGACTATGTGCGCGCTCCACCAACGACGGTCGACATCCTCGAGCCGAAGTCGAGAATCCTTCAGGCACTCCACGACCTTCGTCCCTCGTGCCGGGTGACGATGCACTCGATCATCGGCAATGGGGTCACCTGGCCGCTGAGCGGTCCTGGGGACAACGTCGTGCCGGTGACGAGCGCCCGGCTGCCGGGGGTGGTCAGCGAGGTCTACGTGCCGTCGGTGCACACCGAGCTTCACCACCACCCGATCACGGTCTTCGAGATGGAGCGGATCCTCGACGATCACCTTCGCGAGAACGGGCTGTGAAGGATTCGTGAGGGGGCAAGGGGTGGCCCGTGCCCTCGAGCGGCGTAGCCGGCAAGCGGAGCCATGGATGGCGGAGCGCAGGCGGGTCCGAGTGAGCGGAGGCCCGGAGGGCCGAAGCGAACGTCCGGCGAGAGGGCACGGGCCACCCCTTGCTTTGTGAGCGTTCGGTGAGTCTCTCGGGGCATGGAGCGTTGTTCCTGTGCTCCCGTAGACTTCTGGGACGTTCCGCCCGTCCCGGTCGTTCTTCGGAGGAGATTCCCGATGCATTCGTTCCATCCCCGCACGCGACTCGACCGACAGCGGATTCCGCGGCGCGGCTTTCTGGCCGACAGCGCCGTGGTCGTCGCCGGAGCACTGGGGAGCGTCGCCGGCGCCGCTGATCTTGGCCGGGCGCGGACGGTGTCGATCTTCCACACCACCGATCTCCACGGCCGGATCCTCCCCACGAGCAGCTACGAGGGGCTCGATGATGTCGGCGGCTTCGCCCGCGCGGCCAGCTGCATCCGCCAGTGGCGCCGGGAATCCCCCCATTCGCTCACCGTCGACGTCGGCGACGTCGTTCAGGGAACGGCCGCAAGCATGGCCCGTGGTGGGCAGCTGATGTTCGAGCTGTTCAATGCCCTCGGCTACGACGCTTGGACGCTCGGCAATCACGACTTCGACTGGGGCCCGGAGAAGCTCGAGGCAAATCTCGCCCTCTCGAAGGCCGCCGTCCTCACGGCGAATCTCGAGCGCGGCGGGAAGGCCGCCGGGGCCTTCGACGGCGCGTGGGAGAAAGTCGTGCCGTGGACGATCCGGGAAGTCGGTGACTTCAAGATCGGCCTGGTCGGCTTGATCACGCCGGGCCTCGCCTCGTGGCTCGATTCCGAAACGCTCGGCGGCACTGCTGCCACCGATCCCGGCCCGGCGCTCACGCGGGCGGTGGCCGAGTGCCGCGATGCGGGGGCCGAGGCGATCGTCGTCCTCGGGCACATGGGCTGGCGCTTCGAGGACGACTACGCCAATCCGGTCCGCGGCATCCTCACAGGTGCCAAGGGGATCGACGTCTATCTTGCCGGGCATTCGCATCAAAACAAGCCGGCGTGGTTCGTTGACGACGTGCTCTGCACGCAGGCGAGCTACCACGGCGTCCACTGTGGCCGCGTCGATCTGACCTTCGATCTCGACGCCCGCAAGCTCGTCGACCGGCGCGTGTTCACGCTGCTGATGGACGATCGTTACGAGCTCGACCCGGAGGTGATGGCGCTCGCCCGCCCCGATCTCGCTGCGGCCGACGAGCAACTGGCCCGCCCGGTGGCAACGGTGACGGCGTTGATCAAGGGGAAGGGGCGGGGAAGCCGGCTGGGGGCACTGTTCTGCGAGTCGTTCGCCGCGGCGCTTTCCAAGCATGGCACGCCCGTCGATTGCGTCTTCCACGGCACGTTTCTCAGTGGCGATCTACCGGCCGGCCCGCTCACGGTGGCCGATTGCTGGAAGCTCATTCCCTACGAGAATCTTCTCGTCGTCGCCGAGCTTTCCGGGGCGGAGCTTGTCGAGGTGGTGGCCGAGGATGCCGGCGATTCGCGGAGCGACCGGACGCTCTGGCCGTTTACGGTCGTAAAGGACGGCGCCGGTCGGCCGGCGGGGCTCGAGCGCGACGGGGCCCGAATTGATCCCGCCCGCCGGTTCAAAATCGCCTTCAACAGCTACGACGCTCAGTCGGGCGGCCGCCGGCTGCCGAAGCTCCAGGCGCTCCTGGCGAAGCCAGAGTCGAAGCGCACGCTCGTCCCGATCGACACCCGCTCGGCCCTGATCGCGAGCCTCCTCGACCGCGGCACGGTGGGGTAGGGGCTCGCCGTCGTTCTCCCGAGGGAGGAGCCATCCTTGCTTTTTCGGAGCGCCGCTCCGGATTTGCCAGGGAAATCTGGTCCGTAGCAACGGGTGATGCCGCCGCTTCCCGTCAGCTCCCGTCGGCCCAACCGGGGGCTCGGGGGAGGGGCTTCCGCCACCACGGCCCCCCGTCAGGTCCCGAAGGCAAGGACGGCGCTGACGAGATCGTGAACGGCCCGGGCAAACTGACTCTGCGTGCCGAGCTCTTGGCCGATGCGGACAAGCACCAAGGCTTGGATGGCGGTGTTCCAGGGAACGGTTTTCATGACAGGCCCTCCGTGGCGGAAGCGGCGTTTGAGCGGTGACACGAGCCTGACCGCACGACGCCGTCGATTCCCGCCACGATTCTAGGCGCGGAGGGCAAGCCCTCACCGCCGGCCACACGCCAGCGTCCCGCAGAGAGGCGTTGCTTTTCTCCCGGACAATTGGCGGCCGGAACCTCGTTGCCCGTTCCCCCCCGCTTCCCAGTGCTGAAAAGCCCGCGTCAATCGACCATGCTTCGCGCTCAAGCGCCGCCAATGGCCGGGGCCCCGGCGACGGATTCGACGCCACCGGGCATGATGGACGCGGGCGCTGCTTCGCAACGCCCGCTCTCTTCGACGCGGCCACCCCCTTCCCACCCCGCCCGTGACGCTCCCCCCCAAAGAGACGCACGCAATCCTCGTTGCCCTGGGAAGCTCAGGCGACGTCCACCCGTTCATCGGGATCGGCCGGGAGCTGCGCCGTCGCGGGATCCGCGTCACGCTCGTCGCCGCCGGGTGGTTTCGCGAGGTGGCCGAGAAGGCCGGGCTCGACTTCATCGACCCGCTCCCCGAGCTCGACTTCGTCGCGTCGATCGAGGACGAACGGATCTGGGACCCGCTCCGCGGCACTCCTGTGATCCTCGACCTGTTTGTCCGCCCCCTCCTCGACCCGGTCTACCGCGTGATCGAGCGGGCGCTCGCTGTCGACACCGCCGCCGGCGAGGCCACGGTCGTCGTCGCCTCGAGCCTCGCCTTCGGGGCCCGCGTCGCCCAGGAGCGTCTCGGCGTGGCGCTGGTTACCGTCCACCTGTCGCCGATGTTGTTTCGCAGCCTCGATGATCCACCGCGAGTGCCCGGGGTTTTCGTCCACCGCGGCCCGCATTGGTTTCGCAAGCTCCAGTGGTCCCTTGCCGACCGGCTCCTCATCGATCCCCTCATCGGCCGCTGGCTCAATCCCTTCCGCGCCACTCTCGGCCTGCCACCGGCCCGCGGGCTGCTGCGTGATTGGATCCATTCGCCTCTGCGGACCCTCGGGCTCTTTCCTGCCTGGTTTGCCGCACCGCAGCCCGAGTGGCCGCGGCAGGTGCGGCTCACCGGTTTCCCGCTCTACAGCGAGGAGGGGGTGAGCGATGCCGACGACCAGATGAAAGCCTGGCTCGAAGAGGGCTCGCCCCCGATCCTCTTCACCCCCGGCAGCGCCCATCTCCACGGCCACGAGTTCTTTGCCGCCGCTGCCGACGCCTGCCAGAGGCTCGGTCGCCGCGGCCTTCTCCTCACGAGGTTTCCCGACCAGATCCCCAGGGCGCTCCCCGCTGGCGTGCGGCACGCTGCGTTCGTCCCCTTCCGCTGGCTCGTGCCCCGGTCGGCGGCGCTTGTTCACCACGGCGGCATCGGCACCCTCTCGCAGGGGCTTGCCGGGGGCGTGCCGCAGATCGTGATGCCGATGGGCTTCGACCAATTCGACAACACCGCGCGGATCGAGCGGCTCGGCGTCGGCTTGGCGCTCGCCCGGAAGTCCTTCCGCGGCCCGGCGCTTGCGGCCCTCCTCGGGAAGCTCCTCGCGGATCAGAGCGTGGCCGACCGCTGTCGCGCCGCGGCCGACCGGTTTGCTGGTGCCGACGGGATCGCGGCCGCCGCCGATGAGGTCGAGGCCGCGGGCCGGTGAACGTCAGTTGCTGGGGCGCACGTCACCGGCCATCGCCGGCCGCGGGAAGGCCTCGAGTTGCCGCATGCTCGTCTTGCCGATGGCGACGTCGAGGAGCCGCCCGAAGCGGCGGAAGACGCTCTCCTGCCGGTAGGGGATGCCATGCTTCTCGCACAGCGCCTTCACCTCAGGCTGGATGCGCGAGTATTGCCGCATCGGCAGATCGGGGAAGAGGTGGTGCTCGATCTGGTAGTTGAGCCAGCAGCTCATGTAGTCGGTGAATTCCCCGCCACAATGGTAGTTGGCCGAGCCCATCACCTGGGTCACGTAAAACTCTTCCTTGCGGTCGTAGTGGAAGGAGAAGCGGTAGAGATCGTCGGCGGTGTGGTTGGGGGCGATCACGAGGAAGGAATGGATGTTGGTGAACGCCTCGGCGAGGAGCTTGTTGAAAAGCACGTACCAAGCCGCGGTCGTCCCGAGGGGGAGGAATGCCAGCGGCACGAGGACGAAGTGGACGATTCCATACGGCAGATAACAACTCAGCCACAACCGCCGCACCGACCGACGGCGGAAGTCGACGAGATTCCAGACCGTGAGATAGGTGATGTTTTCGTGCTGCAGCCGCTTCCGGCTGTCGGGGTCGAGGACGCACAGCGAGTTGGGAGCGTAGTAGATAATCTTCCACGTGCAGGCCAAGACCGCGATCGCGAACAGTTTCATCCAGTTTGGCAGGTGGATGGCGCGGAGCGATTCCATGTGCCGCTCGGCGACGTCCGGGTCGGTATCCTCGCCGGTGTGGTAGTGGTGGAGGAAGTTATGTTCATGATCCCAGGCGGCGGGAAGGAGCCAGTCGAACCAGTCGACAAACCGCCGCCAGCCGCGGGCGAACGCCTTGCTGGTGTAGCGGGCGGGGATCCCCGGCACCCGGTCGTAGCCGCGGTGGGTGATGTGATGCGCGAGCAGCCAGCGGGTCATTTGCCCGAGGCTCAGGGCGAAGGCCGTGAGAGGATTGGGGAAGATCCAGGCGGTGGAATACCCAAGCAACGTGGCGAGCTTGCCGTACGTTTCAATTCGCCGCAGGTGGGCAAAATCGGCTGGGCCGATCTGTCGGTAGGTGTCGGCCTTGAGCCGCTCGATGTCGGCACAGAACCCGGCCACATTCATCCCTCCCAGGTCGCCAAGAGGCGCCGGTGGGGGAACGCGACGGTGCCGGCGGGAAGCTGCCTGTGTCGGGGTTGCTTGTGCGGGGGCTGCGGTTGGGGTCATGGGTCATTCAGGAGTTGCATGCGCCAAGGGGGGCGGTCAATCGGCACCGTCGCCGTCGATGAGGCCGCTTAAGCCGGTGCCCGACGACGCGGGATGCCACACTTTCCATGCATCCTGACTGCGGAGCCGGCCATAATCGTCCCAGGAGATCTCCGCTGCCACCGGCCAGGGGAGGGTGTTCGTTTCCGGGGAGTGAACGATCGAGAAGGAGATGTCATTGCGCTTCCGTGAGCCCGGCTTGCTCTCAGAGACGACGGCGAGGAAATCGGACGGAAGGATACCGGCGACGTCCGACGAACGCCACGACGACGCGAACGCACAGCGGTAGAGCGGCGGGCGCGACTTGGCCGCGGAGGCATTGCCGGCGGCGGTGATCGGCTGGCCGGTGACCAATGCCGCCTGCATCGCCCCCTCTTCCATAAAAGGAAGGATCTCCCACGTCCAACCGCTCGGATATCCGGGACGCGGGGCAGGGGGGAGCACCTTGGTTGCGTCGGCGTACATTTCCAGGGCGAGGTTGATCTGTGACTTGTGGTTGACGCACACCGTCCGCTGCGACGACATCCGCACCGCATGGATCGCCGGCATGAGCATCGAGATCATCATCCCAATGATCGCGAGGCAGACGAGTAACTCAACGAGCGACACGCCGCGGCGATGGAGGGGGAGGTTGGTTGGAAACACGTTTCCGTCCTCGGGAAGCGAGCTACTTTGTCGCGTCGACGCGTTCGAAGACGACGAGCATCCGTCCGCTTCCCGCCGCGGCGGAGAAGTCGGCGGGACGCGGCCTCCCCTGTTCGGCGATGCAGAGCTTCCTCGTCTTGCCGCTCATCTCGTAGATGCCGAACGCGGTCTGGCCCGCGTTGTTCCCCTTCGTGGTCTTGAAGTCGATCGTCTTGGGGGTGAAGGTGGGATCGATCGTGCTCGTCCCCTCGGCGACATCTTTTCCGTCGACAAGGAGTGTCCATTCCCCGTCGCGGCCGTTCTCGGTCCTGATCTTCTCGACGTCATCGGCCCCCACCGTGTTGCCGTTGACTTCAAGCGAGATCGCCTGCCACGTGCCCTCGATCGCCAAATGGTCCTTCTTTGTAGCCTCCTCCTTCGTGTCGGCCACGGTCTGGGCCATCGCCCCGAGCGAAGCAAGGCAGAGGATCGCGGCGCCGATGGCCGCAACACGGAGCGAAAGTGTGGTCATGGAGGCCCCCCGGGAAAAAAAGACAGTTGGTCTGGTGTCACACTGTAGCCCACCGGTCGGGGAACCGTGAGTCCCTGCGGCTCAACGCCCTGGTGGAGGCGGCCCGGCGGGGGCGAGCGTGGTCGCCCCCTGGTGGTGGCGGGGCGAAAAGGGGCAGTGTCGGCATCCACTGCCGCAGCATTCGCCGCGTCGGCGGTGAAACGCCGCGGTGAAGACGACGTAGCCCTGCTCGACGGTGAAGTCGGGTTCGTCGGGCTCGACCGGCGGCGGGGCTTCGTCGGGCATGACGCGGGCCAGTCCGAGCGGGAGGAAGGCCTGTAAAAAACCTGCCCGCCAAAAAAAGGCTTTGAAAAAAGAAAAGGGCCCGTGGTTGGGGAAACCACGGGCCCAAGAGCGGCTATCGAGGTGTGGGTCTTTGGGGGGGAACAGCCGCTGAAGAGAAGCACTTGTATGGTGGGGCGGGCTGCCGGATGACGCTCGCGACACTCAAACTATAACCGGCCCACGCCCCGGTGTCGAACGTTTTTTCACGCTGAAAGAGGCTGTTTTCCCCTTTTGGGCTGATTTTTCGCACAATTCTCACAATCCTCCCCGGGCAGACACGGAAGCTGGACTCTTCGCCGGGGGGTGGCGTGGCCGATACATTGGGCACATCCTGCCCCATCCACCGCCGCACCGCACCGGAGCCCCGCCAATGGCCGCCCGTCCCGTCGATCCGTTCTCCGCCCGTGGCACGTTCGAGACCGGCTCCGGGCCGGCCACGCTCTACCGGCTGCGGGCGCTCGACGACGCGGGGGTGACCAACACCTCCCGGCTCCCGTATTCGATTCGGATGGTCCTCGAGGCGCTCCTGCGGACTTGCGACGACTACGAGGTGACCGAAGCCGACGTCCGCGCTCTGGCAACCTGGAACGCTGCCAAGCCGGCGGAGTCGGAGATTCCCTTCAAGCCAGCGCGCGTCGTCCTTCAGGACTTCACCGGCGTGCCGTGCGTCGTCGACCTCGCTGCGATGCGCGCGGCGATGCGCCGGCTGGGGGGAGACCCGCGGAAGATCAACCCACTGGTGCCGGTCGATCTCGTCATCGACCACTCCGTCCAGGTCGACCACTTCGGCACCCACCGGGCCCTCGAAGAGAACATCGCCATCGAGTTCGAGCGCAATGCCGAGCGCTACGCCTTCCTCCGCTGGGGGCAGCAGGCATTCCAGAACTTCCGCGTCGTCCCGCCGGCGATCGGGATCGTTCACCAGGTGAACCTCGAATACCTCGCCGGCTGCGTCTTTCTCCGTGACGATCCGGCCGCGGGTGGCACGAAGTCGCTTCCCGTCGCCGTTCCCGACACGCTCGTCGGCACCGACAGCCACACGACGATGATCAACGGCCTTGGCGTCGTTGGCTGGGGCGTCGGCGGCATCGAGGCGGAGGCGGTGATGCTCGGCCAGGCGCTGTCGCTGCTCCTTCCCGAGGTGGTCGGGTTCGAGCTCACCGGCCGGCTCCCCTCCGGCGCCACCGCCACCGACCTCGTCCTCACCGTCACCGAGATCCTCCGCAAGGCCGGTGTGGTGGGGAAGTTTGTCGAGTTTTACGGGTCGGGGCTCGCCGGGATGTCGCTTGCCGACCGGGCGACGATCGCCAACATGGCACCGGAGTACGGGGCGACGATGGGATTCTTTCCGATCGACGACGAGACGCTCACCTACCTCCGGCTCACCGGCCGGCCGCACGCGCAGGTCGAGCTCGTCGAGCGCTACATGAAGGAGCAGGGGCTGTTCCGCACCGCCTCTGCCCACACGCCCGAGTTCACGTCGACGCTGTCGCTCGACCTCTCCACGGTCGTGCCCTGCCTTGCCGGCCCGAAGCGGCCGCAGGATCGGGTGACGCTCGGGGCGGTCAAAAAGACGTTTGCCGAGTCGCTTACCGCCCCGACGGCGAAGCGCGGCTTCGCCCTTGATGCTGCTGCCCTGGCGAAGACCGGCACGGTGACGGAGAACGGCCACACTTCAACGATCCACCACGGCGCCGTCGTGATCGCCGCGATCACCAGCTGCACCAACACGAGCAACCCGAGCGTGATGGTCGCCGCGGGGCTCGTGGCGCGCAAGGCGGTGGCCCGTGGGCTCTCCGTCAAGCCGTGGGTGAAGACGAGCCTCGCGCCGGGATCGCGCGTCGTCACCGATTACCTCGAGAAGTCGGGCCTCTCCACCGACCTCGACGCGCTCGGCTTCGAGACCGTCGGCTACGGTTGCACGACCTGCATCGGTAACTCCGGTCCCCTTCCCGACCATGTCGCCAAGGGGGTGCAGGAGGGGGATCTCGTCGCCGCGGCCGTCCTCTCCGGCAACCGCAATTTCGAGGGCCGGGTCAATCCGCTCGTGAAGGCCAACTGGCTCGCCAGCCCGCCGCTGGTCGTCGCCTACGCCCTGGCCGGCACGACCGACATCGATCTCGATCATGAGCCGATCGGCACCGGCTCCGACGGCAAGCCGGTCTATCTCCGCGAGATCTGGCCGACAGCCGAGGAGGTGCGGAAGACGGTCGAATCGGCCGTCGAGCCGGCGCAGTTCCAAAAGCGGTACGACAAGGTGTGGGAGTCGAACCCGCGCTGGAACGCCGTCCCGACGAGCACCGGCGAGCTCTACGATTGGGACGCGAAGAGCACCTACATCCAGGAGCCGCCGTTCCTCGCCGATCTGACGCACGAGCCAAAGCCGCCACAGAGCGTGAAGGGGGCCCGCGTCCTCCTCGCCCTCGGCGACAGCGTCACCACCGATCACATCTCCCCCGCGGGGAGCATCGCCAAGGTGAGCCCGGCCGGCCACTACCTCGTCGAGCATGGTGTGCCTCCCGTCGACTTCAACAGCTACGGGGCCCGGCGCGGCAACGACCGGGTGATGACCCGGGGGACATTCGCAAACATCCGCATCCGTAATCTCCTCGTGCCCGGGACGGAAGGGGGGATCACCCGCCTCCTCCCCGGCACCGAGGTGATGCCGGTCTATGACGCCGCGATGAAGTACCGGGCCGCCGGGACGCCGCTGGTGGTCCTTGCCGGCACCGAATACGGCACGGGCAGCTCGCGTGACTGGGCCGCCAAGGGAACGATGCTGCTCGGTGTCCGGGCCGTCCTCGCGGCGAGCTTCGAGCGCATTCACCGCTCGAATCTCGTGGGGATGGGGGTCCTGCCGCTGGTCCTCCCCAAGCCGTGGCAGGAGCTCGGGCTGACCGGCGAAGAGACGTTTGATGTGCCGTTCGAGGGGATCACCCCCCGGTCAACCGTTCAGGTTGTGGCGACGCGGCCCGATGGCTCGAAGCTCACGATCCCCTGTTTGGCTCGGATCGACACGCCGGTCGAACTCGATCAGTTCCGCTCCGGCGGCATCCTGCCGTTCGTGCTGCGAAAATTGCTCGCCACCTGAGCGACGCCTGAAGAAAACGGGCAACGCGGGCACAGATATTTCGCGATCGCTTCGATCGCTTCGATCGGCAATCGTTCCGTCATGCGTACGGATTCACGCCGGGCGTTTTCATCCGGGCGCCGCTGCGATCGGCCGCGCGCTGCCGTCCCGCGATTCGCCATCGGCCCAGCCGGAGGGGAAGGCGAAACGGACTCATTCCTGTAGAGTGCCTTTGTGCCGTGTGGCGGACATGGCAGGCGGGGCGTGGGAGACGCGCCGTTGGTGGCGTCGGAGGGAATCCGACGTGCAGGGACGCAACGCGTCCGCCAGCGTGGGGAGTGGAAGATCGTGGCACGAGATTTTTCGGCGGACTACGGCACGGACGAGATGGCGATCGGCACGGCCCCGCTGCCGGGTGTGGAGGCCTTTGTCCGTTCGCGGTCGAAGACGGCGATCACGCGTCTGGTGCTCGAGGAGCTTGCGCGCGGCCTGCCGCGTGGGCGCCGGGGGCGGCTCTCCGACCGCTCGACCTTCGCCGATGCCGGCCTCGATGACTCGGCCTTCCTCGACGTCGTGGCGCGGATCGAGGGACGCTACGAGATGCGCTTTCACGATGAGTGGCTCCGCGGCATCCAGACCTGCGGGGACCTCGTCGACTGTATTGCCCGTCACATGGTCGATGCCGGTGATCCCGACACCTCCGCCGACCCACTGCCGACCGGCGGTGAGCCTGCCGTTCGTCCGCGGATGACGCCCCCTCCCGCTGGCGCCGATCCGTTCCCTGAGATCGGCGTCCTCGAGACACGGCTGCGTGGCCTCGAGCAGGCGGGCCTGGCCAATCCCTTCCTCCGGGCCAACGAACGGGTCCGCGGCCGGACGGCGCGGATCGGCGGCCGCGACGTGATCAGCTTCACGAGCTTCGATTACCTCGGGCTCACGGGCCATCCTGATGTGACGCGAGCGGCGAAGGCGGCCATCGACCGCTTCGGCTGCAGCGCTTCGGCGAGCCGGATGGTCGGCGGCAACAACACGCTCCTCGACGACCTCGATCGGGAGTTGGCGTCGTTCCTCGGCACCGAGCGTGCGACCGTTTTCCCCTGTGGCTATGGCACGAACGCCTCGGTCTTCAACCACCTCTTCAACGCCGAAGACCTGATCCTCTATGACGAGCTGGCCCACAACAGCATGGTCCAGGGAGCGGTCGCCTCGAAGGCGGGCAAGCGGAGCTTCCGCCACAACGATTACGACCAGCTCGACGGCCTCCTCCGCGACCTCCGCCCGAAATACCGGCGCGTTGTCGTGGCGATCGAGGGGGTCTACAGCATGGATGGCGACTTCCCCGATCTGCCGCGGTTCCTCGAGGTTAAGCGTCGTCACGACGCGATGCTCTACGTCGACGAGGCGCACTCGGTCGGCACGATGGGGCCGGAGGGGCGCGGGATCTGCGACCACTTCGGCGTCGATCCTGGCGAGGGGGACCTGTGGATGGGGACGATCAGCAAGGCCCTCGGCGCCGGCGGCGGCTACCTCGCCGGGAGCGAGCGGCTCATCCGCTACCTCGGCTACACGACGCCGGCATTCGTCTTCTCCACAGCCTGCTCGCCGCCAAACGCGGCGGCGGCCCTCGAGGGGCTCAGAGTCATCCAGCGCGAGCCGTGGCGCGTGACGCGGCTCCGCGAGCGGTCGGAGCTGTTCCTCAAGCTCGCCGCCGACTGCGATCTCGACACCGGCTCGAGCGCCGACACGCCCGTTATCCCGGTCATCGTCGGCGGCTCGAACCGGGCGATCCTCGTCTCGCAACTGCTCCTCGAACGGGGCATCAATGCCCAGCCGATCCTCTATCCGGCCGTGCGCGAGTCGGCGGCCCGGGTCCGGTTCTTCCTCACCGCCGAGCACACCGAGGATCAGATCGTGCGGACGGTCGAGGCGCTCTCGGAGGTCGTGCCGATGGCCATCCGCGCCATCGGCTGATCGCTTTCGGGGCCGACGGGGTCGATCCCAAAGATTCCATCCCGCCACGGGGGCGGGAAGCGGCGGAAGAGGCGGTCGGCGACCACGAGGAGCGCCGGCAGCATCACAAGCTCAGCCACGGTGGCGGCGGCGACTGCCGCGCAGGCGAGGATCCCGAAGCTCGAAAGCGACGGCACCCGCGACACCGTCACCGCGGCGAAGCCGATGGTGAGCACGACGCCGCCGAGGATGATCGCGTTGCCTGTTTCGGCGACGCCGCGGCGGATCGCCGATTCCATCGACAGCCCCGGCCGGCGCTGCCGCTTGAGCGCGGTGAGGACATGGACGGTGTCGTCGACGGCCAGGCCCAGGCAGACGTTGAAGACGATCACCGTCGCCGGATCGAGATGCCTGCCTGTGGCGACCATCACCGCCGCGATCACCGCCAGCGGGAAGATGTTGGGGATGAGGCTCACCAGGCCGGCCAGCGGGGAACGGAACGCCAGCGCCAGGATCGTTCCGATCACGACGACCTCGAGGGCCAGGCTCGAGCCGAGGTCGCGAACCAATTGTCGCACGTTCCGCGCCGACAGCACGGACATCCCGGCGAGCTGGAATCGCCACCCCGGATGCGAGGCCTCGAGCCCAGTGAGCCCGGCATCGATCCGGTCGTACACCCCTTCGAGCGTCCGTGAGCCGATGTCACGGATCCGGGCCCGCACCACCGCCACGCGCTCCGAAGGATCGACGAGATCGGCAAAGTCGGCGGCGTCGAGACGGCGCCTGGCCCGCTCGCCGATCGTCCCCGCCACGGTGGCCAGCGACACCGCTCGGATCGCCGGGTCGGCCGCTTCGAGGACGCCGTGAACGGCCGCGATCCCGTCAAGGACGCCCGGCTCCCGCCAGTCGAGCCCCGCAGGCCAGCGGACGATCACGTCGGCGCCGAATGCCCCGCCGAACTCCTCGTCGACGTGGAGGAGGGCCCGCGACGAAGCGGCGCCGCGGGGAAGGGCATCAGAGACCCGGTTGTCGGCGTCGAGGCCGGAGGAGAGGAGGCCGAGGGCGAGGGTGGCAACGAGGCTCACCGCGACGATCCCCCGGGCATGCCGCACCGACCAGCCGGTGAGGAAGGCTGCCAGCCGCGAGGCGGCCCGCGACGACTGACCGAGCCGCATGCCCCGAAAGGCGGGAAGCGAGGCGAGCAGGGGGGTGAGGAGTGTGACCGCCGTGAAGCTCGCCAGCGCCCCCGCGGCCGCGGCGACGCCGAAGGTGCGCACCGCCTCGATCCGCGCGGCAGCCAGTGACGCAAATCCGATCGCCGTCACGAGGCTCGTCAGGCCACACGCCGTACCGACGCGCCGGATGGCTCCGGCCGAGGCGGCCGAGGCCCCGATCCCACGGCGAGCGCTGCGGCGCATATCCTCGATGAAGTGGATCGAATCGCACGTCCCGACGACGAGGGCCAGCGACGGCACGACGCTCGTGAGAATGTTGATCTTCGCGCCGCACAAGCCCAGCACGCCCATCGCCCAGACCGCACCGACGAGCGGCGGAAAGCTGGCGACGATCGTCGAGGAGAAGCTGCGGGCCACGCTCGCTGAGAGGATCAGGGCCAGCGACATCCCCAAGGCGTTGAAAACGATCATGTCGCGGCGGAGCGCCTGCGACGCCTCGGCACGGAGGGCGGGGAGGCCGGTGAGCTCGGCCTCGATTCCGTCGCGGCCCACGAGCGCCGCGGTGATTCCCGCAAGCACGCTCTCGGCAGCCGCTGGCGTGTCGCGGCCAGGGGAAAGCCGCACAAGCAGCAGCGCGCTTTTGGCATCAGCCGAGAGGAGGTGGCCGGCGATGAGGGGGTGCTTCGAGCAACGCTCGAGCGCTTGAGCGCAGTCTGCCTCGTCGAGCGGCCCGGCGACGCGGGGGATGGCCGGCAAGAGAACGCCAGCCGCCCCCTGGCGCCGGACATCGAACATCGACCGCACCTCCTCCACGCCGTCGACCCGCTCGAGATCGTCGACGAGGTCGCGGAGTTTCCCGAGAGGCACGGGGGCGAACAGGGGCCCGGTCGCGGCGGTGACCCGGACGATGCAGTCGCTATCGGGGGCTCCGAAGCGATCGGCGATCTCGTCGATGACGACGAAGTCATCGCTGCCGTTGCGGAGGAGCGACCGGAGGTCGTCGTCGATCCGCAGCCGGGAAAGTCCGAAGGCGGCAAGGATCGAACAGACGACGGTCGCCAGGATCACCCGGCGTCGCCAGCCTGGGTCGGGGCCGCCTGAGTCTCCTCCTGGCATGGGTCGCGGTCCTTCAGGAGGTGGAGTTCATCCGGATCGACGATCCATCCTCGGCAGTTGGCCGCGCCACACTGGCAGCGGATCGAGGCATCGGCCGGCCAGCAGTAATCGATGAGCAGTTCCCCACCCGGCTCGATGTCGCGGATGGTTTGGAGCCAGAGGCGATCCTCGACGACGGCCTGCGGATCGTCCTCGTCGAACCAATAGAAGAGTTCGCAGTTCGGATCGCAACTGTGATTCACGAAGCGAAGCGGGGCGGATGGCTCCAGCACCTTGCCGCTGGGGAGTTCCATGCAGTAGCTGGGATCGACGGGATGATCGTCGCAAACCTGACCGAAGATCTCGCCGAGCACCATCCCGGATTTCAGCCGACGGCGGGCGAAAACCCCGGTGCCAACGTGGGTGGGGCCGGGCTGAACGAGCGTCAGCAGCCGCTCACGGTCGGCACGACGGGACAACGCGGCCTCGTGGCTCATCGGTGGCAGGTCCGGGGGAGATGGGGCGGGAGGGAGCTCCGGAGCAACCGCGAGCCTCAACTGGCGGAATCTAGCCGTCGGCCGCGACGGACGTCAACCATCCGACCGGACGGGAGGCTGCGCTGACGAGGGCGCGCGGGGGCGCCGCTGGCTCGAGGACAATCGTCGAGTCGGTTGTGCCCTCGGTCGAACGACTTCCCGCAGGTATCCTTGCGAGTGGCCCTGAATCGCCACCAGCCGCGGTGGCCGCCCACGCCGGAGGGAGACTTGATGAGCCGCGACAACCAGCGAGAGTTTCAGCCGGGGCACGTGGCCAAGCCTGACGAGGGGACGATCCTCGGGCATCCACCGGGGCTGTTTCTCCTCTTCCTCGTCGAGATGTGGGAACGCTTCAGCTACTACGGGATGCGCGGGTTGCTCGTCCTTTATCTCATCGCCGGCCTGTACTCCGCCAAACTGCCCGACGGCGCCGAGGCCCGCTTTGCCACCGGCAGTGCCGTGGAGGTGACGACGGCCGCCGGGATCGCGAAGGGAAAGGTCGTGCGCGTGTTCGAGGATGAACAGGCCACCGACAAGGGACGGATGCTGCAGTTGAGCGTCCCCGCGGCGGACGGCACCTCGGAGAGCCGCACGATCCCGCTCGCGGAGATCACGGCCATGACGGTGGGGCCGGGGGCCAATCCCGGGCCGGGCTGGACGAAGAAGACGGCAAGCACCCTCTACGGCTGGTACACGGGGCTTGCCTACCTGTTCCCGATCTTCGGCGGGATCATCGCCGACAAGCTCATCGGCACCCACCGTTCGATGGTCGTTGGCGGCCTCCTCATTGCCATCGGCCACGTCGTCCTCGGGGCCTCGGGCTTCGGGCCGCTTGCCCACAGCGATCTGGGAATGTCGGTGTTCGTCGCCGGACTGGCGATCATTGTCCTCGGGACCGGCCACTTCAAACCGAGCGTGTCGGTGATGGTCGGGCAGCTCTACAAACAGGGGGACCCACGCCGCGACGGGGCGTTTACCATCTTTTACATGGGGATCAACCTCGGGGCGTTCCTGTGCGCATTCGTCTGCGGCACCCTCGGCGAGAAGGTCGGCTGGCACTGGGGCTTCGGCGCCGCCGCCGTCGGCATGATCGCCGGCCTCGTCCTCTACACGATCCTCCGGCCGAAATACCTCGCCGACATCGGCCTGCCCCCTGATGGCCGCGGGGCGTCCGCGCCGCTCTTTGTCGTCGCGAGCCTCATCCTCGGGGCCCTCTGCGGCCTCGCCTACCACTACGGCTTCCTGAACGCCTTCGCCGGACTCCTCTCGCCGCTGGTCGTGGCGGTGCTCGCCGCGTTGATCCTCGGCCTCGTGGTGTGGTTCGTTTGGATCCAGCGGCCCGAGGATCGTGGCCCCACCGCCTCGATCTTCCTCTTCATGGCCTTCAACGTCTTCTTCTGGATGGCCTTCGAGCAGGCCGGGTCGTCGATCAACGTCTTCACCGAGCAGAACACCAACCGCACGCTGTTCGGTTGGGAGATCCCGGCGACCTGGTTTCAGTCGGTGAATGCCGGGCTGATCTTCACGCTCGCTCCGCTCTTCGCCGGCCTCTGGACGCGCCTCGGCAAGCATGGGCTCGATCCCAGCCAGCCGATGAAGATCGCTTTGGGGCTGATCTCCCTCGGCGTCGGGTATCTGTTCATGGTTTGGGCCGGGATGTCGGTGAAGGATGGCGCGAAGGCTTCGATGGCGCTCATCTTCCTCACCTACTTCTGGCACACCGTCGGCGAGCTCTGTCTCTCCCCCACCGGCCTGTCGTATGTCACGAAAGTGGCGCCGAAGCGATTTGTGTCGCTGTTGATGGGGGTGTGGCTGGTATCGAGCTTCGTCGCCAATCTCGCCGGGGGGCAGATCGCCGCGGAGGTCGAGGCGATCGAACGGGGCGAGATCAAGCTGCCGTGGAACTTCGGCGGGCAGGCCGATTACTTCTTCCTGTTCGTCGTCACGTCGATTGGGGTGGGCGTCGCTGTGGCGCTGGCCACGCCGCTGCTCAAGACGCTCATCCAGGGGCGTGACCAAAACGACGGCCCCAGCACCGGGCACTGATGTTCCGCAACGAAGCCGTCGCTGGCTTGCGTCCGTCCACACGCGCCGCATCGGGCGGCTGACCCTTTCCGTTCCAGCCAGCCAACCCCGAGCTCGCGAATGCCCCCGCGGCTCCTCCTTGTCACTGTCGACCGCCTTCCGGCCTGGATCGTCCCGGCCTGGGGAGCGACGTGGGTCTCGGCCCCCGCACTCGATGCCCTTGCCGGCCGTGGCGTCGTCTTCGATCGCCTCATCGCCCGCTCCCTCGATCCGGGGCAGACCCTCGACGCCCTCGGCGGTGCGCTTGTCAATGCGGCCGCCAGGGCGGGCCTCCGCCCGGCGCTGATCACCGACGATGCCGCCTTCGCAGCACGATTGGCTGCGGAGGGAGACGGCGCGGAGGCGTCGGTGACGGTCGTGCCCGCGCTCGTGCCGCGCCGCTTGGCGCGTCGCGCCGAGGAGACGAATCTCGGCCGGTTGTTCGCCGCGGCCCGCGAGCCCTTGGCCGGCGGCGAACAGAGCATCGTGTGGGTCCATGCCGGCAGCCTCGGGCTTGCCTGGGACGCGCCGGAGTCGTTCCGTGAGCCGTATCTCGATCCGGATGATCCACCCCTGCCGGAAGGTGTCGCGGTGCCGTCGTTGCGGATCGGCGCCGACACCGATCCCGATCTCGTCATGGGGCACCGCCAGCGGCTGGCGGCCCAGGTGTCGCTTCTCGATCGATGTCTCGGTGAGCTCCTCGCCGCGCTCCCGCCGGAGCCGCCGTCAGCGGAGGCGTGGACGATCTGTTTCGCCGGCGTCCGCGGGATGCCGCTGGGGCTGCACGGCCTCGTCGGCCTCCCCGGTGGCGACGGGGCCGAGATGCCCTTCGGCGAGAGCCTTCACCTGCCGGCGCTGGTCGTCGACGGCCGGGGGCGGATGGCCGGGCAACGCTATCCAGGGCTCGTCATGCCCGCCGATGTTGGAGAGACGCTCCGGGAGATTGTCGGGTTGCCCGCGCGCCTTCCTGCCACCGATGAGGAACCGGCGCGGCCGATGTCTGACCTGCTCGACAGCTGGACGCACGACGATCGCGACCGCGTCATCGGTGTCGTGCCGGGGGGCACGGCCGTCGTGACGACGCACTGGTTTTATCTCGAGGAGGTTGGCACCGACGCGGAGGCCCGCCGTCGGCTCCATGCCAAGCCCGACGACTTCTTTGAGGTTTCCGATGTCGGCAGCCGATGCCCGGAGGTGATGGCCGCCCTGAGGGAGATCGCCGCGGCGGCGCGCGCGGGCGACAGCCGGGCCTGGACGGCCCCCCTCGGGCCGGCCGGTGAGATCGCCTGAATCCACGCGGCGGTCCTCGGGCCCCCCAGGCGGCGGCCGGGAAGCTGCCGGAAGTGGTGTTTCTGCCCGGGAAACAGCGGTGGTGAGGCCTGCCGTGGGCCGCTATCCTCCCCGCCCCGTCCGCCCGGTCCTCCGGTGTCAAGCCCGCGCGCGCCCATGCCCGACCGTCCTTCCAGCCCGCGTCTGCCAACCGTCGCCCCCTTCGGGGCGGCGCTGCTGGCTGCCGTTGTCATGATCATCCTGGCGCTGCCGGGGATGGCCGCGCCCCCGACGCTCGCAGAGGCCGTGACGCCGCTCCCCGTGGTCACCTCGGGGAATGATGCGGGGACGAACGGCGCTGCGACGGTGCCCACGGTGGCAATCCGTGTCATCTGGGGAGGGGGAAAGCCGCGGCGCTGGTCGGGAACGATCCGTGTCGTTGGTCAGACGCAGCCCGAGGAGGCATTGACGAGCCGTGACGAGGCGGATCGGGGAACGCTTCCGTGGCGGTTGATCTCGGCCGATCCCCTGGCCGCCGCGCGGATCCACGCCGTCGGTCGGACGGTGTTCGTTCATCAATCGGTCGAATGCCCGCTCGATGGCGTCGAACTGGGCATTGCCGACTGGCAGACGGCGCGGGTCGTGGTCGACCTGATGCCGGATGGTCGGGCCGACCAGGCCCGCCATGCCGAGTATCGCGTCGCCGACCTGATCGAGGCCTCGGCCCACGACCCCCTCGACGACGCTGCCAACCGCCTCACCATCCGCCGTGCCCCGGGGGATGAGATCCGCGTCACTCTCCACGGGGGATCGCTGCGATCTCCAGGGGAGACGGTTCGATTCGGGATCGATTCACTCTTGCCCCCGAGGGCAGCCTCAGGGGCAACGGTGGAACTCCGGGTGAAGGTCCGCGACACCGCCGACGGCAGCGAGACCCACACCCGCTCCTATCTCCTCCACGAGATGGCGCCGAGTCCCGGGGAGGAATGCCCGTCGGGCCCCCCGCAGCGCTTCGACCCGCTCTCCGTCGACGTGCCGCTGCCGCCGCGCGAAGGGGCCTACGACGTCACGATGGAGATCACCGAACGCGGAGGGCTCCGCTGGGCTCGGCCGCTGGCCTCGCGGACAGTGCAGCTCGTCGCCGTCACGGCGACCACGCCACGGCCGCGAGCCGAGGGGGATTGGCGGGTGCTCTATGAGCTCGACCCGACCAGCCCACGGCTCATGGAGCGTCTCCGCCGCCTCCCGTCGATGGGGCGCCAGGCGGCCCAGAGCCTGCCGCATGTTTCCCTTCCGGTCACGATCCCGAAGGTGCCGCTGCCGTCGGTGTCGATCTCGCGGATCCCCGGTGTCGGGTCGGTCGTCCCCAGGCTCACCGGCCTGCTCCCGGCCGGGCACTCGATGCTCGAGCCGCACCCGGTGGGAGCCCTGTTCCGACTCCCGCCGTCTCGATCGGCCGATGAGCCAGCCTGGGAGGCGATCCAGCTTTCCGGTGTCGTGCCCGGCGCGCCGCACCGGCTGGAGATCGAGCATCCGCTCGCCGACGACGAGATCGTCTCCATCACCGTGCTCGAGCAGGTGGGGCCCGGCGTGGTGGCGACGTATCAGGGAGGATTCGCGGTGGAGGGGCAAACCGAATCAACCGGGGTCGGCCGCCATGCCTGCACCTTCTGGCCTCACACGCGCGCGCCACTGGTCGTGATCGGCAACGGGTCGCTGCGCACCCCCGCCTCCTTCGGCACAGTGCGGATCCTCGCCGGCCCCGCCCATCTCCCCATGGCGACGACGATCCCGAACGGTCAGGCCCCGCGTCGATCCACCTACGGCGTCATCGGCCTGCCGGATCTCGACGGCTTTGGTGGGCCGTTCCGCGTCGAATCGGATGGCGGCAGGATGCACGCCGACTGGCGGACGACGCTCGTCGCGGCCCGGACGAGCGCGGAATGGTTCGCGGCGCAGGGGGCGGCCGGGGCGATGGTCACCGTGTTTGCCGACGGCGCGGCGGCCTGGCCATCGTCGAGGGCCGCGGCGGCCCCGCGTTGGGATGGCACGGGCAGCTTCGACTCCCCGTTCGATCCGGTGCCGAAGGACGTCGTCGAACTCCTCTGCCGAACCTATCGCCGCCAGGGATTGCGGCTTGTGCCGGCGATCGCCTGTCACGGCCCGCTCCTCGCCGTCGAGGCCCGGCTCGCCTCCCAGACGGACGCCACGGGATTGGTCTGTGTCGGCCGGGACGGCCGGCCGCGGCGCGGCGGAGCGCCCCTCTACAACATCCTCGATCCCCGCGTCCAGGAGGCGATCGAGGGGATCGTGTTCGAGCTTGCCAGTCGGGTCGAGGGACGTGAGGCTGTCGACGGAATCGCGCTGCTCCTTCCCCACGATGGATGGTTTCATCTTCCCGGCGTGGCATGGGGGCTCGATGACGCCACCTTCGCACGGTTCATCGCGGCGCATCCCACCGCGGCGGC
>Ga0164295_10001122_pt1 | contig 22206 bp, 15 predicted proteins | sample GEODES006metaG_FD_111798 | JGI IMG/M metagenome (GOLD analysis project Ga0164295, IMG submission 111798) | Oligotrophic lake water microbial communities from Sparkling Lake, Wisconsin, USA - GEODES006 metaG | ecosystem: Environmental > Aquatic > Freshwater > Lake | place: USA: Sparkling Lake... | reverse complement strand
CTGGCGGCTGTGGTGCCAGTGCCGCCCAGCGAGCAGGAGGAGGCTGTCGACGCGATTCCCGCCGAGGGGCCGCAGGATTCCCCGACGACGTAAGGTTGACCAGGTCCGGAGAAGGAGCGGTCGGCTGACAGCCGGTAATATCGTGATGCGGCCGCCGGTTTACGCGGTTCATTTCCAGCAGGAGATTAAGATCGATGCGGATTGCAGTGGTTGGCACCGGGTATGTGGGCCTCGTCTCAGGGACCTGTTTCTCTGATAGCGGCAACACCGTCACCTGTCTGGACATCAATGCTGCCAAGATCGAGCGTCTCAACCGGGGCGAGGTGCCGATCTATGAGCCGGGGCTTGAGGAATTGGTGGAACGCAACCGGAGGGCCGGTCGGCTGCTCTTCACCACCGATACCCAGCGGGCGATCAGCACCGCAGAGATCGTGTTTCTTGCCGTCGGCACTCCCCCCGCGGCCGACGGTTCTGCCGATCTGACCGCGCTGTGGGCGGTGGTCGACGCGATCGCCCCATATCTGCACGCACAGGCAGTGGTGGTCACCAAGAGCACGGTGCCGGTCGGCACCTGCGCCGGCATCGAACGCCGCCTGCTCCAGCGCACCGGGCGGAGCTGCAACGTGGCCAGCAACCCAGAATTCCTCAAGGAGGGGGCGGCCATCGAGGATTTTCAAAAGCCCGATCGGGTGGTGGTGGGAGTGCGTTCGCCCGCTGTGGCCGATGTGCTGAAGCATCTCTATCTCCCCTATCTCCGGACGGAGAACCCGTTTCTGGTCATGTCGCCCGAGAGTGCGGAGATGACCAAATATGTGGCCAATGCGCTGCTCTCGACCAAGATCAGCTTCATCAACGAGGTGGCCAATCTCTGCGAACGCATGGAGGCCGATATCGACGAGGTGCGACGCGGCATTGGGCACGATCGGCGGATCGGGTTTGCCTTTCTCTTCCCGGGGGTCGGCTACGGCGGGAGTTGCTTTCCCAAGGATGTGCAGGCGCTGGCGGCCATGGCCCGCGACAAGGGAATTGTTCCCAGAGTGCTGATGGCCGTTCACGACACAAACCTGGCGCAGAAACGGGTTTTGGGGGAAAAGATTCTGGCCCATTTTGGCGGCACATTGCGGGGGCGGAAGGTGGCGGTGTGGGGACTGGCATTCAAGCCCCGCACCGACGATATCCGCGATGCTCCAGCCCTCGATCTCATCGACCAGATGCTCGAAGCGGGAGCGGAGGTGACCGTCTTCGACCCAGAGGCGATGGAGAATGCCCGAGCCCTGTACGGTGCGCGAATCAAATATGCCGAGCAGGCCATCGATGCTCTGAGCGGGGCCGACTGCTTGGCGATCGTGACGGAGTGGAATGATTTCCGCCGTCCCGACTTTGAAGAAATGGCCCGCAGAATGCCCTCGCGCACGATCTTCGACGGCCGCAATCTCTACGTGCCCGCCGAGATGCGGAGCCGCGGTTTCGCCTACCATTCGATTGGCAAGGCCCCGGTGCTGCCGGGATGAAGCCCGGTTTCGCGTTCCAGCTTGAGTCTGCCAGCCCCGGCGGGGCCCGCGCCGGTGTGCTGACGACGCCCCACGGTTCTGTGCCCACGCCCCTGTTCATGCCGGTGGCCACCGCGGCCACGGTCAAGGGGGTTGATATTGGCCGGGTGGCCGAGACGGGCGCCGGCATGGTGCTGGAGAACGCCTACCATCTCCACCTGCGGCCTGGCGAGGAAGTGGTCGCCAGTGCAGGGGGCGTCGGGCGCTTCATGGGATGGAGTGGTCCCACGCTCACCGACAGCGGTGGGTTTCAGGTCTTCAGCCTGGCCCAGCAGGTGCGGGTGACGGAGGAGGGGGCTTTTTTTCGCTCGCACCTGGATGGCAGCGCAGTCGACTTCACCCCCGAGGCATCGATGCGGATTCAGCAGCGCATCGGTGCCGACATCGCCATGCAACTCGACCACGTGATCGCGCTGCCGGCGCCGCGCGAAGCGGTGGAGGACGCGATGCGAAGATCGCTCCGCTGGGCGGATCGCTGCCTTGCCGCGCACCGCCGACCTGATCAGGCGCTCTTTGGGATCGTGCAGGGTGGGCTGGAACCCGATCTGCGCAAGGAGAGCGCCGCGGGGTTGTGCGCCCTGCCTTTCGCGGGCTATGCCGTGGGAGGGCTCTCGGTGGGGGAGGGACCCGAGGCGATGGTGGCGGCACTGGCGGCCACAGTTCCCTATCTTCCCACCGACAAGCCGCGGTATCTCATGGGAGTCGGCCAGCCTCAGGACATCATTCTGGCGGTGGCGGCGGGCATCGATATGTTCGACTGCGTGTTGCCCACCCGCTGCGGTCGCAACTCGCTGGTCTACACGTTTCGGGGCCCCCTGCGCCTGCGCAATGCCTGCCATGCCGTCGACGGGCAACCGCTGGAGGAGGGGTGTCCCTGCCGGGCCTGCCTCCACAGCCGCAGCTACATCAGGCACCTGTTTCTCTCCGGCGAGATGCTCGGCCCGATTCTGGCCTCAATCCACAACCTCACCTTCTACCAGCGGTTGGTGGCCAGGTTGCGGGGGGCCATACTCGCCGGTAACTTCCCGGCGGTCTGCCAGGGACTGCTGGCGGGGCTCACCCGCGAGAGCAACGCTCAGGAAGAGCATTGAGAAGCTCAAGGATGGGGCCGATTGGCCTCACGCAGGGCCGGTCTTGTCCGACCTCCGTAAGGCCCGATACATTTGCAGTTTCGGCATACCGTTCCCAAGGCTCCAAATCCGATGCATCCACCCAGTTTGCTTTCTGCCCCGCTCGGCCTGCTGTCAGGGGAGTTCCTTGGCTCCGGCGTCTCCTGTCCCGTTCTGCTGGGACAGGCGGCCGCATCGGGCGAAGGTTCCCCGCTGCAGATCCTGTTCCAAGTACTGCCGATGGTGGTCGTGGCAGCGGCGGCCTGGATGCTGCTCTACAAGCCGGAGCGGGATCGGGTGCAGCGGCAAACGGCCATGATCGCCGCGCTCAAGAAAAACGATCGCGTGGTGACTTCCGGTGGCATGTACGGCACGGTGGCCAACGTCGATCGCGAAGCGGATCGCGTGACACTCAAGGTCGACGACGCCGGCTCGGTCAAGATCGCCGTCACTGTGGCCAGCATCGCCCGGGTGCTGGACGCGGAGGCCGATACTTCCGGATCAGTGAATTAGTTCGAAGATTGGGCACTCTGGGGCTCACCACCTGCACATCCCCAGAGCCTCCCACGCACACCTCGATTCCACGTAGCGCCGGCAGGCCGGCACCATCCACTTCCACTGCACTCAAACCTGCATCGAAAGCCGAAAGAGAGTCAGAGTTTCATGAATCTCCCACCAATCAGTCTTCTGTTTGCCCAGGCCGCCGCCGCGGTGCCAGTTGCGGCCACCAACCTGCCCTGGTGGCGCGAGGGGTGGGTGATGTGGTTGATCACGCTGCTGACCGTGGCCGTGCCGACCCTTCTGGCATGGGTGATGGCGAAGTCTCTGCGGGCATCCGATATGTGGGGCCGGATCGCCACGGTGTTGGTGGCGCTGGCGGCGGGCTGCGTGATCATTGCGTTGGGCTGGCCGCCGAGAATGGGCATCGACCTCAAGGGGGGCGTGATCCTCATTTATGAAATCGATGCCTCCAAGCAGGTCGCCGGACAGGTGGACGACAGCATCGGGAGGATTCAGCAGCTGCTTGCCACCCAGGATGGGCCGCAGGGGGTCGCCACGCAATCTGCCGATGGGCGGATCGCCGTCCGCCTCAACACCACCGATACGGTGGCCCGCGAAGCCTTTGTGAAGGGGGTGGAGCAGCTCGACTTCGGTGGGGCCCAGGTCCGGCTGGCGCGGCAGGCCTCTGTCGGCGACGCCATGGAGATGGAGTTTCTCGTCCGGGGGCAGCAGGCCCCGGTCGATATGGACAAGCTCGTGGCTGCCGTGAGCCGCCGCGTGAATCCGGGTGGGCAGAAGGAAGTGACCGTGCGGCGGTTCGGTCTCGATCAGCTGGAAGTGATCGTGCCGGAAGTCGATCAGTCGGAAGTTGAAATGATCAAGCGGATCGTCTCGAGCGCCGGCGTGCTGGAGTTCCGGATCACCGCCAACCCCGAGGATCCGCGGCACCGCCGGGTGATCGAGTTGGCCGGGCAGACAGCCGGGAGCACGGTCAGCGATTCAGGCTCGCCTGTTGGCCGCTGGGCCCAACTGGACACAGCCAAGATCAATCCTGCCGAGGACCGGGGGCTCGTAACCCGCACCGCTCCTGATGGGCGGGTGGAGGTGCTGATGGTGCTCGACCGCTTCAACGTCACCGGCGGTTATCTCTCCAGAGCCCTGTCGAGCTATGACAGCAACATGCAGCCGTGCGTGAACTTTTCGTTCAACTCCGCCGGGGCGGCGCTCTTTGGGACACTTACCTCGCAAAATCTTCCCGATCCATCCAATCGGCTCACCAGCCGGCTGGGCATTCTGCTGGACGATGTGTTGCTCTCGGCCCCCACGATCCGCAGTGCGATCTCCGGCGACGGCCAGATCACCGGTTCGTTCAAGCAGGCTGACGTCGATTACCTGATCGGCGTGCTCAATGCCGGCAGCCTGCCTGCCGCTCTCTACAGCCAGCCGATCAGCGAGCAGCGCATCAGCCCACAGCTCGGCGAAGACACCATCCGCTCCGGTGCTCGGGCGATGATTTTGGCGACGATCGTGGTGCTGGCGTTCATGCTCGCCTATTACCGCTTTTCCGGGCTGGTGGCCGATCTGGCCGTGCTGCTCAATATTGTGCTGGTGGTTGCCCTGATGATCTCGATCAAGGCTGCCTTCACGCTGGCAGGGCTGGCAGGCCTTGTGCTCTCGGTCGGCATGGCGGTCGACGCCAACGTGCTCATCTACGAACGGATGCGGGAGGAGACCGATCGGGGGGCGGCATTGCGGATGGCGATCCGCAACGGCTTCCAACGGGCCTTCGCCACGATCGTCGATTCCAATCTCACCACGCTCATCAGCGGTTTTGTGCTGTTTGCCATCGGCACCGATCAGCTGAAGGGCTTTGCCGTGACGCTCATCCTCGGCCTGACGCTCAATCTCTTCACGGCGGTGTTTTGTTCCCGCGTGATGTTTGATCTGGCCGAGCGGAATCGCTGGATCACAAAGCTTTCGATGGCCCGCTTCTTCGGTCAGCCCAACTTCCAGTTTGTGTCGTGGGTGCGGCCAGCCATCATCGGGTCAACGCTCTTCATCCTGCTTGGCATGGCCGGCGCGATGCAGCGTGGACAGGGGCTCTTCGATATCGACTTTACCGGCGGTTCGAGCGTGCAGGTGGCGTTCAAGAATGGTCAGACCCCAGATATCTCTGCCGTACGCCAGGCGGTCTCCGTGTTGCCCGATGCGGCCGTCAGCGCCGTCAGGTCGGAGGGGGCGGCTGAAGGGGAGGTTACCTACAAGATTGACACCTCGCTGCGTGACGATGTCGCTGTGGAGCGGACGCTGCAGGAGGTGTTTCCGGGGGCACTTGCCACCTACTCCATGAAGTTTGGCGAGATCACGACCAAGGCGACGGAGGCGGGCAAGCCTGCGGAAGGGCAGTTGAACACGGTGGTCTCGCTCGATTTTCCCGAGAAGATCAACCAGCCGACGCTGCGGGCCACGATGGAATCTGCCCTGGAGGCTGAGGGGGCTGCCACGGCGGCGTTCACGCTCGATGCCGCTGGCATGACCTCGCGAACCAAGCCCTACCAGACCTGGTCGCTGGCGACGTCGCTCGACCCCGACACGACGCGGAAGGTGCTCAACCGGGTGTCGGGTAAATTGGCCGAAACGCCGGTCTATCTCTCGTCCAACACCATCGGCGGCAAGGTGGCGGGCAATACGAAGGTGACGGCGGTGTATGCGTTGCTGGCCAGTTTGCTGTTGATCGTGCTCTATGTCTGGGTGCGGTTTCAGAACGTGGCCTTCGGATTGGCCGCCGTCGTTGCTCTCATCCATGACGTTCTGGTGACGGTGGCCTGTCTGGCGCTGAGCCGGTATGTGGCTCCCTTCATGGGCTGGGCGCTGGTCGACGACTTCAAGATCAGTCTCGATGTGGTGGCGGCCCTCCTGACGATCGTTGGATTTTCAATCAATGACACGATTGTGATCTTCGATCGGCTACGAGAACTGCGGGGCAAGAGTTCGTTTGTGACTGCCGAGATGGTCGATCGGGCCGTCAACCAAACCCTCAGCCGCACGATCCTCACCTCGGGCACGGCGTTTTTGGCAACCCTCATCCTCTATCTGTTTGGTGGTCAGGGGATTCATGCCTTTGCGTTTGCCATGCTGATCGGCATCATCACCGGTACATACAGCACGATCTACATCGCCTCCCCGATCGTGCTCTGGCTGCAGAATCTGGGTGCTCCTGTCGCCGCTCCGGCAGGGAGGGCGGCCAGGGCGGTGTGAGTCTGTGCGGGCTGCGAAGGGGGCGCCGACTTTCCGGCCAGTATTGATTGATGGCCTGGGACTCCGGGCCAGTCCAGAGGCTGCCGACCGGCATCGTGGGCGTGGGCAATAGTTGGAAAGAGGCGGATGCCACTTTTCACGATTGCGGTGCGCGACCATGGTCTTTCGGACACTCAGGTTTCTGGTAGCTCTGTCGTTGGTCGTGGGCGGGGTGACGCTCGCGGCCCCCTTTGTGCTCAAAGTGGTCGATCTCAGGGATCGACCAGTCGAGGGGCAGCGGGCCTACCCCACAGTAGCGATGGGCGAGGGGATCGCGCCGGTCCATCCGCCGCTCTATGCCCCCCACACCATCCCCGATTCGCTTGCGCAGGGAAGCCCTGCCGCTGTTCCCGCCGCACCGACGGTGGCGGAAGACATCTCCCTTGAGCCTTCTGCAGCGCGTGTGGATGAGACGGGCTCCTCGGAAGCAACTGCTCTTTCCCCAGAGCCTTATGTTCCCCCCGCTCCCCCCGCACCGATCCCCCAGCAAGCCAGTGATTGGACTTTGGCTGCTCCACCGCTCGACGCGGCCTACCGTTCCACGCTTGATGTTCCCCCGCCGCCGCTGCTGGATGCCACGACTCCGCCACCGCGAATGGTGGGATGGACGCCGCGGGATTCGACGCTGCCAGTTGCCTATGCTGGGGATCCGCATGCCCAAGGGGGGCAGGTGGCGGGTGGCTCTGCCACCGCGGTTGTGGCGCCGGCCAGCCTGCCTGCCTCGCATGTCGTTCGGGACGGGGATGATTTGACCGGTATTGCCAACCGGCTGTACGGGCATCCCGGGGCAGCGGAGGCGATCTGGTCGGCCAATCGCGACCGGTTGGCCGATCCCAATCTTCTCCCCATTGGCCTGGAGTTGCGTCTACCACCCTCGTGGACGCCTCCGGCGACGCGGGCAGGGCAGCCGACGGCCGCCGCCGTGATCGAGCCTGCCCGCCGTCCGGCCAAGGTGCGCGTGGCTCCCGGCGAATCGTTGGAAACGCTCGCCGTGCGCTACTACGGCGATCGTTCGGTGGCCGGTCGACTCTGGGAGGCCAACCGAGACCAATTGCGCAACCCCGCCCTGATCGTGCCCGGGATGGAACTGCGGCTGCCCTGAAGCCTGCCCCAAGAGGGGCTGTGAGAGCGGCTATTTTCTGGCGAAAACCGCCGCCAAAAAGCCCTCGATCAGTTTGCTGGGATCGGTGCTGGAAGGGCGCGGATGGCCGGCGCGGTGCACCGCGAGTTTTTCACCCGAGAGACGCGTGTCGAACTGCATCAATAGCACGTCGGCGTCGTTGGCCCGGCTGAGCTTCGGGGCCAGCGCCGGAGCCTGTCCGGCCCGCTGCTCAAACCATGCCTGCGGACGCGAACGCTTCAACTGATCGAAGAGTCGTACCGCATCGCGATCGTCTCGTCCTGCGAGCACCAGTACCGGCACGTCGCGTTTGAGCGGATCGCTCGTCAGGGCCGGCAGTATGGTCACCCCCTTCACGGCCCACACCGGACTGATACAGACCACCGCACGCACCTGTCCTCCCTGCGGTCCGGTGGTGGTGGGGAGCCAGGCCGCGTCAGCCATGGTCCACAATGCGGCGAGCGTCGCTCCACCCCCTGTCCCGACGACGCACAGGCGATCGAGGCTCGGCCCGGAGTCGCTCGCCCTGTTTTTGAGAAAATGCCGCACCGCCTCGATGTCGCCACGCATGGAGGCCTGATCGCGGATCCGCCCGCCCGCTGAGGCGACCATCGCCTCGATGTCGGTTTTTCGCAGCGACTTGCTGTCGAGCGAGTCCTCTCGTCCGGAAGGGAGCAGTCGCGTGCAGCTGGCTCCATGACCACGCAGATCGGGAGCCACCACGGCGCAGCCAGCCCGCTGCAGGGCCAGCGCCAAGGGCTCGACCTCCGCGTGCGATCCGCCCAGATCATGCAGGAGGATCACAGTCGCCGACGGCTTGGGCTGCCTGGGAGCCGCGTAATACCACGCGGCCACTTGGACACCGTCGGTTGTTTCCAGATCGACCTGCTCCACGGCGGGCTCACGAGGAGCGGCGGCGGCGTCAGAGGCGACCGTGGGTGGGGCTGCCGCAGCGGGAGGGGGCGGGGGAGCCGCGGTGGCCGTCAGGGCGAACCAGCAGAGCAGGGGAGCGGTCAAACGGGCGGCGACGGGCATACGGCAGAGTTCCATTCCGACGGCGAACAGGATAGCGATCCCGATGGCGGAGCAACGAAGCCGAGCGCTGGCGGGGGAATGGTGCCCTGCAAGCCAGCACCCTTCCGCCAAATGAATGCTATTCAAGGGGGGAGCCTAGGGTCAATTCCGCTCCCCTCGCACCTGCGTGCGGAGCCGGCCGTACAATTGGCAAAGCAGGGCGATTCCGCATTCTGACCAACCGGGCGGCCTGGCGACAGCGACGACGGTTCCCATGGACATCGAGAACAATAAGAGAGGAGGGGCCATGCCGCTGCTGACGCCGATCCCCCGCGGGCCGCTGGCTGGCGTCTCGCCCGATCATCCCGACACGCTGGCGCAGGCGGTCTGCCGCGATCTGCCAGCGCTGGTTGTCAGTCTCGTTGTGCATTGCGGAGTGCTGGTGGGATTGGCGCTGGTGGGCAGCGGCGTGGTATCTCCGCTCTCTGGCCGCACTCCCCTGATTGAGGTTCCGGCGGTCACTGAGGAGGAGCCGCCCACGCTGCTGGCGATGATTGCGACCGATGAGCCGCAGCCACCGGGCGCACAAGGATCGCAGCGTACCGCCGAAATTGCCCAGTCACTCGCTCCGATGCTCGCCGAGATCTCCATTCCAACCGTGGAGGTGTTGCCCGAAGAGCCGGTCTCCAGTCTTTCGGTCGATCCACCCGAAGCCCTGCCGACGGCGCTGGCGATCGATGCGACAGTGGTGGTGCGGGGGGCTGCCAGCGCCGTCACAACCGGCGCGGCCGGTGCCGTCGACCGACTCACCGCCGAGATTATGGCCTCACTCGGGCAGCGGCCCACGCTGGTGTGCTGGCTGTTTGACCGTTCGGTGAGCCTGTCGGCGCAGCGGCAGGAGATTGCTCTGCGGCTCCAGCGGGTGTTTGAAGAATTGGGTGCCAACCGTTCCGCCCGCAATCGCCCCGACTTGACCAACATGCTCATCGCCTACGGCAAGGATCTGCAACTCCTCACCCCGAAGCCGACGGACGATACCGCGGAAGTGGTGCAGTTGATCGAAAGTGTGGCCGTTGATGATTCTGGGATTGAGATGACATTCACAGCGATTCTCTCGGCGGCCGAGGCCGCTCGTGTCTTTCGCACATCGGTGCCGAAACGCAACGTGATGATTGTCGTGTTCACCGATGAGGTGGGGAACGACGATGCGGCGGCGGACCAGACCGGCCAGCTCTGTCGCACGCTGGGCATTCCGGTGTTTGTCGTGGGCGTTCCCGCGCCGTTTGGCATGCGTGAGGTGCGGATGAAATATGTGGAATTCGATCCCGCATTCGCCCCGCAGGAGCAGTGGGCGGTGGTGGAGCAGGGGCCGGAAACACTGGCGCCGGAGGTGGTGCGCGTGCGGAGTGGGAGTCTGGCCGACGAGGCGATCGACTCTGGCTTCGGGCCCTATGGGCTGGCAAAACTCTGCGCTGAAACGGGAGGAACCTACTTCTGCATCCATGCCAACCGCAATCAACGCGGCCGTGTGACCAACCGGATGACGGCACCGATGGCCTCGCAGTTGCGATACTTCTTCGATGCAGATGTCATGCTCCCCTATCAGCCGGAGTATGTTTCGGCGGCGAAATACCGGCAGGAGCTGGGACGCAACGCCGCCAAACAGGCGCTGGTGGAGGCGGCCCGCAGTTCGGAAATCAGCCCCATGGAATCCCCCCGGATGGTCTTTCCCAAGAAAGACGAGGGGGACTTGGCGGGATTGCTGGGAGAGGCCCAAAAGACAGCCGCTCGCATCCAGCCGCAGATCGACAGGCTCTATGCAATGCTCGCGGCGGGGGTGCCGGCCCGGGAATCGATTCGCGAGCGCCGCTGGCAGGCGGGCTTTGATCTGGCGCTGGGGCGGGTATTGGCGGTCAAGGTGCGCACTGATGCCTACAACCTGATGCTGGCGCAGGCGAAGCAGGGGATGCAGTTTGAGGACCCAGGCCATGACACCTGGGCCTTGGAGCCAAGTGCCGAGGTGGCGGTCGGCTCCCAGACGGAGAAGCTGGCGGCGCAGGCTAAAGCGATTCTGGAGCGGGTGCAGGCGGAGCATCCCGGAACGCCCTGGGCGCTGTTGGCGGGGGAGGAATTAAAGCTCCCGCTGGGCTACCGGTGGACGGAAACGTTTACCGGTGTGAATGTGCCCAAAGAGAACGGCAATGGCGGCGGCACTCCGCAGCCCCCGAGCGACGACGAGCGCACAATGCTCGGCGCCCCCAAGCCAAAACGCAATCTCAAGGCGCTGTGAGGGGCTCCCCCTCATTGTCGGTGGAAAAAGTCTTCCCTGCCCCTCTGGACCGAAGATAGCCCGCTCGCTCGATCTGTGAAAACGCCGAGGGTTTTCCCGGTCGAAGGGCATCGCATCCGGTAATGCGGCACCTTGTTCGCAGCCTGCAAACTGCTTGATATATCATTGGCCCAACTTTCTTCCAGTCAATCAAGCACTACAGAACCAGAGTCCCGTTCTTCGGCGGCAATCTCAATCTCAATCTCAGACCGCAACCATCTTTCCACTAAAATACCGAAAGAGCCCTTTTTTCACCCGCATCGCTTCGATTTGTGTCTACCAATGTCAACTCGCGTTGCCCCCGACGCGGGTTAAGATCCGCACTGGAACGCGGAGTTCCACCATTCCTGACTTGCACTCCACCTCGATGAGGATGCCGGTCGTTGAAGAACGCTTGGTCGCCTTGTCAGACGGTTTCAGAGTCACGAGCAGGACGGTTTCGAGGTCAGTTGCTTGGTCTACCTGAACATCGAGAGAGTCGGAATCAAACTCTGTGCGTCGGACATGTACTCTATCTCCTGCCGGATTCGCTGGCCGGATTGACAACCGCTTCGCCGTCGTCCCTTCCGGCCGATCGACAAAGTAAACTTGCTTGGGAGTTACCACGATTGGTTCATTGACGGCGATTCCCAGAGTCACCGTCGCCTTTCCGGGCGACTCGCCCCGCTCCGAGGGTAGAAGAGAAATCTCAGCGGAGTAGTTGCCTGGCCAGCCGGCAGTGACGGTCGCCGTCACTTGCACGGGGCCGCTCGACGGGGGTATGTGCGGTGGATCCAACGAGATGGCGAGGCCAGACTCTTTCGGCACGATCGCTTCCAATTCAACTTCTTCATTCTTGGTGGACTCGACGGTGAACGATACGCTACGGGTCTCACCCTCCCACATGTCATAGAACGGCAGATGTCCTGGACTGGTTCGAATACGCGGATTGACCTGAGCGATGACGGCAATTCGAGCCGCGCTCCGTTTCGGGTCGTTTGTCCGAATGGTCACATTTCCATGGTAGCTCTCGGTGGCCCGTTTCGCGGTGTCAAACGTAACCCTCAATTCGCTCGACTTTCCGGGCAATATTGAGTTGGCGTCTAGCTTCGCCGCCGTACATCCGCAGCTGACTTCGACCCCTTCAATCTGCAGGGTTGCGTCGCCAGCATTGGTGAGTCGAACGACCTGCGAAGGCTTGGCACCGGATGTCAAGACGCCAAAATCAATCTGATCCGCACTGAGCGAAAGCTGCGGTGTTTGAGCGATCGTGAGGGATACGGTTGAAGGCGGACGGTCGCATCCGCTCAATACGCTTCCCAAGATAAGAGAGACGAGCACCATGTATCGGAGGACTTGCATCAAGGCCGGCATCAGTCACGTTCTCCTTGTCCGCTTCAGCATCCACGAGCGGACGAGGAAGCCTACTAAGACGAGCGAGATAACGACGAGGTTCGCAATCAGCAGCCACTCGCGCACCTTACTCGATTCCTTACTCGCTGGCTCCAGCGCAGAGCGGGGAGGACTCATTTGAAGCTTCTGGTTGATAACATCCAGTCGTCCGGCTGCGAGCTCTTTGAGCGTAGCGATTTGTGGATGATCGGATTGGAGCTCGATCAACTGCTCGTACAACGTCTTCGCTGCCTCCAGATCGTGCATTTCTCTGTACAGGCTGGCTGCTTCGAGCAGATGTTCTGGAAGCCGGTTGTCCTCCGGGAATTCTTCAATCACTTTCATCCGTAAAAACAGGGATTCCCGCAGTCTTCCGTCGACCTGAGCCGCGTGAGCAAGATTTCCGACGAAGCGTGAATCTTTGGCGTATCCGGGTAAATGTTCGTGAATCCATTTGAACTGCGAATAGTATTGGTCGTTCGAACCATGTGTCATTGCGGACGCCGCCGCGGCCTCGAACGACGGACCGATCAGCTGTTCCATCTCTGGGTGATCCGTCGCAAGATTACGATAGAGGGTAAAAGCTTCCTCTATTTGGCCGCTTGGCACGAGCATCGTTGCAAGCTGACAGCCGAAGTAAACGCGTTGCGGCTCCGAAAGCCAATCTTTTTCGATTTGATCCGTTGCGATTTCCGCCGCCGCGACGTAGTTCAACTCACCCTGGTAGATCTCGATCAGTTGATTAGCAGCATTCAGAGCACTTTGTGTCTTCGGGAACTCGGCTAGGACCTTCCGTAAGCCGTTCTTAGAAAACTCGGAATCCCCTGCCATACCTGCAGCGACCGCCATCGACAGTGAGGCATAGGCCCGGCCTTCCTCTGAGACGAGTTCCGGAAGAATCTCCTTCATGAGCTCTCGACCGCGGGCTCCTCTTGCCTTTTTATCAGTGATCTTTGAAAGTTCTGTGAACTCGCGATCAATGACGGCTTGGTCCTCCTTTTCCAGCTGCGGGGGGAGGATAGGATGGGCCGGTGGCCCGTCAGAAACTTTCTGCTCCACAACCTGTGAAGTCCGCGGTCCCGCGGGCCCATCTGCTCGTGCTCGTTGATCCGACGTGATGCGAAACCCCACAACCACAGCGCAGAGCACCCAGATCCATGGGGATGACATGACAACACCTCGGTTACTATTAGGGGCCCTGATCTGCCGCCGGTGGCAATCCTTCTTCACACGTCGCGATCATTGCCATCCGGCACATGCCTGGGCTGCGGTCTTAAGCGCAGGCTGGTATCCAGCAAGGTTGCTATCATTGCCGCAGAATCCGCTTGGGTTTTTCCGAAGATGGCAGAGCTGCATATACTCGGCGCAGGTCTCGCACCACGTTCCAGGACTGCCTTTTAAGAACTTCCTTTGCCCCCGCTGTTCATATGCATACCGCGTGTACTCGAATAGCGGGCCGACACAGCAAGATGGCTCGCTGCATGTTTCCTTGCAGGTTACCGATGAGGTGTTCGTGTTCTCAGTCTCCCAACTACCTGTCAGCGTAAAGAGCCCCGCCCACAGAGGGGCAGCGCAACCTAGTCGAAACTTCTGCTTGCTCTGGCGCTTCGTTGTCACCGACACCTCCTTGGTGTTGGACTCCTCTGGGCCATTGCACAGCCTGCCGGCACCGCCCCCTTCGGATTCGTACCAAAACCCGGTTTGTACGACTTGCTGAGCGAAGCCACATTGTCCGCCCAACGGTCCGCACTCTCCTAAGACATCGTCGCAGTTGCCTGCAAACACATTGCCCGCTAGCGAAAGCGCGACGATCGACGACAGCACTGCAAGGGAAAAACGATTCATACGAAGACCTCCGATACACAAAAAAAATGGAGAGCCCGGCCAATGGCATTTCCGCCACCGGTTTCTGTCAAGTGAGTCGCGTGTGACCCATGGCTGGTCGGTGACTTGTGCCAGCCGGGACGGTTTTTGGGGGACAGTTCCAGGCCCCGGTACCCCCCGGTACGGCTATGGATGCACCCCAACGAAGTGTAGTCCGGCCAATGGTATTTCCGCAACCGTTTTCTGGCTGGCGAATTGCGTGCGAGCCCTGGCTAGTCGGTGACTTCTGCCAGTCGCGCCGATATTCTGGTGTAGTATCAGGCCCCGTAACCCCTCGGAAAGGTTGGTTCCCAGCCCTTACCGCAGCCGGACTGGGCACCCGGGCATCGGGCCGGGCGGCGGCCCCCCGCTCCAAGCGAATGAATGGCTAACGCGGGCAACTCGGCGGGCGACGCCTAAAACCGGTCTCGGTCGTCAAGGACCTGTACGAGGGCAGCCCGGTTGGCGGGCGGCCCGCGAACGGGCGAGAATGGCGGCGGTTTGAGCGGTTTGCGGAGGCGTGTCAAAAGCATCTGGATTGCCCCAGGCTCGATGAAGGCAATGAGTCGGCTGTCGCCGCCGCACCCTGCTGGGCACTGCAATTGAAGCGGGCGGAGGCCCGCCAAGCGAAAACGGGAAGGATGCCCGTGTTTCGCGTGATGACTCAGGCGGCGCTGCCTAGCCTGAAAGGCGAACCTCGCCTTCGCCTCCGCAGGGGAAAATCATAGGGCCGGAGGCCCGGGTGAGCAGTCGCCCGAAGGGCGACCAAGCGAAGCGGGGCCATGGATGGCCCGCGCCGCGCACAAGCCTACGGCCATGGATGGCCCTTCAGGCGTATATCTAAAACGTCAGATTTTCCTCAGCGAAGGATTCCCGGCTGTCGTGGGCGAAGAAGCTGCGGGAAATACGCTGCGCGAGAATCTGGAGGAACATGGCGCGGAACTGCGCTTCCGAACGGTCGCTGGTGGGGACGGCACTGTCGGCGGGAAAGGCGATGTCATCGACACGTTTTTCAAACACCGTCTTGCCCTTGGCTACGTCGTACACCCGCACGCGGAGCGTGGCCCGGCCGCGGTAGAGGGTCGATCCTTCATGCATGCGGAATTCCTCCAGATCGATGCCCACCACCATATCGGCATCGAGTGACTTACCCACGGCGGGGTAGTCGTCCCAGGCATTCTCGTCGATCCAGCGGGCCACTTCTTCCTGGCTGATCACGCGCACCTTGCGGACATTGCGTTCCAGAAGCATGCCGACGGCACCGGCGAGTTCACGCGAAGACCCGGCGTCGCTGAACTGCAGTTCCACGATGGGACGGCAGACGACCGCCACATGCTTGCCGCGCAGGCCCTTGAATTCAGCCGGCACGTCTTCAGGAGCTATTAAGTAGGCCACGGTCAGCAGTGTCGAGCAGCCCCCGCAGAGCGGGGTGAAGAGCAGGCACGCGAGGAGGGCCAGACGGATGTGCATGCAAAAAACCCTTATACGAGAGACTCTGTCGCTTCGCTGCGGGGGCGGGATCGTAGCCAGCCCCCGCAGGCGGTTCAATGGCGTTTGTCGCCCCTGCCCGGCGGCCAATGCCGTTGGAGGGGCGTGGATTTCGCCTTTGGGCCCGGCGGCTGGCACAATGGGGAGCATGGATACCCTTGGCGAAGAGGCTCGTGTGCTGGATGAGCGGTTTCTGGCTGCTGTGGCGCAGGCACTCCCCGGGGAGCAGGTGTGGGCTGCGCCGCTGGTGATCGGTGTGTCGGGGGGGGCCGATAGCGTCGGACTGCTGCTGGCGCTCGACAGACTGGCCCGCTCCCGCCCGGCAGGGGCGAACCTCATTATTGCGCATGCCCGTCACGATCTGCGGCCTGAGGCGGCCGACGACGAGGCGTTTGTGGCGGCGCTTGCGGGCCGGCTTGGGCACTCCTTTGCCTCACAGCGACTGCCGGTCCTGGCAGGAGATGGCATTCGCGGTGAGGGGGTGGAAGGGCGGGCCAGACGGATGCGATATGCGTGGCTCGCCGAGGTGGCATGTGCCGCCGGTGCGCGGCATGTGGCGGTGGCCCACACCGCTGACGATCAAGCCGAAACAATTCTGCATCGGTTGCTGAGGGGGACTGGAGTCGGCGGCCTCGCCGGCATGGCGGCAGCCCGCGAACTGGCCGAGGGGGTGGCGCTGGTGCGTCCGCTGCTGAATTGTGGTGGCGCGGATGTGCGCCGATTTCTCACCGATGTCGGGCAGCCATGGCGCGAGGATGCGTCAAATAGTGACGTGCGCTATGCCCGGAATTTCCTGCGCCATCGGGTGCTGCCTGAAATCGCGGCGGGCCCCTATCCGGCGGCCGCGGCTGCGCTGCGGCGCGTCGGCGTGCAGGCCGGGGCGCTGGCCGGTGCACTCTCGAGTGCTGCCGAGCACCTGCTGGAGGTCTATGGCTGCCGCCAGCCAGACGGCAGCGTGGTGCTGCAGACGGGACCGCTTGCCCGCCTCGATCAGCATCTGCTCGCCGAGATGTTTGTGACGCTCTGGCGGCGGGAGCAATGGCCGCAACGCGACATGACAGCCCGGCACTACACGCAGTTGGCAGAGATGCTGCGCACGGCGGAGGTTCCTCTGCGGGCCGCGGGCAACAGCCGCCGCCCGAATTCTTCGGCGTGCGATCTGCCGAGCGGGATCGAGGCCCGCACCGCGGCCGGACGGCTCAGCATCGGCCCTGTGGACAGGGCCGATGCTGCTGCAGCCGCCAGTGCGTAGCGGAGTCGAAGAACCAGCCGCCCTTGGGAAATCAGTGGTGCATGCCGCGGGCTTGGTAGCCGCCACGCATGCGAAACCATCCCAGCAGCAGGGCGTAGCAGGCAAACATGGCAGCTGGCACCAAGGCGGTGCCGGTGAGGGCCCGTCGGCCACCGAAGAGGCCCGCCTTCTCCACGAGCGACTTATCGGCGGCGGCTGTCGGCTGGGCGGATACTGTCCACCAATCGACCAACGACTGCTGCGACTGGATCGCCTCCGGCTTGGCATTCTTCTCCCCCTTCAGCAGATCAAGAGCCCGCTGGGCCTCCTTGCCACCATCCTCCAGCACGCCCACCTTCGCCCCATCGAGGCCGGCGGTCTTGAGCCAGAGAAACTCATTTTCCTTGGGCGACTTGTACCGCTCAAAAACAGCCGAGTTTTCCTGCCGCAGATACGCCGAGGCGTTTTGGTCCTGCAGGAATCCGATGCCCGGACCGCCGAGCAGGCCTGCCGCGAGCATGCCAACACCCCCGGCAGCACCCATGGTGATAGCGCCCCCCTTGGGGAACTGCTCGCTCACCACCGCCAGCATCGTGGGCCAGAGGAACGTTTTGCCGATGCCGTAGACCGTGGCGGCGATCACGCACATGACCGCCCCTTCCGCATTCCCCAGCATTGTGAGCCCAGTGGCACCGAACAGTGCCGAAACTGCCAGCAGTCCCAGCGGGGAGATTTTTTCGACGATCGGGCCGGCGAAAAACCGCAGAACAAACATGAGTGCCGAGGTGTAGACAAACAGCAGCAGACCGTTGGCGGGGCTGGCCATGATCGTGCCGGTGATCTTGCCAATCCATGAATCGGTGCCCAGTTCCACATACCCCACCAGGGCCTGAATCACCAGCAGAAACGCCAGCAGCGGATGACCGATGCGGAAGCCTGTGGCGGCACCGAACGCGGCGAGGAGAGCGGCCCCGAGGCCGGCAGCCAGCGGCGGGGAGAAGCCCAAGTCGCTCTTGAAGAAGAGTGCCAGCAGGGTGCAGATCACTGCCGCCCCCACGAGGCCGAGTTCGCCCAGCATGTCGCGGTAGGAAATACCGGAGGAGCTGGCTTCACTCTTGGGAAAGCGTTGGCCGAGCATCATCAGCCCGTAGAGGATGACCGGAATCAGAAAAAGCGAAATTTGGATCTGCCAGGCGACCGGCTTGGCGCCCGCTCCGCCAGCCATGAAGTAGCTGGCCAAGCCACCCAGGATGAGTCCACCCGGCCAGCCGGCATGGAGGATGTTGAGGTAGTGGGCCTTTTTGTTCGGGAAGAGCGTGGCCACCAACGGATTCACCACCGCTTCCGCGATGCCATTGCCGATGGCGAAGAGGAACATGCCCCAAAAGAGGCACTGGAACGCGAGCGGCTTTCCGCCCGCTGCGAAGGCGGCGCCGGTGGCCAGCGTGAGGGCGGCTGAAATCAGATGCATGATGAATGCGGCAAACATCAGTTTTCCAAACCCGATCCGATCGGCGATCAGGCTGGAGAGCAGGATGATGATGCCAAACCCGGTCAGCCCGCCGCCGGTGATCGCGCCCAGTTCCGTCTGCGTGAATCCATACTGCTCAGCCCACTGGCCGAGAATGCCGGCCCGGATGGAGAAGCCGACGCCCGCGGCGAGGATCGCCATGAAGCCAGCCCACAGCAGTCGCTGCCGGTGGGAGTCGGTCACGGCGCCATCGAGATCAGTTGCGGAGGAGGAGGAAAGTGACGCGTTCATACAATCTCGCGGGGTGTTTGGAGAAATGGGCCTCAGTGACAGGCTAAGCGGAATCGGCCCCCTGAAGACAGACAATTGACGAGGAGGCCACTATAGCAAGGACGGGGGTCTTGGGAAAACAGGGGATTTCCGGCTGTTTTTTGCCGGTGGGATGAATCTTGTTCCCGGCTGGCACGCGGCGTACTGTCCCGGGACTGTCCGCCGCAACGGCGTCCGCTTCGGATGCTGGTTTCTGCTGCGCGCAGTGTGCCATCAGGGCTGTTCCGCCTGTGAACCCGCTTGCCACTACGCTTTGGACGGTCGTGCGCTGGGCAGTGCCCTGTGCGGTCGTGGGCGTTCTGGCGGCCACTCTTCTCAGTAGCAACCGGGTGGGGGAAGAGGTGCGCCGTCGCGCGGAGGCCCGGCTGGCTCAGGAATTCCCGACGCTCATAGCCCAGGTGCAAGGGGCCAGCCTGGTGAGCGGCGAGGGGATCGTGCTGCGGGGAGTGTCGCTGGTCGATCCAAATATGCCCCAGCAGTGGCGGCAGATGGTTTGGATCGACGAGGTGCGCCTGGCCTGCAGCACGGCGCTTGCTGATCTGGCTTCCGGATCGCCCCAGATCACCGCCATCCATCTGCGCCGGCCGGCTGTGCATGCGGTGCGCCGGGCGGGAGGCACCTGGAATTTCGCAGGCCTGTGGCGGGAACGCTCCGCCTCCAGTCTGATCGCCACGACCGTGGAAGATGCCACGCTATTGGTGGACGATCTCCAGGCCCAGACCCGGATCAACCTGCGCCAGGTGAGTCTCGATCTGCAGCCCGGCGGAACCGACTCCAATGGCGTGGCGTGGGCCGCAGTGCGGGGGGGGGGCGCTGGCGACCTGTTCGACCGCATCAATCTGCACGGGCGACTGGCGCCCGGCACCGGGCAGTTTGAGATCGAGGGAGGGATGGAATCGCTGGAGGTGTCGCCGCGACTGTGGCAGCTGGTGCCGCCGGCGGCTGATCCGACACGCGGCACTGCCGCGCGGGTCTGGCTCGCCGCGATGCGGGGCCGCATCGACTTGGGCTGGACGGCGACCGGATCGCTCCATGCGCTCCAGGACACCATCGCCGTGGTGACGGGCCGACTGGAATCGGGACGCGTTGAACACCCGTCGCTGCCGGTGGGGCTTCGGGACGTCACGACCTCGTTCACTGCCGATCGGACGGGAGTGCATTTTGAACGCCTCGAGGCGCACGCCGGCTCGACCCTGCTGCGGGGCTCGGGGCGCTTGGCGGGTTGGCATCAGGATGCCGACTTCGACCTGCTTCTCGAAGCCGATCGGCTGATCGTGGGGCGGCAGTGGGAAGGGCTCCTGCCGGAGCAATGGGCGCTGCAGTGGAGCCGGCTGTCACCGGCCGGTGAGGTCGACCTGCGGGCCCAACTCACCCGCCGCAATGGCCGAGTCCACCCGCTGGTTTCGCTGCGCTGCCGCAATGCGTCGCTGACGCACTATCGCTTTCCCTACCGCTTGGATCGCACGGTAGGCACTGTGGTGCTCGACGGCGAGACGCTTGCCATCCACCTCACCGGCCAGGCCGGCGGACATGCCGTGCAGGTGCAGGGGATGTTTCGCACGACACCGCAGGGCACAGCTGGGGCGGTCGAGGTACGCGGAGACGGGATGCGCATCGACGACGGCCTTTTGGCAGCCATGCCAGCCCGCAGCGCCACGATCGTGCGGACGCTCCGGGCCAGCGGCACCTTTGATTTTGTCTTCCGGCACGAACGCCATCCTGGCGCCTCGCCAGCGCATACCAATTCGCTCGGGATCCGCTTGGTTGACTGCAGCATGAGCTACGCCGGATTCCCCTATCCGCTCTCCCGCATCAGCGGCAGCATTCGCATGGTCAATGGCCACTGGACGATCCGCGACATCAGCGGATCCAACGACGCCGGCACGGTGCAGTGCAACGGCTCGCTGGTGCCCATGCCGGGAGACGATGGCGAGCTCACACTGCTGTTGACGGGGGCGGGAGTTGTGCTCGATCGGGAACTGCGCGATGCAATGCCGCGAGGCATGCGGACGGTCTGGGACGATCTCGATCCGCGGGGCAACGTCGATTTCTCTGCCACGATTCGGCATGCGGTAAAGGCCCGCAAGACAGTGGTCGAATTGCATGCGACGCCCCGCGAGGAGACGGTGTCGATCGAACCGGCATGGTTTCCTTATCGGCTGGAAAAATTGCGGGGGCAGCTCGATTGGAAAGACGGCCTGCTGCGTTTCTCGGGAGTGCGTGGCTCGCACGCCCGCACCACCGTGACCACCGAGGGGGTGTGCCGATTCATGCCCGAGGGTGGATGGCATGTTTCTTTTGCGCGACTTTCGGCCGACCGCTTCCGCGCCGATCACGATGTGCTGCAGGCGATGCCGGAGGGACTGCGCCGCGCCTTGACGGCGGTCCGGCCCCGCGGCCTCCTCTCCCTCGACGGTGCGCTCGACATCTACTCAACACAGGGAACAGTGGAAGGCAAACCTGGGCCAGCCGCTGCCACCTGGGATATGCAACTGGACATGGAGCAGGCATCGCTCGATGTCGGTGTGGAACTGGAGCACGTCCACGGCGGCGTCCGCTTGCGGGGCCAAAGCGACGGACGGGCATGGCAGTCAAGCGGCGATGTGGCGATCGACAGCGCCCTCTGGAGGGGTATGCAATTGACCGCCATTCGGGGTCCTCTGGCGCTCGATTCCGGCGGGGTACGGCTCGGTGCCGCGGCCGTTCCCCCCAGCGGAGGAACGCCCCGGCGGATGACCGCCCGACTCGCTGGCGGCACCCTTCTCCTCGACGGCACCGTCACCACCGGTGAGGCGGGAACGTTCGCCGTATCGGCGTCGATGGGGGATGCCGATATGGAGCAACTCACTGCGGCGGCCCTGCCGAGCCTGCAGGGGGGCGGAGCCCAGCCGCTGCGCGGCAAGGTGTTTGGCGCCGTGGAGCTGTCGGGCTCGAGGAACGGCACCCACTCGCTGCAGGGGCGCGGGCAGGTGCGTCTGCGCGATGCCGACATGTATGAACTGCCCGTGGTGGTGGCCTTGCTCAAGGTGCTGAGGGTCAAGGCTCCCGACCGCAGAGCCTTCAGTTCCAGTCTCATCGACTTTCGAATCGAAGGGCCGCACGCGTACCTCGACAACATCGAACTCTCCGGCGATGCCATCAGTTTGGTGGGCAACGGCGAGGTCGACTTCGAATCCCAGGCGCACCTCACTTTTCGGTCGATCATGGGCGACTCCGAATCCCAGTTGCCGGTTATGAAATCAGTCCTGGGAGGGGCCAGCGGCCAGTTCATGTTGATCCACGTGAAGGGCTCGCTCGCTCGGCCGGAGATCACGACCGAGGCCTTTCCCACGCTGACGGCAGCCCTGCAGCAACTGCAGGCCCAGAAGCGGTCGCCAGATCGGCTGCGCAGCGCCGCGGTACCTCCGACGGAGGCAGCGTTTACCAACCCCCGATAACGCTTTTTTTATGGAACCCATAATGTCAACGCACTCTGCCAGCATGTACAGTTCGCAGGGCCCTGGCTGTCTGTGGAAAAAGTCATCCATGACCT
>Ga0164295_10001119_pt1 | contig 22226 bp, 14 predicted proteins | sample GEODES006metaG_FD_111798 | JGI IMG/M metagenome (GOLD analysis project Ga0164295, IMG submission 111798) | Oligotrophic lake water microbial communities from Sparkling Lake, Wisconsin, USA - GEODES006 metaG | ecosystem: Environmental > Aquatic > Freshwater > Lake | place: USA: Sparkling Lake... | reverse complement strand
TGTGCCTGCCGCAGGACAGGCAAGCGGTGAAGCACCTCCCCGCCGCTGGATGCGGCCGCGGATCACGGCGCAGGGTATGCTGCCGCTCGGAGCCCATTCCTGATTGGCTGTTGGAAACCACCGGGGAGACGACATGGCTGCTTTCTCCGTCACGCGACGTCGGCTCGACTTCCGCTCCTGGGACGATCTGCTTGCCGACGTCGACACCCTCGCCCGCCGCGGCTATGACCGCGCCGGGAAATGGTCGCTCGCGCAAGCGCTCGATCATGTCGGCGCCGGACTCCGCGTCGCGCTCACCGGCTCGACGAAGCGGATGCCGTGGGTGATGCGGATGTCGGCGCGGAGCTTTGCCCTGCCGATCATGCGGGCTTGGAGGTGGATCCCGGCGGGCCTCCCGGCACCCACGTGGTGGCAACCGCAGGTCCCTGCCGACGCCGACGCCGGCACCGCAGTCGCTCGCTTCCGTGCCGAAGTGGAGGCGTTCCTCGCCCACACAGGCCCCTATCACCCCCATCCGGCGTTTGACCGGATCGATCGGGAGTCCTACGAGGATCTGATGCTCATCCACGCCTCGCACCACCTCGGGTTCCTTGTGCCGCGCGACGAGTCGCATGGTTAAGACTGCCGAATGGGCATGCCGCACGTCGCCCCACCACTTGCGACCTGCCCGGCTGGGGCAAATATGCTAAAAATTCAGCTACCTGAGCGGACTGGCGATTCGTGCGAGCGGGAGTGCTGCGTTGCACTCTCCACCGGCGGCGTCACATTCAGCGCAGGCGGGATACGTCCTGCAATGGGACTGACTCCGACAGACCTCAGATCGAAATGCCGATGCGACATAGGCAGGTGTTCCGAGGAGCTGGCTGATCCAATCGACAAATCTTCCCCATCCCGCGGAAACCATCCACGGCAGGTGACGTCAATGGCGCTGGGATGCCCGCACGGTGGAGGGCGGGCGGGCGGACGGATCGAGACCATCGGTCGGTCTTGGCACCGCAACGCTCGGCCCCAGACAAACGCTTCAACAACAGGAGAGGGCGAGTGCTTGTTTTTTCCGCTCGCAAATGACGTTGAAAGCATTTGTCGCAGCGTGAGGATGAGTCCTTAGGAGCCTCGCCATGGATTCCCCCGCGCCCCCCTCAAACGATCGCGATCCGCAGCAGTCGTGGCGGTCCGCCCCGGGCGCCTCCGCGATCTCGGAGGGCAATCCTGCCTCCAGCGAAGGCCAGGGCCCCCACGCGTCGCTGTTTGCATCGTGGCGTGGACAGGCCTGGAACACGGTATCGATTGGAAGGTGGCTGAGGACGTTCTTCGCGCGGGCGTTCTTCACGCTCCTCGCCCTGGGGCTGATCGTCGTCCTGTTTTACTCGCTGTTGGCGGTCTATCGCCCGACGCCGATCGTGGCCGGGTTCGTCACGAGCGCCTACCCACCGATCGAAACGCCTGTTCTCGCTGCCTCGGATCAGGAAACCCTCAGCCGGCTGAGCCAATTCAAAGCGACATTCTTCACAGCACCGGTGATCAGCCTCGACAACGTCTCCAAAGACCTCGGCGAGAAGTCGGCGGAAGAACTGACCGATATCCTGGTGAAGAGCCTGTCAAAGATGAGGCCCGGCGGCCCCGACAACAACACCGCCATCCTCTACCTCTCCATGGCGGGAACGGTTGACAGCCGAGGGCGAGCGTGCCTGATTCCGCCGGTGATCTATAAAGATGCAGCGATCGACGTGGAGCAGAACTATCTGCCGATCGAGAGCCTCTTCGCCCGCCTTCGCGCAGCAGTCGATCCCCAGATTCACATCATCGTGATCCTCGACTGCTGCCGCCCGGGAATGTGGCCTCTGGCAATCGCAGACGGAGCGTTTGCGTGTGGCGTGGAAGCCTCCGTTGGAGCCGCCGGCCTCGATCGCTTTTGGGCAATCGTTCCCTGTAGCCCTGGGCAAACGAGTGAAGAATCCCCACTCTACGGCGGTTCCGCTTTCGCGCATTTCTTCGCCGATGGGGTCCAGGGAGCGGCCGACAGGGCGCCGTTCGGAAACCGGGACCGCACCGTGGATCTCTCGGAACTCATGGCATTTCTTTCCGAGTGCGTTGACCGATGGGCTGTTTCCGCGTGCGGGGTCAGACAAACACCGACGATCTATCCCTCCTTAAAACTGAACGTCGCGGCCGCCATACCGAAAGTGTCAAGGATTGGTTTCTTCAGGGATCGAATCAAGAGCCTCGTGGACGCGAATCGCAAGGCGGGCGTCACGAGGGCATCGGTGGATGTCGACGCGATCGGCAGCCGGAGGCGAAACTCGTGGATCGAAGAGAGGTGGTTGGCAGCTGACTCGATTCGAACACTCGGCGTTGTTTACAAACCGCTGGAGTGGCAGAAATACCTCCAAACGCTGCTGAGGGTGGAGAAGCTCAGCCAGGCCGGGGGCAATTCCCAGGAGCTCTCGCGGGCCACAGCGCGAGTCGAACAGATCGAAAACAACCTTCGCGCCGTCCTGACCCTGCAAGTCGACGAACTTCCGTCGCTCCGGCTTGCGAAACTCATGATCGGCGACACCTCCGCCACGGGCCTGGAGAGCGAAGCCAGATCTCTGCGGGATGGGCTCGCTGCCTATGTCACTACGAATCCCGATCCGAAGAAACCGGTCACTCCCTGGGATCCTGCGTTATCGAGCCGGGAATGGACGACGAACGGGATTGTGGCATGGGACTGGCTCCAGGATCACGTCGGCGCCGGATCGACGATCGACCATGCCGGCCTCAAGCGATGGCTCGAGTGTGTGGGACAAAAGCCCTTTGAGACCACGGTCGATCCTCGCGAGATTCACGCCATCCGCATGATGGCCCGATGGATCGATCCTGCCGTGTGGGACACCTCCCAGCCCCTCATGGCCGATCTGATCAGTCTGGTGGGGATGGTCGGTGAAGCCTGCTATTCGAAACATATCCGGGCCGACACGTTTGCCGAGCGGTGCGCGCTGTTGCTCAAGGCCGAGAGAGCCGTCCGCGAGGCGATCGATCTGGCGATGGTCGGCGACCCTGCGTCCATCGCGCGCGCGGGAGAACTGGCCCGAGAAGCTCAGGGCATTTTAAGAAAATGCATTGATCTGTCTGCTGAACTGTCCGCGGCCATGAGCCTCATCGACACCTTGGACGACGAGGTCCCTTGGCTCATCGCCTACAGCGTCGACGAGGCAAGACACGCGAACGTCCGAGCATCCGTTCAGGAACGCCTTTCGGGTGATTCCCCGTTGGGGACCGTGGGATGGCTGAGTCTGATCAAGAAAACGATCGACCTGCGTCAGTCCGTGTCCGCGACGACAGAGGACGTCGCGCAAAGCTCATTCAGCGCCTTTGACGAGGCGATCAACGCCGTGCGGGATAGCCGTGAGGCCGTGGAGGCCGAGTTCCTGCCACTGAAGGCATTGTTTCTTCGTCACTGCGAAGTCATGTCAAACGCGGCAGCCGATACGCCCGATTCGCTGGCAGCCCTTCGGAGGATTCTCAGGACGCCGCTCGTGCGGGGGGAAGTGCGGGGGAAATTGGCGCGGCGGGTGGAACTTCTTGCCAACCGATTCACGGAGGTGGTGGCTCCCCACGCCGCCGGCAGGTTGCCTCTGGATAAGCCTCCGGCGGTCGCTGCCACGGCCGGTTGGATGTATTGGAATAACTTTTTGGTCCATCCGTTGGTGCCGTATTTCGTCGACGATGTTCGGGGGCCGTCGGCCCGACCAGCCACCGCGATGGAGGTTTCCCAGGCCGTTGGAGATCAGATTTTCCGCTTGATCTCCGCAGCCTCAACGTTGACCGGATCCCTCGATGCAGGGAGGAATGATCGGGATGGGAATGCGCTTGCGATCGAGAATTCGGAGGAGCGTGATTCGGAGTCGTCCGATGCACTCGACAAGGTCTTGGTGAAGGGTGTCGAATCGATGCGTCGGATGTCCGCCGTCATGAGCCAGACGGATTGGTCGGGTGCGTTTGAATACCGGAAAGGATGGCGCGTTCTTTGGCATAACCGATTCATGAGTGCGGCCCGGAGAGCGATCGAGGATTTCTGGGCTGGAGTGGAGCCCGGTGATCCGAATTGGTATTTGGCAGCGGCGCGTCTGTTCGTGCAGAAGGCCGACTCCGTCGTGTCGCGCTACCATGCCTATCGCGTGCAGGATCGCACCGATCTGCTCCGTCAACTCGAGCAGATGGAGAAATCGGAGGGGCGCCTCGTCGACCTGACGACCAAGCCAGACACACTCACGCTCCACGGACCGACGATCGGCCCGATAGCTACAGCCAATCAAACGACCATTCGCCGCCTCGTGTCCGGCATGCCTGCGGGCGTGGGAATGGTGTGGCTGGCGGTCGCGGAGAACGCAGATCCGCTCCCCATCATCGGTTTCGGCGGCTCGAGAGGTGACCTGCCCACGACGCGGTTGCCCTGCGCGATTCCCTCTGGAGACGTCCCCGAAAACATCTCGTGGTACGTGACTGCCCCGAAGGGGATCGCCACTGTGGTCGATGCCCCTCACTCGCTCGACTTGGTGTTCTGGTTCCGGGGGCACAGGATCGTCCGCGGTCTCCCCGTGTTCAGTGCTGCATCCGAGCGGACGGTCGAATGGCGGCGTCAGGTGATGCCACCGCCGCGAGTCTCTCTCCACGGCTACACCGCACGGAACCAGTCTGTGGCGGTCATCTTCGATGCGTCGGGGAGCATGGGGCAGAGGCTGCTCGACGGACGCACCCGTTTGGAATCGGGGCGAGAGGCCCTGTACGAAGTTCTCAACCAGATGGCGGCGGGGGGTGGGTGGAATGCCTCGCTGTGGGTCTACGGGCACCGCACCCGCTGGTCGCGTGACAGTAACGGCAGCTATACGGCAGGCTTTACGGAGCTTGGTCAACGGGAACGTGACGCAGCCCTCAAGGCCGGGAAGAAGTTCAGCCTCGTGCCCGGAGACGACGTCGAACAACTGATGCCGATGCAGCCACTGTCGCCAGTGGAGGTGATCAGCATCCGATCGACGCTCGACCGGCTTCAGCCCGGCGGCGAGACGCCTCTCTACAGGGCGATCAACGAATCGTTGCGGAGCGATTTTGCCCTCCGCGATCCGGGGCCGGGCCATGTACTCGTGGTCACCGACGGGGCCAATGAGCAAAGCGGCGGTCGGATGGCAACGTGCAATGACGTGATCAGGACTCTCTCGCGAGTCAATGCCCGTCGCACGACGCCCAATGAGATTCGGATCGATGTGATCGGGTTCGACATGATGCCTGGCCAGAACGATCGGGAGATGAGGCTGCAGGATCTCCAGAGCATCGCGGCAGACTCCGGGGGCAAGTACTTCGACGCCACCGATCCAGGGCGACTTGCCACGGCACTCCGGAAGTCGCTGCGTCTCCTGCGCTGGGGCGTGGAGGGGGCGGGAGCACCGCCAGAAAAAATTGCCCTCGATCATGAACTTCGGCTCCGGGAGCCGTCCGGCGGGAGAACTGATGCCTACGACGTCGTGCTCGACGCGGGCGCGGGGTCTCCAAGGCGGGGTATCAGCGTTTCCGGGGGGGAGTCGTTGGATTTGCACGTGGTCGGGAATGGCCGCGCCTTGGAGTTTCAGCGGTACACCGGCGGCACCGAGCAGGGATTGCGGGACAGTCGCTCGCTCCTTGCAGATCCGAGCGACCCCCGCCGACGTTGGTTTGTGGGAGCGCACCAAGCCCGCCGCGAACCCCAAGCGGTGAGATTTCCTCTCTCGATACAAAACGGGGATCCGACCGGTTTCTCCCCCCGTCCAGAGGAGATGTGGGTGGAGGTGCGCCCCAGATCCGCTGATAACACGCTTGGGCCGCCCTACGTCTTCTGGGACGTCCAATGGCAGCCATCGCGGCCCGTGCCGGTGGTCGATCTCGTGGCCCCCGCGTGGCCGGCCAATGCCGTGGCTGCCGAGATCCGAGCGTGGTTTCGCTTCAAGCCGACCCCGCCCGGCATGGTGATTCCGCTGGCCGATCTGGTGCCTGGGGTGGAGAGGGTGTTCGATATCAAGAGCATGCCCGGGTCTCGCGTCCGCCTTTTTCTTCAGCCGCTTCGCGGCGAACCGGAGGTGCTCCTGACGGTCGCGGAGGAGCACGACTCCATTCCAGGCACCGCGTTGCCGGTCGTACGCGTCTCGGTACCGGGGTCGTGCACGAATGTGGTTCATTCTTGGCAGCCGGGGACGAGCCAGGTTATGCATTCCTTCACGCTGGCGACGGTCGAAGGCCAACTGGCCCCAAACGCTGCATGCCTGATCACGGACCGGCGGGAGATCTTGAAGGGCGCCGTGGGGCTCGAGCATGATCTCGACACCGCAAAGCCCTTGGCCGTGCCGGTGCCCTTGGAGTGAAGGCGTGTGAAACGGACGTTTCGTCTCTCAGGCCGCCGTTTCGTCCCCGATTCTGCCCGTTTCGTCCCTGGTAGTGCCCGTTTCGTCCCATTTTTGTCATGGTGTCCTAACGATGCTTGACAGCCGGAAAAAGCCCCCTATGTTGCCTACGTTTCGCCTTTGGTTGGAAACACTAGCACCGGGAGGGTCTATGGGTGAGTCGATTCAGCAGAAGCTATCGCGGGTGCGGAAGCCCCGCGTCCACATCACCTATGAGGTCGAGACGGAAGGAGCTTCGGTTGTCCGCGAGCTTCCGTTCGTCGTTGGCGTCATGGGCGATTACCTGGGGAATGCCCCCCAGGGACCGGTGAAGTCGTTGAAGGAGCGGAAGTTCATCAACATCGATCGGGATTCGTTCGACGATGTGATGACCCGCCTGGGACCGGGCCTGCAACTGAAGGTGGAAAACACCCTCGCTGGCGACGGAACCAACATCCCGGTTCAGTTGAAGTTCAACTCCCTCGAGGACTTCGAACCCGGGCGCGTGCTCGACCAGGTGGAGCCACTGCGGAAGCTGCTCGACACCCGCAATCGTCTTCGCGAGTTGATGAACGTGGTGGATCGTTCGGAAGATCTCGAGGTCGAGTTGGAGAAACTCCTCATCAACGCAGACGACATCAAGAAACTCGCGGCTGAAATGGGGCTGCCCAAGACGGATGGTGCAGCGAAGGCCGGAGATCCGGCAAAGGCCGGAGATGGGGCCAAGGCCGGAGATCCGGCCGCTCCTGCCGCCGAACCGAAGACGCCAAACACCCCTGAAGGAGAGCCCAAATGAGCACTGACGGAAACCCCCAGACTGCCACCACGGCCACCCCCGCAGCCGCGTCCGGATCGCTTCTCGACCAAATCACCAAGATGATGCCGGTGTCGGTTGAAAAGCCGCGTGGTGATGCCTTGATCGAGTCGCTCGTCGATCAGTCGCTCAAAGGCACCGTGAAGTTTGACAGGACGATCACCAACACCATCAAGCTGGCGATGGAGTCTCTTGACAAAGCGATTTCCAAGCAACTTGCGGCGGTGATGCACGCTCCGGCGTTTCAAAAGCTGGAAGGGTCGTGGCGCGGCTTGAACTACCTCGTCATGAACTCGGAGACCGGCTCCGGGCTGAAGATTCGGGTGATCCATGCCGAGCAGAAGGAGTTGCTCAAGGACTTCGAGAAGGCGGTGGAGTTCGACCAGAGCACCATCTTCAAGAAGACCTACTCCGAGGAGTTCGGCACGCCTGGCGGTGAGCCCTACTCGACGTTGATCTGTGATTACCAGTTCACGAATCATCCTGACGACATCGAACTGCTCGTTCGTTTGTCGCAGGTTGCGGCCGCTGGATTCGCCCCCGTTCTCACGGCGGCTGATGCCAAGATGATGGGGCTCGAAAATTACGAAGATCTGACGAAGCCCCGCGACCTCGAGAAGGTGTTTCTTGACGATTCGTACGTGAAGTGGCGTGGGTTCCGGGATTCCGAGGATTCTCGGTTCGTGGTCCTCACGATGCCGCGGACGCTCTCGCGTCTTCCCTACGGTGTCAAAACCAAGCCGATCGAGGAGTTTGACTTCGAGGAAGTCGATCTTGATGCCCACGGAGACCCCAAGCCCGTTCCCAGCGAGCAGTTTGCCTGGATGAACACGGCCTACGTGCTCGGGACGAAGCTCACCGATGCCTATGCGAAGACCGGTTGGTGCACCGCCATCCGTGGGGCGGAGAATGGTGGCAAGGTGGAGGGATTGCCGGCGTTCATCTTCAAAAGTGATGACGGCGACAACAACCTCAAGTGCCCGACGGAGATCGCGATCACGGATCGACGTGAAGCTGAGTTGTCGAAGTGCGGATTCCTCCCCCTGTGCTTCTACAAGCACACCGATTACGCGGTGTTTTTCGGTGGCCAGACCTGTCAGAAGCCGGTGAAGTACGACCGTCCCGATCCCACGGCCAACGCTGCCATCTCGGCCCGCTTGCCGTACATGCTGGCGACTTCGCGGATTGCCCACTATTTGAAGGTCATCGCCCGAGACAAGGTCGGGTCCTTCAAAGAGCGGCAAAACATGGAGGATTTCATGGCCCGATGGATCGCCAACTACGTGGTCACCGATCCGACCCCGCAGGAAGCGGTCAAGGCCAGGTATCCGCTGGCGGCGGCCCAGGTTAAGGTTGATGAGGTCCCCGGCGCCCCCGGGAGCTACAACGCCGTTGTCTGGATGCGTCCGTGGCTACAGATGGAAGAGTTGACGACCAGCCTGCGAATGGTAGCGAAGATACCGAAACTCCCGGGCTGATCGCCTCCGGTGTCCGATCGCGCTGTAATTGCGTGGCGAATGTGATTTCATGGCATCGAATACCACACAGACGGGCCAGCCTCACGGCTGGCCCGTCTTTTTTTCCACCGGCTCCGAAAATGACTATCTCCGGGCGTTGATCGCGCGAGTCTGCGGTGCCGGTGAATCGCGGCCGGAGAAAGCCGGGGGCCGTGAACCGGTGGGGGAGCCTAGCGCGGAGGGGCAGCAAGCCGTCGATGACCCGCGCTCGATGCTCGAGGACTGGGCCGCACAACGCTTCCCAGGGGGCGGGCGGGTGAACCGGAGAACGCTCCTCACCCGTCTCGGTGCCGATGTCGCGGCGCTCGATGCCTTGCTGGGGAGGCAGATCGATGCCATCCTCCACGCGCCTGGCTTCCAGCGACTCGAGGGCTTGTGGCGAGCGCTGCATGCGTGTGTTGAGCAGGCGGCCGAAGCATCGCGTGACTCTGGCGCGCGGGGGGGCGTTCAGGTGCGGTTTCTGGCGGCCACGCGCCGGGACATCGAACGGGATCTGTTCAACGCGCTGGAGTTCGATCAGTCGGCGCTGTGGCGGAAGATCTACGAAGATGAGTTTGGTACGCCTGGGGGAACCCCCTACGGCCTCCTGGTCGCCGACTACGACATCGGTGTCAGCGCCCCGGACGTCAGTCTTCTCACCAGCCTCGCCGAGGTCGCTTCCGCAGCGTTCGCACCGCTGCTGGCGACGCCATCGCTCGAACAGGTGGCGTGCGATTCCATGGGGCATTCGTGTGTTCTCCAGTGGCTCCGAGATCTGCGAACCCTCCCTGATTTCGTGAAATGGCGCGCGCTCCGCGATCGTGAGGAGAGCCGGTTCGTGGCTCTGCCGCTGCCGCATCTCCTCGGCAGGCTTCCCTACGACGGCGGGTTCAATGCCGCATCCGGGTTCGCGCAGGAGGAAGCGACCTGGGCCGAACGCGGCTTCCGGTACTGCGAAGGGGTCGACGGCCATGGCCATGGGCATCAACTCTGGGTCAGCGGTGTCTGGGCCGTGGCGGAGGTGGTGATTCGCGAGTTTGGGCGATCGGGGTGGTTTGCCAACATTTCCGGCGGCGGCGGCGCCGGTCGCGACGACTGGGGAACGGTGTCATTTCCCGTGGAAACCTTCGTCGGCTTTGCCGGATCGGGCACGTCCCGCGGGCCCGCCCGCCTGTATCTCGATCAAAACGAGGAGGTTGCCCTCGAGGAGGGGGGATTCATTCCGCTCGCCGCCTCTGATGCCGACGACCGCCCTCTGCTGCATTCCAGCCAAACGCTCCACCGGCCGGAGAGGTTCGATCTGCCTGCGGCGACCGCCAACGCGAAGGTCTCGGCGATGCTACGCTACATTCTCTGCGCGTCGCGCGTGGCCCACTACATCAAGGTGATCGCCCGCAATAAAATCGGCTCGACTGCCGACGCCGCCGGCCTGGAGCGATTCCTCAACAATTGGGTCAACTCCTACGTCACTCCCGATGATCAGGCAGCGCCGCAGGTGCGAGCCAGACTCCCCTTGCGAGCTGCGAATGTGCAGGTCCGGGCCGAGGTAGGGGCCCCTGGATCGTTTCGAATGATCATGCATCTGCAACCACATTTTCAGCTCACGCATGTCGGCACGTCGCTGTCGTTTTCCACCGTCGTGCGCCAGCACCGCGGCTTGTAGCACACCAGAGCGTTCGGGGTTTCCTGGGAAAGGATTGACAGCCAATGCTTCCATCCGTAGCGGAACTCTTTCGCGCTGGCAGGCTGGAAGACGCCATTGCTGCTGCCTCAGGCCAGGTCAGGACGGCGCCATCCGATCTCGATGGGCGGTGGCTGCTGGTCGAGTTGCTGTGCATCGCCGGGGATTACCATCGAGCCGCTCAGCAACTCGATGCCCTGACAACGCTTGAGCCGAAAGCACAGGCGGCTGCGTCCTTGGTGCAGCGATTGCTGGAAGCGGCGACGGAGCGGCGGGCATGCTTCGAGGCGGCCGGGGTTCCCGTGGTCTCCGGAGGCGACTCGATCCCGGCTCTGTCTTCCTGCCTGGAGGCGCTCGCGCTCCGCAAACGAGGACTGACTGTCGATGCCGGCAGGGCGGCGGCGGCAGCGGAGCGGCAACGGACACGCCTCACCGGGACACTCAATGGCATTCCCTTCGACGATTTCCGTGACTGCGATGACATCACGGCCTCCGCGTTCGAGGTGCTGGCGCCGGACGGGTCCTATCGGTGGGTGCCGATGCAGCACGTGGAGCGGTTGGAATGTCGGCCACCGCAGCGCCCCCTCGACCTCGTCTGGCGGCCAGCGACGCTGGCGCTGCGGGGCGGCGACGCCGATCCCTCGCTGACGGCCGTGGTCTATCTGCCCGCGGTGTACGGTGTCGTGCCGGCCGGGGACGATGAGGCCTGCCTCGCCCGGCGGACCGCTTGGATCGGAGCGGACGGCGAAGCGATCGTCGGGGTCGGACAGCGGACATTTCTCGCCGCCGGCGTTGGCGACGGCGCCGATCGTGAAGTCGAGATGCTTTCCCTCTCCACCATTTGCTTCGCGTGAACAGCCGATGAAAATCCGCAGAACACACTCCCGGCGGACGATTCCCAGCCTCCTCGACGAACTCCTCGACGACGAGCCCAACCATCACGTCGAGGAGTTGGTGTCGGAACACGCCGCGATCCGGCAGATGCAGGAGGCGATCCGACGGGATATCCAGGATCTTCTCAACACGAGGCGGCCGTTTCTCCTCCCTTCGCCGGCCTATACCGAGCTGACCCATTCGCTGGTGACGTACGGGCTCCCCAAGCCGAGTATCGACGACGTCCGTCAGGTGCGCAGCTTCGCGGCGATGTGCCTGGTCATTTCGGAAGCCATCCGCGAGTTTGAGCCCCGCCTCGGTGAGCCGCGTGCCTACCCCGACCTGCCGGCCGGGAGTCCCATGCCCCTCGACGGCGTGATGCGGTTCACGCTCGAGGGGCAATTGACCCGGCCCGACGGGGTTGTGGAGATCGCGTTTCAAGCTGCCTACGATATGTTCGACGGCATGTACACCCTGGAGCTGGGGGCGTGAGCGACGATCTCTACAGATACTACAACACCGAGTTGTCCTATCTCAGGATGCTGGGGGGGGAGTTCGCCAAGCAGCATCCGAAGATTGCTGCCCGGCTCAATCTGGGGCGCGATGCCAGCCGCGATCCCCATGTCGAGCGACTCCTGCAGGGGGTGGCGTTTCTCAATGCTCGATTGCACCAGCGGCTCGACGACGACTTTCCCGAACTGTGCAATTCGCTGCTCGATATTCTGTACCCTCACTTCCTCAGCCCCGTGCCCTCGATGAGTGTCGTGCAGATGGCGATTGCAGCCACCCACGCCACCTTGAAGAGCGGCTATGACGTACCTCGGGGGACGGTCGTGCAGACCGAGCCGGTGGAAGAAACCCCCTGCTTCTATCAAACCAGCTCCGATCTGAAGCTGTGGCCGCTGCAAGTGGCCGCCGTGAAAATGTCCGGTCCCCCCTTTCTCCTTCCGAAGGTGCCGCCGTCGCGTCTCTTCCCGAAGGTGCCGCCGTCCGGCACGGCCACGGTGGTCGAGATCACGATCGAGACGCTCGACCCTGCGGTGACGATCGGCTCCATGGATCTGGGAGACCTGCGGTTTTATCTTCACAGCGATACCGACCAGCCCAATTACCAGCTCTATGAGTGGCTGTTCACACGCTGCCTCGGAGTCGTGCTCTCGAGCGGGCCCGGCGACCCGGCGGCCGTGGTGCTCGAGCCAAAGATGCTGCGGCCGGTCGGTTTTGAAGCGGAGGATGCCGCGTTGCCGGTGGATGCCCGTTGTTTCCCGGGGTATCGACTGTTGACGGAGTTCTTCGCGATGCCGGAGAAGTTTCTCTTCTTCTCCCTCGACGGGCTGACCCCCGGGCTGATCGGTCGGTTTGGCTCCTCGATGACCATTTCGATCCTCCTGTCCGCTCCTTTCCGGGAGTTCGATCAGGTCATCAGCGGGGATTCGATCCGGCTGGGCTGCACGCCGATCGTCAACGTGTTTCGGCAGCAACTCGATCCGATGCGGATCGACGGCTCCCGCTCGGAATACTGCATCACCCCCGATGCCAGGCGGCCGCGCGGGCTGGAGATCTACCGGATCGAATCGGTGCAGGCGACGTTCGACGGAGAGGAGTCGTTGCCGGTCCCGTCGATTTACTCCTTCAGCGGGGTCGGCTCCTCGGAGCATTCGCTGCGGTGGTCGGCTGCGCGTCGGCCAAACCAGAGCCCCCAGCCCGATGGCGGCGTCGACAGGGCGTCCGACGTCTGGCTGTCGCTCATCGATCAGGCGGGGGGGCCCACCAACGTCACGAATCTCACGGTCAACATCGAGGCGCTCTGCACCAATCGCAATCTGCCGGAGCGGCTCCCGTTCTCGGCCGACCGCCCCGGCCTCTCCCTCCGCGACGGGCAGGGGCCGGTGGGGAGCATCGTCTGTCTCGTTGTTCCCACCCCGACGCTGCGCCATTCCTCGGGGCATGGCTCGGCGTGGCACCTGCTCTCGCATCTCTCGCTCAACCATCTGTCGCTCGTCGACAACGGCGACGACCGGTCCGCAGAATCGCTGCGACAGATCCTCGGCCTCTATCTCTATGAAGGCCTCGAGCGGAACTTCGAGCAGAAGAAGCGGATGATCCGGGGGATCTCCCGCGTCTCCAGCCGGCGAATCAGTGCCCGTCTCCCCGCCATGCCCGGCCGCATCGAGCAGGGGCTCGAGGTGATGCTGCAACTTGATCGGGACCTGTACCCGGATCGATCCGCCTACCTCCTCTGCTGTGTGCTCGACCGCTTCCTCGGGGCCTGGGTGGAAATCAATTCCTTCACCCGTCTGGTGGCCTCGACCCGGCAGCAGGAAAACCGGAAGGAGCAGTGGACATGGCCCTCCCGGGCAGGCAACCGTACGCTCGTCTGATCGACAGGCTGGCCCATCGGCCCCAGCAGTTCGAGTTTTTCCAGGCGGTGCACCTGGCGGAGGAAATCACCCGCTTGGTCGCCGGGGAGGCAGGTCAATCGGTCCCTGCCGGGGTGGGGACGCTCGAGGCGATCGAACCACCGGAAATCTGGCTCCATTCCTCGATGTCCCCCGGCTTCCCGGGTGGTGCGATCGTGCGCGCTCGGTTCCGGCCGCCTGCGCTGCCGGCGGCCGATGCCCGTGCTGGTTGGGGGAACGCGATGTTCGATTTCGAACTCGCGATCTCGGGGCTGTTGGGGCCGACGGGGGTGTTGCCGAAGCACTATTCGGCGCTCGTGTTCCGGCGCTGGCAGCACCACCGCGATCTGACGTTTCTCCACTTCTGCGACATCTTCACCCATCGCAATGCAAGCTTGCTCTATCGCGCCTGGTCGAAGTACAGGCCGTCGATCCAGCAGGAGCGGCTTGGCGTTCGCGGCATCGGCACGTCGTGGGACCACGGGCACGACGGCAAGCGGAGCCCGGTCACAACCGTCGTGGCGAATCTGGTGGGGTTGGGCACGTCGGGCCTGGGTAATCGGCTGGCAGTCGATGATGCGATCGTCTTTCGGTATGCCGGTCTGTTCGCCTCGTTTCCGCGTTCGGCCCTTGCGCTCGAGCAGATGCTGGGGGATTTCTGCCGGACGGCCGTGGTGGTGGAGCAGTTCGTCGGCCAATGGTTGCGGCTGGAGCCCCCCGACCAGACACGGCTTGCCTTCCACGCCGCGCCCGAGGGCTGCAACGCTCGGTTGGGAGTGGAGGCGATTCTGGGAGCCCGGGTGTGGGACGTGACGTCGAAGATCGAGATTCGTATCGGGCCGATCGAGTTTGACGAGTTCCTCGAGTTTCTTCCCGGCCGGCGACGCCTCGGTGCCGTCGGCGCTCTAGCCCGCCTCTACGTGGGGCAGCGTCTCAACATCGTCATCCGGCCGGTGTTGGCGCCGGAGGCGGTACCGATGACGAGGCTGGGGGGATCGTCGTGCACCGCGGATGGCGTCCCCTGCGGCAGCCGGCTGGGCTGGACGAGTTGGCTGCGGAACCAGCCCTCTGCCACGGAACGGAGCGACGCGGCCTTCGAGGTCGACTGATCGTTCGCCGCGGCACGGACGACGCTCGACAGCGCCGGCAGCCTGCTAGCAGGCTGTGGATAAAGTGCCGGCCCGACCGCACGAGGCGGTCGCGAGTGCCTAGCACTCGAGAAAACCGGAGGTTTTCCAAGTGGAAAAAGGTCATGGATGACTTTTTCCACGGGTAGCTAGGATGACGCCGACGTTCGCTCGTGAACGCGTGCCCCCCGAAGCCCCTCGGTGAGCGTTCTGGTTGGCTGCAGCCCGGCAGGCGTCGGGCTAACCCAAAGAAAGGAATCGTGGGGTTGCATGGTCGCCATTGATCTCAGGTCGCTGATCAACAAGCTCAATCCCGTCTGCCAACGGGCCTTGGAGGGAGCGGCGGGCTTGTGTCTGTCGCGGACGAACTTCACGGTTGAAATTGAGCATTGGCTGGTCAAGCTCCTCGAGCAGCCGGGCAACGACATCCACCTGTTGCTGCAGGCATTCGACATCGACCGGGCCGCCCTGATGCTCGATCTCAACCGGGCGATCGACCAATTCAAGACCGGCAACGCCCGGCCGCCGCTGTTGTCGCCCGAGGTCTGCAGCCTCATCAAGCAGGGGTGGCTGCTGGCGAGCGTCGACCATGGCCAGACGCGTGTCCGCAGTGCCTGGCTACTGGTGGCACTGTTGGCCGACGAATTGCTCTCCCCGCGGGCGCTGGCCGGTTCCGAGCAGTTCAGGCTCCTTTCTCCGGAGACGCTCGCCCGCGAGGCACCGAAGATCTTTTCCCGGTCGATCGAATCGCCGCTCGGCGGTGAGGGCGGGGCCGATGCCGCGGAGCCTGGGGGGGCCCGCCAGGGGGCGTCGACGACGCCCTGCCTCGATCAGTACACGATCGATCTGACGGCGCGGGCCCGCCACGGCACGCTCGACACCGTTCTCGGGCGCGAGGCGGAGATCCGTCAGGTGATCGACATCCTCACGCGCCGCCGGCAGAACAATCCGATCCTCACCGGCGAGGCAGGCGTGGGGAAGACGGCGATCGTGGAGGGATTGGCCCTGCGGATCGCGGCCTCCGAGGTGCCCGAGCCGCTGCGGCAGGTGGTGCTGCGGACGCTCGATTTGGGGCTGTTGCAGGCGGGCGCCGGCATGAAGGGAGAATTCGAAAACAGGCTCAAGGGGGTGATCGAGGAGGTGAAGAAGTCACCCGTGCCGATCATCCTCTTCATCGACGAGGCCCACACGCTGATCGGGGCCGGTGGGCAGGCCGGTCAGGGGGACGCGGCCAATCTGCTCAAGCCGGCGCTGGCACGCGGCGAGCTGCGCACGATCGCCGCCACCACCTGGGCCGAATACAAGAAATACTTCGAGAAGGATGCAGCGCTCGCCCGCCGCTTTCAGGTGGTGAAGGTGGAGGAGCCGGACGACGCCGTTGCGATGCGCATGCTGCGGGGCACCGTGGCGTCTCTGGAGAAGCACCACGGTGTTTCCATCCTCGACGAGGCAGTTACCGACAGCGTCAAGCTCTCGCGGCGTTACATCCCCGGCCGCCAACTGCCCGACAAGGCCGTGAGCCTCCTCGACACCGCCTGCGCCCGGGTGGCGATGGGGCAGGTGGCCACTCCCCCGGCGATCGAAGACGCCCGCGGCGAGCTCGAGGCCCTGGCGACCACGATCGCCATCCTCGAGCGCGAGCAGCAGCTGGGGGGGGATCATGCTCGGCAGATTGGCGAGCTCCAGGCCACGCGGGCCTCCCTGACGGCAGCGGTGGAGGCGCTCCAGACCCGGTTTGCCGCCGAATCGAAGCTCGTTGGCGATATTCACACGATCCACAGGCAGATCACCCTGGGCCATGGCCCGGGCGAGGCTGCGGTGCGCGGCGGGCGCGGGGACGAGCGGCAGCGGCTCGTGGCCCTGGAGCAGGAGTTGGCCGCGGTGCAGGGGGAGCATCCCCTCGTCATCCCTGCCGTCAACGGTCAGGCGATCGCCGAAGTGGTGAGCAGTTGGACGGGCATTCCGGTGGGGCGGATGGTGGCCGACGAGATCCGCGGCGTCCTCGATCTCCGGCAGCGGCTCGAGGCGCGGATCGTCGGTCAGTCGCAGGCGCTCGAGGGCATCGCCCAGCGCATCCGTACCTCCCGGGCGGGGCTCACCGATCCGCGGCGCCCGGTGGGGGTGTTTCTCCTCGCGGGGCCGAGCGGCGTGGGGAAAACGGAAACGGCCCTGGCTCTCGCCGACCTCCTGTTCGGGGGGGAGGGCCACATGACGATCATCAACATGAGCGAGTTCAAGGAGGAGCACAAGGTTTCGCTGTTGATGGGTTCGCCGCCGGGGTATGTCGGATACGGGGAAGGGGGCGTGCTGACCGAGGCGGTCCGCCGCCGGCCCTACAGCGTGGTGCTGCTCGACGAGATGGAGAAGGCGCACCCTGGGGTGCAGGATCTCTTCTACCAGGTGTTCGACAAGGGCATGCTCAAGGATGGCGAGGGGCGCGACATCGATTTCAAAAACACGGTGATCCTGATGACGAGCAATGTGGGCACCGACACCGTGTTGAAGCTCTGCGCTGATCCCGCCACCCGCCCTGATGCCCCGGCCCTGGCCGAGGCCCTCCGCCCCGACCTGTTGCGGGTGTTCAAGCCCGCTTTTCTGGGGCGGGTCACCGTGGTCCCCTACTACCCGCTGCCGGATGACGTGATGGCGAGGATCTGCGCACTCAAGTTGGACGCCATCCGCCAGCGGATCGCCGCCGCCTTCAAGGCCTCGTTCGCGTGGCGGCCGGAGGTGGTGGAGGCGGTGGTGGCGCGGTGCCGCGAGGTGGGGAGCGGAGCGCGCAACATCGACCATGTCCTCACCGGCTCGATGCTGCCGGAGCTGTCGGCGCTGTTGCTGGCCAGAATGGCCGAGCGGAAGCCGGTGTCGGCGGTGGAGGTGGCTGTGAGCCCGACGACGGGCGGATTCAACTTCGCGGTTACCTGACAAAATAGCAAGCTTTTGTTAAGGTGTTGCCGTGAAATGACTTAGATCTTTTTTCAGGGCAGGAAACATTCCGTCAAAATCTCCGATAACCTGTCAGTCTTCCTGGATTGCCTATTTTGCCGGCGGTCTGGGTGTCCTTGTGGCCGCACGCCTTTCCGAGCGTTTGGTGCTGGCGGCTGCTTGGTTTGAGACTGTTTTCGTTTTTGTTCCGCGTCCCGCCAATCCAAACAGCCAAAGGGTTTCCCACCATGGGTTTGTTTCTCCTCCTCACCGGCATCACCGGCGAATCGACCGATGGCAAGCACGCGAGCTGGATTCGCTGCGATTCCGCCTCGATGCCGGTCTTCCGGTCGATCCCGAGCGGGGCCGTCGACCAGCAGCGTACAAAGGGGGAAACGACCCTCGGCGACTGCTCGATCTCGCGGCAACTCGACATGTCGTCTCCGAAGATCATGCTCGCGTGTGCCCAGGGCACCTTCTACACGGCGGTGAATCTCGACTTCACCACCACGATCGGCGGCAATTCCGAAAACTACCTGACGTTCGTGTTCAACAACGCGGTGATCACGAGCTACTCCGTCAGCGGCAACGACACCGGCATGCCGCTGCCGAGTGAATCGATGTCGATCAATTTCACCGGTGTGGCGATGACGTACATGACGATCAACAACGACACTGGCGTCGCCTCCGGCAGCGTGCCGGTCACGTTCATGCTCGGCAGCAAGGCGACCTGATCGACGTCGGTTTTGAGGTTGTCCGCCGCCGCCGCCGGTCCCTGCCGGCGGTGGCGGCGCCTTTTTTCCGCTCCCTCCCTGGCACCCAGCAACACCCATGGCCGGCGTGATTACGGGCTACATTCAGGTGGGCAGTTTCGTCGGCGAATGCACCGACAGCGAGCATGTCAACTGGACGAGAATCCAAAAGATGATCGCCCGCACCGCCCGGACGACGGGGGGATTCCAGCAGTCGCAGGTCGGACTGGGTGGGACGACGGTGGGGCAGGTGACGGTGCTCAAGGAGATCGACGCCGCTTCGGTGAAGATCCAGTACGCCTGTGCCACCGGGCAGAGCATCTCGACGGTGACGATCGACCTCTGCACGCTGGTGTCGGGCGAGTCGGTGACGTTCCTCAGCTACACCCTCTCCAACGCCGTCGTCACGGAGTATGAGCTGGAGCTCGACTCCGAATCGCAGCGGGCCGTTCCCTGCGAGAAGCTGACGTTCACCTACACGCAGGCCACCTGGGCCTACACGAAGTACAACAGCATGGGCGTGAGCCAGGGGCAGATTTCGGAAAGCTATTCGATCGGTCAGTCGTCCAGCAGTTGAGCCTTGGAGCAGCCCACCGATGGCCAGCTACACCCAGACCGGCCAGCCGCTCACGATCACCACGCCGCTCGGCGCCAACGTCCTCCTCCTCGAAGCCTTCACCGGCCGCGAGGAGATGGGGCGGCTGTTCCACTTCGAGCTCGAACTGCTCTCCACCACCTCGAGCATCACCCCGTCGAAGATCGTCGGCCAGAAGGTGAGCTTCTCGGTGCAGACGGCCAGCGGCACGCCCCGCTGGTTCACCGGCTATGTGAGCCGATTCTCCTGGATGGGCTACGACGGCGTTCTCACTCGGTGGCGGGCCGAGGTGGTGCCGGGGCTGTGGTTTGCGTCGCTGACGACCGACTGCAAGATCTTCCAAAATCAGACGATCTCCGCGATCATCACCACGGTGCTCGGGGGCACCTCGCAGGTGACGCTCTCGCAGAAGCTCACCGGGACCTACCCGTCGCTCGTCTATTGCGTTCAGTATCGCGAGAGCGACTTCGCCTTCGTGAGCCGCTGGTGCGAGTTTTACGGGATCTCCTACTTCTTTCAGCACGCCGACAATTCGCTCACGATGCTGTTGTTCGACGCCAACTCCGCGTTCGCGGCCTGCACCGATTCACCCGTGGAAACGGTCCAGGAATTCGCCGCCCCGAGTGCCCCCGGGCAGCTGGTGCAGTGGCGGCACGACTACGGCTTCTGCTCCGGCCAATACGCCCAAACCGACTTCTACTTCCAGCAGCCGACGACGAGCTTGCTGGTGACGACGACCAGCAACTCGCCCTATACCAACGCGAGCAAATACGACCTCTTCGACTATCCTGGGGGCTACACGGCGACCTCCAATGGCCAGACGCTGGCCAATGTCCGCATGCAGCAGACCGAGATGGTCGTCAGCCAGGCGGCGGGGAGGAGCACGTGCAGCTCCTTCTCCCCCGGATACAGCTTCACGATCAAGACGCACCCCTGGTCGACGGAGACAAATCAGCAGTATGTGCTCACCTCGGTGACCCACCGGGCGCAAAACCGCGGCGCCTACGAGCCCACGCAGCAGGCCCAGCCCGTGTTCTCCTACGAGAACGATTTCACCTGCATTCCGTTCGCCACGACCTTCCGGCCGGCACGCACCACGCCCTGGCCGGTGGGGACGACGCAGACCGCGACGGTGGTCGGCTCGAGCGGGTCGGAGATCTACACCAATAACTACGGGCAGGTGGTGGTGCAGTTTCACTGGGATCGCTACGGGAAAAACAACCAGAGCAGCTCCTGCTACATCCGGGTGGCGCAGGCCCTGGCGGGCCCGCAGTGGGGGGCGCAGTTCATTCCGCGCGTCGGCATGGAGGTGATCGTCGATCATCTCGACAACGACATCGACCGGCCGATCATCACCGGCGCCGTTTATAACGCCACGAACATGCCCGCCTTCACGCTGCCAGCCAACGCTTCCGAGAGCGGCCTGCAGACGCGCAGCACCACCAACGGCACCACGAGCAACACCCATCAGCTGATCTTCAACGACACGAAGGGCTCGGAGCTGATCACGTTCCATTCCGAGCTCAACTTCATCCGTTCGGTGGAGAACAACGACACCCTCACGATCGGCCAAAAGGGCTGTGCCGGTGGCAACCGGGGGGTGACCGTCTGGAACAACCTCACCGAGACGATCGGCCAGAGTGGCTGCACGACGGGCAATCACACCGTGAAGGTGTGGAACAATCTCACCGAGTCGATCGGCCAGACTGGCTGTGCCTCCGGCAGCCGGACGACGACCGTTCTCCTCAACGACACCCGGACGGTCACCAAGGGGAATGACAAGACGACGGTGAGCGCCGGAACTTCGAGCCTGACGGTCACGCAGGGGAGCCGGACGGTGACGGTGGGCAACGGGCACACCCTCTCGGTGACGAAGGGCAATTCGGCGATCACGGTCAACAGCGGCAGCCACACGGTCAAAACCACGGCTGGAGCGCAGACGTACACCGCCGGCGCGGCGATCACGCTCTCGGCCGACACGACGATGTCGATGACCGCCAAGACGGCGATGTCAATGATGGCCAGCACGACGATGGCGCTCTCGGCCGATACGACGATGTCCCTGTCGTCGAAGACGGCGATGTCGCTGATGGCAACCACCTCGCTGCGGCTTTCGGTCGGCGACAACTCAATTACGATCTCCGACGCCGGGATCACGATCATGAGTGGCGCGAGCACGATTTCGATCACGGCGGCGGGCATCGAGGTGGCCGGTTTGACGATGACGCTCGGCTCGGCCGACACCACCGTCACGACCGTCCAGGGCGTCCTCACCACCGTGAGGGCCGATTCGGTGATGACGGTGCAGGGGCCGATCACCATGATCGGTGCCTAGCCGTGTGACGAACGGTTCAGAAGGGGCTTCTGCCAATGGCCAAAACGATTCCGTCATCCACCGTGGTGGCTCTGCCCACTCCGCCGGCCGCCGTGCCGACGGTGATCGGCGACGACCCGGTCAACCGCACTGCCTCGACCGAAGCGATGAAGCTGCGGCTCCAGAAGCTCGGGCTGAGCGACGAAGTTCTCGCGCTGTGCGAACTGGCCGACGGCGGTCTGGCGGGGGGATCGCTCGTGGCCTGTGCCGCCGTGCTGGCGGCGGCGGGCAAGGTCAGCCCTGCCGTTGGGGTGCTCGCGCAGGGGCTCTCCGGCCGGGGGGCGGCGTGGTGGGCCTGTCGGGCGGCCCGTTTGGAGCCCCCCGGTGGCCCTTCGCCGAAGGAGCTGCCGGCGCTCGAGGCGGCGGAGCGCTGGGTGCGGGAGCCGCTCTCGGCCCATGCCCATGCAGCCAATGCCGCGGCCAAGCAAGCGGGCCAGGGAACGCCTTCGGGGCTGGCGGCAGTGGCGGCCTTTTTGGCAGGCGACACGATCGCCCCGGCCCATCTCCCTCCGCTAACGCCGCCGGCGCACGCCGCCGGAATGGCGGCTGCGGGGGCCGTGCGCCTGGCGGCCGCCCGGCGGCAGCCGATCGATCCCGACGCCCTGCAGCGGCTCCTGGCGGTGGGGCATGCGGTGGCGGCGGGGAGCGATTCCTGGCGGCCGGTCGCAGACCCGGCATAACGTGGAATCGGTCCCGTCACGAACGTATTCTGATACCCAAGAAATGGTGGCAAAAAGCCATCGCAGACACGACTGCACGGCGGAGAGATCGGTGAGCCGATTCCCTGCCGTGGCACGTAAT
>Ga0164295_10001118_pt1 | contig 22227 bp, 22 predicted proteins | sample GEODES006metaG_FD_111798 | JGI IMG/M metagenome (GOLD analysis project Ga0164295, IMG submission 111798) | Oligotrophic lake water microbial communities from Sparkling Lake, Wisconsin, USA - GEODES006 metaG | ecosystem: Environmental > Aquatic > Freshwater > Lake | place: USA: Sparkling Lake... | reverse complement strand
TAACATCCGGACCTCGCTTTATGGCGCGGAATACGACGTCAGGCTGGTCTCCCGGGGCAGCACCGACGCCCCGACACTCGCCCGTATCGTCGGGAAGCATTGCGAGACTGGGGATATCGTGGTTCGCGACGCCTGGGTTCCCGACGATGTGGTTCCCGGGGATCTTCTCGCCGTCGCCGCCACCGGTGCCTACTGCTATTCGATGTCGAGCCGGTACAACCTGATCGGCCGCCCGGCCGTGGTGGCGGTGCGCGAGGGACGGGCCCGCCTGGTGCTACGCCGGGAGACCGTCGAGGATCTGCTCAGCCTGGAGGTGCGTGCGTGAATAAGCAGAAGCCGATCGGTATCGCCGTGCTCGGTCTCGGTAACGTCGGCCGCGAAGTGGTGCGAATCATCGAGGCCAGCGCCGCCGATCTGACGGCGCGCATTGGTGCGCCACTGGAACTGCGTGGTGTCGCGGTGCGTCGGGTGTCCGACGACCGAACGGTGCCGGCCGGGATGTTGACCGACGACGTCGACGAGTTGGTCTCCCGTGATGACGTCGACATCGTGGTCGAGTTGATGGGCCCGGTGGAACCGGCGCGCAAGGCCATTCTGGCCGCACTGGAACACGGCAAGTCGGTGGTGACTGCTAACAAGGCACTGCTGGCGCAGTCCACCGGAGAATTGGCTCAGGCCGCCGAACACGCCCACGTCGACCTGTACTTCGAGGCAGCGGTAGCCGGCGCCATCCCGGTGATACGGCCGCTCACCCAATCCCTGGCCGGTGACACGGTCTTGCGGGTCGCCGGCATCGTCAACGGCACCACCAACTACATCCTGTCCGAAATGGCCTCTACGGGAGCCGATTACGACAGCGCGCTGGCCGACGCGAGCGCATTGGGATACGCCGAGGCCGACCCGACCGCTGATGTAGAGGGTTACGACGCCGCTGCCAAGGCGGCGATTCTGGCGTCCATCGCGTTCCACACCCGGGTCACCGCCGACGACGTGTACCGGGAGGGCATCACCAAGGTGAGCCCTGCCGACTTCGACGCCGCCCGCGGGCTCGGCTGCACGATCAAACTGCTGGCTATCTGCGAACGCATCGAAACCCCCAGTGGCCAGCGAGTGTCGGCACGGGTCTACCCGGCGCTGGTGCCCCTGAGTCATCCACTGGCCACCGTCAACGGCGCGTTCAACGCCGTCGTAGTTGAAGCCGAGGCGGCCGGGCGGCTGATGTTCTACGGTCAGGGCGCGGGCGGCAACCCGACCGCGTCGGCGGTGATGGGTGATGTGGTGATGGCTGCGCGCAACCGGGTGCACGGCGGTAGGGGGCCTCGGGAGTCGAAGTACGCGCAGCTGCCGATCGCATCGATGGGCATCGTCTCCACTCGCTATTACGTGAGCATGACAGTTAAGGATCGTCCAGGTGTATTGGCCTCGGTGGCAACGGAATTCGGCAGGCGTGATGTCAGTATCGCCGAGGTCCGCCAAGAGGGTATTCTCGACTCCCACGGTCAGCCCAACGGAGCGCGGATCGTAGTGGTCACGCACCGCGCAGCCGACGCCGCGCTGTCCGAAACTGTTGCCGCGCTGTCCGAGCTCGATGTCGTCCAGGAGGTCAACAGCGTGCTGCGCCTGGAGGGAACCAGCGAATGAGTAAAACCTCTACCCGTATTCACACACCGTGGCCCGGTCTGATCGAGGCCTATCGGGATCGTTTGCCGATGGCAGCCGGATGGACGCCGGTGACCCTGCTGGAGGGCGCCACACCGCTGGTGCCTGCACCTCGACTGTCAGAGCGGACCGGTTGCACGGTTCATCTCAAGGTCGAGGGCCTCAACCCCACCGGGTCGTTCAAGGACCGCGGCATGACGATGGCGGTCACCGAGGCCGTCGCGCATGGACGTCAGGCGGTGCTGTGCGCGTCGACCGGTAACACCTCGGCGTCAGCGGCGGCCTATGCCGCGCGGGCCGGGATCACCTGTGCGGTGTTGATCCCGCAGGGCAAGATCGCGATGGGCAAGCTGGCCCAGGCGGTCATGCACGGCGCCAAGATCATTCAAGTCGACGGCAACTTCGATGACTGCCTGGACCTGGCCCGCAAGCTCACCGCCGACTACCCGACCATCTCACTGGTCAACAGCGTCAACCCGGTCCGCATCGAGGGGCAGAAGACCGCGGCCTTCGAGATCGTCGACGCGCTGGGTACCGCGCCGGATGTGCACGCGCTTCCGGTGGGTAATGCCGGCAACATCACCGCCTATTGGAAGGGCTACACCGAGTACCACCGGGACGGCCTGACCGACAAGCTGCCCCGCATGCTGGGCACCCAGGCCGCCGGCGCGGCGCCACTGGTACTCGGCAAGCCGGTGAGCAATCCCGAGACCCTGGCTACCGCCATCCGGATCGGCTCCCCGGCGTCATGGGACGGCGCGATGGCCGCACGCGAAGAGTCCGGCGGCAGATTCCTGGCGGCCACCGACACCGAACTGCTCAGCGCCTACCGTCTGCTGGCCCGCGAGGAGGGCGTATTCGTGGAGCCGGCATCGGCGGCAAGTGTCGCTGGCCTGCTCAAGGCGGCCGAGGACGGCTGGGTGCGTCCCGGTTCGACGGTGGTCTGCACCGTCACCGGGCACGGCCTGAAGGACCCCGACACCGCGCTGCGGGATATGCCATCCGTCACCCCGGTCCCGGTCGACCCGAGTGCCGTTGTCGCCGCCCTCGGGTTGGGCTGAAGAACAGTGAGCCGTCGGTGACCGTTCTGCTACCCGCTGGGCTGACCGGCACCGCCGAGGTGGCAGCGTCCAGCGCCAACCTCGGCCCCGGCTTCGACAGCATGGGGCTGGCGCTGGGGCTCTATGACCAGATCGTGGTCGAGACCACCGACGTCGGCCTGATCGTCGAGGTCTCCGGAGAGGGCGCCGGGCAGGTGCCGGCGAGCCCCGAACATCTGGTGGTCGCGGCCATCCACCGTGGTCTTGAGGCCGCGGGTTTTCACGCCGCCGGCCTGGTGGTCCGTTGTCGTAACGCCATCCCGCACTCCCGCGGCCTCGGTTCCTCGGCCGCGGCCGTCGTGGGTGGGTTGGCGGTCGCCAATGCCCTTGTGGCACAAGTGAATAGCGAACCGTTGACCGACGCGCAGTTGATTCAGCTATCCTCGGAATTCGAAGGTCACCCGGACAACGCCTCAGCGGCGGTGCTGGGCGGGGCAGTGGTGTCTTGGACCGAGGTCGATACCGGCACGCCCGGCTATGCTGCGGTCCGATTGCGCCTGCACCCCGATATCCGGCTGTTCCCCGGAATCCCCGAGGTGCGGTCCTCCACTGCGGAGACGCGGGTGCTGTTGCCGCCGCAGATCAGCCATGAAGCTGCGCGGTTCAACGTCAGCCGGGCCGCGTTGCTGGTGGTGGCGCTGACTGAACGCCCGGACTTGCTGATGGCGGCCACCGAAGACGCGCTGCACCAGCCGCAGCGCGCTGCGGCGATGCCGGCCAGTGCGGAATACCTTCGGGTCCTGCGGGCCTGCGGGGTACCGGCGGTGCTCTCCGGAGCCGGTCCGGCCGTTCTGGCGCTCACCACCCGCACCGAGTTGCCGGCGGAGGCGCTCGACTTCGGCACGGCTAACGGGTTCGCTATCGGCGAGATGGCCGTCGGTGGACCGATACGCTGGGATTCGGGTGTCGCGACGACGGTTCCACGCCCCCACGGGTGAGCTTTGTTGCTTCGGGCAGCAAAGGCGGCTATCCTCAGTGAGTCCGGCAACCGCAGCGTGTTCACCTGCGCCGAAACTAGGACTATCACCAAAATCTTCGCACTGCAGTCAGTGGACTCACCGTTGGCCGTCACGCGCCGACCGCCGCATCCACCCAGTCGACACCGATGACTGGTGATGTGCCGCGTACAGCGAATCAGCTGAACGCCAGAAACCCCCGCACCATGTAGGACGCGAGGGAAAGAAAGGAAATCCGTGACCGATACGGACCTCATCACGGCCGAAGACCGCACTCCACCGACGGAGTCGCCGGCCGCCGTGAAATCCGAAAGCTCCGACTCCGCCGACGGTTCGCTGGCGACCATGGTGTTGCCGGAACTGCGCGCGCTGGCCAACAGCGTCGGTGTCAAGGCGACCTCGGGGATGCGTAAAAACGAGCTGATCTCCGCAATCCAGGAAACCCAGAACGGCGGCGGTACCCAGGGCAGCGATGGCAGCCGCAGGCAAGCCACTGGTTCCGACGAAGCCCCCCGGGCCGATACGGAGGCCTCGCGGCCCGAGTCGAGCGGCGACGACAACCGTCGTCCCGAGCGCAACGAACGCAGAGGCGACGGCACCGAGCGACGAGCCGACAACCGCAGCGACAACCGGGATTCTGCCGACCAGGGTGGGGAGCCGAGCGGTCAGCAAAACCGTGATGACGACGGTGATGGCCGCGGCGGGCGCCGCGGGCGGCGGTTCCGCGATCGGCGTCGGCGCAGTGAACGCCCCGGCGGCGAAGGTGGTGCCGGCGGCGGCGAGGCTGAGCTGCGTGAGGACGACGTCGTCCAGCCGGTCGCCGGGATCCTCGACGTTCTCGACAACTACGCCTTCGTGCGGACCTCCGGTTATCTGGCCGGGCCCAACGATGTGTACGTGTCGATGAACATGGTCCGCAAGAACGGCCTCCGCCGTGGCGACGCCGTCACCGGTGCGGTGCGGGTGGCCCGTGAAGGTGAGGGCGCCGGCCAGAACCAGCGCCAGAAGTTCAACCCCCTGGTGCGCCTGGACAGCGTCAACGGCGGCCCGGTCGAGGACGCCCGCAAGCGTCCCGAGTTCGGCAAGCTGACCCCGCTGTACCCTAATCAGCGGCTGCGCCTGGAGACCACGCCGGAGAAGCTGACGACTCGCGTCATCGATCTGATCATGCCGATCGGCAAGGGCCAGCGCGCCCTGATCGTCTCGCCGCCCAAGGCCGGCAAGACCACGATCATGCAGGACATCGCCAATGCGATCACCAAGAACAATCCGGAATGCCACCTGATGGTTGTGCTCGTCGACGAGCGGCCTGAGGAGGTCACCGATATGCAGCGCTCGGTCAAGGGTGAGGTCATCGCCTCCACCTTCGACCGACCGCCGTCAGACCACACCCAGGCCGCCGAACTCGCCATCGAGCGGGCCAAGCGACTGGTGGAGCAGGGTAAGGACGTGGTGGTGCTGCTCGACTCGATCACCCGCCTGGGCCGCGCCTACAACAACGCTTCGCCGGCCTCGGGGCGCATCCTGTCCGGTGGCGTCGACTCGACCGCGCTGTACCCGCCGAAGCGCTTCCTCGGCGCGGCGCGCAATATCGAGCACGGTGGTTCGTTGACCATCATTGCCACCGCCATGGTCGAGACCGGATCCACCGGCGACACGGTGATCTTCGAGGAATTCAAGGGCACCGGCAACGCCGAACTCAAGCTCGATCGCAAGATCGCCGAGCGTCGGGTGTTCCCGGCGGTTGATGTCAATCCGTCCGGTACCCGCAAGGATGAGTTGCTGCTCTCGACCGACGAGTTCGCGGTCGTGCACAAGTTGCGCCGGGTATTGAGCGGTCTGGATTCGCATCAGGCGATCGACCTGCTGATGAGCCAGCTGCGCAAAACCAAGACCAACTACGAGTTCCTGGTGCAGGTGTCCAAGACGGCGCCGGGCTCGATGGACTCCGACTGACCGCTGACGCCTACTTTGGCTGAAGCTCTCTGACGTGGCGGACACCGTCCAGCAGTTGCTGCGCGACCGTTCTGGTGACCCCGGCCCCGCGGTGAAGTATGGCGACCGGGTGTGGAGTTGGCGTGAACACACTGGCGAGGCCGCGCGCCACGCCGCCACCCTGATCGCTCTGTCCGACCCTGACCGGCCACTGCATATCGGGACATTGCTGGGTAACACCCCTCAGATGCTCACCGCGATGGCCGCTGCGGGTCTGGGCGGCTACGTGCTGTGCGGGATTAATACCACCCGGCGCGGGGACGAACTGGCGCGCGATATCACCCGGGCGGATTGCCAGGTGCTGCTCACCGACGAAGCCCACCGCGGCCTGCTCGATGGGCTCGATCTTCCGGATGTGCGAGTGATCGACGTCGACTCCACCGAGTGGGTCGCACTGGTGGCGTGCGCGGGCGCCCTGACGCCACACCGCGAAGTGGGCTCAGGCGACACCTTCATGTTGATCTTCACCTCTGGTACCAGCGGTGAGCCGAAGGCGGTCCAGGTTGCCCACATGATGGTGCCGTTCTCCGGAGTGTCTCTGGTACAACGGTTTTCGATCACCGCGTCCGACGTCTGTTACCTGTCGATGCCGCTGTTTCATTCCAATGCACTGATGGCCGGTTGGTCGGTGGCTCTGACCGCCGGGGCGGCCATGGCGCCGGCAGCATTCTCGGCCTCGGGTCTGCTGGGCGACCTTCGCCGCTACGGCGTGACCTATATGAACTACGTCGGCAAACCGTTGGCCTACGTCCTGGCGACACCTGAGGAAGCCGACGACGCCGATAACCCGCTGCGCGTCGCCTTCGGCAACGAGGCCGCTGAGCGCGATATCACCGAATTCGGCAGACGCTTCGGCTGCACGGTGTGGGACGGCTTCGGCTCCACCGAGGGCGCGGTGATCATCACCCGTGACGGCCAGTGCCCACCCGGCTCGGTCGGTCGCGGATTTCCCGGTGTGGCGATCTACAACGTCGATACCGTCACGGAGTGCCCGCCGGCGGTATTCGACGATTCCGGCGCGCTGGTCAACGGCGACGAGGCGATCGGCGAGATCGTCAACACAACCGGCGCCGGGCTGTTCGGCGGCTATTACAACGACGCGCAGGCCACCAGCGATCGGCTGCGCCATGGCATGTATTGGTCTGGTGATCTTGCTTACCGCGATGTCGAGGGCTGGATCTACCTCGCCGGGCACACCGGAGACTGGCTGCGGGTGGACGGCGAGAACCTCACGACCGCGCCGATCGAACGAGTCCTGCACCGGTTGCCGCCGATCAACCGGGTGGCCGTCTATGCCGTTCCAGACCATCAGGTGGGGGATGCGGTGATGGCGGCGATAGTGCTGGCCGACGACGCGGGCCTGACACCCGAGGAGTTCGGCACCTTTCTTGCCGAGCAACCGGACTTATCACCCAAGGCGTGGCCGAGGTACGTGTGGATCGCCGATGATCTGCCGGCCACAGCGACCAACAAGATCGTCAAGCGCACGCTGAGCGCCCAGGGCCTTGACGTGCCCGGTGGCGTGCTGTGGCACCGCCAGGGTCGCGGCGGGCAATACCGGCCGTTTGGGCCAGTGGCATCCGAACTGGCATAATTGCCGTTGATAGACCTCAGGTACCGGTTCACGCCCCCGGGAATTCCATCCAGTCGGCGACCCGGCGACACAATGCAGAGGACACCATGAAGACCGGCATTCACCCCGCCTACGGCGAGACCACCGTGGTCTGCGGCTGTGGCAACAGTTTCACGACTCGCAGCACCAAGGAGAGCGGCCACATCGTGGTCGAGGTCTGCTCCCAGTGCCACCCCTTTTACACCGGCAAGCAGAAGATCCTCGACAGCGGCGGCCGGGTCGCCCGTTTCGAGAAGCGCTACGGCAAGCGGCCGGGGTCGAAGCAGACCGTCGAAACGCCTGAGGCCGACGCGACGCCTGCCGACAGCTAGCAACACCGCCGACGCCTGAACTTTCGCGGACGCGAGAGGCCGGGCGTCGGTTTGCGTTTCAGGCCCCCGCGAAGTGAGGACGGATGATGACGCACAGCGCTCCCGCTGACGCCGTCGATACCGTGCTGGCCGAGCATGCCGATCTGGAACGACAGCTGTCCGATCCGGAGTTGCACAATGACACCGTCAATGCCCGGCGGGTAGGCAAGCGGTTTGCGCAGCTGGCGCCGATCGCGGCGACCTACCGCAAATTGGAGGCCGCCCGCGGCGACTTGGAGGCGGCTCGCGAACTCGCCGCCGACGATTCATCATTCGCCGCTGAAGTGATCGAGTTGGAGACCACGGTCGCCGAACTCGACGATCAGCTGACTGACATGCTGGCACCGCGCGATCCGCACGACTCCGATGACATCGTCCTCGAGGTGAAATCCGGTGAGGGCGGGGAGGAGTCGGCGTTGTTCGCCGCCGATCTGGCCCGGATGTACATCCGATATGCCGAGCGCCACGGCTGGACGGTGACTGTCCTTGACGAGACGTTCTCCGATCTCGGCGGATACAAGGAAGCAACCATCTCGATCGCTAGCAAGGGCGACTCGAGCGATGGCGTCTGGTCACGGCTGAAGTGGGAGGGCGGTGTGCACCGCGTGCAACGGGTACCGGTCACCGAATCACAGGGCCGCGTGCACACCTCCGCGGCGGGCGTCCTGGTCTATCCCGAACCCGACGAGGTCGAGCAGGTGCAGATCGACGAATCTGATCTGCGCATCGATGTCTACCGCTCCTCGGGCAAGGGTGGGCAGGGCGTCAACACCACCGACTCGGCGGTGCGTATCACCCACCTGCCCACCGGGATCGTCGTCACCTGTCAGAACGAGCGTTCGCAGTTGCAGAACAAGGCGCGCGCCATGCAGGTGTTGGCCGCGCGACTGCAGGTGCTGGCCGAGGAGCAGGCCTCGGCGGATGCCTCGGCCGACCGGGCCAGCCAGATCCGCACCGTGGATCGCAGTGAGCGGATCCGCACCTATAACTTCCCGGAGAACCGGATTGCCGACCACCGGATCAATTTCAAGTCCCACAACCTCGATCAGGTTCTTGAAGGTGATCTCGATGACCTGCTTGATGCCCTTATCGCCGCGGACAAGCAAACCCGGTTGCAGCAGGCATGACACCCCTCCGTGAGGCGATCCTCGCCGCAACCGCGACGCTGTCCCGTGCCGGAATCGACTCGGCCCGAACCGATGCCGAGCTGCTCGCCGCACATGTCGCCGGCACCGACCGCGGTAGGCTGGCACTTCTCGATGCTCCCGGTCCGGAATTCTTCGACCGTTTTGACCAAGCGATTGTGGCGCGTGCTCAGCGCACTCCGTTACAACACATCACCGGAACCGCGCCATTCGGCCCGGTGCAACTGCATGTCGGCCCCGGGGTGTTCACCCCGCGCCCGGAGACCGAGGCGCTGCTGGAATGGGCTCTGGTGCAATCACTTCCGCACGATGCGGTGATTCTGGATCTGTGCACCGGATCGGGTGCGCTCGCGATCGCACTGGCATCGCAGCGGCCACGGGCCCGGGTTATCGCAGTCGACGATGACACCGAAGCCTTGGATTACGCGCGGCGCAATGCGGTCGGTACCACGGTCCGCCTTGTGTGCGGCGATGTGACGGACGTCGGCCTACTGCCTGAACTCCTCGGCAGCGTCGACCTGGTGGTGGCTAATCCGCCTTACCTACCCACCGGCAGCCCGCTGGAACCCGAAGTGGCCCGACATGACCCGGCCCATGCGCTGTTCGGCGGGGCCGACGGAATGTCGGTAATCACACCCCTCATTGCCCGCGCGGCCGACTGGCTTAAACCCGGCGGCCTGCTGGCGGTGGAACACGATGACACGACATCGGAGGCCACCGCCCGGATAATGATCAGTGTCGGGGTTTTCGGTGACATCACAGCGCACCGCGATCTGACCGGTCGACCCCGTTTCGTGACGGCGCGTGCACTGCAGCGAGGTGATCCATAGTGGCCCGGATGTTTGACTGCCGCGACCCGCAGAACCGCAGCGAGGCCATCACAGCGGCGATAGACACCGTCAAGAGTGGGCGGCTGGTGGTCATGCCCACCGACACGGTGTACGGCATCGGGGCCGACGCCTTCGATAGTCGCGCGGTGGCGAGCCTGCTGGCGGCCAAGGGCCGGGGCCGCGATATGCCCGTCGGGGTTCTCGTCGGCTCCTGGCACACCATCTCCGGACTTGTCTACTCCGTACCGGATGCGGCACACGAGTTGATCCGCGCCTTCTGGCCCGGTGCTTTAAGTCTGGTGGTGCAGCAGGCACCGTCGCTGCAGTGGGACCTCGGCGACGCCCGCGGCACGGTGATGCTTCGCATGCCGTTGCAGCCGGTCGCCCTGGAAGTACTGCGCGAGATCGGACCGATGGCGGTCTCCAGCGCGAATATCTCCGGACAACCCGCGGCCGCCACGGCTGAAGAGGCTCAACGTCAACTCGGGGACCTGGTCGACGTCTATCTCAACGGTGGACCCTCCGAGCGGCAGGCCGCCTCGACAATCGTCGACCTCACCGGCGAGGCGCCCAAGATCCTGCGGGAGGGACCGATCAGCGCCCAGGCCGTCGCCACTGTGCTCAATGCCGACGTCGCTTCGCTGACTGCCTGATCGCACGGTCGTGCGATACGGTTTGTTGCAATGGTCGATCCAATGACCGACTCCGTTGTCACCCTGCTGGCGCTCTCGGACCACGGCGGCAGCACGCTGCTGGCGCTCTCGGACAGGGGCGCCGGTGTTCCGTTGCGGGAGTTGGCACTTGTCGGCCTCACCGCGGCGATCGTCACCTATTTCGCGACCGGCGGGGTGCGACTGCTGGCCATCAGGCTGGGCGCGGTTGCCTACCCGCGGGAGCGTGACGTTCATTTCCGTCCCACGCCCCGGATGGGTGGGCTGGCCATGTACCTGGGGGTGGTCACCGCGGTCTTTCTCGCCTCGCAACTGCCCGCGCTGACCCGGGGGTTCATTTACTCATCCGGTTTGCCGGCTGTGGTGATCGCCGGCGGACTGATCATGGGCATTGGACTGATCGACGATCGGTGGGGCCTGGATGCGCTGACCAAATTCGCCGGGCAGATCACCGCCGCCAGCGTGCTGGTGACCATGGGTGTGGCGTGGAGCGTGCTCTACATCCCATTCGGCGGAATCGGCACCATCGTGCTCGACCAGGCGTCGTCGATACTGCTGACCCTGGCCCTGACGGTGTCGGTGATCAACGCGATGAACTTCGTCGACGGGTTAGACGGACTGGCGGCCGGCCTCGGTCTGATCACCGCGCTGGCAATCTGCATCTTCTCCGTCGGGCTATTACGTGATCACGGGGGTGATGTGCTGTTCTACCCGCCGGCGGTGATCTCGGTGGTGCTGGCCGGCGCCTGTCTGGGCTTCCTGCCGCATAACTTCCACCCGGCCAGGATCTTCATGGGGGATTCCGGTTCGATGCTGGTGGGCCTGATGCTGGCCGCTGCATCGACCACGGCCGCGGGGCCGATCTCGCAGAGCGCCTATGGGGCGCGCGACGTCTTCGTTCTGCTGTCGCCGTTCCTGTTGGTCGTCGCCGTGATGTTCGTCCCGGCCCTGGACCTGCTGCTGGCTATCGTGCGCCGTACCCGCGCCGGCCGGAGTCCGTTCAGCCCCGACAAGATGCATCTCCACCACCGGTTGCTGCAGATCGGGCACTCGCACCGTCGGGTGGTCCTGCTGATCTACCTGTGGGTGGGCATCGTCGCACTCGGTGCGGCAAGCACAATCTTCTTCGACCCGCGCTATACCGGGGCGGTCATGCTGGCGGCAATCGTGGTGGCTGTGGTGGTCACGGTGATCCCCCTGCTGCGCCGCCATGACGACGATCTGACCACACTGCGGGACAGCGTTTACGACAGTAAGTAGTAGGCGTTTTTACCCCTGTCTAGCTGTGATAGGTTGCTGCTGAACTCGGGCCGCAGGGGTTGCCGGCCTCGGCGCGTCGGTGCGTGAAGGCCGGTCAGTGCCGATTCAAGACCGACTCGATTGTGGGTGAACGTGTGACGACGCCAGCGCCGGATGCGCCGTTGGTGTTTCCGTCCGTTGCCTTCCGGCCCGTGCGCCTGTTGGCCCTGTGTGCGGTCTTCGCGGCATTGGCCATCGTGGCCGCCGCCCTCGCCGGCCACGTCATGTTCGGGGTGTTCTTCGGCCTCGGACTCGTGCTGGGACTCGTCAACGCCCTGCTGGTGCACCGGTCAGTGGCCTTCATCACCGATGATCTGCACCCGGTCAAGCGCAAGATGGCACTCAACTCCGCCACCCGGCTGCTGATCATCACCGCCATCGGCCTGACCGTCGCCTACTTCTTCCGGTCGCGCGGCGGCCTGGGTGTGGTGTTCGGTCTGGCGGCGTTCCAGATCGTGCTGGTGCTCAGCACCGCCCTGCCGGTGTGGAAAAAAATCCGCACCGGTGAGCCCGATGACTCACCGGTTGGCCAGACGGGTCCGGCCATTCCTGCCTCAATCGCCGACGACATGTTCAAGGATTGACCACATGACCGAACGAATCCTCGCCGAGGGCGCGATAGAGGTCGGCCACCACACCACGGCCACGTGGTTGGGTATGACCGTCAACACCGACACGGTGCTCGCCACCGCGATCGCTGCCGTCATCACCATCGGGCTGGCTTTCTTCCTGAAAGCCAAGGTGACCTCGACCGGTGTGCCCGGCGGGGTGCAGCTGTTCTGGGAGGCCATCACCATCCAGATGCGCAGTCAGATCGAGGGCGCGATCGGGATGAAGATCGCCCCGTTCGTGCTGCCGTTGGCGGTGACGCTGTTCGTGTTCATTCTGATCTGTAACTGGATCTCGGTGCTGCCTGTTCAGTACAGCAACGCTTCCGGGACACAGGAACTGCTCAAACCGCCGGCCTCCGACATCAACTTCGTGCTGGCTCTCGCGCTGTTCGTTTTCATCTGTTACCACGCGGCCGGCGTGTGGCGTCGCGGCTTGATCGGCCACCCGATCAAAGTTCTCAAGGGGCACGTGGCGTTCCTGGCGCCGATCAACCTCGTTGAGGAAATCGCCAAACCGATCTCGCTATCGCTGCGACTCTTCGGCAACATCTTCGCCGGCGGCATCATGGTCGCGCTCATCGCGCTGTTCCCGCCCTACATCATGTGGGCGCCCAACGCGATCTGGAAGACCTTCGACTTGTTCGTGGGCCTGATCCAGGCGTTCATCTTCGCCCTGCTGACAATTCTGTACTTCAGCCAGTCCATGGAACTGGATGAGGAGCACCACTAGACCCACCTGTTCGACCCACGAACCACCCATAGCACTGGTAGCAGACCTACCAGCAATCAAGGAGGATAAGGAATGGCAGACCCACAGATCGTTGCCGGCGCACTGATCGGCGGCGGGCTCATCCTGGGCGGCGGCGCGATCGGCGCCGGAATCGGCGACGGTATCGCCGGTAACGCCCTGATTTCAGGAATCGCGCGCCAGCCTGAGGCGCAAGGCCGGCTGTTCACCCCGTTCTTCATCACCGTCGGTCTGGTGGAAGCGGCCTACTTCATCAACCTGGCGTTCATGGCACTGTTCGTCTTCGCCACGCCCGGCGCGTCCTAAGTCACCATGGCCTCTGCAGCAGGGGATATCGGCGTGGTGCTGGCGGCTGAGGAAGCCGGCACCAGCAACTTCCTCATACCCAACGGCACCTTCTTCTTCGTGCTGGCCATCTTCTTGATCGTGCTCGGCGTGATCGGCAAGTTCGTCGTGCCGCCGGTACAGAAGGTGTTGGGTGAGCGCGAACGAATGATCGCCAAGACTGCCGAGGACAATCGGCGGGCGGTTGAGCAGGAGGCCGCCGCTGAGGCGGACTACCGCCACGAGTTGGCAGTGGCCCGCACGGAGTCTTCCGCCATCCGCGACGAGGTCCGAGCCGAAGGCCGAAGCGAACTCGACGATTTGCGGGCGCACGCCAACGACGAGGTCTCCGGGGTGCTGCAGGAGGCCAATGACGAGCTCAAACTCGCCAGCGACGCCATCTCGGCAGACCTGCGCTCATCGGTGGACACCCTGTCATCGACGCTGGCCAGCCGGGTGCTCGGCGTCGAGGTATCCGGCTCGTCGACGGCCTCGGGGCGGTAGAGGATGTCGACATTCATCGGGCAGCTCGTCGGCTTCGCCGTCATCGTGTTGATCATGATGCGGTATGTGGCGCCGCCGGTACGGCGGCTGATGGCGGATCAGCAGCAGGCTGTGCGGGATCAACTCGAGGAAAGCGCGGCGGCAACACAACGGCTGGCCGCCGCAGACACCCACCACGCCCAGCGGGTTGCAGATGGCCAGTCCGCGGCCAGGCATATCGTCGACGAAGCTCGTACCGACTCAGTCCGGATCGCGGAGCAGTTGCGCGTCCAAGCCGGCGTTGAGGTGGAGAGAATCAAAGCCCAGGGGGGTCAGCAGGTTTCACTGCTGCGGACGCAGATGATCCGACAGCTGCGTTCTGATCTCGGCAGCGAATCGGTGCGTCGGGCCAGTGACCTGGTGCGGGCCCACGTCTCAGATCCGCAGGCCCGTTCGGCCACCGTGGACAGGTTTCTCGACGAGTTGGAGTCGATGGCACCGGCGGCGTTCGCGCCGGAGATCGGTAACTCCGGTATGCGTTCGGCAAGCCGGGACGCCCAGGTCGCTCTGGTCGAACGATTCGGCACGATGGCCACCTCGCTGAGCGGCGAGCAACTGTCCACCCTTTCCGGTGATTTAGCTTCGGTGGCCGAGCTTCTTCTGCGCGAACCGATCCTGGCGCGTCACCTGGCTGAGGCCAGCGGTGAGACGGAAGCCAAGAAGCAGTTGTTGGCGCGCCTGCTGAGCGGGAAGGCTGATGCAAACACGATCGAGCTGCTCAACACTGCGGTCTCGGTGCGGTGGTCAAAGACCGAGGACTTCGGTTCCGCGGTCGAGCACGTGGCCCGGCTCAGCCTGCTGGTTCGTGCCGAGCGCGAACATCAGGCCGACGAGGTGGCCGAGCAACTTTTCCGGTTCGGCCGGGTTCTGCAAGACCAACCGCGACTGAACAATCTGCTCGGCGACTACTCCAAGCCGGCCCACGATCGGGTCGCGTTGTTGCGCAACGTTCTCGACCGGGCCAGCGGCACCAACCCGACGGCCGGCGCCCTGCTGGCCCAGACCATCGAGCTTCTGCACGGCGAGCGTGCCGACGAAGCGGTGCAGGGGTTGGCCGAGTTGGCAGTCGCTCATCGCGGCGAGATCGTCGCCGAGGTCGCCGCCGCCGCAGAGTTGACTGATTCGCAACGCGCAAGGCTGGCCGATGTGCTGGCCCGGATTTACCACCACCCCGTTTCGGTGCAGCTCAACGTCGACCCGGCGTTGCTGGGCGGGCTGTCGGTCGCGGTCGGCGACGAGGTGATCGACGGAACGCTGTCCTCCCGGTTGGCCGCAGCGGAGACCAGGCTGCCCGACTAACTCTTTCCCGAACGGCCCCCGGACTAGCCAAGAACCACCCAAGACAAGAAGGCAGGAAGACGAAAAGCCATGGCAGAGTTGACAATCTCGGCTGACGATATCCAGGGCGCCATCGCCAGCTACGTGTCGAGCTTCGAGGCAGGCACCGGACGTGAAGAGATCGGCACCGTCATCGATGCCGGCGACGGCATCGCCCACGTCGAGGGTCTGCCCTCGGTGATGACCCAGGAGCTGTTGGAGTTCGCCGGCGGCGTGCTCGGGGTGGCGCTCAACCTCGACGAGCACAGCATCGGCGCGGTGATCCTCGGTGAGTTCGACAAGATCGAGCAGGGCCAGCAGGTCAAGCGCACCGGCGAGGTGCTCTCGGTTCCGGTGGGCGACGCGTTCATGGGCCGGGTGATCAACCCGCTCGGCGATCCGATCGACGGCCGCGGCGATATCGCAGCCAGCAAGCGGCGGGCGCTGGAACTGCAGGCTCCCTCGGTGGTGCAGCGCCAGAGCGTCACCGAGCCGCTGCAGACCGGAATCAAGGCCGTCGACGCGATGACCCCGATCGGTCGCGGTCAGCGGCAGCTGATCATCGGCGACCGCAAGACCGGTAAGACCGCGGTCTGCGTCGACACGATCCTTAACCAGCGCAAGAATTGGGAGACCGGAGACCCGAACAAGCAGGTCCGCTGCGTCTATGTGGCGATCGGCCAGAAGGGCACCACCATCGCCAGCGTGCGCCGCGTCCTCGAAGAGGGTGGCGCGATGGACTACACCACCATCGTCGCGGCGCCTGCATCCGACTCGGCAGGCTTCAAATGGCTCGCGGCCTATACCGGTTCGGCCATCGCCCAGGAGTGGATGTACGACGGCAAGCATGTGCTGATCGTGTTCGACGATCTCACCAAGCAGGCCGAGGCCTACCGCGCGATCTCGCTGCTGCTGCGCCGTCCGCCGGGCCGCGAGGCCTATCCGGGTGACGTCTTCTACCTCCACTCCCGGTTGCTGGAACGTTGCGCGAAGCTCTCCGATGAACTCGGCGGTGGTTCGATGACCGGGCTGCCGATCATCGAGACCAAGGCCAATGACATCTCGGCCTACATCCCCACCAACGTCATCTCGATCACCGACGGCCAGTGCTTCCTGGAGACCGATCTGTTCAACCAGGGCGTGCGGCCGGCCATCAACGTCGGTGTCTCGGTATCCCGCGTCGGTGGCGCCGCTCAGATCAAGGCCATGAAAGAGGTCGCCGGTTCGCTGCGTCTGGATCTGTCGCAGTACCGCGAGTTGGAAGCCTTCGCGGCCTTCGCCTCCGACCTGGACGAGACCTCGAAGGCTCAGTTGGAGCGCGGCGCCCGCCTGGTCGAACTGCTCAAACAGCCGCAGTACAGCCCGATGTCGGTCGAGGACCAGGTGGTCGCGATCTTCCTGGGAACTAAGGGACATCTGGATTCGGTTCCGGTCGCCGACGTCGGCCGCTTCGAGTCGGAGTTCATCGATCACCTCAAGGCGGCCAAACCCGGGATCCTCACCGAGATTCGGGACTCGCAGAAGCTGAGCGAGGACACCGAGGCCACCCTGGTGGCGGCGGTCGCCGACTTCAAGCGCGGCTTCGCGACCTCCGACGGGAGTTCGGTAGTGCCCGATGCCCACGTCGCGGCCATGGACGAAGCCGATGTCGAGAAGGAGGCGGTCCAGGTCCGTAAGCCCGCCCCGAAGAAGAAGTAATGGCAGCGACACTGCGCGAACTGCGCGGCCGTATCAAATCGGCTGGGTCGATCAAGAAGATCACCAAGGCCCAGGAGCTGATCGCGACGTCCCGCATCGCCAAGGCCCAGGCCCGGGTGGCGGCGGCGCGTCCCTACTCGGCCGAGATCACCGACATGCTGACCAACCTCGCGGCTGAGTCGGCTCTGGACCATCCGCTGCTGGTTGAGCGGAAGAACCCGAAGCGGGCCGCGGTGCTGGTGGTGTCCTCGGACCGCGGGTTGTGTGGTGCCTACAATGCCAACCTGCTGCGACGCTCCGAGGAACTGTTCGCGCTGCTGCGGGACGAGGGAAAGGCCCCGGTGCTGTATACCGTCGGTCGGAAGGCATTGAGCTACTACACCTTCCGCAACTGGACAGTGGCAGGGTCGTGGATCGGCTTCACCGATAAGCCGATCTACGAGAACGCCCAGGAGATCGCCGAGACATTGGTTGCGGCCTTCCTGGCCGGTGCTGATGATGAGGGCGACGGTGCCGGTGCCGACGGAGTGCTCGGTGTCGACGAGTTGCACATCGTGTTCACCGAATTCCGCTCAATGCTCACCCAGAGCGCGGAGGCGCGGCGGATCGCGCCCATGGTCGTGGAGTACGTGGAATCCGATACCGGGCCGCACACGTTGTTCTCGTTCGAACCCGATGCCACCACGCTGTTCGAGTCGCTGCTACCGCGTTATGTGGCGACGCGGATTTTCTCGGCACTGCTCGAGGCGGCAGCATCGGAGTCGGCGTCGCGGCGCCGAGCGATGAAGGCGGCCTCCGATAACGCCGACGATCTCATCAAGGTGCTGACTCTGATGGCCAACCGGGAACGGCAGGCTCAGATCACTCAGGAAATCTCCGAAATCGTCGGCGGTGCGAACGCACTGTCCGACGCAGCGAAGTAGAACCCTCCAGGAAGCGAAGAAAGAACATGACTGTCACCGCAGAGACCCACAGCACCCCGGGCAGTAAGGAAACCTCCGGTCGGGTGGTGCGTGTCACCGGCCCGGTCGTCGACGTGGAGTTCCCGCGCGGCGCGGTACCGGAGTTGTTCAACGCACTACACGCCGACATTGCGTTGGCGGCGATGGCCAAGACCTTGACACTCGAGGTTGCCCAGCACCTCGGTGACAATCTGGTGCGCTGTATCTCCATGCAGCCCACCGACGGCCTGGTGCGCGGAGCCGAGGTGACCGACACCGGCGCCTCGATCTCGGTGCCGGTCGGCGAAGGGGTCAAGGGGCACGTGTTCAACGCCCTCGGCGACTGCCTCGATGACCCCGGCTATGGCAAGGACTTCGAGAAGTGGTCGATCCACCGGCGTCCACCGGCCTTCGACGAACTCGAACCGCGCACCGAGATGCTTGAGACCGGCCTGAAGGTCGTCGATCTACTCACGCCGTACGTGCGCGGCGGAAAGATCGCCCTGTTCGGCGGTGCTGGCGTGGGCAAGACGGTGCTCATCCAGGAGATGATCAACCGCATCGCCCGTAACTTCGGCGGCACCTCGGTGTTCGCCGGCGTGGGGGAGCGCACGCGCGAGGGCAACGACCTCTGGGTCGAGCTGCGCGAGGCCAACGTGCTCAAGGACACCGCGCTGGTGTTCGGTCAGATGGACGAGCCGCCGGGCACCCGCATGCGGGTGGCACTGTCCGCGCTCACCATGGCGGAGTACTTCCGCGACGAGATGAGCCAGGACGTGCTGCTGTTCATCGACAACATCTTCCGGTTCACCCAGGCCGGCTCCGAGGTATCGACCCTGCTGGGCCGCATGCCCTCGGCGGTGGGCTACCAGCCCACCCTGGCCGACGAGATGGGCGAGTTGCAGGAGCGCATCACCTCGACGCGCGGCCGCTCGATCACCTCGATGCAGGCCGTGTACGTGCCCGCCGACGACTACACCGACCCAGCGCCGGCGACCACCTTCGCGCACCTCGATGCCACCACGGAGCTCTCCCGAGCGGTGTTCTCCAAGGGCATCTTCCCGGCGGTGGATCCGCTGGCATCCAGCTCGACGATCCTGCATCCGAGCGTTGTCGGCGAGGAGCACTACCGCGTCGCCCAGGAGGTCATCCGGATTCTGCAGCGCTACAAGGATCTTCAGGACATCATCGCCATCCTCGGTATCGACGAACTTTCCGAGGAGGACAAGCAGTTGGTCTACCGGGCGCGCCGGATCGAGCGCTTCCTGAGCCAGAACATGATGGCGGCCGAGCAGTTCACCGGGCAGCCCGGTTCGACGGTTCCGCTGAAGGAGACCGTCGAGGCCTTCGACAAGCTGGCCAAGGGTGACTTCGACCATCTTCCCGAGCAGGCGTTCTTCCTGATCGGCGGACTAGACGATCTGGCGAAGAAGGCAGAGAGCCTCGGCGCCAAGTTGTGACGACGCGGATCAGACCTCGAAAGGTGATGTGAGATGGCCGATTTGAACGTCGAGATCGTCGCTGTGGAACGCAAGATATGGTCGGGTAAAGGGACTTTTGTGTTCACCAGGACCACCTCCGGTGAGATCGGCATTCTGCCCAACCACATCCCGCTGGTGGCCCAGTTGGTCGAGGACGCGGTGGTGCGCGTGGAGCGCGAGGGTGAGGATGATCTGCGCATCGCCGTCGACGGCGGGTACATGTCGGTGACTGAGGCCGGGGTACGGATCCTGGCAGAGTCAGCCGAGTTCGCCTCGGAAATCGACGCGGACGCTGCCAAGTCCGACGCCGCCTCGGATGATCCGCAGACGGCGGCCCGCGGAAGGGCCCGGCTGCGAGCCCTCGGTCAGCTCGACTAGACCGATGAGCGCGCCGATGATGATCATGATCGCGCTCATCGGCGCTCTGCTGCTGATTGTTCCCGCACTGATCATCCGGCTCTGGAATCTGGGTCAGGGCGGAACGGCGGCCATTCTTCGCGATATCCCCGCAGCCGGTGGTCATGGCTGGCGGCACGGCGTGCTCCGGTACCGCGGCGACGAAGCCCAGTTCTATCGGCTGTCGAGTCTGCGGCTGTGGCCCGATCGCAGATTGGGCCGACGCGGGCTGGAGGTGATCGCCCGGCGCCCGCCGCGCGGTGACGAGTTCGACATCATGACCGACGAGACCGTCGTCCTTGAACTTCGAGACAGCACCGGAAGTCTGAACCGCGGCTACGAGGTAGCACTGGACCGCGGTGCGCTGACCGCTTTTCTGTCCTGGGTCGAGTCGCGGCCATCACCGAGGACGCGTCGCAGCGCGGCCTAGCTTTACCCGCCCGGCTTCCAGAGCACGTCATCGCCGGCGTTGGCCACCCGCGACAGGATGAACAACAGATCCGACAGGCGGTTGAGGTAGCGGGCCGGCAGCGGACTGACGGTGTCGGGATGCGCCTTCACCGCGATCCACGCCGACCGCTCCGCACGGCGCGACACAGTTCGAGCGACGTGCAGCAGCGCCGACAGCGCGGTACCGCCCGGCAGTATGAAGGAGTTCAGCGCAGGCAGAGTCTCGTTGTACTCGTCGCACCAGCCCTCGAGTCGCTCGATGTATCCCTCGGTGATGCGCAACGGTGCTCGCTGGGGGTTGGCGACAATGGGCGTGGCCAGATCGGCGCCGGCATCGAAAAGGTCGTTCTGAATCCGGGTGAGGACTGCGCGCAGTGAGTCCTCGGGCTGGCCCAGTGCCACCGCCACTCCGATCGCGGCGTTGGCCTCGTCGCAGTCCGCGTAGGCGATCAGCCGCGGATCGTCCTTGGCCACTCGCGAGAAATCGCTGAGCCCGGATGTCCCGTCGTCGCCGGTCCGGGTGTAGATGCGCGTTAGGTGTACTGCCATGAGTGCAAACCGTACCGGCTGAGACGGGCGGAACCTCACGCCGCCTCAACTAAGCTATCGGCCGTGGGCGAGCGTTTCCTGGTTACCGGCGGGCGCCGGTTGGCTGGTGAGGTTGCCGTCGGGGGTGCAAAGAACAGCGTTCTGAAGCTGATGGCGGCCAGCCTGTTGGCCGAGGGGACCACGACGATCACCAACTGCCCCGACATCCTCGACGTCCCGCTGATGGCGGAAGTGCTGCGGGGTCTGGGCGCGAACGTCGAACTAGACGGATCCGTGGTTCGAATCACCTCCCCCGATGAGCTGAAGTATGAGGCGGACTTCGCCGCCGTCCGCCAGTTCCGGGCATCGGTGTGCGTGCTCGGTCCGCTCGTCGGCCGCTGCAAGCGGGCAAGGGTCGCACTGCCCGGTGGTGATGCGATCGGCTCGCGTCCGCTGGACATGCACCAGTCCGGTCTGCGTCAACTCGGTGCCGAGTGCGCGATCGAACACGGCTGCGTCGTCGCCTCCGCCGAGAGGTTGCGCGGAGCCGAGATCCAGCTTGAGTTCCCATCGGTCGGGGCGACCGAGAACATCCTGATGGCTGCTGTCCTCGCCGAGGGTGTCACCACAATTCACAACGCCGCGCGCGAGCCAGATGTCATGGATCTCTGCGAGATGCTCAAGCAGATGGGTGCGCAGATCGAGGGCTCCGGCACGCCGACGTTGACGATCACCGGTGTGCCGAAGCTGCACCCGACCGAGCATCGCGTGATCGGGGATCGGATTGTCGCGGCCACGTGGGGGATCGCCGCGGCGATGACGCGAGGTGATATCTCGGTCACCGGTGTCGACCCGGCGCACCTGCAGTTGGTATTGCACAAACTGCACGACGCCGGCGCGACGGTGACCCAGCACGACGACGGTTTCCGGGTGGTGCAGTACGAGCGGCCCAAGGCGTGCAACATTTCGACCCTGCCATTTCCCGGGTTCCCGACCGACCTCCAGCCGATGGCCATCGCGATCGCATCGATCGCCGACGGCACTTCGATGATCACCGAGAATGTGTTCGAGGCGCGGTTCCGGTTCGTCGAGGAGATGATCCGACTCGGGGCCGACGCCCGTACCGACGGCCATCACGCTGTGGTGCGGGGGATTTCGCAACTGTCCAGTGCGCCGGTGTGGTGCTCAGACATCCGGGCTGGCGCCGGACTGGTGCTGGCCGGCCTTGTGGCCGACGGGGAGACCGAGGTCCACGACGTGTTCCACGTCGATCGTGGTTACCCGTTGTTCGTCGAGATCCTTCAGGGATTGGGTGCCGAGATCGAGCGCGTAGAGTAGGGACACCGAGGCGAAAGTCGCGCCGATCTTCGGATGGCTGACGGCCAGTTGACCTCGATCTTCAACTGAAGTACGCTGGTAGGGTTGCCCTGCTCGCGGGTTTCTAGCGGGTCTTGTTGTTTGAGAACTCAATAGTGTGTTTGGTGGTTTTTGTTTGTTGTTTGTTTTTGTCATGCTTTGGTACCCCCGTGCCGGGGTGTGACTGTTTTATTTT